>Ga0114931_10005152_pt1 | contig 16177 bp, 15 predicted proteins | sample 2SBtaG_FD_89579 | JGI IMG/M metagenome (GOLD analysis project Ga0114931, IMG submission 89579) | Deep subsurface microbial communities from Kolumbo volcano to uncover new lineages of life (NeLLi) - 2SBTROV14_V59a metaG | ecosystem: Environmental > Aquatic > Marine > Volcanic | place: Kolumbo...
AATATAAACAGATTCCGGCCATGATCTCCACCCGGCGAGGGAAAAAGTCCCACGATAAGGGGCTTGCATCTTGTTGATGCCGTACCTGCAGAAATTACCTGATCGTGTATGCGTGGCGCATGAGGGGACATAACAAACCCGCCAGCCGGCATATGGATCGGGTAATCATTCCTGGTAACCAACAACAGATTGGACTCTGCCCGGACTCATAATGTTCCCGCCAACCTCTCGCTCCGACGGAGCTGGTGACAGGACAGACCGGGGTTTTGCCCGGACCGGCACCAAAAAGCCCCTCGGTAAGGGGCTTTTTAGTGCCGGGTTACGGTGCTGTGCACCTAACCCGACATCGGGATTGCCGGCTTATTTCGAGGCAATCTCCTCCAGCTGTTTGGCCTTGATCATCTGTCCGTCGAGCCCCGCTTCCTTGCCGCTCTTGCCGTAGGCGACGCTCATCAGGGTGGAGTAGTACACCACCGGCATCTTGAACTTGGTCTTGTACTTCTGGTTGATGTGGTTCTGGTAGACCTCGACATTCATCTGGCAGACCGGGCAGGGTGTGACGATCATGTCGGCACCGCCGTCGTAGGCCGATTCGATGATGTCCTTGATGAGCGCCTGGCTTTTCTCCGGCTCACTGAAGGCCAGTGCGCCGCCACAGCAGGAGACCTTCTTGTCGTAGTTCTCGATTGGCTCGGCGCCCATGGTCTCGACCAGCTTGTCGAGGTACTTCGGATTCTCGTAGGATTCCCCATCGATACCGAACGGGCGGTTGGTCTGGCAGCCGACATAGCCGGCGATCTTGATGCCGTCCAGCGGCTTGGTGACGTGCTTGCCAAGTTCGTCGTAGCCGTAGTCCTCGATCAGGACCTCCACCATGTGGCGGATCTTCTGGTTACCCTCGACCTTCAGCCCGGCCTCGGCCAGCGCCTGGTTGGTTTCCGCCATCAGCTTGTCGTCATCGTGCAGGCGTTCCTGGGTCTCCTTGGTCGCGAGCCAGCAGGCCGCGCAGGTGGCGACGATGTCCTGGCCGGGATTTTCACGCTCGGAGATAGCCATGTTGCGCGCCGACAGGGCCAGCCGCGGCAGTTCGCCACCGCCCGCATAACCAATGGAGGCGGAGCAGCAGTTCCAGTCCGGGATTTCGTTGAGTTCGATATCCAGCGTCTCGCACATGGAGTTCACCGACACCATGTAGTTGGAGGCGGAGGCCGCCTTCTGCGAGGAACAGCCGGGATAGAATGAATAGGATTTTTTAGCCATGATTTGTTACCTCACTTGCCGGCCGTCGGGATACGGGCCGCCTCGAGTTCCTGTGCCTTTTCCAGTATCGATTGCAGGCCCTTCGCGTCTTTGCACTTGTGCCCGCCGATCAGCTCCATCGGGCTGAGCCGCTTGCTCAGCAGCATGCCCAGACCGATGTCCTTCATCTTCAACGAGGTCTTGATGCCTTCGCCGATGCCGTTCATGAAGTACAGCGCGAGGCCCAGTTTCAGCTCGTTGACGCGGCCGGTCTTGACCAGGTTGTTCCAGAACAGCTGCGAGAATTTCTCGGTCGGCTGGCCCTTGGGCGCGATGCCGAGACGTTTCGCATAGTGCGCGAGGCCGTGCATGATGTGGGTGATCGGCAGTTCGCGCGGGCAACGCACAATGCAGTTGTAGCACGATGTGCACATCCACATGGAGGTGGACTGCAGTACCTCGTCACGCTTGCCGGCACGGATCATCATGAACAGTTCCTGCGGCGGGTGGTCCCAGTGCGGGCCCAGCGGACAGGAGCCGGAGCACACGCCACACTGCATGCACATCTTCACCCATTCGCCTTCCTCGACATTTTCCTCCACCTCGCGGAGAAAATTGTTGCGGTATTGTTCGACCATTTGTGTATTTGCATCACTCATTATTCTCTCCTGGCCTGCAAGTCAGAACTTGAAGGGGCTCATGCCGACCTTCTCGACGGCTTCTGCCATATCATTGATGAGTTTCGGGGCGCGTTCGATATCGGTAATGGCAACCTCGTAGGTCTCGACGCGCTCTTTTTCGAGGTTGAGCTGCTCCAGCGTGTCGTCGATCTTGCTCATGCGCACGTGCGCGATCTCGGAGCCCTTGACGAAGTGGCACTGGTAGTTCTCGCCTTTCTGGCAGCCCATCAGCACGATGCCGTCATAGCCGCTGTTCAGCGCGTCGGTCACCCAGATGGTATTCACCGAGCCAAGGCAGCGCACCGGGATAACGCGGGCGAACTCGCTGTAGTGGTTGCCGTTCTGTGCCGCCATGTCGAGTGCCGGGTAGGCATCGTTCTCGCAGGCGAGCACCAGGATGCGCGGTTTCTCGTCGAACTCGTCGGGGATATCGACATTCTTCAGTTGCTGGCCGACGGTATCGACGGAATAGTTTTCGAAGGAGATGACGCGCACCGGGCAGGCGCCCATGCAGGTGCCGCAGCGGCGGCAGCGCGCCTCGTTGAATTGCGGATAGCGTTCCTCGTCCTCGTCGATGGCGCCGAACGGGCACTCCACCGTGCAGCGCTTGCACTGGGTGCAACCTTCCTTGCGGAAGGAAGGGTACGACAGGTCGCCGGAACGCGGGTGCGCGGCGCGGCCGAGCTTGGCGTTCTCCAGTGCCTGGATGGCCTTGAGTGCCGCGCCGGTAGCGTCTTCCTTGGCCTGCAGCATGTCCATGGGACGGCGTACGGGGCCGGCGGAGTAGATGCCGGTACGGCGGGTCTCGTACGGGAAGCAGATAAAGTGCGAATCGTTGAAGCCGTACTTCAGGTGCGGCAGGTCCTTGCCCTGGCGGTAGGTCAGGTTGAGGATGGACTCGACCGCGACTTCCGGTGCACCGCCTTCCTCGTCCTCGGCCGGGGCCGCTTCGATGTCGATGCCGGAGTTCGGTATCTGGCCGGTGGCCAGCACCACGAGATCGGCGCTCTCGTTGACTTCCTGGTCGAGGATCAGGTCCTGGAATTTCACCTGCACACTGCCGCCGTTGGCCGTGACCTCGCTGACCACACCCTTGGTGAAGGTGATGCCCTTGTCCTGTCCGCTGCGGTAGAAGTCCTCGCCGCCGGCGCCCGGGGTGCGCAGGTCGGTGTAGATGATATTGGTGTCGATGCCCGGATTCTGGTCCTTGAAATACATGGCCTGCTTGATGGAGGTCAGGCAGCAGTGACCGGAACAGTAGGGCAGGTGGCCTTCTTTGGTCGAGCGCTGACCGGCGCACTGCACGAACACCACGTTTTCCACTTCCTTGCCGTCGGACGGGCGCTTGATCGGGCCACCGTTGGCCTCGATGGCGAGCTTCTCCAGTCCCGCCTGGTCGACCACGTCCGGGGTCTTGCCGTAACCGAGTTCCGGCAGTTGATTCGCGTCGTAATTGCGCGCGCCGGAAGCCATGATGATGGCGCCGAAGTTGGCCGTCGTGGTGGAACCGGATTCCGTGGAGATGTCCGCGGAGAAGCGGCCGGGTGCGCCGCTGGTCTTGGTGATGGTGGAGTTGAGGTGCACCGTGATGCGGCTGTCGGCCTCGACCTTTGCCACCATCTCGGCGACCCCGGTGTCTTCCGGGTCGGCATACGGCATGGATTCCGGGATGCGCTTGTATTCGTCGTGGGCGCTGCCGCCGAGCACGCCGCCTTTCTCGACGATGGTGACCGGGTAACCGGCCGCTGCTGCCTCGATGCCCGCGGTCATGCCGACGACACCGCCACCGGCCACCAGGATGTGGTCATCGCTGGCCACGTCCGCGCTGACATGCGGCGGGGTCATGTATTTCACCTCGGCGCAGCCCATGCGCACGTAGTCGGCCGCCATTTCCTGGGTGGTCTCGCGCGCCTCGTCGGTGTCCGGGCGCACCCAGATGACGCCTTCCCGCAGGTTGGCGCGGCCAATGGCGACATTGTCGAAGTGGAAGGCCTCGGTCTTGGAACGCCGTGAGCAGGCGCAGATGGTGACCCGGTTGACGCCCTCGTTGTCGATGTCGTTCTGGATCATCGCCACGCCCTCGGCGTTGCACAGGAAATCGTGCTGCTTGACGATGTGGGCCTTGCCCTCGCGCTCGGCGATGGTGGCGAGCTGGTCGCAGTCGAGGCGTTCGCCCAGACCGCAGCCCTTGCAGATGTATGCGCCTGTCTTGATTTCGTCTGACACTGTCTAACCCTCCGTTCCGGCGACCCGGTTGACCACCTGGATCGCACGCAATGCACTGGCCGTGGCACTCTGGACGGCACGGTTCACGTCCAGGGCGTCGGAAGAACACCCCGCGGCGAAGATGCCGCCATTCTTTTCGTCGGCCTCGATAAAGCCGCTTTCGTTCAGCACGACATCGACCGGGAAGGCGTCTTTAGGCACGCTCGGTTCCATGCCGACCGCGAGCACGCACAGGTCATGCGGGTTGCTGTAGCGGTGGTAGCCCTCGGTATCGACGCCGTTCAGGACCGGGTTGCCGTCCTTGTCCTCGGTGATGCTGGCGACCTTGGACTTGATGAAGGTGACGTTCTCGTCGTCCTGGATTTTCTGGTAGAAGTCGTCGATGCGGTCGATGGCGCGGATGTCGATGTAGTAGACGCTGGCCTTGAAGTCGTCCGCGAATTTCTCGCGCAGGTAAGTGGTCTGTTTCAGCGTGGCCATGCAACAGATGCGTGAGCAGTGGCGCAGGTGGTTGCGGTCCCGCGAACCGGCGCACTGGATAAAGGCGACGTTCTTTGCCTCCTTGCCGTCACCCGGACGCACGATCATGCCGCCGGTGGGACCGAACGGGTCCAGCATGCGCTCGAATTCGACACTGCTGATGACATTGTCATAGCGCTCATGGCCGTAGGGCTGAATCCTGTCGGCATCGTAGGGTTTCCAGCCGGTGGCCCAGATCACGGCGCCGACGGTGATGGTGGTCTCGGATTCCTGCATGTCGAGGTCGATGGCGCCGTATTTACAGGCTTCCTTCGCCTTGTCGGCATCCCCGGTGCCGATGATGCGCGGATCCAGTACGTAGCGCTGCGGGTAGGCCATATTAAAAGGGATATAGGCACCCTTGCGCGGCTTCATGCCGTAGTCGTATTCGCTGTCGAACTCCGCCTCGACGACGGTTGCGCATTCACCGCAGGCGGTGCAGTTCTCGTTGACGAAGCGCGGTGTGGTCTTCAGGGTCACGCTGTAGTTGCCGGACTCGCCGTTGACGGCGGACACCTCGGTCATGGTCAGCACGCGCAGGTTGCGGTTGGCCTTGATGCGGCGCAGGTTGATTTCCATGCCGCAGGACGGGTAGCACAGCTTCGGGAAGTACTTGTAGAGCTGGCTGACGCGCCCGCCGATGGAGGGATTTTTCTCAACGAGAATGACCTGCTTGCCACACTCCGCGGCTTCGATCGCGGCCGTCATACCGCTGATGCCGCCTCCCACCACCAGGATGGTCTGGTTGGTTGCGATGACCTCCGACATTGGTGCTCCTCCACTGGGACGCCTGCGGCGTCAATAACTGTATGAATTCCGGTTGGTTATCCTGTAATTCGGGTGGTCGGCCGGTGACGGGTAACCCAAGGGTAACCTTCATTTACAGGGCCGACAACGATACCTTGTCTGTCCAGGCAGTGCCATACAGGCAGCCCCGGAATCATATCGAATTTTACAATGGAGAAATAGAATATATATATAAGGTTATATCGAACCTTCCCGTAAATGTAGGTAGGGTTGGGCGCACAGCGCCGTAACCCGACAAAAGCATCCAAATCAATACAAACTGTGCTCCAATCCCCCACTGTGGCAAACTGCAAGAAACCCCCCAAGGAACCCACAGTGACCGTCCAGGCCATCAAACCCGAAGAATACTTCATAGAAGAAGAACCCTACTACGAATCCGTCGGCGACGAACTCACCGTCTTCGAGGCCGCCTACAACAACCAACTGCCAATACTGCTAAAAGGTCCCACCGGCTGCGGCAAGACCCGCTTCATGGAACACATGGCCTGGCGCCTGAAACGCCCGCTGATCACCGTATCCTGCCACGACGACCTCACCGCCTCCGACCTGGTAGGCCGCTACCTCGTCACCGGCGGCGAGACCGTCTGGGTGGACGGCCCGCTGGCGCGCGCCGTGCGCAACGGCGCGATCTGCTACCTCGACGAGATCGTCGAGGCCCGCAAGGACACCACCGTGGTGATCCACCCGCTGGCCGATGATCGCCGCGTGCTGCCGATGGAGAAACTTGGCGAGGTCATCGAGGCTGGGCCGGAATTCTGCATGGCGATTTCCTATAATCCTGGTTACCAGAGTGTGCTCAAGGACTTGAAACAGAGTACCCGGCAACGCTTTGTGGCACTGGAATTCGACTATCCGAACGCGGCACTGGAAATGAAGATCGTCGTCAATGAAACTGGTATCGGGCAGGACACTGCCGAACAGTTGGTAAAGTTTGCACACATGACGCGTAACCTGAAGGGCAGCGGCCTGGAGGAGGGTGCGAGTACGCGGTTGCTGGTGCATGCGGCCAAGTTGATAAATGCCGGGGTTAATCCGGTGGTGGCGTGTCGTACCAGTATTGCCGAGGCGTTAACGGATGATGCGGAGATGCTGGCGGCGGTGCATGAGTTGAGTGCTTCGGTTTTTTAGGTACGATAGAATAAAGGGGTCGGTGACAAATGAGACTAATTGTCATTTGTCACCGACCCCTTTTTTCACCTTTTTTCCTAGACGCTTGATTATCACATGCCGTTCCCGAACTTCTCATGGTGTATCTGCACCTGCTCTCGCATCGGTTTCATTGCTTGGGCATAGCCGGTTAATATTCCCGTTGCCCAGCGGATGCGTTCGCGGAAGTAGCCGTCGGTGTCCGGATTGTTGTCCTTTTTATTGTCGTTCAGTACCTGCTCCACATGGCGGACGATGACGTGTTCCGGTATGTAGCAGATGCGGTTGTTTTTGTAGCTGCTCATGCGCAGTTCTGCAACGGGGTAGGCTCCGCCATCACCGCTGGAGACCGTAACGATCAGGGCCGGTTTGTGTCCCAGTTCGAAGCGGTTGAACAGCAGGAAAAAGTTTTTCAGTCCGGCCGGCACCTGGCCATGCCATTCCGGTGAAACGATCACGAAGCCGTCGCTTGATTCCAGTTGCTTCCGGATCGGCGTCAGTCGTTCGTTCCATTCCGGGTTGTCTTCCCAGACGGTCTGGTCCCATAGCGGCAGCGGGTTGTTCGCCAGCGCAAACAGCCAGGTATCCACACCGTGCTGCTGCCTGAGCTCCTGTTCGACGTGGTTAGCGACTTTCCGGCTTTGCGACGGATCCCGATGACTGCCGCTGATGATGGTGATTTTCACAAGTGCTCCTTATGGGTGGTGGTTCCGGGATGGATGTTTGGTTGAATCAAAAGGGGCGGACCCGAGCTACGTACCGCAAAAAGTCTGCTGCACCACTTCATTCGGTTCCGGCGGTAACAAGTATGTCTCCTTCTGCGGTTGCAGTTCATACGGATTCTGCAGCAGCGCATGCAGCGCATGGAACACGGAGAAATCGCCATGATCCTCGGCCGCCCGGATGGCCGCCTCAATCTGGTGGTTCCTTGGTATATACACAGGGTTGATCGCCTGCATCCGCGCCTGGCGGGCCGCGTCATCCACGGATTGTTCGCGTAACCGGGCGCGCCATTGCCGGGCCCAGTGATCAAACGGTTCCGGGTCGCTGAACAGGGCCCGCACCTCCCCGTCCTGCTCCGTTGAACCCGCTTCCAGCCTGGCTAAATAGTAAAACGTAAGGGTAAAGTCGGCATGGTTGGCGGCCATGATTTCGAACAGTTCATTGATCAGTTCCCGGTCGCTGTCGCGGTGGCTCACCAGACCGGTTTTTTCGCGCATGCCATCCAGCCAATACGTCCTGTAGTGGTCGGCATATGGTTCCAGTGCCGCTTTGGCGACCTCGACGGCGGCCTCGGGGTTGTCCGCCAGCAAGGGCAGGAGAGTTTCCGCAAGCCGTGTCAGGTTCCACAGTCCGATAGACGGTTGGTTGTTGTAGGCATACCGTCCGCGGTGGTCAATCGAGCTGTACACCCGGTCGTGCGCATAGTGGTCCATGAACGCACACGGGCCGTAATCAATGGTCTCGCCGGCAATCGACATGTTGTCGGTATTCATCACGCCGTGAATGAAGCCGAACTGCATCCACTGTGCGATAAGCGCGGCCTGCCGGTCAATGACCGTCTCCAGCAGGGCCAGGTAGGGCTGTGGCGCTTTGCGACATGCGGGATAATTCTGTTCGATGACATAGTCAGCCAGCCGGGTGACGGCGTCGATATTGCCTTGTGAGGAAAAATACTCGAACGTCCCGACTCGCACAAAACTGCGGGCCATGCGGGTGAGTACCCCGCCGGGTAACAGCTGCTGGCGGGCGACTTCTTCCCCCGTCGTCACGGCCGCCAGTGCCCGTGTGGTCGGCACGCCGAGTTTTGCCATGGCCTCGCTGACCAGGTACTCGCGCAGCACCGGTCCCAGTGCGGCGCGCCCGTCACCGTCCCGAGAGTAAACGGTGCGCCCGGAACCCTTCAGGTGCATGTCAATGCGGGTGCCGTCCGGTCCTTCAATCTGCCCCAGCAGGAGGGCACGGCCGTCCCCCAACTGCGGAACGAAATGGCCGAATTGATGGCCCGCATAGGCCATGGCCAATGGCTCGGCGCCTTCCGGGATCCGGTTGCCGGCCAGAATGGCGGTACCCTCCGATGAGTTCAGGCAGGTGTCTGCAAGCCCCAGTGCATCACTCAGCTCTTGGTTGAAAATAACCAGTCCCGGCTGCGGGACGGGCAACGGCATGGTCCTGGCGTAAAAGTCAGTTCCTAGATCAATGTAACTGTTGTTGAAGGGTATTTGTTTCAATTACTGTTCTGCCGAATAGGGGAGAAGGTGGAGTGTACCCAACAGTAAGGGAAAAGGGGTCGGTGACAAAAGAAAATTAGTCTCATTTGTCACCGACCCCTTTTCTCCCTTTTCTCCCCAGGTAAAGATTTCAATCGCATGGCCGATCATGCTGGTGTGTACAACCACGGCAGGACTTCCTACCAGCAGGAAGGATAACCATGAAAAGACAGTCAGGATTTTCGCCATTGCTTGGGATTATCGCCACCAGCATCCTGGGCGTGACGACACTGGTCGCCATCGACAGCTATGCGGATTACACCCAGCGCGCGGTGATTTCAACCGGCCTGCAGCTGGCCGATGATCTGAAAAAGGAGGTCTCTGTGTACCTGGCCAGCACGGGCAGGTTCCCTCGCTCCAACACGGATGTCGAGATGCCGGATGGCGAAAAGCTGGCGGATGGTGGTATCAGTTCCCTGGCGATCGGTACGGATCCGTTGGATGGAACGATTACGGTCTCATTTCGCGGCAATGGCGCCCTCGCGGACGGCGACCGGCTGAATCTGGTGCCGTCAGTCGTCGGCAACCGGGTGAGATGGTACTGCAAGAGTGACACCATCATCACCGACTTGCTACCTGAAGGATGCCGTAGCTGAAGCAGCCCCGATACTGAACCGTTCAAGCAGGTCGGAAAATGTATCGCCCCCTTTCTTTTGGGCCTTTTTGCTTCCCGGTTGTAAAGTAACAGGGAACCGCTTCGAAGGCGGCATTCACAGGGTTGCATGGGAAGTGTCGTCCTGGCACACCTTGCTGTTAATCGGTTTCAACGGGTTGTGTTGCACGTGCATAGGCCTCGCGCGTGGTTATGCGCGCTACATAGGCCTGCAAAGCAGGGTAGGGCGCAAGCATCTCGGGCAGCCAGTTGAGTGTGCTGCCGATCAGGATGTCAGCGCAACTGAATGATGGCCCGAGTATAAAACCGTCATGGTCGAGTTGTTTCGCCAGCATGGCCAGTACCTGTCTGTAACGCTTATTCAGGTATCCGGTAATCCCGTCGACCCGCTCTTGCTCCGGCAGGATCCGGGTGTGCATGAGGATTTCAAAGGGAGGCGGTTCCAGCGTGCCGGGTACAAAGAACATCCACTGTTCATAGGCAGGTCGCAACGTGTCTTCGGTGGTTGGCGCCAGCCCTTTTTCGGGAAAACGGTCTGCCAGCCAGTGGCACATAGCGCCGGATTCGAAGGTCGTTTCACCATCAATGGATATGGACGGCACGCTGCCCAGCGGGTGGACCGGGTTGCGTTCACCGCCGAACAGGTCCACCGGGCGGATGGTGTAGGGGACGTCCAGTTCCTCCAGCAGCCAGCGTGGTCGCAGGGAGCGAGTATGGGGTGTGTAATACAGTTCGATTTCCATGGGTTAATTTCCTCCGGCTAGTTACTTTCAATTAGCAAGTTACTAGAGCCTAGCCTGGTTACTTGTGATTTACAAGTGACTATTTCGATGCTACGCTAAGCATATGAGTAACCGGGAGAAAACAGTCAAAGACAAGGAATCCTGCCAGCGCTCGACGTGTCCGGTGGCGTGTATGCTCGATTTGCTGGGCGACAAGTGGACGCTGTTGCTGGTGCGAGACCTGCTGCTAGGCAAGGGCACGTATACCGAATTCCAGCAGTCGCCCGAAGGCATCCCGACCAATATCCTGGCCGAGCGCCTGAAGCGGCTGCAGGTCGCGGGAGTTATCGAAAAACTGCCATACCAGGAGCGCCCGGTGCGCTATCGCTACCAACTCACCAACAAGGGCCGCGACCTGTACCCGGTACTCTCCGCCATGATTGACTGGGGTAACCGTTACATCGACGACACGGTTAGCCGTGCCGAGATTGAAGTCATGCTGGCGGGCAAGCAATCGGGTTCAAAATAAGCAGGGTCAGGCACACTGCCACGTTACCAGGGAGAACGTAAGTTAGCCGACATGCTCATCCGTGGGACGCCGTAAATACATCCCTGCAGGCTTGGTGGCAGCATCCCTGCTGCCAACACCCACGGATAACCATGTCACCTGACTAATGAACTCATTAGTAACTATGGAAGCCGTGTCTGCAAGGACTGGCTTGACACACCGGTTCCTCATCTGAAACACTCGAACTCATGAACGCTGGACTGCACCCCATGATGGTCTGCAAACGCCGACTGCCCCTGTGGCATGTCGTGGCGCGCCCGTGTGGTGCCTTGAGGAGATTGTCTGTCCGCTAACCGGTTTATTAAATCCACTCTTCAAAGGCTGCACGGTTCCAACCCTGCGGCCTTTTTTGTTTTTCGGGTGCAGAAACGAACGTAGTGGCTCAGCCTGAACCAGGTCCTTGCCGGAATGAAACAGGGCTTGTCACAAGTGAACGATGATCAGGAAACGGAGGTAACAAGGTGTCAGTACCGGTAGCCTATATCGGCGTGATTCTTATCTGGTCCACGACGCCGCTCGCGATCCAGTGGAGCGGCGACGGGGTCGGTTACCTGTTCGGTATTACCTGCCGCATGATCCTTGGCGTGATGGTCGGCCTGATGGTTGCCGGGTTGTTCAACGTCCGGTTGCCCTGGCATGCCGAGGCGCGCCGTACCTACCTGGCCGCAGGGCTGGGCCTGTTTTTTGCCATGACCTCGGTGTACTGGTCTGCGCAGTTCATTCCCTCCGGCTGGATGTCGGTGTTGTTTGGTCTCGCCCCGATCGTCACGGGTGTGATGGCTAGCTGGTGGTTGTCGGAGCAGGCACTGACCGGTGCCCGTATCATCGGCATGCTGCTCGGGCTGGCCGGCTTGGCCATCATGCTGCTGGGCTCGCAGCAATTGGGTCCGCACGCCGCCTGGGGCATTGCCGGTATGGTGTTTTCCGTGACGGCCTACTCGGCCAGTTCCGTGGCCGTCAAGCGCATCGGTGCGGACATCCCGGCACTGGCCACCACGATTGGCGGGCTGATGGTCGCCGTTCCCCTGCTGGTCAGTGTGTATTTCGTCACCGGGGAACCGTTGCCGGCGGTCGTGCCACAGAAGGCCCTGTTGTCGATTATCTATCTCGGCATGATTGGTTCGGTACTGGGTTTTGCGCTCTACTACTACGTGCTGCGCCACGTGGAGGCGACCCGGGTTGCGTTGATTACACTGATTACACCGATGTTGGCGCTGATGCTGGGGCACCTGTTGAATGGTGAGGTCATTCAGCCTGAGGTCATGCTGGGTACTGCGGCAATTCTCTCCGGACTGTTGCTGTTTGAATACGGGCAAACGGCGGGTCAATGGGTGCGCGACACGCTGATGGGGTGAGTATAAAAAAGGGACGGGTATCGGGATATTGTGCCGCTGGTTGTAATCGAGCGCGGTAGGCGCCGAATTCACCGGGTGGCAGGTATTGCAGGACTTCCTTGCTATCCGTGTTGAGGATGAGGTCCAGTCCCTTGTCCGGATAGAGAAAATGTTGCTGTTGTTCCCGAACCTGGATGATCCCGGCGGGGATACCAAAGCGGGCCTTCACGATTTTCTCATCCAGGTTGAAGCCTGGCATGAAGTTGATTATCTTGACCGGTGCCAGGAAGGCTACCGGCAAGTCATCGGGATACAGGTGGTACCGGCGTGTGCCGCCGTCCTGAAAGGCACGTTTCCGCATGGCTGAAAGCACGGCGGGGGCGATATCCAGCACCAGAATCAGTTTGCCCTTGATCGGACCGGCGGAGTAATGGCCGTAATAGGCTTCAAGGCTGCCAACCTCATGCGGTGCCGCGATGATTGCCAGGTCCATGTCGTCACCGAGCTGCGCGATGGCTTCACCGAGCGTGGTATGCCCGAGCGTAATACCGAACACCCGGGTGTCTCCGTCCGGCAGTATGTCGATCTGCCAGGGCAGACCCGTCACTGGCTCGTTGCTGCCGTGCTGGTCGTGATTGGAGAGCACCAGGCCGAGGACGACCAGGAGGATGATCAACAGGGCAATGAAATATTTCATCTATGCAATTCCACAATTCCGGGGACAGTTTACTTGTTTCCGCTTGGCAGAGAGTCAATTAAGTATACTGCCCCCGGATTTTATTGTGATATTTCCGTGATATCCGCCTGATACACTGAACAAAACCGCTACCGATGGACCTGCGACAAGCCTTGCGGGTTGCACTATCTGTGACCATGGCAAAAAATATTCTTGTAATCGAGGACAACGCGGACATCGCCCACCTGGTGGTGGTGAACCTGCGCGGCAAACAGATGCAGGTCGATCATGCCATCGACGGGGCAAGCGGTCTGGAAAGGGCGCTGACCGGTAGCTACCAACTGGTGATACTGGACCTGATGCTGCCCGGTATGGACGGCCTCGACCTGTGCCGGACCTTGCGCCGCGAGAAGGTGTATACCCCGGTGCTGATGCTGACGGCGCGGACCTCCGAACTGGATCGCGTGCTCGGACTGGAAGTGGGTGCAGATGACTACCTGACCAAGCCGTTCAGTGTTCCGGAACTGGTGGCGCGGGTGAGTGCGATCCTGCGCCGCGCCGATCAGTACCAGCTCGCATCGAAGGCAGCGGTGAGCACACCGTTGCAGTTTGGTGCGTTGCACGTGGACCCGGACAAGCGTCAGGTGCTACTCGGTGATGACCCCGTTGAACTCACAGCCCGGGAGTTCGACCTGTTATGGCATTTTGCCACCCACCCGGAGCGGGTTTTTACCCGCAGCCAGCTGCTGGACAGCGTGTGGGGTTACGGGCATGCCGGGTACGAGCATACCGTGAATTCCCATATCAATCGCCTGCGTGCAAAGATCGAGGCGGACCCGGCCAGGCCGCAGCACGTGATTACTGTCTGGGGCGTCGGCTACAAGTTCTCCGCCCGTGGCACCGGCGAGAGGACGGCCTGATGTTCAGGACTCTGTACAGCCGGCTGGCGCTGACACTGTTCATCCTGCTGTGCCTGGTGGGTATCATCCTGATCCAGCTCATCAGCCATTCAAGCACCCTGTATCAACAGGAGGTTGCACAGAAGCTGAACCGGGAACTGGCGGCGCATATTGTCGCTGAACAACCGCTGATTCAGCACCGCGAGGTCAATCAGCAGGCACTGGACCGGCTGTTCCACCAGTTGATGGTGATCAATCCGAGTATCGAGTTATACCTGCTTGATGAGCACGGGAACGTATTGGGGTATTCAGCCCCGGCAGGGAAGGTCAAGCGTACGCAGGTTGCGCTGAAACCGGTCCTGGCGTTCCTTGATGGCAATGCCAGGTTTCCGCTGAAGGGGGATGACCCGCGCCATCCCGATGGCCACAAGGTATTTTCCGCGGCCCGCATTGTTAACCACGATGAACTGCAGGGCTACCTGTATATCGTGCTGGGCGGTGAGCAGTATGACCATATTGTGCAGCTGCTCGGGCACAGCTATATCCTGGACTCTGCGCTGATTGTGTTGCTGGTTGCCCTGACTGCCGCATTAACCGGTGGGCTGGTGGTGTTTGCCTTGCAAACGCGACGCCTGCGCACGCTGGGTTATGTCATCCGTCGCTATGCCGGGGACAGCGACACTGATAGCGCAGCTATTCGCTATCCGGGTAACAGCCAGGATGAAATCGATATCCTGGGGCAGCAGTTTAATGCCATGGCCGACAAGATCACGTCCCAGATCAGTGATCTCAAGCGGATGGATGATGTACGTCGCGAGATGGTGGCCAATATCTCGCATGATCTGCGTACCCCCTTGACCACCATGCGCGGTTATCTCGAGACCTTGCAACTGAAACACGCGGAACTTTCGGCTGCCGAGCAGCAGCAGTATCTGCAGACGGCACTCAGTCACAGTCAACAACTGGGCCGGATGGTGGAGGAACTGTTTGAACTGGCGCGGCTGGATTCCTGTGAGGCCGTGGTCTATTCCGAGCCGTTTTCGATGGGTGAACTGGTGCAGGACGTGACCCAGAAATTCCAGCTGCGCGCCCGGGAAAAGTCGATACAGATTATCGCCAGCCTGAACCCGGAGGCGCCGCTGGTCTATGGGGATATCGCCATGCTGCAACGGGTGCTGGAGAACCTGCTGGAAAACGGCCTGCGGCATACACCGGCAGGCGGTCACATCCGCATCGGGGTTGATGTGGACTCCGGAAATATTGTGGTGCAGGTAGCGGACACCGGTTGCGGGATACCGGCTGACGAGGTGCCACGGATTTTCGAGCGTTTTTACCAGCAGGACAAGCAACGCACCGGCAGCGGTGGTGCCGGTCTGGGACTGGCCATCGTCAAGCGCATTCTTGAGCTGCATAACAGCGTCATTCAGGTCAGCAGTGACCTCGGCAAGGGCACCACCTTTTCATTCCGGATGCCGGCCGGGCCATTTGTTATCAATTCGTGATATTTCCGTGACGCCCTTGTGAGTCCTGCCGTTCAGACTTGCTCCTGAGTCTGTCGTGGTGTGCGTTCAGACCGTTTTCAATCTCCAGGAGAAAATTCAATGAAAAAGATACTTTCCGGTCTGGCGCTGGCAGCGCTGCTCGGCACCTCTGCCGCCATGGCAGCCAATTACGAAGTCACCATCACCAATGTCACGCGTGGTACGGTATTTACCCCAATCCTCGTGGTCAGCCATGCCCCGGGTGTGAAGCTGTTTGAGCTGGGTCAGCCGGCCAGTGATGAACTTGCCGCCCTGGCCGAAGGCGGCGATACCAGTCTGCTGGCGGCAGCACTGGGTACGGATTCTCGCGTTGTCGATACGGCCGACTCCGGCGGCCCGTTGCTGCCGGGAAAGTCCGTGACAGTGACTGTCAAGGCCCCGCATGGCAAGGGTCAGGTTAGCCTGGCGGCAATGTTGCTGCCGACCAACGATGGTTTTATTGCGCTCAATGGTGCCTGGGCACCCAGGAAGAGAAAAGAGTCCATGACCTACAGTTCGCCGGGCTATGATGCCGGGTCCGAGCCGAATGACGAGCTGTGTGTCAACATCCCGGGTGGTGGCCCTTGCAGTGGTGCGGGCGGCTCGCCGGGCGTTGGTGGTGAAGATTATGTTCATATCCACAGTGGCATCCATGGCATTGGAGACCTGCTGCCCGGTGACTTTGACTGGAAGAACCCGGCGGCACACATCACCATCAGGCGGGTGAAATAGCCCGGCTCGATTGCAGGGCGGACACCTCTGTCCGCCCTGCTGGTTTTTGTATTACCGGCAGGGCGCGTGGTCGAGTTGACCCTCCTGGACAAGACGCATTTTCATTTTTGGCTCTTCAGGAAAATTCGTGGGTAGATCAGTATTATAGACTGCAGCTAATATCTGTTATATCAATATGTTACATATTGGTAATACAGGTAATATTTCGGCCTTCAGTTTGTAAACA
>Ga0114931_10005153_pt1 | contig 16176 bp, 9 predicted proteins | sample 2SBtaG_FD_89579 | JGI IMG/M metagenome (GOLD analysis project Ga0114931, IMG submission 89579) | Deep subsurface microbial communities from Kolumbo volcano to uncover new lineages of life (NeLLi) - 2SBTROV14_V59a metaG | ecosystem: Environmental > Aquatic > Marine > Volcanic | place: Kolumbo...
ATTATTTTTAGGAATAATTCTGTTATTTATCTCTGCATCACTTTCAACCAAACCATCTCTTAATCTGATAATTCGTGCAGCATGCTCGGCAATATATTCTTCGTGAGTAACAAGAATAATTGTGTTTCCGAGTTCGTGAAGTTCATTAAACAAAAACATAATATCTTCACCGGTTTTACTATCCAAGTTTCCGGTCGGTTCATCGGCAAGAATTATTGAAGGATTTGTAACAAGTGCCCGGGCAATAGCCACCCGCTGCCTTTGACCGCCGGATAATTCATTCGGTTTGTGATCCATTCTATCGCCCAAGCCGACTTTTTCCAAGGCAATTTTTGCTTTTTCCTTTCTTTCGGCCGATGACATCCCCGCATAAATTAATGGAAGTTCCACATTATGCAGTGAATCGGAACGCGGAAGCAAATTAAATGTTTGGAATACAAAACCTATCTCTTTATTACGTATTTCCGCAAGTTGATTATCATTCATTTGCGAAACATTATTTCCCGCAAAATCGTAAAGTCCCCGAGTTGGGGTATCAAGACAGCCAAGTATATTCATTAAAGTTGATTTTCCCGAACCCGAAGGACCCATTATTGCTACATACTCATTTTGATCAATTCTTAACGAAACATCTGACAACGCACGAACTTCTTCGGTACCAACTTGATAGATTTTTGCAATATGCTCTATGTTTATAATATTTTTTGCCATATTGCTATTTTTCTCCCCTGCTATTTTTCTTCTTAATCATTATTCTCATACCATCTTTCAAATCCTTTGATATTGCTCTGTAAGGTCCGCTAATCACAGTTTCACCACCTTTTAAACCTTTTGTGATTTCTATAAAGCTATCATCACTAATGCCGGTTTCTACTCGTACCATTTTAGCATGATTACCATCGGCTAAGAATACAACTTCAGCAGGTTTTTTCTTCCTTGAAATGTTTTTGCCTTTTTTGCCTCTCATTTTGCTTCTATCGAATTTAGGTATTCTTGCAGTAACACATTGTATCGGCACGGAAACAACATTATGTTTAGTCTGCGTTCTAATTTCAGCATCGCAGGACATCCCCGGGCGAATTTCCGGATTTTTTCCTTGAAGTCGAATTCTTACCTCAAAATTAACTACTTCGTCTTGTGAACCAAGCCCTGTAGTTTTTGCACTATTTCCTATTTGGGTAACAATACCTAAAAATTGTTTATCGCCAAACGCGTCAATGGTAATATTTGCAGTATCGCCTTTTGCAATTCGTACAATATCATTTTCATCTACATCAACTCTTGCTTCCATTTTGGATAGGTCTGCAACTGTCATTAAATGAGTTCCCTGGCTAAACGAGCTTCCAAGTACACGTTCACTCAGTTCAACATTTAAAACTGTAATAACACCATCAATCGGTGCATAAATTGCTGTTTTTGCAAGCTCAACTTTTGCATCTTTAAAACTTTCTTCCTGTTGGAGAACCGCAGATTTTTGTGCTTCTAACTGACCAACAGCTTGCTCATAAAGTGCTTTGGCTGCTTCCAATTCTTTATCACTTGCTAATTTTTTATCGTACAAACCCTTTACACGCTTATATTCAGCCTCAACTTTTACGAGTGTTGCCTTTCTAACTTTTAATGTAGCTTTAGACGCTTCGTAACTCGCCTCCGCTCTGTTTTTTCGGGCAATATATTGATCCGGTTTTAGTCTGATAAGTAATTGACCTTTTTTTACAACTTGTCCTTCAACCACAGGAAGTTCAACAATTTCACCTGTAACTTCCGGTCTTAATTCAACTTGAAAAACAGGATGAATTTTTCCGGTTGCCGAAACTGTTTCCGTTATTGTTCGTCTTTGAACTTTGTCAGTCTGAACCGATGTAATCTCTTCTTTGTTTCCGTTGAATATAACAAGCCCGACCACAACAAGCAGTAAAACTACCAAACCGCCAATAATAAAAATCTTTTTCTTATTCTTTTTAGGCTTTACATCACTCATAATTATTTATCTCCTACGTTTACGTATTGTTTGTAATCTAATAATCCCATTAAATTTAACAGTTTATCACTCAATTTATAAAAATTAAATTCTGCATTAATTTTACTGCTCTCTGCATTTTGGTAATCTCTGGCGGACTGTAAAACGTCCAGGATTGTCGCAGAACCGAGTCTGTATCTTTCGTCGTTAATCTTTCTATTTTCCAAAGATGATTTAACATTTTCATAACTAACCTGTAAAGCTTCTTTTGAGGCTAGTAAATCCAACCATCCTTGTTTAATTTGAATTTTAATTTGCCTCTCCAATGCAGTTAAATCTTCTTTTGAATTTTCAATTCCAACTTTTGCTACTTGTATGTTGGTTGAAGTTCTAAAGTTTGAAAAAATCGGAATTTGCAAACTCAATCCGGCACTCCAAACTTTTCTATCAAACAAACTTGAAGTTTTAAGAGCATTGGTCGAAAGTCCGTAATTGGCACTGAGTGTCGGATAAAATCCACTTTTTGCAATTGTAAGGTCTTCATATCTACTATTTAATGTTAATTTTTGACTAAAATAATCATAACGATTATTTAATGCTTTACCTACCATTGCCTTAACATTATCAAAACGAGTCAAATATTTTTTTGTATCTACTTTTACGACATTTTTAAATGGATTTTCAAGATCGTAATCTGCTAATACATCAATTGCAAGGTAATCCAATAAATTACTTTTAGCATTTTCATAAACATTTTTTTGATTGATATACTGTACTTGAGCATTACCGTATTGAACTTTTTGAGTATAAACATCTGCAATAGCAACAGCTCCCAATTTATTTCTTACCATGATATCTTCAAGCAACTTTTTATTATAATTAACATTTTCTTTGCGAACTTTAAGAAGTTCTTTAGCACTAATTACTGAGTAATAAAGTTCGATTGTTTTATAAACTATGTTTTGTTTTAATCTTTCAAGAGTGTATTTGGCTGCTTCATAAGTATCTTTACTTTTGTGAATGTTCGCAAAATTTGAAAGTCCGTCAAAAAGTGTTACTCCACCCCCTGCTCTTAAAGAATAGTTTCGTGTATCAACTTGTGAAGCCGGTAATATTTTTTCATTTCCCAAGAAGTCAATCTGCGTTCCTCCTTTATCATTTATACGAGACCAATTCCAACTTCCCGAAACACTTAGGTTCGGCAAAAGTCTTCCATACGCACTTTTAATAGCTGCTTTAGATGATTTTAAGCTGTTGCTTGTTTTAATAAGTGTGGTATTTTTTTGTAGTGCAATATTAATTGCTTCTTTTAGTGTGAGTTTTTTCTGCGCAAAAATAGTTCCGGCTGATAAAAACAAAATCAACACAAAAATAAAATACTTCTTCATTTAATTTCTCCTTATTTTAAAAATAGGCTTACAAAATAATTTGTGTAACGTTATTTATTATGCCTGATGATGAATCAAAAAAAAGTAGTTTTCTAAATTCAACACTCTTATGACGTAGCACCTGTAAAAAAAGTTACATATTTTTTTTTTGATTTTTTTTTTCGACGTTGCGTAATGGTATTTGACAATTATATATTGATGTTTATTCCTTATTTAAAGAGAGAATTTATTCCGATTCAATTACTTCATCCTTAATGTCTAACAAATATTGTAATGCTTCCTCGTAATTATTACCGATTTTCCCATCAAGAATTGCCGTTTCAATTTTTGATTTTATTTCTCCAACCTTTTTTGAAGGTGGTAAATTACATATTTTCATAATTTCGTTACCACGAACCGGTGATTGAAATGCCCGTAATTTATCTTTTTCACGAACATCAATAACTTTTTGCATTACCCGCTCGTAGTTATTAAGGTATTTTTTTACTTTTTTAGGATTTTTGCTCGTAATATCAGCTCGGCAAAGTGTAATTAAATCGTCCAAATCTTCTCCGGCATTCACAATAAATCTGCGAATTGCAGAGTCCGTAACTTGTTCATTTGCCAATGCAATCGGACGTAAATGCAAGCGGACTAAATTTTCAACATAATGCAAATGAGATAATGGTAATTTTAATTTTTTGAAAATATATTTCATCATTCTCGCACCAAATTCTTCGTGCCCGTGAAAAGTCCAGCCTGTTCCTTCAACAAATTTTTTCGTTTTCGGCTTTGCAATATCGTGAACAAGTGCAGCGAAGCGCAGCCAAACATTATCAGTATTTGGTGCAATATTATCAACAACTTCACATGTATGATAAAATACATCTTTGTGATGAAAATCCTTTCGCTGTTCAACTCCCGCAAGATTTGAAATTTCCGGAAAAATTACATCCATTACTTTTGTATCAAACAAATATTTTAATCCAATCGAAGGTTTTGGCGATGCAAGGATTTTCAAAAATTCGGTTGTAATTCGTTCTTGTGAAATGATAGACAAACGTTTTCGCATTTCACTTGCTGCTTGTAATGTTTTTTCTTCAATAGTAAACTGCAACTGTGTAGCAAAACGAAATGCTCTCATAATTCTTAAAGGATCATCATTAAATGTAATTTTCGGGTCTAACGGCGTGCGGATAATTTTGTTTTCAATATCACTCAATCCGTCAAACAAGTCAATAATCTCGCCAAAATTATCCTTATTTACTGAAACCGCAAGCGAATTAATTGTAAAATCCCTACGATTAATATCGTCTTCAAAAGTTCCCGGTTCAACATCCGGATTTCGAGAGTCTTTGTTATATGACTCCTTTCGTGCACCTACAAATTCCAATTCAATTGAATTATAAACAAATTGAGCTGTGCCGAATGTTTTGAAAACAGAAACTTTTTTAATTCCAAGTCGATTTGCAAGTTCATTTGCAAATTCAGGTCCGTTACCGAGAATTAAAAAGTCAATATCCGTGGTATCCCTATTTAGGATAGCATCACGCACAAAACCGCCGACAATAAATGCTTTAACATTCAGAAACGAAGCAACTTCGGATGCTTTTCTAATAAAATTGTATTTCTCTATTATATTTTTAACTTTTTCTTTCATCAATTTATATTTTTATTAAAATTTTTTAGACACGCTGATTTTTATGAACTACTATAATTTTCCGAGATCATATTTTATAATAAGAAATCTGTGACATCTGCGTTCCATTTGCTATAACCATCCTGTTTCGTTACCGTGCGTTTTTAAAATACATTTTTTTATAGTACGATAAATAATTCCTGTTCATCCATAAATCTTTTTTCAAATTTTCTTCCAAGATTTTTCGAAAACCAAGATTACCGTTTAACAAAAGAGCTTTCCGACCAAAATAAACCGCCGTTTTAAAATCATCATTATCCTTTGCGTATTTTGATAATTCCAGGGCAGAATACGCAGAAGAAAATGAAGAGTCGAAAGATATTTTTATATATTTTTGTATAAATGAGCTATAATTTTGTTTCAATTCCGATGAAAGTGTTATCATTATTGGAATTATATTAAATTTAACTTTACTAAAATCGACATTTTTTAAAATATTAAATTTATCAAAAACACTTCCCAAAATATACGATTTAACTTTAACGGAATCATCATTTAGTAAAAATAGCCTTAGTGATGATAAATTGATATATTCAATTGAAGGACGCATCTTTTTTAACAACGAAAAAGTTGAATCTGCTGAGTTAAGTTTGTTATTAATAATTTGTAAATCACCGATATTAAATAAAAGATTATAAATATAAGCAGTTCCTTCAAACTTTTCCTTGTTTTGATCTAATAACTTAAGAGCATTCTTATATTGGTGTCCGGCTTTTAAAGAGCTGACTTCACCGAATAATGCAGAGTATGCTCCCGAATATTTGTAAATTTTAGCGAACATATTTTGAGCAGAATAGAATGCTCCGCTATTAAATAATTTCCAAGCATCATTTAATTTATTAGCAGTGTATCTTACACAAACACGACTTTGAATTGGTTTTCTTTTAAAATAAAGTTGTCCTTTATTTTTTGATTGTACAACTCTCAATGATTTTAAGTAAACATAAAATTCTTTTGATAATTGAATAAGATTTTTATTAAAATGTAGTTTAAAATCCAAGTCGGAATATACTTTTTTAACTTGCTCCGTAGAGTAATTATTCATAAGATATTTAATAAATGAACCGGCATAAACATAAGAAATAGAAGTGTTTTGGTCAAAAAAGTTAAAGCCGGAAAACAATTTAGAGATGTTAATCTTCATCCCATTCTTAACTGCTCCGGCAGTTACATAATCAATACCGGAATTTCCGAAATTATTTTGTAAAGCCATGGCAAAACCTTCAATCATTGCCGGATTAAAGTACTTGGCAACTTTAAAAATCGACCATCCGTAATTCGATGAAAATACATGAGCAAGTTCATGTTTAAGAGTGGAATCGAAATGCTCCCGGGTTGCATAAATTTGCTTCAACCATGGTTTTGCAACATCAGCATTACCTGCTCCGAATAGTTTTCTCTTTTCGTATTTATCATTAAAAACAAACGAAGTAATCCTTCCGGTAATACTGTCCTTTAAGGCAGAAGATAAATCTTTGTAATAATATTCATGGTGCAGACCAATATTTTTAATTACTTTTTCGTGAATTTTACTTGAATAAATTATATCAAAATGACGTGTTATGAGTTCCCCTTTTAATTCCGATTTAATTGAACTTAGTGTTGAAGAAAATCCTAACTTAGGCTTTAACAATAAAAATCCGGCTGTAAGTAAAACAATTACAGCAAATACTGTTTTCTTTTTAATTTTTTCAACGTTGTAAACTTTGACTGAAATAAAAATAAATAATATTGAAAATATTGTGATAATTGCTTTGTAAAATAATAATCCGGCACTTATTGAAATATCCTCATCATAAATTGTTCCCGGGAAAAAACCCAAAACAGGATTATAAATATATATTTGCGGATTATAGTAAATTTCAACAACCGGAAATAATATTGTAGAAAACCAAAAGAGACAAAAAATTATTTTATTCCATCTGTTAAAAAAGGAGACTGACAACATTCCCAACGATATGCCGAAAATTACTGCCGGCAACGTAATTACCAAATAGAATTGAAAACCTTCCGTAAGTGGACAATTTTGGTTTAATCTCGTTGAAATAATTGAAACAATTATCGGAATGATGAATAACAAAGCATAAAGAAATACTAAATTTATGACATTAATTTCTTTATTCCGTTTATCAAAAGGAAACATTTTTATAGTTAACAATCCGAAGACAAAACTAAGAACTATCCCTTAAGCAATTGAAAATTCGTAGCTGAAAATATTTGTCAGCGGTAAAGAAGAGAATAAAATGCTTTCGAGAAGAATAAAAAGTATTATTTTATAATGATGATTAAAGATTTTTTTCATCGTTCATTGCGATTATTATTCGGTAAAGTCTTATAAATATAAGTAAGCATAGAACACAGATAACACCGATTATGCAGATTTACACGGATAAAAGACATAATCAGCGAAAATCCGTTAAATTTGTGTCATCCGTGTTCTATTTTAGTACTCCGCTGTTGATATTCGTTTTATATCAGCGCCAAGAGAAGTTAATTTATCCTCAATTCTTTGATATCCGCGATCAAGGTGATAAATTCTTAAAACTTCTGTTTCTCCCTCTGCGGCTAACCCTGCTAAAACTAACGAAGCACTTGCGCGAAGATCCGTTGACATAACCTTTGCTCCCATTAGTTTTTTCCCGCCTCTTATCAGTGCACTATTATTAATAATTCTAATATCTGCTCCCAATCTGTTTAACTCAGGAACATGTTTAAATCTGTCGAAATAAATATTATCCGTAACCATTGATTCACCGTTCGCTTGAGTCATAAAAGCCGTCCACTGAGCCTGCATATCCGTAGGGAAACCCGGAAAAACTGCCGTAGAAACATTGATATTTTTTGGGTGGAAATCACTTGCATTTAACTTAATTAAGTTATTGTTTCGTATAATATTAAGACCGGCATCCTCAAGTTTCCATACTACTGCATTTAACTGATTTGGGAAATTGTATTCTAATTCAACATTTCCTTTTGTAATTGCGGCAGCAATAAGCAGTGTTCCGGCTTCTATTCTATCTTGAATATTTACAGCATCAGCCGGTTTTAATTCATCAACGCCTTCAATAGTTAAAGTGTTCGTGCCAATTCCTTCAATACGTGCTCCCATCATATTCAGATAATCACAAAGAAGATTTATTTCAGGTTCAATTGCTGCATTAGTTAAAAGAGTTGTTCCTTTTGCCAAAACGCACGCCATCAAAGTGTTCCCTGTCGCCCCGACAGATGATTTCTCAAAATGTATTTTGGTTCCGACTAACTTTTTTGCTTTTGCAAAGATGTAACCTTCAGAAAGTTCAATTTCCGCACCAAGTTTCTTCATTGCATCCAGATGTAAATTAATTGGTCGCGGCCCCCAAGCACAACCTCCGGGCAATGAAACTTTTGCTCTTCCGTATCTTGCCAACAATGGTCCGAGTACATAAACCGAAGCCCGCATTTTCTTGACATGTTCGTAAGGTGCCGTAGTTTTATTAACATTGCTTGTATCAATCTTTAAACTGTAATTTTGGAATGAAATTGTTGCACCAAGATGTGTTAACAACTTTGACATTGTGTAAATGTCATTAACTTCGGGAATATTTTCCAACAAGTTACTACCGTTTGTCAAAAGCGTTGCAGGCATTAGAGCCAACGCAGAATTTTTTGCACCGCTAACTTTTACCCGCCCTTGTAATTTATTTCCGCCTCTGATGATGAATTTATCCAATTAAATCTTCCTTATCAAAATAAATCGTTTGTAAAATATTTAGAATTGAAATATAATCAATGAAAAAACTACATTCTTAGATTATTTTTATTATGAAGTAAATGATTTGTATTTTATCAGGTAATTCAGTTTTTAATCTCATTTTAGAAGTCTATTCCGTTAATTTAAGTATCGTCCCTCTTTCACCGACAATAAAAATTGATTTATTGTCAGTAACTTCTATATCGTTTAATTTCATAAAAGTATTTGAAGGAAGATTGACCCAATTTTTTCCGCCATCTTTTGAAAAGATAATAGTTCCTCTTGTGCCTGCAGCAATTACCGTACTCTTATTTATGTATTTAACAATTTGGAGAGCTTTGGATTTGTTTAAACTATAATTTTCCCAAGTTGTACCGCTGTTAAATGTTAAGAATACTTTACCTCCTCCTCCGACAATTACGCCATTCTGGGAATTGTAGAAAGCTATTGATTTCAAATATTTTGTTGTTAAATTGGGTAAAGTATTCCATGTTTCCCCGCCATCGTTTGTTCGTAACAAAATACCATTCCAACCGACTATATAACCGATTTTTTCATTACAAAATGCAATATCAAAAAGAGTACTTTTTGTATCCACCGCTATTTGTTCCCAATCAGCTCCCCCGTTGACCGAATGTAATAAACAGCCGTCGGATCCCAGTATAAAACCTTCCTGAGGAGTAATAAATTTTACTTTAAATAAATTGTAATTTTCGTACACTTTAATTCTCTTGAACGTTTTCAAAAAATCTTCGGAATAGAAGATGTTTGAACTATCGCCAATCAAAATTGCTCTTCCGCTTTTAGTAAACCACGCATCCCTTAAATTTGTACTTTTAATAAAATTTACTGTACGCCAACTTTTCCCTCCGTCATTTGTTGATTTTATTATTCCGCTATCGGCAACAAAATATCCTTCTTGCCCGTTCAACATTTTTATTGAATTAATTGATGCTTCCGTTCCGCTAGTTAAACTAAATGGACGTCCGATACTCAATGAAACCTCTTTATTATTTTCAAATAATTTGTCGATGCTGTATTGTTTTAGTCCTTCATATTCTCTATTTTTTATTAGTTTGTCAACCGCTTTATATGCAAAAAATGAAACAGCAATCACAGAAATAATTAAAATGGAGAACCCAACTATTGATAATATTTTCTTCTTTTTCGGATTAGGATTTTTGTGAATAAAAATATCCGATTGAAAATTTGCCAGATTCTTTTCAAAACCAACAATGTCTTTGTAAAATTCTTCACACGTCTGATAGCGTAAATCAGGGTTTTTCTGCATAGCTTTTGACAGGACATCATCAACTTCTTTAGGAACAGCCTGTAATTTACCAAACACTTTTGGAATCTCTTTTTTCAGGTGGGCATCCATAACATCAAATTCGGACTCATAATAAAACGGAGGTTCACCCATTATCATTTCGTATAAAGTACATCCTATGGAATAAATATCACTCAAATGATTTACATTTTCACCGCGGACTTGTTCAGGACTCATATAAAAAACTGTTCCAATTTTTGCACCAATCTTTGTTACGTCCTTATCGAATAAAGATTTGGAAATACCAAAATCCATAACTTTAGCAAGGCCTTCGTTATTTACTAATATATTAGACGGCTTAATATCCCGGTGAACATATCCTTTTGAATGAGCATAACCAATTCCTGCGAGAACTTGTTTAATAATCAATATGGCATCGTTGATGTGGAGTTTTTTATAATTATAAATTAATTTATCAACACTTGGAGCATCAATAAATTCCATAACTATTCCAAGTATGTCTTCGTGTTCGATAAATCCATACACAGTAACAATATTATTATGAGTTAATTGGGCTTGATTTCTTGCTTCACGTTTGAATCTTTTAATATGCTTGGGTTTGCCGGTAATGTGAGAACCCAGAATTTTTATTGCTACAAATCTATCAAGCTTTATATCGTAAGCTTTATAAACAATTCCCATTCCCCCTTTACCAATAACGGAAATAAATTTATAGTTTTCAATTACTTTGTTTATTAAATCTTTCACAGATTATAATTATGATTTGTTTTAAAGATATGAAAATATACAAAATTTATTGGATAGATTTTCAAAGTAAATGGCGTACTCTGAACGAATAAAGTTTTTAAAAACTAATTTATTAGAAATTTAACTATTTATTTTGTGAATTTAACTTCCAATCATATTTAATATATTTTATGATTATATTATTTTTCAGGATAAATTCCTTATCCTTTGAACTAATGTATTTAAGTACAAACTTTTTTACAGAACCATTGTTATACTCAAAATATTTTCGGAACCAATTAAAGATTTGGGAGAGATAAAGAATTTTATTTTTTCTATCAAGATAATTTTTGTTCTTATTATTAATAAATTCAATAGTATTTATTTTTAATTGCGAAATAACATTATCTGCTGTATAAGCCTTAGGAATCAACTTTGGACAACTAATCGCTCCGCATACAAGTCCGAAATGAGATAATGCCGGTTCAATCTTGAGAACGTAATTATGTTCAATTTCATCTAACGATAATATTTTCCCATCAAGTTTAAACTTTTTTGATTTAAAGAAATTCTTATCGTCCAATGGCGAATTAATATTTTTGTGTTCCAATACATTTTTTATAACAAATGCATTATATGCATTAATTAAAAAACTTAGTTTTTCATTTTTATCTAATGAATCAATGTTGGTATTTTCAAATATTTTTAAACTTTTTTCAAACATCTTATCAGCTTTTATGCCTTGATAATTTACTAGTCCGTTTTTATCAACATTTGATTTTAAAACAGCACCCCAGTCTAAAAAATTATTCTTCTGAACACTTCCAAAAATTAAAATTTGACTTAATATTAACATTATTGTCATTTTCATATAGAATCTCCACAGTTAAATTCTTAAAAACAAATATAATTGAATTAACATTCTTCAATAGTAATTTATTTTACAATTACGTGTAAAACTTCGCCACATCTTAGGAAAATTTATTCCTTTACTTTTTGCAAAAGGTAATAATGATTGAAAAATTTACTTAAAGAGAAATACTTATTGAAACAACTTTAATTTTAAAAACATATTATTAGCTCTCATAGATTGATTTTTTGTTATTACAGAAAGATTTGCAATGTATTTTGGTGATTTTTTATTACTCGCAGTTATTAATGAGAAGATAAAAAATACGAATAAAATTATTAAATCTATTTAATTTTGTATCATTACTCACGCACACTTATATTAATTTAAATGTACTATTAATAGTTCGGATTTTTTCGATGAATTATTATCGCAACTTCTAATTAATAAATTTATGAATATACTTGTATTAATATTTAAGTTTGCTTAACTTTATTATTAAGTGTATAGTATAATATATTTGCAACTAAGCAAAATAAATTATTAAATAATTATGAATCAAAGTAATGATGACAAAAGTAAATCTTTAGAGGATGTGCACTCTTCGATAGATACTACACCTAAAAAAGGTTTTATAAGAAAATTATTTGCATTTGCAGGACCCGCTTATCTAATAAGTGTTGGTTATATGGACCCGGGGAATTGGGCTACCGACATAGCAGGCGGAAGTAATTTCGGATATGCCTTAATTTGGGTTATTTTAATGTCTAATATAATTGCAATGCTTCTGCAAAGCATCAGTGCAAGGCTTGGAATTGTTGCCGGGAAAGACTTAGCACAATTATCAAGAATTACATATAACAAAAAAGTAAATTTTTTCCTTTACATTCTTGCTGAAATTGCTATCACTGCAACAGATCTTGCGGAAGTATTAGGTATGGCAATAGGGATACAACTGCTTTTCGGAATACCTCTCTTAATTGGCGTAAGTATTTCGGTATTAGACACTTTTGTTCTTCTGATTATGCAGCATTATGGAATGAGAAAAATAGAAGCACTGATTATAGGACTTATTTCTATTATAGGTTTTTCTTTTTTAATCGAAATGATATTAGCTAAACCGGTAATGTCCGAACTTTTCACCGGTTTTATTCCAAACTTACCTAATAGTTACGCATTGTATATTGCAATCGGGATTATTGGCGCTACGATTATGCCGCATAATCTTTACCTTCATACAGCCTTAGTTCAAACCCGTAAGTATAAAAAAACTCCTAAAGGAATTTGGGAAGCAATTAAATTTAATACTATTGATTCAATTGTAGCTTTGAACTTAGCATTTTTTGTAAATGCAGCTATATTAGTACTTGCGGCAGCAACTTTTTATAAAAGCGGACTATTCCATGTTAAAGAAATACAAGATGCATATCATTTACTTTCCCCTATTTTAGGAACACATTTAGCACCTACTCTTTTTGCCATTGCATTAATTGCCGCCGGTCAAAGCTCAACTGTTACAGGGACACTTGCCGGACAAATTGTTATGGAGGGCTATTTAGATATTAGAATTCAGCCATGGTTACGAAGACTTATAACACGATTGTTAGCTATTTTACCTGCTTTTATTACAATAATGATTATGGGGGAAAAAGAAACAGGACCACTTTTGGTTTTGAGTCAGGTAATTCTTAGTCTTCAATTAGGTTTCGCCGTAATTCCACTTATTCATTTTGTAAGTAACAAAAATATTATGGGCGAATTTACTATTAATAATTGGACAAAACTATTTGCATGGATCAGTGCTTTGATTATTGTTACTCTAAATGTCAAATTGGTTTTTGATGAAATTAATTTATGGATAACAACTGCCGGAAGCAATTCAATATGGATTTGGCTAACTGCTGTACCGGTTGCAGGATTAAGCTTCGTTATTTTACTTTATATAACAATAGAACCTTTGCTTAAAAAGAAAGAAATTTCCGGAAAAGTAAAATTACTTCATGGTCAACCTCAGGAACTGATAAATTTTACGTCCCCTCTTTATAAACGAATTGCCATTGCTGTTGATTTTTCGGATACCGACAGATTCACTATTAAGAATGCTCTTGGGCAAGGAGGTAAAAATGCCGAATATATTCTTATACACATAGTTGAAACGGCGGGTGCAAGAGTTTTTGGCAATGAAATAAATGATTTCGAAACCGTAACCGATGAACAATTTATTAAAAAATATGTAAGCAGATTGACGGAAAAAGGTTTCAATGTAACATGGAAACTCGGTTTTGGAACTCCCAAAAAATCAATAGCTGAACTTGTAAATAATAATAATGCTGACTTGCTTGTAATGGGTGCTCACGGACACAGACTAATAAAAGATATTCTTTTTGGAACAACTGTTGATGCAGTAAGGCACAATATTAAGGTTCCTATTCTGGTTGTAAGAAAATTCGATTTGTTATAATCCCGCTAAAAAAAAGAGTCATGAACAAATTTGACGAACGATTATAAAACAAGTACTGAGTTTTAAAGCTAATAAATTTATTTTTAGGTGTGCAATAGTTTTAAATAGAAAAATAATTTAATATTTTTACCACTTAAATTTTTAGCTCTTTAAATACTCTCAACCATTTAGGAACAAAATGTCAAAATCCATCTCCCGAATTATTTCGGAATTTGCAGTAAACTTAAAATTTGAAGATTTACCAAATGAAGTAATTGAAACTACAAAACATTTTCTTTACGATTCAATCGCATGTGCATTCGGCGGTTACAAAACAAATGATGTAAAAATAATTAGAGATATTTACAATGAAATCGGCGGAGCAAAGCAGTCAACAGTTATTGGCTTCGGTGATCGAATTCCTGCCGTTAATGCTACATTGGTTAACTCTCTGATGATTCGTGCACTAGATTACAATGATATTTACTGGAAAGAAGACCCTTCGCATCCATCGGATTTAATACCGGCAGCTTTAAACACAGCCGAACTTGTTGGAGCATCAATGGAAGAAACGCTTACTGCTATTGTGCTTGCGTATGAATTTGAGCAGCGGCTTTGTAAATTCGCCATTCCCGGCATTCGTGAAAGGAAATGGCATCACGCAACACTAACACAATTTGTTTCACCTATTGTTGCAGGCAAATTGCTCGGTTTATCTGTTGATGAAATGGTTAACGCGATTGGAATAAATGGAGTGCACAATCATACAATCGGTGCACCCACTTCCGGAAAACTGACAATGATGAAAAACACAGTTGACCCAATGGCTGTTCAATCGGGAGTTTTTGCAGCACTAATGGCACAAAAAGGCTACACCGGAACCGAAGCTGTTTTTGAAGGTAAAGAAGGTTTTATGGATACTTTCTTTGGCTGGAATGTTTCCGAACAAAAACCGGAACCCGTAAAAATGAAAGGACGGGAAGCTCTTAAAGATTGGTCTTGGAACGTTAACGAACTTATCGGTGATCTTGGGAAAAATTATAAAATAATGGAATGCGGAATGAAAGCATTCCCAACCGAAGCACTTACGCATACACATATTACCGCAGTTTTAAAAGCAGTAACAAAAAACAATATTAATTATGATGAAATTAAAGAGATAAAAATCACTGCAATTACAAGAGCGGTGGATATTCTTTTTGACCCGCACAAATACAAACCCGAATCGAGGGAAACCGCCGATCACTCACTTCCCTACTGCATTGCGGCTGCAGTTGTTGACAAGAAAATAACAACTGCAACTTTTTCAGATGAGAAATTAAAAGACCCGAGAATTTGGGAGGTTATTAATAAGATTAAAGGTGAAGCTTCTGATGATTTTGATAAAATGTTTCCGGAAAAGCAACCTTCGAAAGCAGTTATTACAACAAGGGACGGAAATGTTTATTCCGAATATTTGGAATACCCTAAAGGAGATCCGCACGAACCAATGACAATTGAGGATATTGATCATAAATTTAGCGGACTTGCTGATGGTTTGTTGTCAAATGAAAAACAAACCGAAATAAAAAATATGATTCTTAATTGCGAAGAAATGTGTACACGTGATTTTATGAATAACCTAACTGTTTAACAAAGTAAGATGATTAAATTTTAATTTTTGAAATGCTGTTCGGAATTGTGAACTTTGATAGAGATTCCGGTTAAAACCATAGCCGAATGGCAATGTTGTTTTTGATTAACAGAAAACCGATTAATACACTCAGGGAAATATTTACTTTCAATAATACTACAAATTAATATTTTTATTTTTTGCTAATGATGCGTCCGCAATTTTTTTCTTATACTCAATCAATTTTTCCGCATAATAATTATCACCTGTTGCAATTATTTGTACAGCAAGAATTGCAGCATTCTTTGCTGCATCAATTGCAACCGTGGCAACCGGAACGCCGCTCGGCATCTGAACAATGGATAAAAGGGAATCAATACCTTTTAATTTACTATTAATAGGGACACCTATTACGGGTAAAATTGTATGTGCAGCCGTTACCCCCGGAAGATGGGCAGCTCCGCCGGCAGCAGCAATAATAACCTTTATTCCTCTTTCCAA
>Ga0114931_10005154_pt1 | contig 16176 bp, 18 predicted proteins | sample 2SBtaG_FD_89579 | JGI IMG/M metagenome (GOLD analysis project Ga0114931, IMG submission 89579) | Deep subsurface microbial communities from Kolumbo volcano to uncover new lineages of life (NeLLi) - 2SBTROV14_V59a metaG | ecosystem: Environmental > Aquatic > Marine > Volcanic | place: Kolumbo...
ATTTTTCTTATCTATTAATGGATAATTTAGAACCAAGAATCTTTGCGGGAAGTTCAAATCCGGAACTTACCGGAAAGGTTGTTAAGTATTTGGGGTTAAAACCCGGACTTGTTGAACTGAGGCGTTTTAGTGACGGTGAAATTTGGGCAAAGTATAAGGAAAATATACGGGGACGTGATGTATATATAATTCAGTCAACACCTCCTCCGTCGGATAATTTACTTGAATTGCTCATTATGGTTGATGCTGCTAAGCGTGCTTCTGCAAAATATATTACGGCAGTTATTCCTTATTTTGGATATGCCAGACAGGATAGAAAAGACCAGCCGAGAGTTTCACTGGCAGCTAAACTTGTTGCAAATTTAATTACAACTGCGGGTGCAGATAGGGTTATTTCAATGGATTTGCACGCAGCTCAAATTCAAGGCTTTTTCGACATTCCCTTTGATCATTTATATGGCTCTCCTATTTTTACAAATATATTTGCAGATATAGAAAATCTTGTAGTTGTTTCTCCTGATGCCGGCGGAATTAAGCTTGCCCGTTCGTATGCAAAAAGAATGCACTCGGAACTTGTTGTAATTGATAAACGCAGACCAAAAGCCAACCAAGCCGAAGTTATGAATATTATCGGTGAAGTTGAAGGGAAAAATGTTTTGTTGGTAGATGATTTAATTGACACAGCCGGAACTTTTGTCTCGGCAATTAAGGCACTAAAAGCAAAGGGTGCTAAAAAAATAATGGGAGCAGTAACACACCCGCTGCTTTCTGCAAATGCAATCGAAAGAATTAAAAACTCTGAAATAGATAAATTGTATGTTTCCGATACAATTACTTTAGACGAGAAATTATGTTCAAAAATTGAAGTAAGAACAGCTTCCGAACTTTTTGCGGAAGCAATTTTAAGATCACACAAAAATGAATCAATTAGTTCATTATTTGAAATTGATAAAAGTTAGATAACGATAAATAGAAATGGAGTAAGATTATGGCAGAATTGACATTAAAAGCCGAGAAAAGAGAAGTCTCAACACAAGCGGCTTTAAAGCAATTGCGAAAAGATGCAAAAATACCCGGGATATATTATACAAGCGATTCAGCACCATTGCCGATATCTGTAGAAGAAAAAGAATTGAATAAATTTGTATATACAAAGGAAGCTCACATAGCTTTGTTTGAAGTGGAAGGACTAAAATCTGCAAGGGCAATAGTTAAAGAAGTACAGTTTGATCCTTTAACTGATAAAATAGTTCATTTTGATTTGCAAGGAATGACAGTAGGACAAACATTGCAGCTTGAAATTCCGGTTTCGCTTGAAGGGCAGCCTGTCGGCGTGCGTGAAGGCGGAGTTTTACAGCAATTTATGCACAAATTAGAGGTTGAATGTTTACCAAAAAATATTCCCGATCAAATTACACTTGATGTATCGGAACTTAAGATTGGTGATTCAATTTTGGTACGAGACTTATCTTTTGATGATTTTAAAATATTAAATGCCGATACGGTTACGGTTGTTTCTGTAGTTAAACCTCGTGGTGCCGAAGAGGGAACTACAAGTGCAGAGGAAGGCGAAGAAATTGAAGGCTCGGCTGAAGACGCAAGTCAAACGGAAGAAAGTTCGGAAGAATAAAATATCTTTTATTAATTGAAAATTATATTTGGAATTGGTAATCCGGGTAAGCGTTACGAATTAACAAAACATAACGTGGGTTTTATTTTATTGGATAAATTTGCCCGAAAACACAATTTGCAATTTGTAACTTCAAAAGGTGATTTTTTATATGCGGGGAATAGTGATAGCACTATTTCCCCTTTTATTTTAGTGAAACCGACTACTTATGTAAATTTGAGCGGCAATGCTGTTCTTGATCTTTTAAATTTTTATGATTTTGTACCAAAAGATGATTTGTTAGTCGTGTATGATGACTTGAATCTTGAGCTTGGTAAAATTAGGATTAGAAATTCCGGTGGAGATGGCGGACACAATGGAATTAATTCATTAATTTATCAATTGCAAACGGATGAATTTTCGAGAATCAGATTCGGAATCTGGAATAATTTTGAATCAGGTTATATGAAAGATTATGTGTTAAGTAAATTTACAGATGATGAATTGGGAAAACTCGATAAGAAATTTGATTTGGGGGTTAGTCTTATCGAAAAATTTATTGCTAATGGAAAAAAGGGTATGCTTGATTTCTATAGTAAATTAAATTCATTATCAAAACAAAACTAATTTCTAAACAGACGTTAAAGGAGATGTCTATGAAATCTTTGATTTACTTTATTCCAATTGCCGGAATATTGGCATTAATCTACTCTTTTGTTAAAAATAAGTGGATTAAGAAGCAAAGTACCGGAAATGAAAAAATGACAACCATTTCGCTGCATATTAGAGATGGAGCATTTGCTTTCCTCAAATCTGAATACAGAGTACTTGTAATCTTTGTTATTGTTGTTGCTGTTCTACTTGGTTTTGCAAATGCAGGTAAAGCTGATTCATCTTGGCTTATTGCAGTTTCATTTATTATAGGTGCATTTTGTTCTGCATTGGCCGGTTTTCTGGGAATGAATGCTGCTACTTATGCAAATGTTAGGACCACCGAAGCCGCAAGAACCGGATTAACGGAAGCACTTGGAATAGCTTTTTCTGGCGGTTCAATAATGGGAATGAATGTTGTCGGTCTTGGAGTTTTAGGTTTGAGTGTTCTTTTTATTGTTTATAATAATATCGGTTGGGATATTTATAAAGTAATAAATGTATTAACCGGATTTTCCCTTGGGGCTTCATCTATAGCATTGTTTGCAAGAGTTGGCGGTGGTATTTATACTAAAGCTGCTGATGTTGGTGCTGATTTAGCCGGTAAAGTTTTTGAAGGTATTCCGGAAGATGATCCTCGTAATCCTGCTACAATTGCTGATAACGTTGGTGATAATGTTGGTGATGTTGCAGGAATGGGGGCAGATTTATTTGAATCATTTGTTGGAGCAATAGTTGGAACTATGGTGCTTGGTGCTGCTTTCCATGGAAAATCTCTTGAATTGGAAGCAATACTTCTACCACTTTATCTTGCCGGAACGGGAATAATTTTGTCAATTATAGGTACTTTTTTTGTAAAGGGAAAAGAAGGCGGAAATCCGCAGAAAGCATTAAATACGGGTGAGTTTGGTACTGCGGCACTAATGCTTATTGCATCGTATTTTATCATCACCAATGTTCTTCCCAATTCTTGGGAATCAGGTGGATTTCAATATACAAGTCTTGGAATTTTTTATGCTACAATAATCGGTTTGATTGCCGGAGTTTCTATAGGTTTAATTACTGAATATTACACAAGTACCGAAAATAAACCAGTTGCCGGAATTGCAAGTCAATCAGTAACCGGTGCGGCAACTAACCTTATTGCCGGTCTCGGTGTTGGAATGTCTTCTACAGCATTGCCGATAATTATTATTGCAGTATCGATAATAGCAGCTTCACATTTTGGTAGTCTATATGGAATAGCAATTGCAGCACTTGGAATGCTTTCGACTACGGGAATTCAGCTTGCTGTAGATGCTTACGGACCTATTTCCGATAATGCCGGCGGTATTGCTGAAATGGCTGAATTACCTCACGAAGTTAGAGAACGTACGGATAAATTAGATGCCGTAGGAAACACAACTGCTGCAATAGGTAAGGGTTTTGCAATAGGTTCGGCTGCATTAACTGCACTAGCTCTTTTTGCTGCTTTTATGTTTCAGGCTGATATTAAATCTATCAACCTTGCAAACCCTGTAATAATGGGCGGATTGTTCGTCGGTGGAATGCTTCCGTTTTTATTTTCATCACTTGCTATGGGTGCTGTTGGTAGAGCTGCCAAAGATATGATACTCGAAGTTGGAAGACAATTCAAAGAAATAAAAGGTTTACGCGAAGGGACTGCAGATGCAGAATATTCGAAATGTGTAACAATTTCTACAAATGCAGCCATTAAAGAAATGGTATTACCCGGATTGTTGGCAGTGGTAACTCCGGTTGTTATTGGTTTTATCAGCAAAGAAATGTTAGCCGGTTTATTAGCTGGCGTAACAGTTTCCGGTGTACTTATGGCAATATTTCAATCAAATGCAGGCGGTGCTTGGGATAATGCTAAAAAATTAATTGAAAGTGGTATTACAATTGACGGCAAAGATTATGGTAAAGGTTCGGAGACGCATAAAGCTTCTGTTGTTGGCGATACTGTTGGTGATCCGTTTAAAGATACATCGGGACCGTCATTAAATATTTTAATAAAGCTTATGTCGGTTGTTTCTTTAGTTATTGCACCGCTAATTAAATAGTAGTATATTTATAAATTGTATTTTTTAAAACCCTGCTCCCCGGCAAAAGTCGGGGGGCCTTTATTTAGACCAAAGGGAGGTATAAATGAAAACTCATACTTATGAGAGTGTCATTATAATAAATGCTACTCTCGATGATTCACAAATTGAAGCCGCAATTAAACGTGTTGAAGAAATAATTTCAGCAGAAAGCGGCAATATTTTTGATGTCGAAAAATGGGGTCGTAAAAGACTCGCGTACCCAATCCAAAAATCAAAAAACGGTTATTATGTAATATTCCGTTTTACTGCTCCAACCGAAGCAATAGTAAAAATTGAAAGGATGTATCGTCTGGACGAAGCTGTTGTAAGATATCTTACTACCTTAATGGAATTAAAAGATATTGCTCATTTTGAAAAAGTTAAAAACGATAGAACACTTAACGTAAAAGTTGAAACAACTACTACCGATGCTGTTAAAACAGAAATAAAAAAGGAAGCAGTTGAAGATGTCGAAACTGTTAAAGTTGCTGAATCAGTTGAAGTTGTAGAACAAGATGAAACTTCTGATGAAGAAGTTGTAGCAACTGATGATAATGATGTAGAAGAAGAAATATAATTTGATGGTTAGTAGATTTTTAGATTTTATGGAGATTGAAAATGGCTGATTTAAAAATGCCGGAAATTAATAATGTCGTTCTTTCCGGTAATTTAACAAAGGATCCTGTATTTCGTTCAACATCTAATAATACACCTGTTGTAAATTTTCATATTGCTGCTAATAGAAGATACAAAGACAGTAGTAATCAGTGGCAGGAGGATGTTTGTTATGTAGGTGTTGTTGCCTGGAATAAATTAGCGGAAAGTTGTAGATACAAACTTCAAAAAGGCAGTGCTGTTTTAATTGATGGTGAACTGCAAAGTAAAACTTTTAAATCAGAAGACGGAAGAAGCCGGACAATTGTTGAGATAAAAGCAAAAAGAATTCAGTTTCTAAATAAAGGGAATCGGACGATTTCTGAAAATGAAATCAGTAAAGTTGAAGACCAAAAATCTATTGATGAAAAAACTAATAGTACTTCTACTAACGAACATATTGAGATGAACTCTTTTGACCGGTTTTTAACAGATGAAGAGACGAATCTCATAAATAACAAAGAATAATTCTATTTGGAGAAAATAAAATGAGAAGAAATGAAAAAACAAATAAACCTAGAAGAAATAAGGTGAGAACTAAGAGAACAGGTCGTGTTATAAATGAGTATATTGATTATAAAGATTCAAAACAATTGGAAAAATTTGTTAACGACCAAGGGAAAATAATTCCCAGAAGAATTACCGGACTTAGTGCCAAGCAACATAGAGAATTAGTTCGAGCAATTAAACGTGCACGTCAAATTGCTATTTTACCATTTGTTTCTGAAGCAGTAAAATAGGAGGACTGAAAATGAAAGTAATTTTGAGAAGAAATTTTGAAAATCTTGGTAAAGTCGGGGATATTCTTGAAGTAAAAGACGGTTATGCACGAAATTATTTAATACCGCGTCAACTTGCTTTTGCAGCTAATAAGGGTAATTTAAGAGCACTTGAAGAAGAAAAAATTCAATTACAAAAAAAAGATGCTAAAGTGCTTCATTCTGCTCAACAACTTTTAACCGAACTAGAAAAAATATCCGTTACAATTCCTGTTAAAGTTGGTGAAGAAGATAAAATGTTCGGAACCGTTACTTCGCAAATGATTGCTGACAGCATCAAAGAAAAAGGTTTTGATATTGACAAACGTAAAATTGAAATTGAAGAACCCATAAAAGCTTTGGGTATCTACAATGTAAATGTTAAACTTCATCCTGAAGTTACTGCGTCGGTTAAAACCTGGGTAGTACGAGAGTAAGATATTTGCAAATAAAAGCCGGTTTACCCGGTTTTTATTATTGCAAAGTTTTAGTATTCCGGCTTCCATGATAATAGTTATGAAACAATGTCAAATTGACATTCTTAAAACTGCTATCTATATTAAGAAGCTGGATTAATTTAATGATTATTAATAACTAACACTAAAGATTAAAGCATGAAAGAATACAGATTTAGAATTATTGTTATTGCCGCATTTGTGGCATTAAGTGTTTACCTGCTGTTTCCTACCTATGCTGATTATCAAAATACTAAAGAGCTTCATCATACCTTATCTGTAATTAAAGATAGTATAAAAGCGAAAGATCCGAGTATTTCAAAAGATAAGCTTGAACAAAGATTAATGTTTGTTGAAGACAGCATAGTGGTAAATAATCCTACTTACAAAAAAGATAGGGAAAAAAGGATTAAACTTGGTCTTGACCTTCAAGGCGGAATGTATCTTGTTCTTGAAGTAAATACAACAAAGTTGATTCAAAAACTTGCAAAAAATCCGGATAAAGTATTTTATAAATTATTAAAAGCTGCTGATAAGGAAGCTAAAACTTCCGATGAAGATTATGTTTCGATTATTTCAAGGATGCTACAGGAAAAGGGAATCAGATTAAGCAGATATTTTGGTAGTATTAGAGAAGATGATAGTAAAATTATCAAGCGGTTAAAATCTCAAGAAAAGGATGCTGTTTCCCGTGCGATAGAAATCATAAGTAATAGAGTAAACCAGTACGGTGTTTCTGAACCGAGCATACAACCCCAAGGTGCACGTAGAATTGTTGTTGAACTTCCGGGTGTTGCCAAAGAAGAAGAAGCCAAGCGTTTATTGCAAGGCAGAGCTTTGTTGGAATTCAAACTTGTGAAAGATGCCAATTTTACTGTTTCTATTATGAACAGAATAGATGAAGTTCTGGCTAAGGAAATGCACGTTGATACTACCAAAGCTGATACTACGGCGGATGGCAAGTTAACACAGGAAGAAATTGCCAAAAGGCATCCTTGGTATTCCGTAGCTTGGATAAATAATAGAAGTCAAGTTGCTGATGCTTATGTTTCTGAAAAGAACAAACATATTGTGGAAAAATATTTGGAAAAACCTGAAGTAAAAGCGGTTATTCCTGATAATGCACAATTTTTATTTAGTGCAAAACCTCGAGTAAATCAAAACGGACAAAAAATTTATACTTTGTTTTTAACCAATAAAAAACCCGAGCTTACGGGTGGTGTTATTGTTGATGCACGTGCTAATATTGATCCTCAAACATCATCTCCTATTGTTACAATGGATATGAATTCGGATGGTGCACGCGAATGGGCAAGGATTACAGGTTCAAATATTGGTAAAAGATGTGCTATTGTTCTTGATGGTCTCGTTTATACTGCCCCGACAATTCAAGGTAAAATTCCTTCCGGGCGTTCTCAAATTGCCGGAATAGGAAATATGGACGAAGCTAAGTTGTTGGAAATTGTATTGAAAGCCGGAGCTTTGCCTGCACCGGTTAATATTATGGAAGAGAGAACAGTTGGCCCGTCTCTTGGGCAGGATTCTATAAATGAAGGTTTTATTGCTACGGTGCTGGGATTTATTCTTGTAGCATTGTTTATGATTTTCTATTATAAAACCTCGGGTACTATAGCAGATTTAGCGTTATTCTTTACGCTTCTGTTTATCCTTGGTATTCTTGCCGGATTTCATGCAACACTTACTTTACCGGGTATTGCCGGAATTATTCTTACAATTGGTATGGCAGTAGATGCTAACGTACTTATTTTTGAAAGAATACGTGAGGAACTAACAACAGGTAAAACAATAAAGGCATCTATTGCCAGTGGATTCTCAAATTCATATTCGGCTATTTTCGATGCTAACATCACAACCTTTTTTACCGGAATTATTCTATACCAATTTGGTAGCGGACCGGTACAAGGTTTTGCTTTGACGTTGATGATAGGTATTGTTTCAAGTTTGTTCAGTGCAATTGTAATTACAAGGTTAGTGGTTGATATAATGGTTTCTAAAGGAGCCAAAATTAATATTGGTTAATGTTATTAAGGAGAGAACGAATAAATGCGTATTTTTCAAAACTTAAATTATGATTTCCTCGGGCACCGAAAACTAGCTTATACTATTTCCGGTACTTTGATATTATTAGGCATAATTAGTCTTTTAATAAGAGGATTGGAAATGGGAATAGATTTTAAAGGTGGTACTGAAATTGCAGTACAATTTGAAAAACCGGTTTCAATTTCTAAAATTAGATCAATAAGCAATAATATGGGCTTAGGAAAAGTTGAAGTAAAAACTTTTGGTAGTGAATCAGGTATTTTAATTAGAACTGAAATGCAGCAAGTTTCTAAAAATAATTTTGCCAAATATGTTACTTCAATTGAAAATGAAATAAAAAAACTTGAACCAAATTCAAAGTTTAGTATAACTGATACTACGGTAAACTCAGTTACGTTTGAATTTGAAAATCACGAGTTAGCGAACAAACTGAATAATCAATTGTTTAATGCCGGATTTCAAACTTCGCTGCTTTCAAAAGGAATGGATAATAAATCGGTAATAGTTAGAGTCGGTATTTCTGATATTATTCAGCAATACATGAGAGCTAAATTGGCAGGGAATCATTTTACTATTCTTAAGGAAGACCATGTTGGTCCCAAAATTGGTAAAGAGCTAAAAGTTGATGCTGTAATTGCAGTGTTTTTGTCTTTGCTCGGTATTCTTATTTATTTAGGATTTAGATTTAAATTCATTTTTGCAGTTGGAGCTGTAACCGCATTATTCCATGATGTGTTGATTACACTTGGACTTTTTTCAATGCTTTATGGAATGTTTTCATGGTTGAATCTTGAAATTTCAATTAATGTTGTGGCTGCATTTCTTACACTTGTTGGTTACTCAATTAACGATACGGTTGTTGTTTTTGATAGAGTAAGAAAAATCTTAAAATTCATAAAACCGGTGACTTAAAAAATAACATTAATGAAGCCATTAGTAGTACAATGCCGAGAACAATTATCACGAGTTTCACTACATTACTTGCAACATTTGTTTTGCTTGTTTTCGGGGGTGATGTTTTGCGAGGATTTGCATTTACACTATTTTTTGGTGTGATTGTCGGTACTTACTCTTCAATTTTTGTTGCCAGTGCTTTGGTTTATGAATATACGACAAAGAAAAATAAGAAAGTGCAATTTTAATTTTAAATTATTTTAGCTTTGATAGCCGGGTTTTGTCCCGGCTTCGGTTATTAATACAAAATAAATTTATAGTGGAAATTATTACTCTTTAATATTAAATTTTTTATTTTTTTAGTAAAATTAATAAGCATTATTTATAAAACGAAGTACTATTTAATAATAAAAACAAATAAATTCACTACTTATTTTTATCTCTAAATTTATTTATTAATTAATGAAAAATTATTTAAACAATTTGACTAAAGTTTATTTTAAATAAAATTATTAAAAAAACAAATATATAATCGTTGCATTTTATTGAAAATGGAATTATTTTTGTTGCTCGATAATTTTGACAAATTGTTTTTATTGTAATGATTGGGCAGGCGCCGAAGCTGGAGAGTCGGGGCGGACTGTAAATCCGTTGGCAACGCCTGAGGGGGTTCGATTCCCTCCCTGCCCACAAATTTATTAAATGTTTATAAAAAATTATTTTTTTTATTAACAAAGTTCTTTGGATTTTTTACACTTTATCGACAATTCAATTTTCTCAGTCGCTAAAGGGTTACGCGAGTACCGAATATTACAAAAGTTGAATAAGCGGGAGTAACTCAGTTGGCTAGAGTCACAGCCTTCCAAGCTGTTGGTCGCGGGTTCGAGTCCCGTCTCCCGCTCAAATGCTTTTTGTTTCATTCCTTTTTTGTAATATAATTTGAATATTTTTTTATTAAAATTTTGCTGACGTAGCTCAGTCGGTAGAGCACATCCTTGGTAAGGATGAGGTCACCTGTTCAAGTCCGGTCGTCAGCTCAAAAAAAGATTGAAGATGAGGTTATTCTGACAAAGAGTCGGGAGTAGTTAGAGTAATAAAAATTTATTTGTACAGTTTCCCGTCAAGTTTTAAAGAAAATAGAAGTCCAGAAAAATATACGTAATTTGGAGTACGAGATGGCTAAAGCAAAAAATGCAAGACAAAAAATACTTTTAGAAAGTACGGCAAAAACCGGATATCGGTATGCTACTATGAAAAATAAAAGAAATAACCCGAGCCGTATTGAGTTTATGAAATATGATCCTGTGGTAAGGAAACACGTGTTATTTAAGGAAACTAAATAAATACGTCAGTGGCTCAATTGGCAGAGCAGCGGTCTCCAAAACCGCAGGTTGGGGGTTCGAATCCCTCCTGACGTGCAACGGACGATAAACAAAAAGTGTGGTTATGAAAGAAAAAATAATTAATTATTTTAATGATGTAGTCAAGGAAATGAAAAAAGTTACCTGGCCTACAAAGGATGAGCTAAAAGAATCAACTTGGGTTGTTATAGTTGTTTGTTTACTCCTTGCTGGTTTTACTTATCTAATTGATATAGCTCTAACACAAATTTTACAAGGAATATTTTAATCTTGGAATCAGCAACTTCAAATTGGTATGTTTTAAGAGTGTTTTCCGGTCATGAAAATAAGGTAAAAAATCTTATTGATTCGCGACTTGCAGAAAATGAACAACTCAGTTCTCGCATATTCGAGGTTTTGGTACCTACTGAAAAAGTTTTTGAAGTTAAGGATGGCAAGAAGCGTACTAAAACAAGAAATTTTTTCCCGGGATATGTTTTAGTTAATGCGGAGTTGGATAATAGAGCGGTTGACTTTTTAATTAACACTCCTTCGGTTATGGGATTTCTTAGTTCAGGGAAGAAACCTGTTCCTTTACAACCGGCCGAAGTTAAGAGAATTGTTGGTAGAATTACACAAAACGAGGATACAGAACGCTCCGAAACTATTTTTAGGACAGGAGATTTTGTTAAAATTATTGACGGGCCATTCAATAATTTTTCCGGTTTTGTTGAGGAAGTTAATGAAGAAAAAATGAAAATAAAAGTAATGGTTTCAATTTTTGGTAGAAATACACCTGTGGAAATAGATTTTGTACAAGCAGAATTAGAAAAATAATTTAATAATTGTAGGTAATAAAATGGCAAAGCAAATTAGTGGTTATATAAAACTTCAAATTCCCGCCGGACAAGCTAACCCTTCTCCACCGGTAGGCCCTGCTTTAGGACAAAAGGGAGTAAACATAATGGAGTTTTGTAAACAATTTAATGCAAAAACTTCAGATAAAGCCGGATTAATAATACCGGTTGTAATTACGGTTTATAAAGATAAATCTTTTTCGTTTATAACTAAAACTCCTCCTGCAGCTGTTTTAATTAAAAAAGTACTTAATTTGGCAAAAGCTTCATCTGAACCAAATAAAACAAAAGTAGCAAACATAACAAGAGCGGAACTCGAAGAAATTGCACAATCTAAAATGCCGGATTTAAATGCAAATGATATCGATGCTGCTGTAAGTATGATTGCAGGGACAGCTCGTAGTATGGGTGTTACGGTAAAACAATAATAATTTGAGTAAAAATTTTAATCGGTAAGGATATGAAATTTTCGAAAAGAATGAAAGAAATAAGAGAAAAGGTTGACTTGCATAAAGAATATTCCCTTGAAGATGCTATAAAAACATTGAAGGAAGTTTCCAAAGTTAAGTTTACCGAATCATTAGATTGTGCTGTGAAATTAGGAGTTGATCCGAAACATGCCGATCAAATGGTACGTGGGACTGTATCACTTCCACACGGGACAGGGAAAAAAGTTACGGTGCTCGTTTTTACCAAAAGTGAAGATTCGGTTAAAACTGCTTTGGAAGCGGGTGCAGAATATGCAGGCTTTGATGAATATATTGAAAAAATAAAAGGTGGTTGGGCTGACGTTGATGTTGTAATCGCTTCTCCTGATACAATGTCGGAAGTTGGAAAATTAGGACGAATTCTTGGCCCAAGAGGTTTGATGCCTAATCCTAAAAGCGGTACTGTAACTAAAGATGTTGCAAATGCGGTTAAAGAAGTTAAAGCCGGAAAAATTGAATTTAGGGTTGACAAAACCGGCATAGTACATGTTTCTCTTGGTAAACTTTCTTTTACAGAGGAGCAACTTGTTGAAAATGCTCAAACATTTATTCAAACAATTATAAAAATGAGACCATCTGCTGCAAAAGGGCAATATTTGAAAAGCCTTTATTTATCAAGCACAATGGGTCCGGGTTTAGAAATTAGTAAAGACGAATTTTAATAAAGTTTTACGCACGCTTTAAAAAATATATGTAAAATGCTTCAAATGTCTGTTAAAATTAGAATTTAGGATTAGTATGAACAAAACAGAAAAAGCTGAAATTATTGAAAATCTTGTAGGTCTCATTAAAGATTCATCAGGTATTTTTCTTGTTGATTATCAGGGTGTTAATGTTGCTGATATCACAGAATTACGCCGAGAGTTTCTTAAAGAAGACGTAAACTACAAAGTATTCAAAAATACTCTATTAAAACGAGCTTTTGATGAAGTCGGTGGCTTTGATGAGTTTTCTTCCCAACTTACGGGAATGACCGGTGTAATATTTGCCGGTGAAAACTACGTTGCTCCCGGAAAAATCATAAAAAAATATTTTGATAAAAATAAAAAATTCTCGTTTAAGGGTTGTTACATCGAGTCTCAGTTTTATGGTCCAGATAAATTGAGTACTCTCGCTTCAATGCCAACTAAAGAAGAAGTTATGTCAGGTATTGTTGGAAGTATTGCCTCACCTGCTTCGGGAATTGTTGGTGCAATTAGCGCTGTTATGAGAGATGTTGTTAGTCTTGTAGATGAGATTAGCAAAAAAAAAGCAGCATAAATTAAAGAAATTAATAAGTTAAATCATTAGGAGTAAATACAATGTCGGAAAAAATTCAAGAAATTGTTGACAAAATTAAAGAGCTTACTTTGGTAGAAGCCTCAGAGTTAAAAACTGCGTTAGAAGATGAGTTCGGTGTTAGTGCGGCAGCTCCGGTTGTTATGGGTGCTGTTGCCGGAGGTGCAGCAGATGCTGTAGCTGAAGAAGAAAAAACTGAATTTGATGTTATCCTTTCAAGTTTTGGCGAAAAGAAAATTAATGTTATCAAAGTTGTTCGCTCTCATACCGGTCTTGGCTTAAAAGAAGCTAAGGAATTGGTTGATAATGCTCCCAAACCTGTTAAAGAAGGTGTTTCTAAAGAAGAAGCTGAAAAAGTTAAACAGGATTTGGAAGAAGCTGGCGCTACTGTTGAAATTAAATAAATACTTTCTTTTCAATATAGTGATTTTAGAAAGTGGTAATGAGATTAAGTTTGCATTACCACTTTTCTTGCATTTTAAAACCAAAAAATTTTATAAATTTTATTAGGGAGGCTTGGATTGGAGAATATTAAAAAGAATAAAAAAAATGGTCGTGTTACCTTTTCTTCTATCACTCCTGTAATCGCATATCCGGATCTTTTAAATATACAATTAGTGGCGTTTGAGGAATTTTTACAACTTAACACTCCACCTGAACAAAGAGAAGATAAGGGATTACAATCCGTATTTTTAAGAAATTTTCCTATTTTTGATAACAAAGAATTTTATCGTTTGGATTTTGTTGAGTATGGAATTGAAAAACCTCGATATTCTTTACGCGAATGCGAAGAAAGAGGTTTAACATACAATGCTCCGTTAAAAGCAAAGTTAAGATTATCTACTAGAGATGATGAAACAGAAGAATATGTTAGCTCTGTAGAACAGGAAGTTTATCTCGGCACTTTACCGTTTATGACTAAAAGCGGTACGTTTTTAATTAATGGTGCCGAAAGAGTTATTGTTAGCCAATTACATAGATCACCTGGTGTCGCATTTTCGCAGACAATTCATCCAAATGGCACACCCATTTATTCGGCCAGAATTATACCTTTCAGAGGTTCTTGGGTTGAGTTTGCTACTGATATTAATCACGTAATGTACGTATATATTGATAGACGTAAAAAATTTCCTTCTACAACATTACTTCGTGCCCTTGGGTATGAAACCGATGATGAAATTTTAAAACTTTTTAATTTAGTTGAAGAAGTTCAAGTAAAAGATTTGGATGCTAAGAAACATCGAGGAAGATTTGTTGCCAATGATATAATCAGTATGACAACAGGTGAAATTTATGCTGCAAAAGATGAAGAACTTGTTGAAGAAACTATTGAAGAAATTAAGAAATCAGATGTTAAAAGTGTTAACTTAATTTCCGATGAAACTACTTTTGAACAAGATTTAATTATAAATACATTAAAAAAGGATACTGCGCAATCCAAAGAAGAAGCACTGTTCGCGATTTATCGTCAATTAAGAACAGGAGAAGCGCCTGATGTTGAAACTGCTCAAGGTTTAATAGATAAGTTGTTTTTTAACGAAAAAAGATATGACCTTGGTGAAGTTGGTCGTTTTAGAATGAACGATAAATTGGGTCTAAAAATCCCATTGGAAGTTAAAATACTTACCATAGAGGACATTATCGCCATTATGAAAAGTATTATCAGACTTAAAGAAGGTAATGTTAGCGTTGATGATATTGACCACCTTGGTAACAGAAGAATTAGAACAGTCGGCGAACAATTAATGCAACAATTTAATGTTGGTCTTGCACGTATGTCGCGAACAATCCGTGAAAGAATGAATATGCGTGATAACGAAAACATGCAACCTCAGGATTTAGTTAATGCAAGAACCATTAGTAGTGTTATTAATGCATTTTTTGGAACTAATGCACTTTCTCAGTTTATGGACCAGACGAACCCGGTTTCTGAAATGACTCACAAAAGAAGAATTTCGGCATTAGGCCCCGGTGGTTTAACTCGTGAAAGAGCCGGTTTCGAAGTTCGTGACGTTCACTATACTCACTACGGGCGTTTATGTCCTATAGAGACTCCGGAAGGGCCAAACATCGGTCTTATTTCATCTTTAAGTATTTATTCAAGAGTAAACCATTACGGATTTTTGGAAACACCATATCGTAGAGTGGTTGATGGTAAAGTTCAAAAACACGTTGATTATTTAAGTGCGGATCAAGAGGATGAATTTACTATTGCACAAGCCAATGCCCCTATTAATGAAAAGGGAGAATTCTTGAAAGATAGAATTAAGTGCCGGCATAAAGGTGAATTCCCGGCTATGAATCCCAAAGACATTCAATATATGGATGTTGCACCGGCTCAGCTTGTTAGTGCAGCTGCTGCATTAATCCCATTTCTTGAACATGATGATGCTAACAGAGCTTTAATGGGTGCAAATATGAGCGTCAAGCAGTTCCGTTGTTAGTCCCTCAAGCTCCAATTGTTGGAACAGGAATGGAATATAAAATTGCACATGATTCAAGAACAATATATCTTGCCGAAGATTCGGGAGTTGTTGAATATGTTGATGCTAATAAAATAATTGTAAAATATAAATTAAATACGGATAGTGAAGAAAGTTTAACTTCATTTGAGGATGAAAAGAGAGCTGTATACGATCTTGTTAAATTTACTGGAACAAATCAGGAAACCTGTTTTAATCAACGGCCTATTGTAAAAGTAGGACAAAAAGTTAAAAAAGGTGATGCTCTTGCTGATGGACCTGCCATTCAAGGCGGTGAATTGGCATTGGGCAGAAATGTTTCTGTGGCGTTTATGTCTTGGCGAGGTTATAATTTTGAAGATGCAATTATCATTAGTGAAAAGTTAGTATCCAATGACGAATTTACTTCAATTCACATTGAAGAATTTGAATTACCTGTTCGTGAAACTAAACGTGGTGAAGAAGAATTAACACGTGATATTCCTAATGTTAGTGAAGAAGCTACAAAAAATCTTGATGAAAACGGGATTATTCGCGAAGGTGCCGAAGTAAAAGAAGGTGATATTTTAATTGGTAAAATTACTC
>Ga0114931_10005155_pt1 | contig 16173 bp, 11 predicted proteins | sample 2SBtaG_FD_89579 | JGI IMG/M metagenome (GOLD analysis project Ga0114931, IMG submission 89579) | Deep subsurface microbial communities from Kolumbo volcano to uncover new lineages of life (NeLLi) - 2SBTROV14_V59a metaG | ecosystem: Environmental > Aquatic > Marine > Volcanic | place: Kolumbo...
CAGCTCGTCCATGCGACACGGGCAATGCTAAATTTTTTGCTCCCGGATAACCAACAGATCACCACGGATCGTGCCGATTCGGCAAACCATGAATTTTTTGAACTTTTGGATGCGGAAAATAAATTGGTGGCCTTAAATTTTTGGGAATCATTGGCCTACGGAAATCAACCGGATAATCCTAAAACATTGTTGTTGCGGTTGCAGAATGCACATAATGGCGAGCAAAAAATTGTAGAATTTTTTCTGTATCATTTAGAGAAGGCGTTTGGTGAACCCCACTACCTGTTGTGGGGAAAAATGATGCCGGGGCGCCGTCACATTGATGAAACCACTGAACGGCTGGCGGTGCTGCATTCGCTGGGCAGTGATTTAATGAAAACAACAGACGTCGCGCAGGTCTATCAAAAAGTGGTGAAGGCGCTTCAGCAAGTGCTGCCGAATGCGCAATCGGCGTCGGTATTGCTTAACACGGATGATGGGTTTATGTTCGGGGTTGGTTTTGGGTATCACACGGAAAAAATAGCGAAAAATATTTTGTTAAGCCATTCTCTGGCGGAAAAACACCTGGCAGGTAAAACGCCGCTGTCTGAACCGGTTGAATTGATTCGGCAGCCCGAAGTGTTGGAGGAATTATTTCAAAATGTATCCCTGTTTTCCCGGCAGATGAATGCCGAGCGCCATGTGCATCACGCCGCCCATTCCTGGCTTGCCGCTGTCATTCGGGTGAACAGGAAACCACACCTCATTTTGGAAGCCGGTGTATATGATTCAAAACGCGCTTTTGACGAGATGGATCGTTATTTTTTTCGGTTGCTGTTGCAGCAGGCAAGCATCGCGCTGGAACGGCTAAAACGCCCGGCCGGCAATGTCGATCTTCCGGGAAAGATTCATTCTGTTCTGGAAAACTCACCCCTGGCAACACTGATTATACAGGACGGGGAATGCAAATTATATAATCCCAAGTTTTTGGCATTAACCGGCCAAACGCCCGGTGATAATGTAGATGAAGATGTGTGGTCATTTTTTCACACCCAGGATTTGCAACTGGTAACGGCAAAAATCGCCGAAACGCTAAAAAGCGGGAGCGTGCATCAGCAGGAATTTCGCATGTTGCGCAGCGATGATACGGAAGCATACTGCGCCGGCGTTTTCATTCCATTCGAGATGGCGGGCCGTCCGTCCGTTATTTGCCAGATAACCGATATGACGCAATTGCACGAGTTGGAAAAGCAGCTTCGTCAATCGCAAAAAATGGACACGATCGGCTCGCTGGCTGCCGGCATTGCCCACGATTTCAATAATATTCTTGGCGCCATTATTCCGTCTGCACAGATGATTGTCAATCATCCGGAGAAAGTATTCGATAACAAAAAACATGCGAACATCATTTTTCACATGGCGAAACGGGGCGCGCTGCTGGTCAGCAAATTGTTGTCTTTTTCTCAAACGGAACCGGAAAGCCGGGATAAAATTGATCTGAATGCGTTGATCAACGAAGCGCATGTAATACTGGATAAAATCGTCGGGCCGGGCGTCAAAGTGAACTACTATCTTGCGGAAAAGCTGCCGGAAATTACCGCGGATTACAACCAAATGATGCAGATGATATTCAACCTGGTTGCAAATTCGATTGAGGCCATGCCGGCCGGCGGGGAAATTCATATTGCCACCGAATACAAGCATATCAAAGCGGGCAGCGGCATGTATCGCAGCATTCAGCCGGGTGAGTATGTCCGCCTGACCGTGCAGGATACCGGCATCGGAATTCCGGAAGATTTGCGCAAGCGGATTTTTAAACCGTTTATCACGTCAAAATCCGACGGCTCCGGTCTCGGCTTAAGCATTGTGAACGGAATTTTGAAAAAGCATGAAGGATACGTCATGCTGCAAAGCGAAGAAAACAAAGGCACGACGTTCAAAATTTACCTGCCGGTAAAAATAAAACGGGATGAACAAATCGCGAAAAAACCTGTTTTGTCAAAACCAAAACCGCCTGCGCGGGTTAAAAAATCGAAATCAACCGTTGCGCCCAAAGGCACCATTTTGGTCGTTGATGATGAGAAATATTTGCGGGAAGTATATATCGGCATGTTGGAATTACAGGGGTTTAATGTCATCGAAGCGGCTTCGGGACGGGAAGCATTGGGGATTTACAAAAATCGTCGGGAGGATATCAGCCTGGTTATTTTGGATTACGGCATGCCGGAACTCAATGGGGGACAAACATACAAGGTGCTGAAACGCTTGAAGCCGGATGTGCGCGTGGTGTTGAGCACCGGCTATGGCGAACAACGAGAAGTGGCGCGGCTCATCCGTGACGAACATTTACACTTTTTGCCCAAGCCCTTCACAATGGAAAGCCTCAGCGAAAAGGTAAAATCGGCATTGATCAATGCTAAAATGAATTGAGCGCCTCACGATCTTGGGGCATTCAGGCTGCATTCAGGTATGATTCTTTAAGCTCATCTTTGGAAACCATTTTCAAATCTGTTTTGTAATGACGTTCGGGGCGCAAAAACACCTCATCACTCGTGCTCACTCATCAACTTATTGAGCGCGGGGCCGAGGTTTGCGATCAAATCGCCTGCGACGAGGGTGTATTGGGTCTCTTTTTCCACCACAAAATCCCCCACATAGCCGTGGATAAAATTCGCGGTGTACGCCGCTTCGTCGGGGTCGTATTGCTGGGCCAACAAGCCGGCCACAAAGCCGGTCAGCACATCGCCGGTGCCGCCGCTGGCCAGCCCGGAATTGCCGGTGGGATTGAGATAAACCTGTTCGTTTGGCAGCGCGACCATGGCCGGCGCGCCTTTCAGCAGCAGCGTCAATTGATATTTTTTGGCAAATTCCTGAACCCGCTCAATACGATTATTGTATAGCGAACGCTTGTTTTCTTCGGGAAAAAAACGCAAGAACTCGCCTAAATGCGGGGTGAGCACCCAGTGCGGGTGGGGCTTTTCGGCCAACAATTCCGGGTGATTTGCCAACGCCAGCAGCGCGTCTGCGTCAATAATGATCGGCTTGTCAAACTTGCGCAGTATTTCAACAATCGTTTCCTGTACGTGTGGTGTCCGCCCCAGTCCCGGGCCGATAGCCAACACGTCGCACCAATCCAGCAACTCCTGAATTTTCGGCAAACTTTCCGGGCCGATGGTTTGTTCGGGTGTCTCCGGCAGCGGGCGGGTAATTACTTCGGTCAGCTTTTGCTCCATCACCCAGTTGATGCTTTCCGGCACGGCCAAGGCCACCAGTCCCGCGCCGATTTTCATGGCAGCCTGCGCCGTCAGCGTGGCAGCGCCGGTATAGCCTTTGGAGCCGGCCAGCACGCCCACTTTGCCGCATTCGTATTTGTGCGAATCCGCATAGCGAAAGGGCAGCACAATATCTTCCGGTTCCAGCATTTCCACCTGCACGTCATCCCGGTTCAGCACAAATGGCGGGATACCAATATCCGCGATGAACAATTCGCCCACGTAATTTTTGGCGCGATACAGCGTGTGGCAGCGTTTGGGCAAAGCCATTGTTACGGTAACATCCGCGCGGATGGCGCTGCCGGCCACTTCCGCGGAACTGGCGTCCAGACCGGAGGGCACGTCAATGGCTACAATTCTTGTTTTGATATTTTGATTGATAAATTCGATCACATCTTTGGCAAACCCGCGCACCGGCCCGCTGACGCCGGTTCCCAACAGCGCATCCACCAACAAATCCGGCGGTTCATTTTCCAAGCCTTTGAAATCATCCACATTTTTGACAAATTCGATGGGCATTTGCATGTTTTTCAAAATGTTGTAGTTGACTTTCGCATCACCGGCAAGCTCGTTTTCCGCCGCGATACAGAAGACCCGCACATACACACCCTCGTTCCACAAATGTCGCGCCACCACAAAGCCGTCGCCGCCATTGTTGCCCTTGCCGCAAAAAACATAAACCAGCGGGTCGATAATATTTTCCAATTCCTGCAGAATCACCCGAAAGACCGCGCGGCCGGCGTTTTCCATCAGCACCACGCCCGGCACGCCGATTTTTTCAATGGTGAAACGGTCTTTTTCCTGCATTTCCTTCGCAGTCACGACTTTGATCATGATAAATTCTCCGCTGTGTCATTTTCTTCATTAACCCGATAAAAAAATTCGCGTAAATTAAATAAATTCCAGATGACCATTCATCTCTTCTGTATTGAGCACTTTGTATATGAGCATTAATCCCCGAATAATTTCTCCAAGCGATTTACCGTGAGACGCATATACGATTCCCAAATGGTGCAAACCAGCAGCACTCATTTTTAAAAAATCTTTATCCTGGGTAAAAATAACCCTGCCCTCCCGAAGCGCAAACAACAATTGTTGTTTATCAGAGGCGCCGAGCATATTGGCATCCTGGGTTGTCAGAACATCGACCCCTCTTTGAAGTAAGCCCCTTGCCACGGCGAGTGGTACATTCTCATCCAAGTAATACTTAATTTTTTGAGGCATTTATTTTTCGGGTCACTTTCGATGGATACTGTCGCCGTAAAGCTTCTACAAATTTTTCCCCATCTTTGATTGAGCGGTCTATTTTGCGGCGATTGTCATGGTAATACGTCAGAGCGGCATAAATTTCAGCAAGCGAAAGTGAATATTCACTGGCAATTTGATCCGCGCTTAAGCCCATCCATTCATGCCAAACGACAATGTCCTCAACAGAAATTCTTCTGCCGGCAATTCGGGGTTTACCGCCAACAACGTCTTGATTAATTTCAATGAGTCTGTCGATGCTTTTAGCTGCCATTTTGACCTCGTAGCGTTGTTCTGTTAAATTTAGAGAAATTTTGTCGCGAAAGCCACAAACCTTTTCCCAAACCCTATCCAAATATCGAGAATACCCAAAGGGGTAAACGGCTTAGTTACCCGCTTCAACAACACCCATTGCAACAACATCATTCTCACTGTGTGACAATGATAAGTGAGCAGAAAAATATAGCAAAATCAGGCAGGCGATTCCAAACGGAATCTCCGGGATGCGGGAGAATTTGGGAATGATCCAAACTGGCAGCCTTTTAACGATTGGCGGGTTACGGAACGCTTACCCGAAAGGCAGCGGTGTTGATTCCGCCGAATACGCCATAGCCGTTTTGCACATTTTGAAAAATTCGGGAGGGCTCCGAAAAAGGATTATCGTCGTTAATATCCTGAAATTCCGCGGTGCGCAAATGGCGGAAAATCGTTTCATCCACATGCGAAAGCATCACGGTGATATGCGTTTCGTCGTCAAACAATTCCCCCGAAATTTGCAAATCGTACGTTTTCCCGTTCACGATAGCGTCTTCAAACATCGCCGATATTCCAAAAAACTCTTGTTCTTCGCCCAGATCAACGTCGGGATTGTTTTGGGTAATGGCTAAATCTTTGCTTTTCAAACCAAGTATATGCGTGGATCCGTCGCTCCGCTCGCCAAGCAGAAACACTTCGTAATAATCTTTGCGATCCTCGGCATCTTCAAATTGAACGGTTAAATTTACTCTTTTACCGCCATATTCCCCGGCAACGCTCTCAATCTGAACGCTTTTTATCGGCACAATTTCCGGCAACTTGCTGCTTGCCGTTACTGTTTCAAACCCCGGGGCTGAGGCGCGCAAAGTATATTCAACGCCCGGCCGCGGGGCTGGTATTCCCGAAAAATAGACGCCGTTTTGCAACTCGCCCAATTTCGCAATGTGGGCGCTATCTTCAAAAATTTCCATATTTGCGCCGGTCACTTCTTTGGGGAAATCATTGCTCAACGCCGCGACGCTGTGCGATAAAAATACGATCCAGCCGTCAGCCGGGCTGAAAAAGCCGTTGACAACCAACGCCGGCTGGTGTTCCGGTAAATCCACTTCAACGATGGTTTCGCAATTGAGAAACGCCGCGGCGGCAAGTATTGCCAGGAATTGAAAAATACGGAATTTTCTGACCATCTTTCCTCCGAAACAATGCATGGTTATCTTCCCAAAAAAAATCACAAATGGATTTGAAACAAGGTAATCAAGCGTGATACGTGACACGTAAAAAATCACGCATCACGCTATCAATGGTTTGATTTCACGCCTAAAAATTCATTCACAATGGTTGCTCTTAAAAGCCGTTTAAACCGTTAAAAAGTAAAACGATAGCTGACCGCCGGGATGATCGGAAACAAGCTGATTTGCTTCATCACCCGGTCGCCGCGATCGTTTGTGCCGAGAAAGAGAAAATAGGGATTTTTACGGCTGTAAATGTTGTAAACGCTAATCGAAAAAATCCGCCCGCCGAGCCTTTTGTTTTTGTGCCAGCGCAGGCTCACGTCCAGGCGGTGATAATTGCGCATCCGAAAGGCATTGCGATCGCTGTAGAGGAATAATTCGCCGCCATAGAAAGCAAAAGGGTTGTTATTATTGCCAAAAAAGCGATTGCTGACCGTGGAGCCGGTGGTGTTCAACAGCAGCCGGGCAACCGGGAGCGTCACCGCTGTCCCGCTGCCAAAAACAAAATTGCTTGAAAATTGCCAATGACCGGTCAAATCATGAGTCAGCACCAGGGAGAGATCGTGGCGGCGGTCGTAGCGAAAGGGAAATGTTTTACCGTCGTTGATCGCGTCGAATGTGCGATTCGTCCAGGAAAGGGTGTAACCCAGCCAGCCGGTGGTTTTGCCGCGTTTCTTCTGGATAAAAATCTCCCCGCCGTAGCTGCGCCCGCTGCCGGTTTCAACCTTGTTTTGCCAATCAGAGTCCAGACCGATAAAACTTGCGCCTTCTTTGTATTCGATCAGGTTATCCATGGTTTTGTAATAGGCTTCGACGCTGAATTCAAATTGATGATCCCACAAAGAGCGAGCAATGCCCAACGCGCCCTGCCAGGATTGCTGTGGTTTCACGCGGTCGGTGGCCGGCACCCACAAATCGGTGGGCAGGCCGATGCCGCTGTTGGTCAGCAAATGGATGTACTGGCGCATCAGCGAAAAAGAGCCTTTGAACGCCCATCCCCCGTTCAAGCGGTAGCGGGTGGAAAGCCGCGGTTGGAATGAACTGTAAAACTTGTTGTTGACCCAAAACGCTGAACTGTGCACGCCGAGGTTGGCTGTAAATGCGTCGCTGAATTTGATGTCGTCTTCGAGATAGGCGCTGGCCTCGATGCTATTGATTTCACCCGAAGGCGCGATGACCACATCCACGGGATCGTTGCCGCCCCTTTCCGTAAATTGAAATGCCCCCGGGCTAAAGGTGTGATGAATCACGTCACCGCCGAATTTGACGGTATGCCGGGGGCTTGGCAAATAGTCAAAATCCAGCCGGGCGCTCCAATCGCGAATCCCGGAAAAATAATTGGCGGAAGAACTCACCGCCTCCGGCGAACCGCCGCGATCCCGGACGTTGATGTCAAATTTATATTTGCTGTAGGTCAGGGTGGCGTTGCTGAACAATTTGCTGCTGAGAATGCGATTCCAGCGCAATGTCGCGGTGATGTTTCCCCATCCCAAATCGGCGTTAAATTCGGCGTCATCAAAACTGTTTTTTTCACGGGCATAAAATTGATCATCGCCGGCGTACACGCTGAGAAAAATGCGACTTTTATTGGAAAAAGCGTGGTTGATCTTGGCGTTCAGGTCGTAAAAAAAATACCCGCCCGAATCGCCGTTCTTATTGATAAACGGTCGCACCAACACATCCACATACGTCCGCCGCCCGGAGATGATGAAAGAGGATCGGCCTTTTTGGATCGGCCCTTCGAGCATTACCCGCGACGCCACCAGGCCAATCGATGCGGCGCCTTTGAATCGCTGGTTATTGCCTTCTTTCATATTGATTTCCACCACGGAAGACAGCCGCCCGCCGAAGCGGGCCGGAAAGCCGCCTTTGGTGAGCCGCACGTTTTTTACAGCGTCGGAATTGAACACGGAGAAAAATCCGAACAGGTGGGAAGCGTTGTAAACCGGCGCGCCGTCAAGCAAAATGAGGTTTTGATCCGGACCGCCGCCGCGCACGTAAATGCCGCTGGCGCCCTCGTTTCCGGACTGCACGCCGGGGAGCAGTTGCAAAGTTTTCAGCACGTCGGTTTCGCCAAGCAGGGCCGGCAGCGACCGGATTTGGGCAATGGGCACATCAATTTTACTCATCAGGGTCTGTTCTTCGATCAGGTCCACGGCTTCGGCGACCACCTCCACGGTATCGCCCAAAACGCCGGTGGGCGTCAGGCTCACGTTCAGCCGGATATCCTTGTCCAATTCCAACCGGAAAAACGCGGTTTGATAGCCGATGTATGCCACGGCAATGGTCGCGGAATCCGACGGCAATGTCAGGCTGAAAAATCCGTAAACATTGGTCGTTGTGCCGTCCAGCCGGTTGGGATCGTACACGTTTGCGCCGATCAATTTTTCCCCGGAAGTGGCGTCCTCCACAAACCCGCTGATGGTGTATTTTAAGGCGTTTTTGGAATTGGATTGAGCAAAAACCAGGCAGCCAAAAGAAAACGTCAGCAATGCGATCAAAGATGCGATTAACTGTTTCATAAATGTCACCATATTGCCCCAAAAAGAATCAATCATCTAAAAAATTTAACGGTATCAAATTTGATAGAGCGATTTTTATGCCAAAATTTTTGCGATCAAAATCATCATTATTTACTCGATTTTGTTCGTAGTTGTATTGCGACGTTCACGTATTCGACAAAATTGTCGGTGGTCCATCGGGAAAATTTTCCTGATCATTCATTACTGTTGGTGATAAAAACTTTTTACGCCTGAATTTTTAATAATGTTCGCTATTTTACAGACTTTTGGAAAAAAATTAGCAATAAATCAGAAACAATCGCTGTCTAATTTTATTAGCGCAAAGCGAAGTTGTGGGAAATTCATTTTGATATGGCAGACGAAACACATAAATTTAACTATTTGAGCGTCTTAGTTCGCCGCCTACGAACTAAACAATCGTCTGGTCGTATGATTTTGTAGTTGATTTTTTGAAAGTAAGTACATGAAAAATAATGGTCGCAAACCTTATATTATTGCCGTGGTTTTATCTCTGCTGTTGCACGCGGTAATATTATGGATTTTATTTATTCCGCAAGTATTGGCATTTTTGAAACCGCCGTTGCCGGTTGATGCGGAACCGCCGCCATTGGTGCTGGAATTTGACCAGCCGCCCGCCCAGCAGTCACCCGAACCGGCCCCGGAAGAAGCGCCCGCCGAAGAGGAGCCCAAAGAAGAAGAAAAGCAGCAACCGTTGCCGGAGAAATATTTTTTAGTTGAAGAAAATCCCAATGCGAATAACCAAAAGCCGGAAGACGCATCCATTTTAGCGGCCAATGCATCCGTTTCCGCCGCGCCGCAAAAAACGGATCTGCGGGAAACCGCCCTGCTGCCGCCGGTCGAAAACCCGGATCCGACCATCAAGGATATTAAAGAGGAAAACGAAGAGACGCCGCCGGAAGAAGACGCCGGGTTAAATTTAGAGGAAACCGCCGGACAGTTCGCGTATTTGCAAAACCGGGAATTTACCAAACGACTGCTCTCCGAAAAAGAGCCGACGGAAACCGAGGACCCGCTCAAAAAAACATCTCAGACACAAAAATCGCCGCCATTATTAGAAGAATTCAAAGGTGATTTGGTCGGCGATGTGTCTTTAAGCACTTATGAATGGAAATGGGCGCCCTGGGTGCTGGCGTTAAAAGAAGCGTTTTACCGGCATTTGTATGTGCCGCGTGCCTATAGCATGGGGCTTATTGAAGGCTACACAGAGGTCTGGATCAAAGTCGATCGCAGCGGGAAATTAGTGGCGCACAAACTGCTGCAAAGCGAAGGGCATCCAACCCTAAAAGAAAGCACCATCAATGCATTTTTAGGCTCTGTGCCCTGGAAAGCGTTGCCGTCGGATTTTCCTGACGAATACCTGGAACTGCGCGTGCGGGTGATTTACCCGAATCTAAAAGAACTGTTTCTGAAACGGCGCGCTTCAAACTAAAACGGAATGAGGATATGATAGAATTCTTTCAAAAAGGTGGAATAATGATGTATCCGCTGGCGCTATGCTCCATTTTTGCGCTGGCAGTTTTTTTAGAACGACTATGGAATTTGCGACGAAAAAAAGTGCTGATCCCGGAAGTTATCGCTGTGGCGGAACAGGTGAACACACCGGCGGATTTTTCGCTGGCCAAATCCGTTTGTCAAAAATTTGACGGGCCCATGCCGCAAGTGCTGATCGCCTGCATCGACAACCGCGATTTGCCCTCGGACGAGCTGCGCCTAACCATCGAAGATGAAGGACGGCAGCAGGTACGCTCGTTAAAACGCGGACTCGGGGTTTTGGAAACCGTCGCCGGTATTGCACCGTTGTTGGGTTTGTTGGGTACTGTTTTGGGCATGATCAACGTGTTCAACGTCATCGAAGAAATGGGCGTCGGTCAGGCAAAGGCGCTCTCCGGCGGCATTTCCGAAGCGTTGATCACAACGGCTGTAGGCTTATTTATCGGCATTCCCGCGTTGATTGCCTATAATTATGTTAATGCCCGATCGGACAATCTGATTCTTGATATTGAAAAGAATACGCTGCAATTGTTGAATAAAATTATTCGTATAAAATCCCCGGAAAGCGAGCCGTTGGAACTCAATTTGCGATCATAAGGAAAAGCAATGAAATTGTTAGACGAAAAACCAAAAAAAGCCATCCTCAACATCACGCCGTTGATTGATGTGCTGTTTATTCTGATCATCTTTTTTACGATTTCTTCGACCTTTTTGGAGCAGCCGGGTATTAAATTGGAGCTGCCCAAAGCCCAAAGTGCTCAATCGCAGCGGGTTGAAAAAGCAGTGTTATATATCTCTACGGATGCCAAACTTTATCTTCGGAATGATGAAGTGACACTCGCGCAATTGCCGCAAAAACTTCGCGCTTTGATGGAAAATCTCAGCGAAAAAAGCTTGATTATCAGCGCAGATAAAAATGTGAATTACGGGTTGGTCGTACAGGCAATGGATATTGCCCGCAACAGCAAAGTACAGCGATTGGTCGTTTCAACCGAGCCGAAGAAATAGGGAATTGGCTGTTGTCTGTTGTTAATTTTTCATTTTTCAATCTTCATTTTTCAATGATAAAGCTATTCGACGAAAAAATCAGGCATCTGCGAATTCAAGAGCAAATCCTGAATTCTTATCACAATGACCGGCTGCCCCACGCATTTTTGTTTCACGGGCCGGAAGGCTGCGGCAAAGACGCCTTCGCCATTGCCATTGCCCAATTGCTCAACACGGCCGATGCTGACGGAAACATTGATCAAACATCCCCGCAGTATCTCAAAATCGCCCATCTTCAGCACCCCGATCTGAAATTTATTTTTCCAACGCCCGCAAAATCAAACCTGAAACCGGACGAGCTTCAGGCGGTATTGAACGAAAAAGCGCAAAATCCCTATCGCCGGGCCACTTTTCCCGGAAAAAACACCTTTATCGGCATCGACACAATCCGTGAATTAAAAAAAGAAGCGAGTTTCCGGCTGTACGAAGGGCGGAAGAAAATATTTATCATTACCGAAGCGGATCAAATGCGGGTGGAGGCGGCTAATGCGTTGCTAAAATTGCTGGAAGAGCCACCGCAAAATTTGATGCTGATTTTGGCGACGTCAAACATTTACAAAATTTTACCCACGATTAAATCGCGATGCCAGATGATCCGCTTTCGGCCGCTGCCGGAAACGGAGATCAAAACCATCGTCAACCGCTATGCCGCGGATGTTGATCAACACACCTTGCCGGCGATCATTCGCCTTTCCGGTTATAACATCAAACGCACATTCGAATTCCTTGAGCAGGACGTCCTGCATTTGCGTGATCAGGCGATTGAGTTTTTGCGCAAGGTTGTGCTGATTCACAAATCGCAGGAACTCATGCAAATTATTGAGCCGCTAACCGCCAAAAAAGATCGTCGGCAATCCCGCCTGCTGCTCTGGTTCCTGTTACTCTGGTTTCAGGATATGCTGCATCTCAAATACACTGCGATTACAGAAAATGAGATTTATAATTTTGACAAAGCCGACACCTTAAAGAAGTTCATGCTATTTACCCCCAATGCCGACATTGTAAATATTGTGTGGGAAATTGAATCCGCGCTGCGAAACCTGGATGACGTCCGAAATTTTAATCCGTTGTTGATTTTAGCGACGCTGGCTATTAAACTTAATAAAAAGCTGAAAAATAGCTGAGTCTGTTTTTTGGCAAAAATCATGAAAGTAAGTGTATAATTTGTAGGTAGTTACAAGAATTTTTTCGGAATTGGATCAGAGGTTAATGCATTTATAAATGAAATACAAATTAAAGCTTTATACACGTTCATTGCCCGGGCAAGCAGTGAATTTTTATGGTAAAGCTTTTTTTAGATACTAATTTGTGAAATGTTTTTCAAATAGTTTTTGATTCAACCCCAAAAAATCCTTTTCACATAAATTGTTTTTTACTAACGCATCGGTGGGGCTCATGAATGCAAATGGTACCAATGAACATTGCGAAAACGCTGAAGCAGGCGAAAGTAATCAAAAGATCGTTGAAGTCGCTTTTAAAGCCGGACGAATCGGCATTTTTGCTAACAAAAAAGATTTAGATATAAAGCCTGATAACCATGTCGTTGTAGCGGCGGAAAAGGGTGTTGATTTAGGCAAGGTAATCCAGGTTGGCGCTGCATTCGGCGCAATTTTAGCGGATGAAAATATCAAGGAAGTCCTTCGAATCGCCACACCGGAAGATTTAGATAAATATCATAAAAACCGTGAATTAGAAGAACAAGCTGTTCGCACCTGCAAGCACAAAATTCTTAAACACAAGCTGAAAATGAATTTGGTGGATGCAGAATATCAGTTAGACCACAGCAAATTCACTTTTTATTTTACAGCGGATGAACGGGTGGATTTCCGCAAACTTGTGCGCGATTTAGCCGGACGTTTTCGCACCCGCATCGAATTGCGGCAAATCGGCGTGCGCGACGCGGCCCGGCATGTCGGCGGGTACGGGGCTTGCGGCTGCCAGTTGTGCTGCTCGCTTTTTCTCAAACGCTTTGAAAATATTACCACCCAATACATCAAGGATCAGCTTATTCCGATGAGCCCTTCCCGCCTGACCGGCGTTTGCGGCCGTTTAAAATGCTGCCTGGCGTACGAACGCGATTTTTATTTAGAAGAAATTGAGCGCTATCCCACGGTTGGAAAGTATATTCAAACCCCAAAAGGGAAAGGGCGTGTGGAAAAAATCGACATTTTTAACGCCGTGATTTATGTGCGCTACCCGGATGATGATATTGTCCGTCTTCCGCTCAAGACCATCGAAGAAAATGGCAAGCTGACGGAAGCAGTAAACCTGGCAACATAACCGCTGAAAATTCAGACGTGCGTTTATCAATATTTTGTAAAAATATTTTAAAAAGCTGAGAATAGTAGTTAGATTACTGCTCTCAGCTTTTTTGATTATTGAGATATGTTTGCTATTTGGAGAGGGTGTCAACACTATTTACAATATTCTCATTCGTTATTTTTAACAACCCGGGAGGTTGAAAAGCAGTGGCAAAAAAAGAACGATATATGCTGACCAGCGCGCTGCCGTATGCGAATGGCCCCATCCATTTGGGGCATTTAGCCGGGGCATATTTGCCCGCGGATATTTTCGCGCGATACTGCCGCCTGAAACAGCGCGATGTGCTGTTCGTCAGCGGCTCGGATGAACACGGCGTGCCCATTTTGCTGCGTTCGCGAGCCGAGGGCGTGAATCCACAGGTGATTGTGGATCGCTATCACGCGATCATCAAAGAGAGCTTTGAAAAAGCCGGCATTTCCTTTGATTTTTACGGCAGAACCAGTTCGCCGGTGCATCACCAGACCAGCCAGGATTTTTTTCGCACCCTGGCCGCGAAAGACAAATTTGTGCTGAAAACCGAAGAGCAGCTTTACGATCCCGAAGCGAAAATGTTTTTGGCGGATCGCTTTGTGCGGGGCACTTGCCCGGTGTGCGGTTATGAAGATGCTTATGGCGATCAATGCGAACGCTGCGGCTCGTCGCTCAGCCCGCTGGAGCTGAAAAACCCGCGCAGCGCCATTACCAACGCCACGCCGGTGCTGAAAAAAACCACGCACTGGTATCTGCCCTTAGCGAAATTTCAACCCAAATTGAAAAAATGGATCGCCGGGCATCCCGAATGGCGGCCGAATGTGCTGGGGCAAATCAAAAGCTGGTTTAATGATGAGTTGAAAGATCGTGCCATGACCCGTGACCTGCCATGGGGCGTGGATTTGCCCAAAGACGTCGCGGAAAAAGCAGGCGTAAATGCCGACGGCAAAAAGCTTTACGTCTGGTTTGACGCGCCGATCGGCTACATTTCCGCATCCAGGGAATGGGCGGCCAACCGCGGCAATCCCGATGCCTGGAAACCGTATTGGCAAGACCCGGACACAAAACTGGTGCATTTTATCGGCAAGGATAACATCGTTTTTCACTGTTTGATTTTTCCGGCAATGCTGATGGAGCACGGCGATTTCGTGCTGCCGGTGAACGTGCCGGCCAACGAATTTCTCAATTTGGAAGGTAATAAATTCTCCACCAGCCGCAATTACGCCGTCTGGCTGAACGATTATTTGGAAAAATTTGAGCCGGATTCCCTGCGCTACAGCCTGGCCGTGAACATGCCGGAAACCCGCGACGCGGATTTTTCCTGGAAGGAATTTCAGGCGCGCCACAACAACGAACTGGCGGACATTTTGGGTAATTTTGTAAACCGCGTATTTACGTTTATCGGCAAATATTTCGACGGACGGATGCCCGAACGCGGCGAATTGGACGCGCTGGATCGCGAATTATTGGAAAATATGGCCGCCGCCCGCGACGGTGTCGCCGAAAGTCTCGACAGGTTTCATTTTAAAGAAGCGACCAGGCGCTTTATGAATTTAGCGCGCTTCGCCAACAAATATTTTAACGACAAAGAGCCGTGGAAAACCCGCAACTCCGACCCCGGAACCTGCGCCACCACGCTGAACCTGTGCGCGCAAACCATCCGTTCGCTGGCCGTGCTGATGCACCCGTTTTTGCCGTTCAGTTCCCAAAAAGCCTGGCAAATGCTGCAATTGGACGGCCGCCCGGAAGATGCCGGGTGGGATAAAATTGCCGAATTGCAATTGCCGGACGGCTATCAATTGGGCAAGCCGGAGATTCTATTTCGCAAAATTGAAGACGATGTGATTCAGGCGGAAACCGACCGTTTGCAGCAAGCGCTGGCGGAAACCGAAGCGCCGCCGGACGTGGATTCGCCGTCGCAACCGTTGATCAGCATCGATGATTTTCAAAAAATCGAATTGAAAACCGCGCGCATCATCGCGGCGGAAGCCCTTCCCAAGGCGAAAAAATTGCTGCGGCTGCAAGTGGATTTGGGCGATGAAAAACGGCAGCTCGTGGCCGGTTTGGCGCAGCATTATACCCCGGAGGATTTAGTGGGAAAAACCATCGTCATCGTGGCAAACTTGCAACCGGCAACCATTCGCGGCGTAGAATCACAGGGAATGCTGTTGGCCGTGGCGGATGATGATGGATTAGTGCTGCTTTCACCCGAAAAGAGGGTTGCGCCGGGCAAACGCATTTCCTGAACAGCGCTTTACAAAGTAAGTGGCATTATTTAATCGACACGTGTGTCATTCCCGCATGTTTTTGCCGTAAGGCATCCCTTTGGGAAAGCGGGAATCCATTTAACTACAAGTTTGGATGCCCGACAACTACATTCCCCTAAGGGGCAGGCTGGGCATGACATTTTGCCCCGGCTTTCCGGGATCGTTTATTTGAGTGCAACTACATAATATTTTTCGATTCGGATAAAAAAATGAAAATTAATCTCATCACATTTTTTTTGCTGCTGGCGTGGTTGGGGCTGTCAAACTGCGGACAGCAAAACGGACAACGTCCGCCAGATGGTGTGCGGGAGATGAACGTCGCAAAAGCCGCTCCGCCCGCTGCCGCGGATACGCTTGTTTATCAGGTGGCCACATTTGAAAAAAAAGTCGGCGACTGTAAAGGCGGAAAATCCGGTTGCGCGGTGGTCACCATCAAATATCCGCAAATTATCGGCGCTGCCAGCCTGCCGATTAAAGATGCATTATCTAATTTGAAACGCGAGTATTTGTTCACCCCGGTCTATAGCGGCGACAGCGAAAAAAAAGTGAG
>Ga0114931_10005156_pt1 | contig 16172 bp, 14 predicted proteins | sample 2SBtaG_FD_89579 | JGI IMG/M metagenome (GOLD analysis project Ga0114931, IMG submission 89579) | Deep subsurface microbial communities from Kolumbo volcano to uncover new lineages of life (NeLLi) - 2SBTROV14_V59a metaG | ecosystem: Environmental > Aquatic > Marine > Volcanic | place: Kolumbo...
CAAAACTTTGTTGCCTTGCTCGGCTAACATCTTTGCCTTGTGAACTGCAAGCGTCGTTTTACCTGAACCCGCACAACCCCGAATCACCATACGCTTCTGCTCTCGCAACAATTGGAGAACTTCTACTTGGCGATCTGTGAGTTTTATAAGCTTATCAGCAATTTGTCTGATACGGAGAGCGGAAGGAGTTTGCCCTTTCAAAGGACGATCTCCATAAAGTTGTCGAATTCCAGCAAGAATCTGTTTGCCATATGAACCCTGGACGTGCCCCTTGGGAAATGCTTTCTCAAACAAATTATCGATGCTTTTGTTTAGATCATACAAAGACTCTTGATCGAGAAGCTGCCACGCATGCATATCCGCTCGTATATCACGTTTCTTGAAGACACAGTCCGGAAACAGCACAGCGTGATGGTAAGGTATGTATTTGTTAGAGAGTGCTGGCTGTTTCAATAGCAGTTTCCAGATAACCCGACTCGCTATACGAGACTGCTCAAAGGGATCACTGATTTGGTGCTCTCCACCCTCTCTGTCAAGACTACTCCAAGAGCGATATTCTGGATTGTAATTACATCGTCCACCTTTGACCTCTAACGTAATGTATCCTCGCTCTGGTTGCACGATCACAAAATCGATTTGGCCAGCGGTTTTACTGTCATCCAGGTTTGGGTCATCCCACATGAAATCATGAAACACATGATAGCGATTCCCTAATTCTCGAGCCAGTTTGTCATAGACTACCCGTTCCGAATCTACGTGGTAGCCGCTGAAAGCTTCAGTTAGTTTATCCGGGTGCATTATTGCCATCTATCAGACCTCAATTTATCCTCTGAATTGTGATTAGCCATCAGATTGCCAACGCCTCAGGATTTGAGTGCAATGGTATTCCTTTTAGTACGCCTATCCTGAGACTGCTTATCATTTATCTAATGTTCATCAAGCATTGCTCTCCAACCCTCACAAATCATTACCATGGCAAGTGTGTCGAGCTCACAATATTTCAAAAGCGCCTCAATAATCTTCTCGCGCTCGTAGTCGCTCATTTCAGAAAACTGCATGCGGCAATAAGCAATCATAGCAGCCCCACCTTCCCTGATGTCATCTGCGTCAGATACTAGATCTACAGATAACTCGATTCCATCTTCGAAAATCGGGGGAAGCAAATAGTATGGCTCTTTAACGGTGCCATTTTGATTGAATTGCACCCACGACCAATCTTTGTAATTAAGGCTCTTAAGTCCTCCTACTGCGCCATATATTGGTTTCGAGTACTTGTTTTGTAGATATGCTGATGAATTCAAAATTGCTGGAAGAACACTCTTTATGGAATTGGAGCCATGTGTTGCTGGGTCATAGTAATACTTCTTTACTAAGTCACACATGTCGACCATGCACCGTGGACCCTCATTTCCTTCAATCCTCGCGATTGACTCAATAAACCTACACAAATCGTCCTGGTCCGGGGGAGGTGCAGGGTCACTCTGAAGCTGTTTATATACCTCAACAAGGTAAGTGTTTTCATGGGCAGCGTATCGGAAAACCGTACCATTATCTTGCTCTAGCTGCCTTTTTAGCTCGCGCACACTCTCATAGTTGGGGAACTCACCTGGAGCTGCGTTTATGTATTGTCCGGCATGCTCAACAGTTCCGTCTTCAAGAATAGTGTGATGTGAGAACTGGAAGAAAATTGCCTCGTACGGCTTTCTGCCTCTATTGAATGGGATAGCAACTCTAGCAGTCTCAAAATCGATATGGTGAAGAGGAAAGACCCATCGGTCCATCTCAGTCTTCATTCCAACTAGATCAAAGTACGCTGTGCTATCGTCATTTTTGACCTTTTCAGCCTGAAGCCACTGGCGTTCCGAATTAGACAACCCTGATCCGGAATTTGGCTTAATACTTATGTCGTCTTGGTCTAAGTCTTTAAGCTTCAGTTTCCCCGAAGCGATGTATGAGTCTTTTCTTCTGGAATTCCACAGTTCTAATACAGATGGTTCTTGGAAGTCGCCTTCCTACCAATTGACTGCTTCTGTCCAGCATTCCTTGAAACCGTTCTTAAGCCCGGCCGCTTCTTCTTCCGGCGTAGCTCGAAATTGACACTTCGCACACTTTGATCCAATTTGCGGTGTGATCTTACTATCCTTCTCGTAGTGTGCAGCAAGAAAGTCTATTAAATCTGAATAGCCTAGTTCTTCGTCTCCCACCTGGTAGGTATCATTATGAATCAACTGGACAAAGTCGTCTACCGGCACTTCAACTAAGATCTTTGTCTTTAAGTCATCTTCATTGAGTGAGGATGAGACCTGGATACCTTTACGGTCTGTTTCGTCCTTTACAATTCGGAATTTTTGATTAAGTCCATCTGTGGGACAAGGAACGCTTTTGTCCGCCATCATGAGATACGAACGTATACTGTAATCGGGGCAGGCGTTCTCTAACACATATTTCTGAAACGCTACATCATGGCAGTATGGCTGCCAATTTGCTCTAATCTGTCCCTTCTTGGTTAGAAAGGGCTGGGCTTCTGTACTGTCGAAAGACTTCGATTTAACCTCTATAAGTCTGAGATTAGTGCCATCCTTAACCAGAATGTCGATGCGAATCAGCAGGTTCTTATAACGAAAAGCAGGTTCATACATAATGACCCGGTCTTTTTTCATCAAATCTGCGGTCATAGCTTCGGCTTCTTGATAATCCAGAGTGTCGATATTGATGCCACCCTCGTAATATTGTCTGGCTAGTTCTCCAACCTGGTAGCCACCCTCGGCAAGCGCCGCAAGGAACGGATCCTCCTGGCTTTTGTCAGGGTATTCTCTCTTCCGGACATAGAAGAGCTTTGTTGGACAATCAAGGCCAACCATGAATCGACTTTTTGTCAAATATCTAGGCTTCATTTTTAGCAATGTATGCTCATGCCGGATAACCTAGCAGAGCGCTCAAATCTCCTCCAATTTCATTGGTGCGGGCTCTCGAAAGCCTCGTCAGTATGTCTCTAAGGCAATCATCTTTTAGCCAATTTTGTAGGTACTCTCTTGCTTGAAGCTGCAGAGGCAGTTGCATCTGGTAAATAGACTGTTCATTTGATGATTCGAAAAGAAAGTCAAAGATGGGTTCGAAGTCAGTGGGATTAGGTGGTATTGTTTCCCAGTCTATTCTGGACGGTACGAGCAAAGAGAAATCGTCGGCCTCAAACCCCGGCTTCTTGGCAAATAGACCTATGGCACGGTTTACAATATATCCGCCGAATGTCAGATATCGAATTCCTTCCGCTGATCTAACGAACGGAACTGAGTCAGACGAGCACACCTCTCTAACGCGCTCCTGCAGTGTAGATACTGCGCCCTGCAGTTGGCGCGTGAATACACTCAAGTCCAAATCGTCTGAGAATAGCAATTGCCACATACGATTGCATACAAAAGGATCAAAAGGAACAGGATTCCCTCCATACATGAATTCAACTGCGTTACGTGTGTTGGAAACAGGCTCCATATATACACCGTCCGGTGTCACTCGGCGGATGTGCCAACATCGACCGGCAAACCGCGCTATCGACCCTGGCCGAACTCGAAGCAGATTCAAGACCGGCACGTCGCCTAATTGCTTCGCGCCGTGATAAAGGGTAACTGTCTGCGATCCTATCCCAAAATTTCCATAGATCATCTTGAGGTCCACAAGGCGAAACAACTCCTCGTCTGCTCCATATCGATTTTTGAATCCATGTCTTTGCAAGAAGCCATTAGATGCTATTTCCGCAAGTATCGTCTCGACCAAGTCTCGGCTCATATATTCCCGAAAGCACAAGAGTTCACACAGATCTGCGATTCTGGTGAATCTGCCGTTATCGGCTGCAATTATGCTTAGGCACTGCTGCCCGACTGCGCCAAATAGTTCGTATGGCCGGGATATTGGTAATTGCCCGGTTCGCGCCGCATCGAGCAAAGAATAGAACCTGAGTGCGTCCAGCTTGGGGGTAGAAGAACTATTCGTGGTAAGGCAAACGACGTTAGTCTTGCTAGTTCGTAGATTTCCTCGGCCAATCCTCTGGAGAAATGATTCCACATTGCCTGGAACTCCCCAAAGTAACACTAAATCGATGTCACCAATGTCGATGCCAAGCTCAAGCGTACTAGTTGCCACACAGATTGCCGTATCCAAAGCGGCGAACTTTCTCTCCGTATCTAATCGTACTTCCTGCGAGAGTGATGAATAGTGAGTGAACACAAATGGTCGAAGCCTTGGGTTCTCCTGCAAAGCTCCGGCAAGAATTTCACACTCCCTGCGCGAGTTGGCAAACACGAGGAGCTTGCTGCTGCGACCTTCTACCAACCTTGAGACCAGTTCCTCAAACTCGTGCGTTGTCGCAACGCTTCTAATCTGAGAGTCAATGGGTCGCTGCGCAGGAAACGGTAAGAGTCTGGCTGACTCTGAAGCACCGAACAAAAACTCCAATACATGGGACAAGTCGGCGACTGTAGCAGATAGAGCGGCCCACTGCAATTCGCGACCAGTCAACTTCCTTAGCCGGCGCATTAGCATCGACAACTGCAGTCCACGCTGAGTGTTGTACAATAGGTGCACTTCATCAATGATAAGCGCCTTGACGGACGCAATAGCGGGATCTTGTCTGAACAGTAGCACTTCTAAAGACTCAGGTGTCGTAACTAGAATATTTGGCGTAGGACCAGATTTTAGATCATCTCGGTCACCATGCCTTATGCCCGTCCGTAAATTCAACGTCGAGAGAGGCCCGCGGAGTCGTTTCTCTAGGTCGTTAACAAGTGCCTTCGTGGGTGCTATATATAGAAGGAATAAATCTCCATCTCTGACCGCAGATCGCCAGAATTTACTGACAATCGGAGCTAAGACCGCCTCGGTTTTGCCGGAACCAGTTCCGGAGGTCAGAATGATATTCTCACCGTTTAGAATGGGTTCAATCGCTGCTTCTTGGGCGGGCCTGAGTTCGGGGAATCGCCCGTAAAACGCGGATGCGACTTGTGGGTCTAGTCGTACGTTCATTGGCTGCCCTGAAATAATGTATCCAGATGTTTGACAACAGTTGTAATAGCGTGCCGGGTTCGATCCTGAATCTGAATGGCATTTGCTTTTTGGATCACGTCGTGGAGTCTCTTTCCATTACGAATTGGGGTCGTGTCCCAGTTGTATGCCTCGCCGTGCACTAGCGCAATGCGGTCTGAAAGCGCAAGTAAATCATCCAATCTCAATGGCGACATTTCGAATCTGGGTAGTGAATCGAATCGCGAGAAATCGAAATCCCATCGGCCCCTCTCCAGCAGTAGTCCTTTGCACTTTTCCACGAACTCGGGTGTTACTGCATAAAAGGTCTTCCCGGGGAAATAATTACCTGAATAGAAGTGAAACAGATTCCAGAAGGCTGCCTCCTGGTGGGCAATATTCCTAATATTGGTGATGACATCCTCGAATTCATCGAAGAGAATAATCAGCCCGCTATAGCCAGCCGCTTGGGCAAGCCTATCTAAGTCCCGAAGACCTGACCAACTTTGTGCATGTCCCTGAGTGTGAAACCAGAATACCTCATCTCTGTAGAACATCCAGTCAGGTCGAGGATCACGGTAGTGTCTGCGCAGGTTCTCTACAAGCTCGATGTATAGCGGTTTCCTTTGAGATCGGTATACCCACGGGTGATATAGAAAATCTTCGACCTTATCAACTGCCTCGGAATTTCCGGTAGCCCAAGCACGTATTGCTACAAATATGGCTGGCGATTCCAGTGTTTCGGAATAATCCCATTTCCAGTTGTTTGATAACTCCTTCCAGAAATGCCCACCCTTCTGATTGACTACTAATTGTGAAATCCGATCGAAGAACGGGCGGATCCCTTTGCAGGTCGGGTTCTCCGGAGTCTCGATGTTTCTGGTAACTGCTCCGAAGATCTGATCCATACGATTAAATCGCACGGCCGACTTGGCGTCAAGAGATACTAAGCTTACAATATAATTGCGATCTAACGCTTCCTCTCGGATAAAACGAAGAAGATGGGTCTTGCCTGATCCATAGTTGGCATTCAAGAGCAAGACACTTCCATCTCCATCTGACAGAAACCCAGATAGTCTATCGATTTCTGTTGTTCTGCCAATGGTGAAATGGCGTACAAACCCGTCAGGCGGGATGCCTTTGCGTAACGACTCTATGACTCGTTGCGCGCTGCTGCTGTCCATGGATCAGTCCTCCCGTAAGCGATCCATCACATCATCATAGAGCCTTTCCGTAGCTCTGGGGTTGCCGTCCGCATGATCATCTAAATCCGCGATTGTCGCACTAACCAAAAGACGCCAAAACCTCACCGAAGCGAGTGATGAGTGCAATCCATGCAAGTCTGCAACTCTTTTGGTGACCATATCATCACTCGGCAAGGAGTTCTTTGCCTCTGGATATGCAACCGAGTAAACTCCCAAAACCTTTCGAGCGGCCTCTTGGTAATTCTCAAGTTTGGTCTCGACCGCATCCAAGTTCCAAATAGTGTCAAGAGCCTTTGGCTCTCTTTCATCCGGCTTGCCAATTCGGCCCGACAATGCGCCATATATGACGATACCGTGTTTGGGATCGGTGAAGAAATCCGGGGTGGTTGCATAAATCAGAAACAGCCCGGGCAGAGATTCAATGTTGTTTATCAAAGAGAGAAGATTGTTGTGAGCGTCGCGAAGGGCAGACTTTCTCATCACCGAATACGCCTGCTCAGCCTCGTCAAAAAGAATGAGTAGGCCGCTGTAACCTGACAAGCGAACGAATGCTGCTAATGACTGCAGCATCTGCTTTGCGTTTTCCTTTGACACTACCTTACTTACCCCAAACCGTTTCCTAAAAGATCCAATAGTGCCTTCACAGCAGAACCACTGTAAGATCTCACCTCGAGTCTGTTCCACCACGGCTCTGTCCGGAGCTTCCGGAAGGAATGTCTCCCAGTACCTTTGCACCATTTTCTTGAAGTCGATATCAATGCCGTGGTCGGTCATCAGGCGCTCGTTTGCCTTGGAATACTGCTCATATGAAATCTCCGAGCCAACATTCCTTTCACCCGAGGATAGCCATGCAAGTGACTCGCGAATAACCGTCCCAAATGGCGCAGCTTCCAGTGGATTCTCGCCCTGATAGTAGGAGGGAGTTGCAATCTGGCGGATAATTGAGGAAAAGACACTTTGGAACTTATTTAGAGCCGCACTGTTGACATCAAGTTCTACATTTGACACCAGACAGTTGTTTTGAAAGGCAGTCTCGCGTAGTTGTCGAAAAAAGTGCGTTTTGCCAGCACCCCAGGAGCCACTCACAAACCTGATGATTCCCCTATCTGCGATACCGGTAAGATGAAATTTCTTTACCCCCTCTATTAGCTTTTCGTTCCCCACAGAGTACATTTCGACACCGCGTTGGGGAGGTATCCCTTTGCGCAACGACTCCACCACCTGTGTCGCTACAAATCGCTGATCCAATTCACACCTCCTTAAATATGACAAAACCGATATAGCCGCGTGAAGACGCTCCGTGAAGTAGCATCCCTTGATTGGTACCCTTTGTCTGCTGAAGATCTAATCTGCGTCCATCGACTTCATATGGACCTTTCTCAACCAGCCTTGAGAGATCCAGAAGAAATTCATCGGTGCGAAACCCTTTGACATTCTTTCCCAATCTTCTGGTGATGTGTCGAATTGGCACCGGTGATCCGTCGGGCATCTTTTCTTTCTTGATGACCGCCTTGTACTGATTGCGCAGTGATTGTAGAAATTTCGCGCCATTGTACTTTCTTCCGAAAACTCTCTTATGCTCATGCTTGAGTGCTTTAACCACGGCTTCCACGTCTGCCGGTAGCTCAGTCAGTCGACCTTCATAGTCTGAAAGCCTCGCCAAGCGTTTCTTTTCATCTATCTCCAAACGAAAGAAGCCTGATTCGAACGTGTATTTTGGATGCCGACTATTTGCATCTGGGACTAGACCACTGGCCGTGCTTGCCTGTTCAAGTGCAGCCGGGTATCTGCGGAATACCTTGTCCGAGTCGTTTTTGGCCGCACGGTAAGCTGCTTCGAATTGGGGCACTATAGGATTGTCTTCAGACCTCATCTGCTTGAGACGCCCGGACTCTTCCTCAGTCAACGCCATAAAGTGTAGAGTCCAGCCCTTTGTGACATACTCGCGACAGCGAGCCCACAGTCTTTCCATCGCTGCTGCTTCTTCCGCGATTTTCTTGAGCTGTTGTGCTTCAATCTTAGCCGATTCGTGCAGCTCTCTAACTTGCTCAATGATTTCTTGAGAAAAGTCCATGTTCATTCTCCACCTGAACCCTGCTTATTCGGTCGCTGACGTTTCATCCAGGCATCAATTTCATCCCGATCGAAACGCCATTGATTGCCGAGCTTGGATGCCGGTATCGATCCGTCCTGTGCCATTTGGTAGAGTTTCGTTCGTCCAAGCTTGAGGTAATCGGCCAATTCTTCTATTGTGAGCCACTTAGCGTCAGTCATCTCTTCAGCATCCGCCATAAAGTGATAATATATGTCATAAGATGATACTTGGCAAGTAGAAAGTCAAATAGTTTCTCGCCTTCTAGTTCCAAGCGGTTTGATATCATCATCGAAGTCATTTCCAGGCCTATATCGAAAGAAGGCCAATACTCGCGATTTCTCGGCATAGAACTCTCCATTTATTATCAGCCCCGGCAGCCGCTTCTTTGGGTCCGGATGATAGATGTATCTATCGATCGTCTTGGGAGCTTTGCGAAACAGGCGACAGATATCCATTCGGCTCCAGAAAGCCTCCTTCATCAATTCATCAGGAGTTTTTCGCGGCGGTCGAGGCATGTCAATATCCCTCCTCCGTATCGCAGACAGCTCGCATATGGCCCTGATGCAGCAATACACCAGCCAGACAAGGTGGTGTAGGACTGCCGCTTAGTATAGATAAATAAATATTTACCAGAGTGTTGAGTTTGCCCCAGAGGTCGAATATGTGAGCCTGCTGCATCACGCTATTTCCCCCGACTATCGCGCCGTTTGGCGCGATCCTTATAGTTCTTAACCCGCCCTCGGTAGTACCGACCAGCTCTTCCGGTCAACCAGGATGGCAGGAGACCAACCGCATACTTCAGGACTCCAATCAGGATGACCAATGCGACCAACAAGGGAAGAAACGCCTCCAAATCCCGTGCAATCATACACAGGACCAGGATCGGGATGGCCAGTTTGACTATCAGCATCAGGAACGGAAATGGACCGCCGCCTTGGAACAGCCTGAAGATGCCGTTGACAATCCGGCCTCCTCGGGCCGTATCAGTAAGATCTCCGCTACCACACTCTCCGCAGAAGACCGCATTGGCCGGATTCTGATGGCCTCGCCGACAGATTCGAACATTCCAAGTCAGCCCGCAGAACCGGCAGCGTTCCGGCCAGGCCTCATTGATCCGGCGACAATTGGGGCAGTACCTCATACGGCACCTCCGACCGGATCAAGTTCGGCAGCCAAGTGAAGAGGCCGCGCTGTGGAATCGCCCGCCATCAACCAGATTGGTGCAAAGATTGGATCAACGCGAATGGCCTCTATGCAGGAAATGAAGATTCTTAGGTCACTTACTATTGGAAGAGACCGGCTGATATTTCTGGCCCGGGTATCCGAATTCGTTACGATGAACAGCCTGAATGCCTTTCTGTCGAAGGCTCTGTTGAATAGCCCGCTGGCCTTGAATGACCGGTATAGTTCCACTTTCTTCTGAATGCGGGAGATCGGCTCGGTTCCGAGATCAGCTTCCAGAAAGAAATTAAACAGCGTCTTGTGAAGGTTATAGGATCCGTAGGCGTCCGGCTTAAGCTCGATGTCGGCTCCGCCTTCTATGACGTTGCATTGTCCGATGATCTCGTCGTCCGATTTCCAATCTAGCAGTCCGCACTTGGGATACCGCCTGAACGAAGACTTGAGTAAACACACGAAATCGGTAATGAGCAGTTCGTGCGGGAGCAGATTGTCACTCATGTTTCTGAAGCGGTATCGTCGCCGGCTGATGATATTGGCAGCAGCCTTGGTTGATTCGACGAGAAGCTTAACACCCTCATTTCCTATGAGATAGACCGCCGGTGTCGGGCCGAAAGTCCGAGGAAGAAACCGTCGATCAAGGTATCCAGCGTCAAAAAGCTTTCGCAATCGACGATTAACATCCGATACGCAGTCCCAACCTAAGTAATCCTGAATATTGGTCCGAGTCATGACGCCATGTTGATAAACCGCCTTGAAAAGCTCTAAATCGCGTTCCGTGACAATTACCCGCGGAGGTCTTGAACGCTTGTGGGGCTTTGCACGAGTCATACATCGCCCTCCACAAAGCCGCCAGTTACCTTGCCGGTCGTTTTCCGCTTAGGTGTGGGTTTAGCCACAGGTTTCGGCGAAGGGTCAACCGGCGTGAGCGTTGCCGGCGTCGGTTTCGCAACCACCGGTGTGGGATAGGGTGTCACTTTGGCAGCACCAGGGGTTGGGGCGCCGGAGCCACGTGACAGATCAAGCGGACTCCCGACATTTTTTCTGATTCTGTCAATGACCTCCTTCTCCCGGGTAGTAAGCCGTTCAGGTACAGGCTTGTAGTCGATGCGAAGCCGCTGCGGGGGGCCGCCGCCCTGCATCAGCATCGCTGTGCCAGTCGGCAACGATACCAAATCTCTCGCGATAAGATCACGAACCTCACCGGTCAGCCCGGCGGCGGCGATCCGGGCGTCCTCAGGCGAAAGCCGAAAGAACATCTGGGTCTGGCAGTTGGCCCGGATTGAGGACAATAGTCCCCTATCGAGTGACGCAAAGGTCTGGGCGATCAGAGTCAGGCCAACGCCGAATTTACGGGACTCATTCAGGAATGGCTCAACCGTTACCGAACTGGCAAAAGCCGGGAATTCCTCGATAATGATGAAATAAGGAGTGCGAGCCGCCTCCGGCAGATCTGATCTTGAGAAGGTTGCCTGTTGAAGTGACACGAGAATCATCGATGCCAGTAAACCCACCGAGTCAAAGAACTGGCCTTTGCTGATCTCAATCAGGATAGTCTTACGTTGATCCATGGCTCGCCGGAAGTCTATATCACTCACCGGGGCGTCAAGCATTGCTGCAATACGCGGATCAGCCAGGAAGATCGTCACCTTATTCAAGAAGGCCTCGGCCACCTGGGTGCGTCGTCGCGGTGACCAGGACAAATACCGCCCGAGAAAATACTCCCGCGCCCGATGGTTGAGCAGACTCAACGAATGTGTCCGCAGGCTGACGGTGTCGCTCAGCAGACTACTCACCTGCGGCAGCGGGATTTTTCTTTCGGCAAGAAGAATCAGAAGATTCTGTGTGAACTCGTGAGTCTGCGGTCCCAGAACGTCGCCCCAAAACACCCGTAACAATTCCATTAGCGGCGCAATCTTGACAGGCGCTTTGTCCGGCGATGGGCATTCCAGTGGATTGATCCGTACACACCACTTGTCGTTAGCTGGTGAAACAAGCCAAATATCGTTGATGATCGATTCTGGAATCTCTCCAGCGACTATGCGACGAGCGAGAGTGCGTAAGAATTTCTCAATTGAATCGTGACAATCAAGCAAAAGAAACGGCTGGTTGATGGAAAGATCATGAATGCGATCGCCAAGTTCGGAAACTGACTTTCCAGACCCGGTTGCGCCCACTTTTAGTTGGTGCCGCAATCTCTGATCAATGGTCAGGCTCACCGGTGCCATTCCCTTTCGACCGAACGCGGCACTGGCATTACCAAGCCTTAGGTTCGTGTCGGTCGGCACCGGCAAGCCTCTTTTGATCCATCGACGATCGAGTATCGGCTCCAGCAGGCGAATCATATTTCGTTCGATGAAGCCCATCAGCCTGCCTCCCGCAAATGCACGGCGAGTTCACCGAAGCGGAGGCGGTCACCTGCCTTGACAGCGATCAAGGTCCGGTCGGGCAGTCTAACCCATGATTTGCCATCCCAACGATATGTGCCGTTACGACCCCGCGACTCGACATACGTCATCGGGCCTCGGCGCCGGAAGATGGCATGCTGAGCAGACACGGTGGGGTTACCGTCCAGACTATCGCGTCCTATCGATACAGCTGCCTCCTCAATCGCTATCGCCCGCCCAGCCGGGGCGACTATCACGATTTTGGGGAAGGGCGTTTTGCAGTGCGGACAACAAAAGGAGTAAGCATCTGCGATGAATGAACCGTTGCATCGCAAACAGATGAATACGCGCATAAGAGCCCGCTGCAGTGCTTCTTTCCATTCCGATGCGGTCGGCCTGAAAGTCCGGTCCAGACTTAATGACCGGCGAAACAACCGCGACAGTTCAGTGCCCAGAATTCCCGAGGGACAACCGCCGAGAGCCGAATACCTCTCTCCGCCGTTGCACGGGTCATGAATCCACTGCCCTCGGCACATCGCTTCGTGAAAGGCCGCCTCATCGTGGTCAGCGCCCGTAGCCGGATGCTTCAGTAAAATGGCCTCATGGATCAGGATGCCGAGTTGGAAGCGATCAGTATAGATGTCAGGCACGGCTGGTTTTCCGGCCGCTATGGCCTGACGCTGCTCCGGGGCCAGATACAAGTTCTGTCCGACCATGTCAGGTGGCGGTTGGCCCGGCGCATTGAAGTTATCTAAGTCGATCAGGTGCGGAATAAGTACATCATCGCTGGCCACCTCGACGAGAACATTCTCCGAATGCAGATCACCGTGCGCGATGTTCTCATCATGCATTACTCCAACAGTATGCGTGAGTGCGACACCCAATTGTATGGCTTGAACAAGATTCACACTCCCCTTTTGCAACAGCTGATCGAGCGAGTTTCCTTCGGCATAAGGAGCGGAGTGTCCTAAGTGAGTGCCATCAGCAATAGTTTCAAACGGACCTGCGATGATGGGGCACCGCTCCGAGAAACGGTGCCTCACCAAGTACTCAATTCGCCGGCGGGTGTTATCCGTGTTGAACTGCTTCTTGAACAGCTTGACAACAATTTTCTGCTTGGTGTCAAGCACTAACGATTCATAAGTGGTGCCCTGGCCGCGACTTGCTATCTCTCGACCAATCAGGAGCTTCTGGCCTGAGGTCGTGACGAGTTTACGAGGAGTAGCCATCACACCGTCTCCTCGCGCTCGATAGTTGAATGAGAGTGACGGTTCTTATCGAGGTCGGATTCAGGTCGCTCAGATGTACCGACCGTCGCACTATCCCAGAAACCGGGTGACAGAAGCGGAGCCTGTCCAGTGCCAAGCAAGGCCAGCGTCAGGTTGTCATCGCAGATGTAACCGTGAGCATCTTTCGTGTCGGCAAGTTCGGCAACAACTTCTTCGCTGACAGTCTGAAGATCACCGCCGTTACGAATGGCCAGGCGCATAATATCGCGCGCAAACTCGGAGGCATTGACCCGATCAGCAATGCCGTCAGTTGAGACTATCATCAAATCACCGGGAGACCGTTTGAAATCCCCGCTAACAAAGGCACCCTGAAGCTGCGGTCCGAGAGACGCCGTGAGAACGTTCAGCATGTCTTCGTCTTTCTGAGGATTCAGTATAGAATCCAACCGACCATCGGCATGAAGGATATCGAGACCACCGTCGCCGATGTAGCCGAAGTGGACAGTCGATCCCTTTGCCACGATAAGGATCAATGTCGTACGGAGTCCGCCGTTGATACCGTCGATGCGGAGTTTGTCTCCGTGCATGCTCAGAGTGTGATGAGCCTGCGCCAATGCGCCTCGGAGAACTCTATCTACCCGAATTGGTCGCCATGGGGTCGTGTTGGCCAGTCCGGCAACTACTGATTTCACAGCCGCGAAAGCCCCCAAATAGGACGCCTTCTGACCGTGAGACAGACCGCCCATGCCGTCGGCGACAGCCACAACGTCGTATTCTCCAAAACGGCATGCCAAGGCATAGTCCTGATTTTCGGACCGTACGTTGCCCTTAGCGGTAACCAGGCCCAAGCTCCACGACCATGACGGAATAATCGGAATGTCAGTGGAAAGTTGTGACTTCCTCACGTAGTCAGCCAGCGATGCGAGGGCGGCGCTACTGGACGGCGGTGATAGCCGGGCTAACCTGTGAACATGGTCCTTAGCTATTATTCCGCGGTAAGATGCCGGTAACTCTATAGCTGCTGTTGGCAAAGTGAGCGGTGAGAGGTCGACGGCTACCCGATGAATAGCGTCAATCGTACGGCGATTCAACCACAGAGCAACGCCAACGCCGCCGGCGAAGAGCAGAGATATAGCAAGAATCAGGACAACCGTGTTGTACTGCACCACATCATGACTCTTTGCCACTTCGGCCACTTGTTCGGACTGACTATCAGGCGGAGTCTTCAAGGAATCGACGTGAATGGTGTCAACGAGTGAGTCAACTCCGTTAACTGCGGCATTGGACGTCCCTTTAGAAGAAAAGGCCGCTTGAGCTAAAGCAAAGATCAGGATTGCTGCCAATGCTGCTGCCCACAGCCAATTGAAACGAAACCCCCGTTTCGATGTATCAAGGTGTTCGCTTTCGCATGGAGCTGGACTGACAGCCCGGGGGCTGTCAGTCCATGCGCCGATGGAGCGAAGAAATTCGATCTGTTTCTCGCTTGGAGTCAGTTTGGTCATTGCGTCCTCCCTTCCGAAGACAACTGAATCTGGCCAAGGGCTTCGGTAGCATTGACTCCCGCGGCCAGACTCGCCGTCATGGTTGAACCGACTGCAGCAAAGAACTGCCGCAAGTCACGACCATCTTTGCATTTGTAGAAGTGCTGCGGACTTGTAGCGAGACCGCGAAGCAACTCGGTGTCCGCGTCGTCGCCGTATCCAACCGTGACAAGGTCCGCGATCTTGCAAAGCGATTCTGCAGCGGATTCCGGTTTCGGACCGGTGTTGTGACAGCCATCAGAAAACAGTACCACAACCGGCCGCAACCACCGGGTTCCATCCTGAGCATCCGTCGGGGTTTTTCTGCAGGGGATTTCGGCCTGTTCCAAACCGGCGGTGATATTTGTGCCGCCGCCGAGGAGAGGTATCGAGATCGGCTTCAGGCTCTGAGCCAGTTCAGCTGCCGGGACGGAATTGTGTTTGATTTTTGCAGTCCCGTCAAAGTCTACAACCGATACAACAAACCCGTCCTTGTTTTCCGGTGAGCCCAAGGCACGTAAGAGTTCGAAACAAGCCTGCGAAGCGTCCTTCGCTTTTTGCCCACTCATCGACGGTGAGCAATCGCGGGCAAATATCGCAAGTTGCCTGCAATTACGGCCGATCCAGGGAGGGCGCCTAAGGCCGCTCCGTACGACCCGACAATTATTGGATTTAGTGAAGGTCATTCTACCACCTCCTAAATGTTGTCCGGGTTGATAGGTGACGTTGCGCCGGAACCGACCGTAGCAACAATGGAAGCGGCCAGCTTACCTGCAATCACTTGAAGATCTTCTGCCTTCGGTTCATTTGAGATTTCGAACATCAGACCATCAGCGGCGTCGACCAACTCGTGAAACCTTGGTGTCAGTTGGCATACGAGATAGAGAAGAACGCCCTGGTCCTTAATTTTCTGGCCAATCTCTGAAGGGCTCGCACCTGAAGTGGCTGGCTTGCTGTCGGCCGTAAGAAAAGAGATGATTGCCGCACGTGACTTCGAAGGATCCATAGACCAAGGCGTAGTATCGAGTAAATGCTCGATGCCATCGAGGTGATGCTCAGCCGGATCACCACCACCCTCGTAGGTGATCTTTTTGATCTCTTCGAGAGCCTGATCTACACCGGCGTCTTCGACGACGAGAATCGGGTGCTGACCCTCGTCGATATCGCCATGCGTCTGAACACGACAAGTGACTTTCCGGGCTTTGCCCTCCAGCTGGTGGAGAATGAGATCAGACGTCAGGGGGATTCCCTTGGCGAACTGTTGAGACGACCCAGTCCGGTCGATGTCGATTGCGACCTCGACTTCCGCCGGGATCTTGGGACGGGCGGCCGGCCGAACGGCCACCGCCGATTTCTGCGGCTGTTCGTCAAACGACCACCCGCAAACGTTACACGTGTCGGTCGACTTCTTGACTTCGGCCTGACACGACGGGCATGATTTGCTCATGTTAAGACTCCTTCCTTTTTCAGGATTCGTTTGATTTGGGCGACGGCACCGCTTCGTTTGTAGCGGGCGTCGCCGTAAAGATGGATGTGAATGTTCG
>Ga0114931_10005157_pt1 | contig 16171 bp, 11 predicted proteins | sample 2SBtaG_FD_89579 | JGI IMG/M metagenome (GOLD analysis project Ga0114931, IMG submission 89579) | Deep subsurface microbial communities from Kolumbo volcano to uncover new lineages of life (NeLLi) - 2SBTROV14_V59a metaG | ecosystem: Environmental > Aquatic > Marine > Volcanic | place: Kolumbo...
AAGGGACGAACACAACATGTCACCATTAAAGGTATTCTGTCTTAGCTCGGCCATCTGCGTGTCGATTATTGGAGTCGTGTCGCTGATTTGGCCCGCGATACTCTGGGTATTGCTGGTCATCGGCCCGCTGATTCTGCTGGGAATCTACGATAGCTGTCAGCATTCTCACGCGGTCATTCGCAACTTTCCGGTGATCGGGCGCGCCCGATACTGGATGGAAAGCATCCGCCCCGAGATTCAGCAGTATTTTGTCGAGTCCGACACTTCCGGACGCCCCTTTAGCCGGGAACTTCGCAGCGTCATCTACCAGCGTGCGAAAGCCGCCACCGATACGCGTCCGTTCGGGACCATTCGTGATTTGAACGAGGTCGGTAGCGAATGGATCGCCCACTCCCTCTCGCCGAAGCATCCGCCCGAGGATGAACCGCGCATTTGGATCGGCGAGGGACGATGCGACCAACCTTACCACGCCTCAAGACTCAATGTGTCCGCCATGAGTTTCGGCTCGCTCAGTAAAAATGCCGTGCTTGCATTGAACGGCGGCGCCAAGCTCGGCGGATTCGCGCACAACACCGGCGAGGGCGGTCTTAGCCCCTACCATTTGGCCCCCGGGGGCGATCTGATCTGGCAAATCGGGACCGGGTATTTCGGATGTCGCACACACGATGGCGGTTTCGATCCCGATGGTTTCGCCCGCAAGGCAAAACACGAATCGGTCAAAATGATCGAAATCAAACTCTCCCAGGGAGCCAAGCCCGGGCACGGCGGAATCCTTCCCGGTGCCAAGGTGACGCTCGAAATCGCGCAGATCCGTGGCGTTCCCGTCGGACGGGATGTCATTTCGCCTCCCGCGCACAGCGCCTTTTCCACCCCGAAGGGGTTGCTCGACTTTGTTGTACAGCTCCGGGAACTTTCGGGAGGGAAACCCATCGGGTTCAAACTTTGCGTCGGACGACCAAGCGAGTTTCTCGGTATTTGTAAGGCGATGGTTGAAACCGGGGTGGTTCCTGATTTTATCACCGTAGACGGAGCCGAGGGCGGCACGGGGGCCGCACCGTTGGAGTTTTCCAATTCGATCGGAATGCCGTTGACCGACGGACTTCCTTTCGTACACAACGCGCTACTGGGGTGCAACCTGCGGGACAAAATCCGGGTGATTTGCAGCGGCAAAATTGTAACCGGGTTCCACATGGTCCAGAGAATGGCCATCGGGGCCGACATGTGCAACGCCGCTCGCGCCATGATGTTTGCGATCGGATGTATTCAGGCTCTCAAATGCAACACGAATCGTTGCCCGGCCGGGGTGGCCACCCAGGACCCGGACCTCGTTCGAGGTCTCAACGTGTCCGACAAAACGGTTCGTGTCTGCAACTTCCACCAAAGCACGGTCAAGGGTTTTTTGGAAATCCTCGGTGCGGCTGGCCTGTCCGACCCGAGCGAGTTGCAACCACGCCACATTCACCGGCGCGTTAGTCCCACGCAGGTTCGGGATTATGGGCGTATCTACCACTACCTACCACCGGGCGCGTTGTTGACTTCGCCGTTGCCGCAGGGCGTTTTGATCGGCGGAGTCACGCTCGACGCATGGGAAACCGCCAGTGCGGAAAAGTTCTAACTAAGCCCGCTGGACGGGGTCTCAAAAGGAATGATTGACAGAGAACGTAAACCAAGAATGAACGATTTCGAAACGAACGGTGTGTTGTGAGCAGCGCACTGACCGTGCGCGACGCGCACAAAAACTTTGGTCAGACGTGCGCGCTCGCCGGTGCCAATATCGAATTGCACGATCGCGAATGGCTGGGATTGCTCGGTCCCAACGGGGCGGGCAAGACGACCCTGGTCCGCGCCATGTCCGGGCGAGTTCGCCTTGACCGAGGGGTCATCACGCTGATGGGTCTGCAGTCTGACGCGACATCCGCCGGTGCCGACGGTCGAACCGGACTCGGCACGGTTCCGCAGGAGATCGCCCTTTATCCGCTTTTGACCGCCGCTGAAAACCTTCGCGCCTTCGGTTCTCTCCAGGGGCTTGCAAGACGCGAACTTCACGATCGTGTTGCGTGGGCTTTGTCCTGGACCGGTCTTTCCGAGCGGTCGAACGAACCGATCGGTCGTTTTTCCGGCGGGATGAAACGCCGATTGAACATCGCATGCAGCGTATTGCACCGCCCCCGGGTAATCCTGCTTGACGAACCGACGGTTGGTGTTGACCCACAGAGCCGTCATCGCATCTGGGAAATGCTCCGCGAACTGCGCAAGGATGGTGCGTCGCTTTTGCTTACGACACATCAGTTGGACGAAGCCCAGGACGTCTGCGACCGGATTGTCATTATTGACCATGGAAAAACGATCGCCGCGGGAACGCTTTCCGAGCTCTTGCACGAAACGATTGGGGCGGAACGACAAGTCACGCTCTCCCTGGATCGTCCCGTACCCGAGCTGCTTTGTCAGCGCGGGTTCTCGCGCAAGGGGGGAAACGTTGCACAGCGGCAAGTTACCGATCTGGCAACGGAACTTCCCATCATGCTTGCAGAGGTAAAAAAGACCGGCGCCGCGGTCAACGACATCCGTATCGAAACCCCGACACTCCAGACCGTTTTTCTCCACCTGACAGGACGAGAGCTACGCGAATGATCGCAACGCTTTTGAAAATCAACTGGCTGAACCTGCGGCGCGATTACGTTGCCCTGGGGTTGACGTTCGTGCTGCCCATCGTCTTTTTCTCCATCTTCGCCTTCATTTTCGGCGGAATGGGCGGCAGTTCAACCGAAAGCTCCGCCATTGAAGTCATCGTCGTCGATCGCGATCAAACCGACATCAGCGCCCGTCTTATTCGCGCGCTCGATCATCAAGCAGCGTTGCACATCATCACACATCCCAAGCCAACACAAAACGATTCTTCGCCAACCCCCTACACACGCGAGCAGGCGCGCACGCTTGTACGCAAGGGGAAATACCCGGCGGCGGTGGTCTTTCCCGATGGTTTTGCAAGAACGTTCGGCGATTTCGGCGGAGGCGGTAAACCCGTAGAAATCATCCATGACCCTTCCAATCCCATTGTGGTTCCCACGATCAGCGGATTGCTCCAGGCGGCAGCCATCACAGCCGCCCCGGACGTGCTCATGGAAAAGGGGATGGAAAAGTTCGATGCCGCCGGAGGAGCACTGACCCCCACGCAGCGTGCGCTCGTGCAAACCTTCAAACCAATCCTTCGCGGATTGACCGTCGCCGGTGAGAAAAAAACGCTCGCCGCGGATGGGCAAACGGCTTCCTCGTCGCCGATGCTTTCTGGATTGGTCAACGTCAAACCCGTTGATGCCGGCAAAAGCGACGACGATGAGAACACCAAACCGCGATCACTGGTCGCCTATTACGCCGCCGGGATCAGCGTCATGTTTCTGCTGTTCTCGATGGCCAGTGGGGCGGGTGGATCCCTTTTGGAAGAGCAGGAACGAGGCACACTCGAACGCGTCCTGGCCACCAATATCGGGATGAAAACGCTTCTACTGGGACATTGGCTTTTCTTTTCATTCATGGGCATCGCCCAGATCATCTTGATGTTTGTTTGGGCGGCGGTTGTATTCAACCTGGACCTTTGGTCGCCGCGTCATTTGCTCGGGTTCGTGGCGATGACAGTGGCCACTGCGTGCGCCGCCTCTGCATTTGGTATCGTTCTGGCGACGATATGCAAAAGTCGGACGCAGCTCGGAGGAGTTTCTACGATCGTAATCCTCATCATGTCAGCCCTTGGCGGGAGCATGATCCCCCGCTTCATCATGCCCGCGTTTATGAACACTACCGCGCTTTTTACATTCAACGGTTGGGCGTTGGACGGTTATTTGAAGGTTTTCTGGTACGAAAACACCAACACCCCACTGATCCAGGCGATGATTTACATCTTGCCGCAACTAGGTGTGCTTGCAGCCATGACCGTGGTTTTCCTGGGCACCGCCCGGCTGCTGGCGAAACGCTGGGAAACGGCGTGAGCCTGACCGACAACCGATCCCAAAATCGTATGGCACCGACATCTTGCCGGTGTTTTCATGGGTGAAAGGTCCGCGCTGCAACCGTTACTGAGATAGGTTCTTAATTCGTTGCTTTGCTCCTAACGATGAGACCCGAGAAATGCGACATGGTCCGTGACGAAACCGACGCTCTTGTCATGCGGTGTCACCATTGATGTTTTGGCCCGCCTGAAGTGTCATGGACCCTACCCCGACGAAGGGATGACACAATGGGCAGGGGCGCAAAGGGTGTCCCGCGATACCGGTCCAGCAACGTGCCCATCACTCCTTGCGATCCAACGCATATCGGCTGACTTTATCGTACGTTGTCGCGAGAAATCCAACCATTGGAAACCCCCCTCGTGGAAATGGAGACGGTCCCAGCGCTTCGAGGACACCCAGCGGAGACTGGGGTGGGGCGATGGTGATCCGAATCTCCGGGAATTCCGGTCCGGTTTCCCAGAACGCTTCTAGTGAGTCCTCCAGCGGTGCGGAAGTGGGGAAAATGGTTGGTACAACCTTGACTGACTCAGGTAGTTCGTCGTCGAACAACGTGGGAGGAGGCGTTTCCGCGGGCACCGGCGCGAAGGGGACCGTATCCAGCGGTGTTGTTCGTCTTGCAGCCGGTCGTATGGTTTTCATTGTGTTTTCGTCCTATCCTGTCGCATCGCGTGAAAGCTCGAACAGGTTGCGCAACGCATCCGTTGAAAGCTCGGTCAGCCAGCTTTCGCCGCTACCGACGATTTTTTCAGCGAGATGGCGTTTTCTTTCAAGCATTCCGTCGATTCGTTCTTCGAGCGTTCCGATGCAAACAAACTTGTGAACTTGTACCCTTTTTTCCTGCCCGATGCGGTGCGCGCGGTCGGTGGCTTGGTCCTCCACCGCGGGGTTCCACCATCGGTCAAAGTGAAAGACGTGGTTAGCCGCGGTTAAATTCAAACCAAATCCGCCGGCTTTGAGTGAAAGAAGCATGACAGAAGGTTCCTGACCTTCGTTTTGAAATCGCTCCACGATCTCATCGCGCTTCTTGCGATTCAGTCCGCCATGAAGGAACAAAACCCTTTGCCCCAACGCCTTCTCCAAATGTCGTTCAAGGAGAGTTCCCATCTGTTTGAACTGTGTGAAGACCAACGCCCGATCGCCCTCCTGAAGCGCTTCTTCAAGCATATCCGTTAGCCGCTCACACTTTCCACTCCGCTTCGACAACTCGGACCCATCCCCAAGAAAATGAGCCGGGTGGTTGCATATCTGCTTGAGCTTTACCAGGGTCGCAAGAACCAATCCACGTCGTTGAATTCCTTCGGACTCGTCGATTTGTTTGAGCATGTCATCGACAACGGCCTGGTATAACCCAGCCTGCTCTTTGGTCAGGTTACAGAAGACCTTCATTTCCATTTTTTCAGGAAGATCCACCTGTACCGCAGGGTCGTTTTTGAGTCGCCGAAGCACGAATGGGCGGATGAGCTGTCGCAACCGTTGACCACGATGTTCGTCGTGATGCCGTTCGATGGGGACAGCAAAGCGCCTGCGGAAATCCCCCGCCTGTCCGAGATAACCAGGATTGAGAAAATTGATAATGGACCAGAGTTCGCTCAGGCGGTTTTCTACGGGAGTCCCCGTCAGGGCAACGCGATGTATCGAGCGAAGCGAGCGAACGGCCACCGACTGTTTCGCTGCGGAGTTCTTGATGTTTTGGGCCTCATCGAGCGCAATGCGATGCCACTTTACCTCTGAAAGGTGCTCGAAATCGCGATGGGCAAGTGCGTAGGTGCTAATCACAATGTCATGGCGTTCAGCTTGCTCAACAAAACGTTGTCCAGCGAGGCGATCCAATCCGTGGTGAACAAGCACGCGCAGGGATGCTGCAAAACGACTGATCTCACGTTGCCAGTTGCCCACCAGCGACATCGGAACCACCAGCAAGGTCGGTCCCGGAGATTTTCCGCCGCTTCGTTCCGAGAGCCAGAGGGCGATCATTTGAATTGTTTTTCCCAGACCCATGTCGTCAGCCAGACACGCGCCCAGACCCAAACGTGATAGGAAGCTTAACCATTGCATCCCTTTGATCTGATACGGGCGAAGCGATCCGGCAAAGTTTTCGGGTTGCGGGATTTCCTCAAGGCTCGCGTGAAAGTCGGTTGAGTCCAGAAGCAGTCGAACCCAACCCTCGGCGCGAAAACCTGCCATGGGAAGTCCCGTTTCGAAGTCGTCGGCGATATAACACTGTCGAATCGCTTCAAACAGCGTCATCTCTCCCGGTGGATGCGACCGGAGAAACGACACCGCCGCTTGGGCATCGCCCGGCTGAACCTCTGTCCATTGACCACGCACCTTCAAAAGCGGTTCCTTGGAGTTCGCAAGCGCACTGATTTCGTCCAACGAAAGCTCAACGTCTCCCAACGCCACGTGCCAGTCGTACGCCACGAGGGAATCCAGGCGAATCTCGCCGGCATCAAGGCCGGCGTTTTGCGCGGTTGGACGCACACCAAGTCGCATCCGTAGGTTGGGACTGCTGCGCCGCCACCAACTCGGGAGGAAAACTCCATGCCCTTCCGATTCGAGAATCGGGACCACGTTGCGAAGAAAGCTGTACGCCTCGCCCGCGCCAAAAGAGCACTCGACCGGTCCTCCGGCATCACAGCAGGGCAACAGCGGCGGAAAATGCCGCGCCGCGCGGACGACATCGGATCGAAGATGATCCATCGCGTTGTCAAACGGACGCGGGAGAATGGTCGGTTCTGTCTCCGTGGAGGGGGTTAAATCACAGGCGTCTACAATCAACTTGGGATTGTTGGTTGCCTGAACGTGTAACGTCAACCGCCAAAGGTCGCTGCCATCCTGCGATTCGGGGGAATGAAGTCGAAAACAACTTCGACAGCAGCGGGGTGGCTTCTTCCCTTCGAGGCGTCCGATCCAATGGGAAACTCGTTCGTAGACCTGTTGGGTTTCTTCAGAAGTACCCCCGACAGTCGATTCGTTTCCAACCAAGGACCGCAGCCACCGCATGGCGGGGGTCAGCGTTTCCGATGAATGTTCGAGAAGTGCATGGGCCAGCTCGTCGCCGGAGAGGCAGCGGCGCACCAAACAGTCCACACTGGTCCAGAGGAAATTTTCGAGAAGTGTGGCAGCCTGCTGCGTGCTACCGCCTTCGCTACGACAAACGGGGGGCATGGAAACAACGAGTTGCCGCAATATGCCCGAGGTGCTTTCGTCGTTGATAACGACTCGCCAATACCCCTGGTACTTATCCTCGGCATTTCGGTGAATGGCGGGAACGAACGATTGCCTTGCCAGAAGGGCCAGGACGAGTTCGGCTGCCCGCGCCCAATAGCGCAGCGATCCACCGAATGCAAGATTTCCGCGAACGTCCCTGGGAAGCGATGTCAACAGGTCAATCGCGTCGGCAGGTCGAAAGGCAAGAGTGGGAACCGTGCGGGTTTCGAGAAGACCTCCCGATCGAGACGAATGTCCGTTCGATCCTTGAGGGAGGCGAAGGCTTATTTCAGAATGCTTCGCTCCGGCGATCAGAAGGCTTTCCCAGAGGTCTCCCGCAAGACCTCGCAGTTGGTCAATGCCGATCGCCTGACTATAAGGAGCAGCTGAGGCGCGGTGAACCTGACCGTCTCCGCCTGTTGGACCGGCGATGTCATCGCTTTGCCCCCAAAGGTGAAGGGTTCGGTCTGACCAGATAGTTTGCAGATTGATCATGGCATTCGTGCGCCGATGGTTGTCAAGCACAGTCCGGCAGCTATGGGTGCTTCACAAAAAGACGAACGGGCCATTGTACAATCAGAACGCGCATGGTCCAGTCGACAGAGAGCTTGAGAACATCCGAACATCCGGGGGCGTGTGACAAAATCTGCGGGGACGCGAACCGCGTGGCCGAAGGGGTCGCCGAATAGGGTGGCGGAAATCCGGTTTGCAGCATCGTCACTTATCGTGTAGTGAGCCGCGGACTTTCGTCCGCGCGGCGGTTTTGTCCGCGCGCGGTGGATTCTGCGCGCTGACTTTCCGCTCCCTCATGGTCGCATCTTTTGTTATGCAAAGTGACCTACCCGAAGCTTGCGAAAGAACCGGTCATATCTTTGCGAGAGGCAACGAAGCGGGCCACGAGAGACGCGATCCACTTCCACGCCTTTCGCAGCCCCATGCAACTTCCCCCCTTAGGAGGAAAACCTGCGTTGCCCTGATTTCGTGCTTACGCGGCGAGGAATCGCTCCTCCAGCGCGGTTCGCATTTTCTTCAGGGCGTTGTTTTGAATCTGACGCACCCGTTCCTTGGTCACGCCGATCACGCGACCAACCTGTTCCAGCGTCTTGGGACCGTCCTCGCCCTTGTCCACATCGCGTCCAATGGCAAAACGCTCCGTGATGACCGTTCGTTCGACGTCGCTCAACTCCGCGAGATTGTTCAGGAAAATCTCCTTGAGTTCATCCACGCAGTCCGCCTCGTGACTTACACGCTGGGTATCGACATAGTCGCTGCGCTCCATAGCCGGATCGAACTCCGTGGGAAACTTTCCGCGATAACGGCTCGCTCGCATCGCAACTCGCGAGAAGCTCTTCAAGATGGCTCGGCAGGAATAAGTCGAGAACTTATACCCTCGTCCACAGTCAAACTTTTCGACGCTTCGTAAAAGCGCCATGTTTCCTTCGCTGATCATTTCGTTGAAGTCGATATTGGTCAGCCGAGTGCGCTTGGCCATCGCGAGAACCAACGGCATGTTCAGGCGTACAATCACGCTACGGGCTGCCAGCATACGATGACCCCACGCAAGCAGTTCGCGCGTGGCAGAGGCCGTCAGACGCTTGCCCGCGAATTTCTCAAGCAATTTGGCAATCTTCCAACGCGTCAGGTTGTACCGGAGGAAAATGTGCGATTCCTGCTCATACGAGAGGGCGGGGATCCGCTCGCCGCTCGTAACCGCATCGCTGATGGCGTCGGCGTGTTCGCGAAACCGTGTCCCCTGCGGGTGTTCAAGCTTGGCTGGACCGCCAAAGAACTTCTTTTCCGTCGTCCGCTTGCCAAAGTCCGGGTGGTCCACATATTCCACCGGTTCGGTGAGCAGCTTGGTCAGCAGCACCTGATCCTCGACCGCCAGAGCTTGAATGACAGCCCCCGTCGGAGGTTTGGTGACCTGCGAAAGTTGCGGCAGTTCGTTCTTCTTGACTTTGTTTCCGAGCTCAGCTCCCATCGCTCAACTCCTCCCCTTTGTACTCCTTCTGCGAGCGCTTACCCGGTTGCGTCCGAGAATCGCCCTCTCCTAGTACGCTTGCCACGGCAGCACGGTTGTGCATCCAGAGGCACCAATGGCGCCCGGAAGACGAAAACCATGTCGCAAAGCGACCAGGCTTAGATTACGCTGGGGGAAACTAAGCGGCGGTGGGGGACCGATTGCCACCAGAACTATACCACACGAGTTGGCCTAAGACAAATAAAACCTCGAGAATGCGGACTACGGCCTCTGGATGAAGCTCGAATGTTAAAATGGGAAAGCTACTCGTAGCGTAGTGCTTCGATTGGGTCAAGTTTTGCGGCTGCCATGGCGGGATACAATCCTGATACAACCCCTACAAGAACCGACAATCCGAAGCTGATGACCACCGACCAGACGCTCACGATGGTGTCCCAGTCGGCTAGGCGCGTGACGATGTTGGCCCCTGCAATTCCCAAGGCAACGCCTACCAGACCGCCTGTTGTGGACAGGACAATCGTCTCAACCAAGAACTGAAGTGTGATGCTGCGGCGGCGTGCACCCAGTGCGCGGCGAATCCCAATTTCGCGCGTGCGTTCTGTAACCGTAGCGAGCATGATGTTCATAATCCCAATGCCGCCGACCAACAGCGAGATACCCGCAATGAACCCCAGCGTTAGTTTGCTGTTACGTTCTTTCTGCTCGGCCAACTTGAGACGCGCCAGCGGAACTTTGACCTCGTAATCCTGCTCGGTGTGATTGTTTTCCAGAACGCGTTTGACCATTTCCGCCACCGCTTCGACCGATCCGATGTCTTGAGCCGTTACGTACATCCCCGAGTACTGAATTTTGAGATATTCACGCGCACCGGAGTCGCTTTTGCGCGTGATTTCACCGAACTGTGTCACGGCTGTTGAAAAGGGAATCAGCACGTCCCTGTTAAGGTCGCGCTCCTGCACCCCACGTTCGGGAGCACCAGCCGTTTCCACGTTGGCAAGGACCCCTACAATCGTGAAGGGAATCGAGGTCGGAAAACGCTCGACTTGAAGCGTTTCTCCCAGAGGGTCTTTAAATGGAAACAGAGCCGCCCGAACTTTCTCGCCGATCACGCATGTGTTGGCCCCGGTGTTGTAGTCCTCGTAGCCAAGGCGGCGCCCCTCCGCGATCACGACGTTGACGACATCGAAAAACTCGGGCGTCGTTCCCACAACTTGAAGTGTAGCCTGTTTGTCGCTGTTTCGAGCGCGATAGGCCACGGTTTTGAGGGGGACGACATGGGCGACATGGGGAATCGTTCCGGTCACCATGGCCACGTCGTCGCGCGTGATTCCGTACTCGGTCATTCGGACGTGGCTTTTGCTGTTGGATTGTGCGACTTGTTGCGGTTTGACCGAGCTGACGATGATATTTTTTGTGCCCAGAAGTTCGATCAGGCGCATTTCGTCGGCGGACGCACCCTCGGTCACCGACAACATGCAGATGACGGCTGCGACTCCCAGGATAATCCCCAAAGACGTCAACAGCGAGCGCAGCTTGTGCAGACGCAGGTTGTTAACGCCAAGGCGAAGTGTCTCCAGTCCAACCCAATTTGCCGCCATCAAAGGTGCTCCATCAACGAGCGATGCCTATCCAACTTTCGACCGATTCACCGAACCGCACGCAGCCCGGTCTCGCCATCGTAGCAGATCGTTCCCGCGTGGCGCGATGCCCCGACGGGTTTTGACAATTGTGGAGCTGCATTCAAGGTTGCGGCTTCAGGTCCGCCGGCGCGCTAATCTCCGAACTTGATCCCCTGTGCCAAAGGAAGTTCGGTCGTGTAATTGATGGTATTGGTCTGACGTCGCATGTAAGCCTTCCACGCGTCGGAACCGGACTTTCGCCCGCCGCCGGTCTCCTTTTCTCCGCCGAAGGCGCCGCCGATTTCCGCGCCGCTGGTTCCGATGTTGACGTTGGCGATTCCACAGTCACTGCCCTCTGCCGATAAGAACTTTTCCGCCTCCAGCAGATTGCGCGTAAAGATGGCCGAACTTAGACCCTGTGGAACGCCGTTGTGTATCGAGATCGCTTCGTCAATTGAACCGTAGGTCAGAATGTACAGAATCGGCGCGAAGGTTTCGTCCTGAACAATCTGAAAATCATTCTTCGCTGCGGCGATGCAGGGGGTTACGTAGCACCCGCCCGGATACTTGTCCCCGTCGAGTTTTTGCCCGCCGTAGAGAATCTCGCCGCCTTCTTCCTTGATCTTGCCAATGGCAGCCATCATGGTATCGACCGCACCCGTATCGATCAGCGGTCCCATTAGCGTTCCGTCGTCGAGCGGATTGCCGATGGGCACCTGCTTGTACGCCGCGATCAGTTTTTCAACCAGCTCGTTGCGTATCGACTCGTGGACGATGATCCGCCGCGTCGAGGTACAACGCTGACCGGCGGTTCCCACCGATCCGAAAACGATTCCCCGAACGGCCATTTTAAGGTCCGCCTCGGACGAAACGATGATGGCGTTGTTTCCGCCCAGTTCGAGAATGGTTCGACCCAGACGCTTTCCAACGACTTCGCCGACGCGATAGCCCATTCGACAACTTCCCGTAGCCGAGACCAGCGGGACTCGTTTGTCGTGCAGGAGCTTTTCGCCGACCGTGCGACCGGGTCCGATCACCAAGCTGAAAATCGCGGGATCAACCCCCGTGGTTTTACAGACGCGCTCGGCAATTTTCGTGCAAGTGATGGCGGTCAGCGGGGTTTGAGAGGACGGTTTCCACAGTGTTGCATCGCCACAAACCGCCGCCAGCGCACAATTCCATGACCATACCGCTACGGGAAAGTTGAACGCGGAAATCACACCAACAACCCCCAGGGGATGCCATTGCTCGTACATCCGATGACCCGGTCGCTCCGAGTGCATCGTCAACCCGTAAAGCTGACGCGAAAGTCCGGTTGCGAAATCGCAAATGTCGATCATCTCCTGGACTTCACCCTCGCCCTCCGCCCGAATCTTGCCCATTTCCAGCGTCACCAGCGCGCCCAGCTCAGCCTTGTGCTCGCGCAGGGCGTTGCCGAGTTGTCGGATGGTCTCGCCCCGCGCGGGAGCCGGGGTCGTTCGCCATTTGAGAAACGCCCGGTGGGCGCGATCGACGATCTTGCCATAGTCCGCCTCGGTCACCTGCGTAACCGACGCGATCTTCCTTCCGTCGATGGGTGATTTGGACTCCAGCGCGTCGCCGCTGCCTATCCAGTCACCACAGAATCCGCCGAGGTTTTGACCTTCCAATCCGAGCTTACCGAGTATGTCCTGCATGGTTATTTCCTGTTGAAAAACGACTACCAGCTTCCATTTCCAGCGTGTAGGTTATCCGCCGACGTGGGGGGACGTCAAACCGGGAGGGGGTGCTTCGCTCGCGAATCAGGCTCTTTGATTACCTGAAGTAGGTTCCGCATTCGGAGCAGCGCCGCCCATGCGCTCCGCGTAGATCATATCCGCATTCAAGGCAGAGACCTCGGCGTTTTCGGATGAATCGGCGCACCGGTCCGCGGAGGATCGGAAGGGCACCGAAAAACGAAAGAACCGTGGCTGGAAACCAAAATGGGAACACGATCCAGGTGTTTCGGTAGGGGCCTTTCAAACGCGATTGAAAGAAAAATGGAATCACCCCGGGGGAACGACCCGCGAGCGCATCCCAGGTCAGGGATGTTTCAAAGTCGGTCTTGCCGGCTACTTTTGTGGGCATGCTCAAGATGTGCAGTCCAAACATGCCTTCGCGTTGATAAAGCGTCGCAGATTTGTAGAGTGTTAAATCCCATCGGTACATCGAGGGAGACTTGTAGCTCCGGTGCCACATCGCAAAGTTGAAGGGCAAGGCGATCAACGCGATCACGGCGATAATCTTTGCAACCATCGAGTCTAGCTTTCTGTCGAGGCACCGGCGCCGATGTCATTGGTGTACCAAGTTGTGTGCTAGGTTATCTTAACAGAGTAGCGCCCGTAAGGAAGCGTAGAACCGGGTTGACCAACCGATACGTCTTGTGCAGAAATGCTCTAACGCCCGCCGAGGAAGGCGACGGTTTCGTTGGGTTGTCGTGGAACAAGCTCCGCCACGCGCCGCGGAATCCACCCCGCGTTGCCGTCTACAAGCTCCACCCGCCACCAATCGCCGCGCCGTTCACGAAGGGTAAACTCCACGCCCGGCTGTAAGGGCTGCTCGAACAGGCGTTGGTAACTCGTGGCGGGTCCCTTGTAGACGGTCACATCACTTTCCAAAACGACCCCTTGCGGTTCGTTACGATCCGCCCACAAGCTTGCCGCAACCGAGACGGCGAAGCCTGCCGCGATGAGCGCACTGGCGCTCGCACCGATGACCGTCCACTTTCGGCGTGCGAAATTTCGTGCGAGCAGGAAAAACCAAATGGCGATAAACGCGGTCAACCCAAACATGACTCGCTGACGAAGCGCAAGCTGGTAATGCAGGAAGAAGATCGTTTTGAGCACTTCGCTTCGCGTCATGCGCCGGATTTGTGTGACGCATCGGGATCGGGCAAGCGAAAGGTTGCTGGAAAGAAGATCGTCGTTGGGGATCAGGCGTTTTGCGCGTTTGAAATGAAGGATTGCGCGACCGATATCGCCCGCCTGCAGGTAGCAGTTCCCCATGTCGTATTCCAGGTATCCGTTTTCGACTCCGCCGGCGGCGATCGCCGCCAATCTCGTGGCAGCGCTGCGAAACAGCTTGCGCGCCTTGTCCACATCCTTGGAAAGAATCTGTTGAGCGCGGTCGAAATCTGCCATCGCCTGTTCGAAAGACGGAGTGGACGACGACACCACGTCCGCGCGACCGATGGGCAGGCTTGTCGAGCCGACGAGCGAATAGAAAAAGATCAGCAGAAAAATCCGGTGTTTCATGTTGCGGTTTTCTCAATCAGGTCGATCCATCGCTGCACACGGTCTGCGGTTTCGTCGAAGTTGACTTGTTCCGCCGCCGGGGCATACCGGATGGCATCGGATTGTTGGAGAAACTCGACCATTTCTCTCGTGAGATTCTCATCGATTCCATTCATCACCAAAATGGTTTCGATATCACTCCACGTTCGCTCGCCAGGGGGCAGGTTGAAAACGTCCGAAACGAACGAAGTCAGTGCGCCGGCAAGCCTTTCGATTTGATCCGCGGGAGTTTTCTCTTTCCGCGATGTTGAAACCGCCGCGCGTGCACGACTTCGTGCGCCGCGTCGTCGAGCGTATCCGCGGTCACTTTGAATGCGGGCGCGGTGGCGGAAAAAGAGGGTAAGCAGAAGGTACAGGATCGGAGGGCAAGCTAGAACCGTTGCGATTTGCGCCGGAATAAACGCGACCGCCTGGTTTTGCAAGACGACGTTGGGATCGACGACGTTTGGCGAGATTCCGCCCTGCAACACGGTCAACGGGGTTTTCGCTTGATTCTCCGTTTCATTGCCAAGTGTAAAGGTCGGCGCTTCCCCTCCCGTTGGCGGATCAACCTTGATGGGAATGGGTTTGGTCGAAAGCGAGACGTACTTTTCACTGCGCGGGTCGAAATAGGACCATCGAATGGGCGGGATGGTTTGGTCGCCCTGTTGCTTGGGAAAAATGGCACGGCGAAAAACCTTTGTGTTTTTCTTCTCTACGTCTCCGCGAAGCTCGTCGGTGGCGAACTCGAACCGGCTGACCAATTCCGGTTGTTTTGTCAAATCCGGACCGGCCACGCCGTCGATGGGATTGCCGCGTATGGAAATCGCCAGTGTCACGGGCTGGCCCTGGGTGATTCGGTCTGGTTTTGCAGAGGACGATATAGAGTACCGGCCGATCGCACCCGTGAAATCGTCGGGTCTGCCTTCGGCAGGCGGTCCTTTGACCTCGACCGTGATGGCATCGGCACGCGCGGTCACACGCTGCGACCGGGAGGGTTCGAGTCCGCGTCCCCAAAATGAGCGACGAAACGCCGTCGGGTAATCAACTTTCAAGAAAATCGGGCCCACGTCGAACGTGCCCACCTGTTCGGCTCGGATCGTTTTGCGATCACGGTAGATGAGGTATTCATGCCGCACGCCGTTGGAGTCTGCAAGCTTCATCTCACTGGGGGTGAACTGTGGACCGAAGTCGCCGAGTGTTGAGGCATTGGCGTTGACGCTTTGCAAAAGCCGGTCATAGTTGAGTAGTTGGCCGTCGATATAGACCTTGCGAAGCCCGATGGTGAGGGTGGCTTCAAAGCTTTCCGTTACGTAAAGCGATTTTCTGCTCACGTCCAAAGCAACGAAGGCCAGCTTGTCGCCCGCGGGGGAGGTGTTCGTATCCGAGTCACGGACAACAATCCGTACGGGGCGTGTTTGATACGTTTTCCCCCCGGCCTCGACCGCAAATGGGCCAAGTGTATACACTCCCGATTTTTGGGCGGTAAGGCGCATGGAATAAGTGTAGGTTTGCCTGCTTGATCGTTGTCCGTTGATGATTGACGTCATAGACGAGACCGAGGGCGTGGCGTTAAGAAGATCGAGGGACAATCCGGTTGGGGTGGTGAGCGGAGGTCGTTTGGGGCTGCCGGTGTTGGTGCAAACCAACTGCGCGGCAACGGTCTCACCAACTTCCAGCGTTCGGGATTCCAGTTGCAACTCGACGCCTACGTTTTGCGCCGGCACGGACGAGCAAAACGCTCCAGAGAGTAGGATGGCCAACAAGCGATTCATTTACCAGTCCTTGCCCCCTTGGGGTGCGGGAACGCGTTGGGCGGGCTTTTGTCTCGCCTTTTTTCGATCTTTGAGTTCCTGGAGCATTTCACGCAATTTTCGTTCCGCCTGTTCCCGGGAAACCCGCTCTTTTTGCGACTGTTGAGCTTGTTGCTGTTGGGACTGTTTTTGCTCGTCGCTTTGGGACTGATCCTGCTGTTGTTGTTTGTCCTTTTCCTCCTGTCGGGATTCGTCAGACTTTTGTTCTTTCTGCTGATCTTGGCTCTGCTGATCCTGGCTCTGCTGATCTTGG
>Ga0114931_10005158_pt1 | contig 16168 bp, 16 predicted proteins | sample 2SBtaG_FD_89579 | JGI IMG/M metagenome (GOLD analysis project Ga0114931, IMG submission 89579) | Deep subsurface microbial communities from Kolumbo volcano to uncover new lineages of life (NeLLi) - 2SBTROV14_V59a metaG | ecosystem: Environmental > Aquatic > Marine > Volcanic | place: Kolumbo...
CGAAGAACGCCGTGAACTGGTAGCTATGCTACCCGGTCTGCTGGAACAGCTACAACAGGGCATGGAAATTATTTCTTTGCCACAACAAGACCGCGACTTTTTTCTGGGAAAACTGGCCAACTGTCACAGTGCAGCGGTCAGCATAAAAAATCGCGATAGCAACTCTGAAAAGATAATACAGCAAGCTGATGAAACAACTGACCGCATCATCACGCCACCGTCCGCAGAGGATATGAGCAAAGGAATAATAGCGCCGCCGCCGAAAAATCAGGCTGAAATAACAACATCGGACAACATTCGACAGGCAACTGCTGAAGATGCCGCGGTACAACCAAAGGATGTGAGTGCCACATTAACCTCGAATAAAACTACTGGAACAAGCAGTCCGCTCAATACCACCGACATCATGTCACAAATTCAGCAGGGTACTGTGGAAGTGGAAGAAATCACCTTGATTGAATCGGGTGGATTACATTCAATGGCACCAGCCGTCAAGGAGGATCAATCCATGACCCTGGCCAGGGATCTTAAAAAAGGCACATGGCTCGTTTTTCAACAGGAAAACGGTGAGACAACACATGAAAAACTTACCTGGATCAATTCCATCACCGGCATCTATATGTTTACCAATCGTTGCGGCGAGAACACCAGAAACATCACGCGTCTGCAGCTGGCGGACAATTTCCGCAATGGCATAGCGGAAATTATCGAAGATACGCCCCTGATCGACAGGGCAGTCAGCAGCATGATCGACAATCTGAGGAGAGCCTGAGCACCCCTGATAGCCATTTTCCAGGAAGCCCGGCTTGCTGCAGAGCCCTCCCCCGAAGATCAGTCGGCCGTCAGCATCATCAACAGTAGACCACCAACCTCAAACACCAAAAAGGCCAACAAAAGCACCACAATCCAGTTCAATTTCATCATTCACCTCTGATTCTTCGTCTTTTTAAGATTAAATGCGGCTAATCCCCGAGCCGAGCCGGCTTTTGCTTGGCAGGCCCCCAGTTACGCCCCTCCTCCCAGGCTGGAGCAACCGCAACGCCAAAATTTCCGCTACATTCTATACCATCAGTCCAACGGCTGCCACTCCCTGCTGCGACCAGGCCGTTGGCCTGCTGGCAACGCCAAGCCCCTTCAGGTATCTGTCATCTAACGGAAAACAGCGAAAAGTTCGGGACTGAAACAAACCAGGTAGACCTTTTTCAAGCGCTGGTCCTGCTGTAAGAAGCGCCTGACTTCCAGTACAGCGATGCGTGCCGCCTGCCGGATGGGATAGCCATAGACACCACAGCTGATCGCTGGAAAAGCAATGGAGCGAAGTTGCTTGCTGGCCGCCAGCTCAAGGGATCTGCGATAGCAGGATGCCAGCAAATCGGCTTCGCCCCGCGCTCCACCCTGCCATACAGGGCCTACGGTATGAATAACATATCGGGCAGGCAGACGATAAGCTTCGGTAATTTTAGCCTCTCCTGTTCGGCAACCCGACAGTTTGCGGCATGCTTCCAGCAAATCCGGACCTGCTGCTCGGTGAATCGCGCCATCCACCCCACCACCACCCAGAAGAGATTCATTCGCTGCATTCACGATTGCATCCACCGCCAGAGTGGTAATGTCAGCCTGTAGTACTACCAGGCGCTGATTACTGACACCCAGAATGGATTTATCAGGAGGCGTCATAGACATTGACGGGTGTTCCGCAGTCGAAGGGGTCCATAGTAAGCTCTACTTTTCGTAATTGGCAAGACTGCCGTCTCTGCACGGCTAAATGCAAATCCGAGCTGATAACACGTTGTTATCGCCTGTTTTTGCTGCATAACCTTAACATCGGGGCCCCACTTCCGCGCCGCAGTTCAAGGCGACCAATGTTCACTAAACTAACTCTAAAGGACACATGCTATCAGAACAAACCGCTGGCAGGACAGTAAATGCTGCGAGCTTTGCTTCATTTTCCCCAGGATAGTATATAAAATAGGTGCACTGGCAGAATCCTAATGATGTCAGACAACAACAAGAAGGGGGTAAATTGTGCTTCGTTCCAAAATAATACTCTTTTTTACGGCGGTATCTTTCCTGCTGATCGGTCTGGTTCCACTGGTTTCCACCGCCGCAACGATCAATATCAATTCACCTGAGTGGCTGGGCCATCTGAAGCTCAACAAAAAGCAGCTGATGCACATAAAAAAGGCTGTCACCAAGGCACTCCATTCACCTATTGATAACGAAATCGAGTGTGGTGAAATCCGCATGGACTGCGTGGTCCGCACTGCTCGGGAATGGGCTTACCAGGGCAACAGATATCGTGAAATTGTCGTTAATCTACACACGATTGGACATGCATCCAGGACAGTCGGCCAAACCAGCGGTAGATGGCCAACAATCATCACGGGTTTTGAACAACCTCGAAAACATGTCAATAGAAACCGCAAGAAGCAGAAAAAGAAGGGGAAATAATCTCACTTGCCACCCACTAGGGCCTGTTAACACTCATGACAAAGCAGCGCTGCTTTGTCATGAGTGTTAACAGGCCCTAGAACAAACGACAGAAAGAGGCAGCCTGATAGCTATCTATTTCAATCGCCACTCCTGATAATTGATGTCCAGGCCACCGACATAGCCCCCCCATTAAACCCGGAATAATGAGGAATCAATTTGCCTGCACGCATCGTTATTCTTCTGCTTGTCATTTTTCTCATTGTGCTGATACTACAGCGACTGAAAGGTTCACCTGCAGCTGCCAGCGCCTACCAGCGGCAACAAATTCTGTATGCGGTCCTGATTGGCAGCCTGATAGCACTAGCCCTCAGTGGACACTTGAACTGGCTGTTCGCCCTGCTGGTTTCACTGCTACCACTGGCCAGGCGCTTGCTGCCCTACCTCGGATATATACCCCGGTTACGGCGTTTATTTTCCCGGGCCAAGACTGGCGATCAGGCTCGAGAAAAGCAGACAGGTGCTACCGGCAACACAAAGACCCGCCCGCCTGCTGATAACCGTATGTCTGTCAGCGAAGCCTGTAAAATTCTGAACCTGCCTGAAAATGCAAATGACGAGGAGATCGTCGCAGCCCACCGCCGGCTGATACAGAAATTTCATCCTGACCGAGGCGGCTCCCCCCACCTGGCGAGTAAAATCAATCAGGCCAGAAATATCTTGCTGGATGCCCGGCCCCGAAAATAATATTGCTAATCAGTCGTCCAGGCTCACTGTCAACACATCACAAGCAACTCGATGAAGGACCCCCTCGGCCGTGGACCCCAGCAAGCTGCTCAGACCATGTCGTCCGTGGGAACCAATGATAATCAGGTCAATATCCTGGGCCTTAGCATAAGCCGAGATTTCGTGTTTTGCCCCGTGAGCGCTCAAAATGACCACAGCAGAAGTATCCGGATAAGCCAAGCTGGTGTCGATTTCATCAAGAGACTTCCGGGCGCGCTTTTCCAGGTAAGCATCCATATCGATATTTTCCGGTCTGACAATTTCCACCGGGATATCTTCAGGATAATATTCCACCACATGCAACAAGCTCAGGTGGGCCTGATAAAATTTCGCTAGTTCGCAGGCTCGCAAAGCGGCTGACTTGCTATGTCTACTAAAGTCCGAGGGCAACAAAATTTTCTGATAAGCCTTCATGTCTATCTTCCCCCTATCAGGACCCCCAGAGCGCCGGGGGCTATTAGCCTAATAAAAAACGTCCGGCACCCGCGATACTGACAACCACCAGGCCCAGCCCCAGATTAAGTAACACGAGTTTTCTGATCCGGGCCAGAAGCTCCCCACCCCGGCTCCAGTTTTCGATCACCACCGCTTCCTTTAGTTGACGGAAAGAAACATGGTAGAGATAGAGAAACACCAGGATCATCACGCCACCCAACATGAACATCCCATGCACATACAGTGGACTGCTGCCGATACCGCCAAACAGACGAGTTGCTATAGCCACGCCAGTAATCGGTAATACCAGTATCGCCAGCCATACCCAGGAAAAGAATTTTTTGAATAAAGTGCTCCACAGGCGCAGACGCTGCGGCACTTCGAATTGGGAACCCGCAACAGGTCGCAGCACGACATAGGCAAAAAACATTCCACCCACCCAAATAACTGCAGCGAGCAGGTGCAACCCCATCATCACTGACAGCATAGCTCAGCCCCCTTTCCTAAATTTCAGCACTACATGACGACCATCACAACCACGGGGGAAACGCGCCCTATAGCAATTTGCGAATCCGCTCAAACCCATGACGGACCTCTTCGCCCACCAGCCTGGCTGCCTCCAGCACGTCGACCGAGGCCTCGCCAGCCTCTTTACGGATTTCATCCGCCTTAAATTTCAGTTCATTCAGTTTTTGCTCCACATCCACCCATTCATCACGCACCTCTGCCTTTGCGAGATGTAACTGAACACGGATCTCATCGGCCTGCTGCTTCAGGCTCTCAAGTAGTTCATCAATCTGAAAGATCTTGTCAGTCATCTTATGCTCCCATCAATCAAGCCAGTATTATGGGCATAATATGATGGCAGTTCATCACAATTACAATAGTTTATTAGGATGTACAGTACCCCGAACCAGGAAACACCACAAATGGGAGTGGACGACTGCCAGAAGCAACATCCGGATGCGTCCATCATGCCGGACACGATCCTGCATCCAGGTCTTTGATCTTCGTGCCAGCCAGTCTGTACGGTTAGAAATCTTACTGCACGCCTGCCAGTCGCAGTGCGGTGCGCAGGTGATCGGTAGCCGCCTGTATCGCCTGAATCGCCTGCCGATAATCCCCCTTGCGCGCCAGTGCCTGTGCCTGTTTTCTGACTACGATGCTTTTGCTGACAAACTGATTCATCAGGCGCACCGTCTTCTCACCAGGCCTACGCTGCTGCATGGCAATCGGAATGAGCTCCGTATAACTCTGATGGCGGGCACTTTCCCATTCATACTCATCCCTCGGGCTGGCAAATTTCTTTTCAAATACAACCGTTTCATTATCGAGCAAAATACTGAGGGCATTGGTCACCAGGCGTTCCGCCTGTTGCAACTTTTCATTGGCAGCAGCATGATGCCCTGCTTTCGCCTGTTCCCGGGCTGTATCCACCAGTTGCTGCATCAAGTGCTGATTCAGGGTACCGGCCAAAGCTCCTTTCTTTGCCACCATACGGTTATACTCACGTTGATAGGTGGCACTGTAATCAGCAATCGCCCGCAGTAACTTTTTGTATAAGGCCTGCTGATCAACATCTTCCGCACCACCGGGCAGTTGCTGACCAGCCCGATTAATCAATTCTATTGCCTGACGGGCATCCGCCATGGCGCCGTCAAGATCAACACCCTGCTGTAGCAACTGTCGACCCTGCTGTAACAAAACAAGAGCCTGGCGCCGCATATCCCGAGGCACCTGCAATTCACTCTTTTCGATGCGTTTTGCGATTGCTGAATCATTCACCAGCAAGGCGGCAAAATCAATCTTCTGCTGCACCTGCTCTGCCTTGACCCTGTGCCGCTTATCTGGTGCCTGTTGCAATGTTTGTAGTGCCTTGTTCGCCGCCTGCAACATACTCAGATCCACACCCTCTCCCTGATTGACAATATACAGCGGCCCCCCCATGTTGGGATGATTACGACACTGGTAATACATGATGTCAGGCGTATCCCTGGAGGGCGTAAACAAGACCTTCCCAATATTGGTAAACTGACCTTTGACACCCTGGGTGACCGTCCCGGCGCCACGCCCCACCGTACTGGTGGTCAGATAAAAATCGTGTTTGATATTAGTCCTGATGTCGAATATATAAGTTTCCCCCCGGGTCAGCACCAGTGCCTTACCCTGAACGCCATCAACGACGAAGCCAATAGTATGACCGATCCCGTAGAAGGGATGACTGCTATCCTTATCCGCCACGGTCACCTGGAATACCTTGCTGATAGACTTGCCATCGCTTTTTTGCCCGCTATCTGCGGCAAATACGATGGCGGGTATCAGACTGCATATCAGCAAAAACAACCCTATGTGCTTTTGTCCTGTCATTGGATGTTACCCCGTCGTTACCGATAGAGTTCTTTGTACAGACTGTACCACGCACTGACTGGCGATGATATGGTGTATAGTCGCCAACCCACCTGAATCCTTGCAATTACCGGCTACAACCAACGGCGTGCAAACCAGGCCACCGTCTCCCGCAACTGTTGATACCAGCGACGTTGGGCCCATTGACGCTGACAGACCTCCACTGATTCAGCAAGGTCGCTCATAAAATGCGTTTCCAGACAATGGCACAATGCCTTATCCCTGCTTACCAGATTCAGCTCATAATTCAGGAAAAAGCTGCGATAATCCACATTGGCCGTACCGATCGTACACCATCTGCCATCAACCACGAGGGTCTTCGCATGCAGTACCCGGGGTAGATATTCGTAGATCCGCACACCGCTTTCAAGCAATGCGGCATAGGCGGCCTGTGCCGCCCACTGAGTCACCCAGATATCGCTTTTGCGCGGCACCAGAATACGCACATCCACATGACGACGCGCGGCAGCCATCAGGGCCGCCTGGGTGCGGCGATCAGGCACAAAATACGGTGTTGTCAAATAGAGTGAATCCGTCGACCGACTGAAGACATCCATATACAGGGAGTGCAGCGTCAGACGGTAATACCGGTTATGGTTGGGGAGCAGAATACTGCCACCCACCACCAGTTCCGGAGACCGCCAGCGGCGATGCCGGCCCTTCCAGAAATTATCAAACAGTGCACATGCCTGGGCCACCAGCCCCCCGGTAATGCGCACATTAGTATCGCGCCAACGCTGCTCACCATAGAGCTCCCGGGAATTTTCCCGGTGGATATTGAAACCGCCAAGATAGGCATGGTGTTGATCAATCACCAGTAATTTCCGATGATTACGTCGATTGTAGCGCAGCGGCGCACGCCAGCTCCAGCGGTGAAACCAGCGCACCCTGACACCACTGCGACGCAGATAACGTTCCAGTTTCTGGGTACTCCAGAACAAGGAGCCCGCGGCATCGAGATGCAGCCGCACCGCCACCCCTCGTCTGGCGCACTGTGCCAAAATCTCAGCAAAACGCCAGCCGAGGCGATCAGGCGCGAAGAGATAACTTTCCATACGGATGGTGTTGCGGGCCTGAGATAATGACACCAGCATATCCTGATAAAGCTCATCACCCTCGGTATAGAGTTTAAAATCAACCCGCTCCCCCGTAGCCTGAGGGGTCTCACCCATGAGCTTGTCATTCAGACCTTGCGGTCGATTCATCGAAACCTCCTATAACCGCGACATATTTACCAGGACCATCGATATCGGAACCTCCAGAGGCAGTCCCTCACCCTGGACTCCCGGCTTGCAGGCCTCTAAAATATGCAGCGTATAAGCGGATTAGTCATTTCCGCCCACTTAAGGAAACGCTGATAAATTCCACTCCCGTGATTCCGGCGCAGGCCGAATCAAGTCCGGCATGACGAATAAATCAGCACTTCAAAAATATTAGTTATCAGTCATTATCACTAAACATTCAGATGCTTATCGCATTTCCTCCTTTACCCCGCGCAAAACGCCTGATGGACCGTCTGCGATCCACGCTATTGCTTGCGGTACTCCTGTCAGGGGCCATCTCCCTGGCGATCGCGGCAGATAAAAAGCCGGCTGATCACATTCATGGTGTCGCGAATTGCAAAGATTGTCACCCCCAGGGGATTGATTTTCCGAAAATTCTTCATGATTCAGGAAAAAATTGTCTGCAGTGCCATAATCGGGATACGCTCCTGAAGAGTTTTTCCCGGGCAAAAAGCCCGCGCCCTTCGCCAGCCGAATCGGAGCTGTCCGAGTTCGCGCCCGACAGACCGATCAAAGCTGACGCGGGCATGCGCTTTGCCCAGTACCCGAAGCAATCACGCCTGGGTGCTGACCCCAACCGGATGGTGCTCATACCCGCAGGCCCTTTTCTCATGGGCACCAATGACCGTTTACCTGACGAAGGCCCACAGCATACTGTCGACCTGCCCGCGTTTTTTATTGATATTTACGAGGTCACCAACCTGCAGTATAAAAAATTCATCGATGAAACCGGCCGCCGTTCGCCCGCCCATTTCCGCAATCGCAGCTTCCCCCCTGGCAAGGCCGATCATCCCGTCACCTATGTCAACTGGAATGATGCCACGGCCTATTGTCACTGGGCGGGAAAACGCCTGCCAACGGACGAGGAATGGGAAAAGGCCGCACGCGGTACCGATGGACGGATATTTCCCTGGGGCGATGAATTTGATGTTACCAAGGCCAATACACCGGTACGCTGGCAGGCCATCGGCCACCAGGGCGATACCACGCCGGTGGGCAGCTTCGCAGATGGAATCAGTCCCTATGGGCTGTATGACATGACCGGAAATGTCTGGGAATGGACCTCATCCTGGTATCAGGCCTACCCGGGTAATCACACCCCATCGGAAAGTTATGGCAAACGCTATAAAACCCTGAAAGGGGGCTCATGGTTTGACTGATCCTTCTACAAGTGCGGCCTGTCCGCCCCGGTTTACAACCGCTCGTTTTTTGCCAAACGCACCAAAAACGACACCTTTGGTTTCCGCTGCGCCAGGGACGCCACGGCTGAATAAGTGAAACAGACAGCTCAATCGTTCCTCCCCTGCTTGCTGATACTGGCTGCCATCACTGCCTGCAGCAAACATCCGGAAGCAACCGGAAAATCCACGACCGTGAGTGCAGCACCGGCGCGCACCATCGACAGTACCGACCCTGCCATTCCAATGGTTTCTGTGCCGGCGGGAAAATTTATTATGGGCAGTAATAAAGTCGACAAGCAGGGGCTACAGCAAAGATATGGTTTTGCCCACCCTATCTTTCTTGATGAACACCCTCGCCAACAGGTCTATGTAGAAGCTTTTCTCATCGATACCTACGAAGTCAGCAATCTGCAGTTCAAGAAATTTATCCTGGCCACTGAGCGGCCCTTGCCCTATGAATGGGGCCATAATGGCTATGGATTGACCATGGAGGAGGCCGCCACTATGGATATGAAACGTCTGCGCATGATCGGACGCGAACATTTCAAACTGGACATGGACACCACCCGCATGTCACGGGAGGCCTTGATGACGGCCATGCAGAAAGCGCAGCACCAGCGCGATCCATTTCCGGTCACCGGAATCTCCTGGCACTATGCCAACGCCTATTGTCGCTGGCGGGGCAAGCGCCTGCCTACCGAAGCAGAATGGGAAAAAGCCGCCCGCGGGACTGATGGCCGGGAATTTCCCTGGGGGAATGAATGGGACACCCTGATCGCCAACACCGGGGATGATTCTGACTGGGAAAACGGTATTGCACCCATCGGCTCCTACCCGCGCAACCGCTCCCCTTACGGCGCCTATGATATGGCGGGTAACGTCTGGGAATGGGTGGCCGACTGGTATCACCCCTATCCTGGGGCCACTTTTAAAAGTGATTATTTTGGCGAGAAGGTAAAAGTCATCCGCGGAGGAGGTGGTGGTATCGGTCACTATGCGCTCAGTTATTTCTTCCGCACCGCTACCCGCCAGTTCGCTGAACCTGAAATGGCGGGTGAAGATGTCGGCTTTCGCTGTGCCAGGAATGTAGACACCCCATTGTAGATCCCATCAAGGCACAGCTGGGGGATTTTCCAGGGACTCCGGACCAGCCCTCGTATCCACTACATCATGAAGGTGCTGATATTCCTCAATGAGGTCAAAGGATTTATTCAGGGAGAAAATAATATATTCCTCATTATCCAGACTGGCATTGGAAATCACCAGCTTGACACTGGCATCAAAGCCACCGAAATCGGCGCCATAGCCAATCTCCCACCAGCTGCCATCGAACTCATCGCCATTGGCGCCATATAGCACGGAGAAACCCAGGTAGGAAAGCCTCGCCGTGCCCACGGTATAGTCCAGCTTGCGACTACCGGGTTCATGGCCCTGAAAATTGTCAAAAGTTCCCCTGGTATACCTCAGGTCCAGCGGCCCGTAAGACACCCCGAGATTGACCTCCCGTGAGGTATCACCGGCAAAGCCAACATTATTATTAGGGTCGTCCTGGGTGAAATTATAACTGGTATAATTAAGATCCAGACCGAAGCCAGAAAAATCCATGGCATAGCCACCATACAAATCGTATTCAAGCCCCGGACTCACATCGATTACAAAAGTACCGGCATACAGGCCGTGGAAGCCGGCGTCCAGTCCAGCTGAGGCGGAAGAGTTAGACTGCTCTACACCACGGAAAATATAATCGCTGACGAAACCAATGTTCACGTCCAGCAGTACCTCGGAGTACGCCGGCCTGCCGCTCAGGATGGCAAGACTCGCGGCGCCGATCAAAATCGCGCTGTTAACAGAATTCATGGAATATCTATACAAAAAAGCTTAATAAACAGGCTGGAAAACGGGCATTCAGTACTGGTCCCTTAAGTGACATGCGAGCAAGGCGCGGATAAGAGATTGCGCCTGAGCATAGATTCCGGGTCGGCTCGACTCCCGCGGCCCACCGATATGTAATACCTTCACCTTATTACATTCCAGCCAATGACTAATCTCGCTGAGTGGTGGCGGACTATCTACATCGGCAAGCAAAACCGGCTTCTGCAGATGTCTGGCCATTTCCATCGCATAGGCCGTGCCACCATGCAATGCCCCCCGGTTGATGATCAGGCAAGCATCCGAGTCCCGGGTATTGAATTCCGTTCTGACAGTATGATCAACATCAGTCGTTTCTTGCAGAGGATAGCGCGCCGCGATAGGGCCGTCCTCAGCATGTCTGCCGACCGGACACCAGCCACCGCAGGGGATCCCCAGCTCCAGCGCCACATCCAACGCGGCCCGGTCAACGCCTGTTTGCCCTCCCGAGATAATTTTATTGATCATAGTTCAACTTGTCGCATTACATTGATGCCCTAACAGGGAGCCACCACCAGTCTCATGCCGACAACCACCTGCCTGCTTACTTGTGGGCGGAATAATTCCGCCAAAGATTATACTGTATCAGGTCTGGATCACCCCCCCAGTCGCGTAGCGACCGGGGGGGGCATTGTCAGATTGTCAGAGGGTACTGAGTCTGCATTCCGTTGTTGCTTTTTTTATGCCTCATCATCTCGATACGCTTTAAAAAAAGACTTTCGTGATCCTCTTCATACTCTGCCAGGCGGGAAAAGATAGCCTGTGCCTCCGGGTCGCTGGTCGTTAACGTCTGCTCCATATAGAAGCTGCGCGTATAACGTTCTATCTCCAGGGCCAGTTCCAGCAAGCTTTGTGCCATGATGTTGTCGATAACGAAAAAATGCTCACGGATGGCTTCCAGCCCACGACGATACGCCTGCAATTCAGTCGGCGGTGTAATATCGGCCGGCATCCTGCTGGCGAAGCTGCGTTCATACAACTCGAGGAGTTCCTGTTTATGAGCCTGTTCTTCGCTCGCCAGTTCCTCCAGAAACAGTGTCACATCCCTGTCATAGGTCATGAAGCGAATCGCACAGTCGTGGAAACAGTGAGTATTATTCTCTTCTATGGCAATCGCCAGCTGAAGCGCCTGTTGAGCCTGGGACGAATCTGGAATCATCATCGTACAACCTCTTCAGTTCTGTTCGCCGCCTGTAAACTGCCACGACGAATAAGGAAATGGAAGCTCGCACTCAATCCTCGCTATCCGATAATATATCGTTTATTCCGAGCACTGTAAAACCCGCAACACACCCTCATCCGTCAAACGCTTAGAATCAAACAGAATTATCTCTTTTCTTTCATATTATTATCTTTGTTTATAAAACCGGATTATAAGTGATGATCTATACTGCAGATCCGAAGCCCCATCGATCAAGGCGGTTTTTTGTCCACGGTTAAGCTGCTTAATGGCGAATTCCCGCCTGCAGGCGGCCGAGCGGGATAAACAGGCCTCACTATAAACGAGCATAACCGGGCGCCGGCCACGGGTATATTTGGCAGCCGCCATATCGTCATGATTATGTTCTTCCACACGCCGCATCACATCACGGGTGATACCGGTATAAAAGCTGCCGTCTGCGCACCTAAGGATATAGACAAACCAGCCACTCATCACAGTATGGGCAATGCTCTGATTGAGGTTTTCATGGCAAATACTGCGAGTGTCGTGTCAGGAATAATCTGCGCTGATCAAAGATTGCTGTAGATCGCGTCTTCCATAGCACGCAATTCCTCAGAATTTCCATAGCGTTTTCTGACTGTGGCGATCAAGCCCAAGGCGCCGCGGGCATCCTGCAGGTAGTAGGGATTCAGCAGGCCCAACAGCATGGCATAGGCTTTTTCCGAGATTTTTTTAGCGGCAACCGTGAGCACAATCGTATTGAGATAGCGTGCGCGCTTGCCATAATCGTAATCGATCAGTGTCAGATAATCCCGCAGGCTGTCCAGGCAGAAGATATCTTCAAGCACGCATTGTACGAACACTTTCCCCGCCTGCTGTTTTTTCCCTTCCCGAAAAAGCATGAGCCCCCAGCGGTAGTCATTTTTCTTGGCGACAAGAACACTCTCCTCCATGGGCTGTATGAGCGGTGCCTGCCGGATAGTGTCGAGCCCATCATCATATCTGACATAAATATTGATATGACGCCGGCCGTCTTTTTCAATGACCTCACCATTGATGATTTTGAAACCGGGTTTTTTATGCGGGCCTCCAGTCGCATGAGGTTCGGCCCGGAGATCGGACGCCTGGGCGCCGCAGCACAACACCAGGGCTGTTATTGCTGCCAACGCCTGCAGGGCAATACGCTGCATCGGCTTCAAACTCACCACCCCGCCCAAATGATCCTGATTGAATAACATACTTAGGGCCTGTTAACACTAATGAAACAATATATGCAGGAGAATAGCGACGTGAAAATAGTGCAGCCCCCGCCTTTGGCATGTTAATGTTAGCGCATGTATTGCCACGATTGACACAAGAATATTCCAAACTACTGAAGCACGCAAAAGACGATACAGCAATTTTTATGTACCCCTGCTCATCCAGACGCAGCCACTGGCTTCCTTTTCTATTGACATCCGCACTGATGCTCACGAACCTGGCGGATGCCACGACCCGTAACGGGGAAACTGACTTCACCCTCTGGCTACAGGGGCTGCGCAAGGAAGCGCTACAACAAGGCATTTCAACACAGACCCTGGATCATGCGCTCAAAGGAGTCAGGCCCATCGAGCGTGTCATCGAGCTTGACCACCGCCAGCCGGAATTTACGGAAACCTTCTGGAACTATCTCCGGGCACGCGTCACCCCACATCGTATCGCCACGGGCAAACGCCTGCTACAGCGCCATCATCAACTGTTGCAGCGTATGGCCCGGCACTATGGTGTGCCACCCCGCTACCTGGTCGCCTTCTGGGGACTGGAAACCAATTTCGGCAAATATCAGGGCCGCTTTCCCACCGTCAATGCCCTGGTAACACTGGCCTACGATCCTCGACGAGGAGAATTCTTCCGCGTTCAGGCACTGGACGCCCTGAGAATCCTGGATCAGGGACATATCACGGCGAATAAAATGAAGGGGTCCTGGGCCGGCGCCATCGGACAACTGCAATTCATGCCCTCCACTTTTCTTGCCAATGCCGTGGACGGCGACAATGACGGCAAAAAAGACGTCTGGTCAGAGCTGCCGGATGTATTCGCATCCGGCGCCAATTATCTCCACCACCTTGGCTGGCGTAAAGAGGAGCTGTGGGGTCGAGAGGTGCAACTGCCCCGGCAATTCGACTGGCAGTTGACTGGCTTAAAGACCAGTAAAAGCCTGAAGACCTGGAGCAATCTAGGGGTCAAACGGGCGAATGGCGCCCCGCTGCCAAAAGCGGACATGCAAGGCGCCATCGTCCTGCCACAGGGTCACGAAGGACCGGCCTTTCTGGTCTATAACAATTTCCAGGTGATACTGAAATGGAACCGCGCGATCAATTATGCCATCGCCGTAGGCCATCTTGCTGACCGCATGATCGGCCTGCCAGCCATCCGCAACGGCCGGCAGGCCGACAACCGTCGGCTAAGCTATAAACTCGCACTGGAACTGCAACAACGCCTGAATGCCCTGGGCTTTGCAAGCGGCGAACCGGATGGCGTACCGGGTGCCCGTACCCGCCAGGCAGTGCGCGCCTATCAGCAAGCCAGCGGACTGCCGACCGATGGTTATCCTTCGGTGGCGCTACTGGAACAGCTGCGACGGCAAAAACCGCCAGAATAAACCACCTCGCGGCAAGCAAACGGGGAATTCACATTAGGTCACCCCCGGCACAAAGCGGTATCCGGAAACGAGCGGCTTGTACCCCCCTTGTGACTGGCTCAACGCGCAAGCACTTTTGTAATGACGGGATCCGCAGCGATGACGGTCAACAGCGGAATCCAGGATTAACGACCGGTCTGCTGACGCAGTGTCTCCAGGGCCTCCCAACGATCATAGGCGGCGCTCAGCGCCTCATCGAGCACCTCCAGGCGCTGCTTGTCAGAGGCAATAGCAGTTGCCGAACGGTGGAAATAATCTGTACCCGCCATGGCCTCATGCAGTTGCTGCTGCGCCAGTTCCAGAGCCTCAATCTGCTGTGGCAACGCATCCAGTTCCCGCTGTTGGCGATAACCCAGGCGGGACGGCTGAGTTGAGCGGCCACGAGGCCGGGGCACTTTGATACCACCGCCATCTTCCGCTGATGGCACAGCTTGCCGCGCCTGACGTAGATAGTCATCGTAGCCACCCACATATTCCGCCACCCTGCCCTTACCCTCCAGCACCAGGGTACTGGTAACCACCTGGTTGATAAAGGCACGATCATGGCTGACCAGGAGCAGGGTTCCCTGAAACTGCACCAACAACGCTTCCAGCAATTCCAGCGTCTCCATATCCAGGTCATTGGTGGGTTCATCCATCACCAGCAGATTGGCCGGGCGGGTAAACAGACGGGCCAGCAGCAAGCGGTTACGCTCACCACCGGAGAGCGCGCGCACCGGCGTGCGCAGGCGCGCCGGTGCGAACAGAAAGTCCTGAAGGTAGCTGATCACATGGCGCTCCTTGCCATTGATAATGACCCGGTCGCTGCCATCGGCTACATTATCGATAATTGACTTCTCTTCATTGAGCTGGGCGCGATATTGATCGAAATAGGCGACTTCCAGCCCGGTTCCCAGCCGCAGCTGGCCCGCCACAGGCTTTATACGACCCAGCAACAAATTCAGTAGTGTGGTCTTGCCGGCACCATTGGGACCCATAATGCCCACTTTGTCGCCCCGTAAAATAAGCGTGGAGAAATGATCGATGATTCGCTGCTCACCATAGCCGCAGGAGACATCCACTGCCTCCACCACCAGCTTTCCCGGTGCCAGCGCCTCATTGAACTGCAGACGCGCCTTACCGCCCGTGACCCGGCGCGCCTGGCGCAATTTACGCATTTGCTTCAGCGCGCGCACCCGACCTTCATTGCGGGTACGGCGCGCCTTGATGCCCTGGCGAATCCAGCTCTCTTCCTGCGCCAGCTTTTTATCAAAGCGGTCCTGGGCTGCCGCTTCAGCCTGCAGGGCCTCCTGTTTGCGCCGCAGATAGTTTTGATAATCACCCGGCCAGCTGGTCAGACGGCCGCGATCCAGCTCGATGATCCGTGTCGCCAGTTTTTGCAGCAACATGCGATCATGCGTGATGAACAACAGTGTTCCCGGGAAAGCCAGCAGGAAAGTTTCCAGCCAGAGAATCGCTTCAAGGTCCAGATGATTGGTGGGCTCATCCAGCAACAGGAGATCGGGTTCGGAGACCAATGCCCGAGCCAGCAGGACGCGGCGCCTGAAACCGCCGGACAATTCCTGAAAAGAGGCCTTCGCCGACAACTGCAAGCGTGATAACACCTGCTCCACGCGCTGACCCAGCTGCCAACCACCATGACTGTCCAATAGCTCCTGAAGCCGCGCCAACTCACTGAGCAGCGCCTCCTGCCCGGGCCGGGCTGTGCCGAGCTGTTCGCTGATATGGTGATAGCGTGCCAACATTGCACCTTGTTCGCCCACCCCGGCGGCGACCACTTCGTAGACCGTACCAGGCAGCGCCTCCCGTACGTCCTGGACCAGACTGGCGACCCGCAGGCCCTGGCGCCGTTGAATCTCACCTTCATCGGCATCATGGTCACCGGCAATCAGATGCA
>Ga0114931_10005159_pt1 | contig 16167 bp, 9 predicted proteins | sample 2SBtaG_FD_89579 | JGI IMG/M metagenome (GOLD analysis project Ga0114931, IMG submission 89579) | Deep subsurface microbial communities from Kolumbo volcano to uncover new lineages of life (NeLLi) - 2SBTROV14_V59a metaG | ecosystem: Environmental > Aquatic > Marine > Volcanic | place: Kolumbo...
GCCGTCGTCGCACGCCTCCACACCAGCTTCGACAAACCCATCGCCACAGCTCGCTGCAACGCAGGTGTCCAGACACCCATCCGTATTGTCCGCGTTCCCGTCGTCGCACGCTTCACCAGCCGTCGCGTTGGCTACACCGTCACCGCAGACCCGCACCGTACAGTCGGTGTCACACGTAGCCGTCTCGCCTCCGGCGCCCGCGCCGTCTCCGTCGCAGCCTTCACCCGGGCCAACATAGCCATCGCCGCAACTAGCAACTTGGCACGTGTTGAGGCAGCCGTCGTTGTTCGAGATGTTGCCGTCGTCGCACGCTTCACCAGCCGTCGCGTTGGCTACACCGTCACCGCAGACCCGCACCGTACAGTCGGTGTCACACGTAGCCGTCTCGCCTCCGGCGCCCGCGCCATCTCCGTCGCAGCCTTCACCCGGGCCGACATAGCCATCGCCACAGCTCGCTGCCACGCAGGTGTCCAGACACCCATCCGTATTGTCCGTGTTCCCGTCGTCGCACGCCTCCACACCAGCTTCGACAAACCCATCGCCACAACTTGCTGCAACGCAGGTGTCCAGACACCCATCCGTATTGTCCGCGTTGCCGTCGTCGCAGGCCTCCACACCAGCTTCGACAAACCCATCGCCACAGCTCGCTGCAACGCAGGTGTCCAGACACCCATCCGTGTTGTCCGCGTTCCCGTCGTCGCACGCCTCGCCGGGATCCACAAAACCGTTGCCACACACCTCGGTGGAGGTACACGCCGCGTTACAGCCATCGCCCGAGGTTGTGTTCCCGTCGTCACACACCTCGGTGCCCTCGACGCTCCCGTCCCCGCAGACCACCTCACCACTAAAGGCGGGCCACTGGCCCGGGAAGGGGGCGGTCTGCATGCCGGCGCCCGAGGTGCCGTAGTAATCCGTCCACGCCTGGTCCACCGCGGAATAGGTCCCGTCGCCCACCGGATGGAACACGGCGAGCACCGGGATGTCGGTGTTAGTCGACCAGTCGAACAGGAGGCCCACGGCGATGTCGCCCGCGGCCATGTTGAAGTCATACTGAAAGTAGGTGTAGGTGGTGCCGCTTTTCGAGGTCTGCGGGAGGGCGTAGCCGGCCCAGGAATTGGCACCCGCGGTCTCCGACACCCACACCATGTCGGCGTGCCATGGATTGCCGAAGAAGTCGACGTCCGAGTCCATGGTGGTCCCAGCCGCGCCAGTGGGTGTGTAGGTGCTGTCTCCGTTCTGCGCATTTAGCGCAGCTCCAAGGTTCAGATTCCCCGTCACGGTCGTCGTATAACCACCGAAATTCCTGGGGGTGGCTGCATCGAAGAAATTCATCTGAATATTGCCGATGGCACCGGCGGTAGTGGCGGCAAACCCGCCGACTGCGGCCCACATCATCAATCCCTGGATCCACTTCATAACGGTCTCCCTCGAGTTACACGGGCGAGCAGTTGCCGCCTCCGAAAATCTCAGATTGGTTGTCGAGACAAGAGGGGTGGGATAGCAGCCCTCTCGCCGTGAAGGCGGCGCCCCTTCACCGCCGGTGGTCGGATCGCATCACCAGTCGGCCCGCGCCTCACCTACACAAAACCTCCATCCACGTCTCCTCCTACGACGCGTCCTGCTGGAATGCCACGGATTTGGCAGGCCCCTCACACGCTGCTGATAGTGGAGAAGAATGCTAAAAGATAGGTCACACGGGTGTCAACTGCCGGACATGCGGGCGGCGGCAACGGCGGACCTGTACCTGTAGCTTCGGCCTGGAACCTGCCCTTACGGGTGAGCTGGAGGTCTCGGAACGCACGACTCTAAAGTTGCAAGAGGTGCGGCCGCGTTAGAAGCCCGGCCTCCCACCCTCTCGCGGGAAAGCGCGAGGCGCCTCCGGCGTGCCGGCGTAGACCCTACCTGCATAGATCGGGCTCAACTGGCCGCCACCCACCTTTTCCAGCTCTGCCGCAGGCCAAGCCACACGGCGGCGCTGCCCATCAACGCCGCCGACATCGGCTCCGGCACCTGGGTGAGGCTCCCGTCGATCGCCAGACTGGATCCTGGAAACAGGCCGTTCGCCATGACTAGGCTGGGGATCCCGTCGCGGTTGCCATCGAGGGTGACCACCGTGGCGGTGCCGTTCCCCAGGTCGGTGATCTCCCAGGGCACGGAGACGGGAGACGAGGAGGTCCCCCACATGAGGGCCAGACTACCGGCATAAGTGCCGTCCCCGTTGTCGGCGAGCCCGCCTCCGGGGACCGACCAGTCGAATCCGAAGAAGGTTCCAGAGATCCCCCTGAAGGCAACCGTCCGGGCGTCAAAGTCAAAGACACCGGTGGCGGGCAACGCGGAGGCCATCCCCCCACCCCCATCGTAAAAGGTGGCCGTGCCGGCGAAGTCCCACTGGCCGGTCATCCCCACCGTCCCCGCTTGGGCACTCACTGCCGCCTCGATCACCACCGTCACCCACCAACCCCGTAGTCGCACCATGACCGCCTCCATCGCGACGGGCGCCGCGCTTACGCTCGGCCCCGTCTACCATTCCGGTTACGGACTCCCTCCAGATCCAAGATATACACGGCCGACCAAACTTAGGGTGACCTCGCATTCATTGCCGGGACGATCTCTGCTTGCTCGACCACTCCTCCCACATGGAACGATACGCCGACTCCAGATTAGCGGTGAACTCCCGGCCGTCCATCAGCGACGACCCACTCATCATGGGCCGCAGAGTCGCCCTCAGCGCGGCCAGATTTCTCTTGTCCTCTGACAGGCGTCGAGCAATCGCCAAATACTCTTCATGGCTTCGCGCACTGAGCTCCCCGAGGCCGACGTTGTTCAAAATGCCGCTGCTGACACGCTGCGCATGCGTGTCTCCCTCGAGGGCAATCACCGGCAGACCCATCCAGAGCGATTCACATGTCGTGGTCGTCCCGTTGTAGGGGAAAGGGTCGAGCGCGATATCGATCTTCTGATAGTTCTGAAGATGGACGACAGAGGACGGCGACCCGCGGAGGATCTTGATGCGGCTCGCCGAGATGCCGCTCGTCGCAAACGCCTTCCGCGCGAGGCGGAGGTTACTCATGGCTCGCAACGCCGCAAACGGGATCTCCGCGCTCGAGCGTACCCGATGGATGATGTTGTCCAGCCATGACTTGCTGCCGCCGTTATAGACCAGAATGAGGCGTGATTGCGGGACCGCTTCGAGGAGCCTGATCCACACTCCGACAACCTCCGGGTGAATCTTGGAGAAGTTATTCAAGGAGCCGAAGGTGACAAACCCGTTTGTAGCCACCGGCAACGGCGAAACTTCCGGACAGTCTCCCGGCGGCGAGTAGCACGAGAAGGTCGTCGGCAACCGGATCAATCGCTCGGTGTAGTACCGATCCGCATCCCCGGGCGGGTCCGTCCAATCATCCGTGACACGGTAGTCGATCGCCGCCAGCCCCGTCGTATTGGGGTAACCAAGCCACGTCACCTGCACCGGCGCCGGTTTCCGGGCAAAGGTCAGCAACCGATTGAATGCGGTGTGGCCGGTAAGGTCGACCAGGATATCGACCTCGTCCCGCCGAATGATGCCCGCCACCTCTTCATCCGTCAGACTCGCAATCTCACGCCAATGGTCGCACTCGTGTCGCAAAGCCTCTGTTACGCCATCGCTGTGCCGGGAGTTGTGGTACCCGAAGACCTCAAACCGATCGTGGTCATGATGCCGCAGCACCGGCGTGACGAAAAACGCGACCGAGTGGGCCTTGAAGTCGGGTGACACATAGCCAACCCGGAGACGGCGATCTCGATCCACCGAGTTGGTGTGGAGCATGGCCGCACGAGCCAACGGCTGACCGAAACGGGTGTCGAAATCACGGTGCATCTCGAAGATCGCGCCACGGCTGTAGTCCGGCAAATAATTGATGGTCACCAACAAGTTGTCATAGGACTCTGCGGAGCGTGGAGCACGCGCAAGAGATCCTTCAAAGCAGGCTGCTGCGTCATCCAGGTTGCCCTGAGCGTAGGCCACCTTGCCCGCATCAAATAGCGCGTTAGCTTCCAAGCTCTTCCTCTCGATGAACGCGGCGAAACGGCTGCACGATCCCCACCGCCTCAGTTACTTCTGATCCGAGCACCATCTTTCCCAGCATTCCCGAAGTGCCATTTCTAGATCTTGGACAAGGCGCTCGCCATCCATCAGCGGCGACGCCTGCATACGCTCTCGCAGGCTTGACCTGAGGTGGGTCAGCCGATCCGGGTTGGTGGCCAAGTCAAGACAACGCGCCAGGTAGTCCTCGGGCGAGACAGCGACGAGGTCGGCGAGACCCACGCAGGTAAGGAGGCTCTGCCCCACCCTCCCGCTGTGGCACGGGCCTCTCAACGACACGACCGGCACCCCCATCCACAGCGCCTCGCAGGTGGTCGTCGTTCCGTTGTAGGGGAAGGTGTCGAGGGCGATGTCGATCCGGTTGTATAGCGCGAGATGCTCGGCGGTCTCCCGAACCATGCCGTGGAGGTCAATTCGGTCTCTACCGACGCCCCGTTCTTGAAAGAACGTCAGGAGTCGCCGGCGGCTTTCGGCATCCGCCAAGGAGTAGTTCTTGATCAGCAGCCGGGAGTGGGGGACTGCATTGAGCAGGCTTGCCCAGGCCTCCAGCACCGTGGGATTGATCTTTGCCAGATTATTGAAGGAGCCAAAGGTCACGAAGCCATTGGCCAGCGCCGGTAACGGCCCCACCTCCGGAGCACCGGCCGGTGGTAGATAGCAGAGAAAACAGTCTGGGAGACGCAACAATGTTTCCGTGTAGAACGCCTCCACCCCCGGCGGATCGGCGATCGAATCGGTGATCCGGTAGTCCATGGACGGGACGCCGGTGGTACTCGGATAGCCCAGGTAGGTGATCTGAACCGGCGCCGGCCGCCTCAAGAACAGGCCCAGTCGCCCGCCGGCGGTGTGGCCCGCAAGGTCGACGAGAATGTCGATCCGGTCTGCGCGGATGCGCGCCGCCACTTCGTCGTCTCCCAGGTCGCGTATCTCCACCCAATGATCCGCAAGGGCCTGGAGCTTCGCGGTGGTGGCATCGCACTGGATCGTGTGCGAGTAACAGAACACCTCCACCGCGGTCGTATCACGCCATTTCAGGAGGGGCTCGAAAAAATAGGCGACGGAATGGGTCCTGAAGTCCCCCGAGACGTAACCCACGCGAATCCGACGACGCGCCTCCCTGTCGTTCGCGAACGCCCTCTCGACCTCCACCGCCTGCGAGAAGAGCTCTCCCCACGCCTTGTGGGCATAATAAAGCTGCTCGGGAAGCTGCCCAGGAACGTAGAGCAACTCCAGCAGCACGTTCGAATGCAGGCCCGGATCTCTGGGGTTGCGTGCCAAGCCCTCCCGGTAGATCTGCAACGCCTCTTCACTCTTTCCCTGGCCCGAGAGCGCGCCTCCCAGATTCAGGTGGATCCCACGAAATCCCGGTGCCATGCGCAGGATCTCGCGGTACTGCTCGATGGCCTTGCCATACTCACACCGTCGCATCCGCAAGGTGGCCAGATTGGCGCGGTTCTTCAGGTCCCTCGGAGCAAGCTGAACCAGCCTCTCACAGCATGCGATGGTCTCATCGAACCGACCTGCATGGCGCAATGCGACGGTCAGATTCTTCAGAGTCGGGACCGAGCCAGGGCGCAGTCTCGCGGCGATGCTCAACGCCTCGGCGGCCTTGCCGTGATCCCCGGCCTTCCCGCACGCAGCGCCGAGACGAAACCACGAATCGAAGTCTTCCGGCTTCTCCTCGCAGCAGCTTTCCAGCAGCGCCATGGCCTCGGGTAAACGGTTTGCCCTTATCAGCGCCAATGCCTTCGCACGATTCATCTTTGTTGCGTCCCCTTCACGAGTCATGGCTACCACAGCACTCCTCGGCTCATGCCGCCACCTTCGTCGATCAGTCGTGCCTTCTGCACCCATCGTTGGACGTCTGCGTTCCTGATCCACCATCGTACGGTGATCTTGTTCTGGTCACGAAGTGTGCTCGGCTGCACGGCTCACACTCCGAATGCGGGCTCGCCTCTCCTGCCGCGCAGCATAGCCTGAGAGGGCGGCTCTCCCAATACACGCGCCCCTTCGGGGAGGAGACCCGCGACCTCCGACTGATCCTCAATTGCGAGTTCTATTCGCGCCCGCCTTGACCTCGGGCGCCGGGCCGTTGGTCATCGGCAGGCCCTGTGGCAATCGCTTCCGCCCGCCGATAGACTGTAACTTAGCCTCTTACACCCGCCCGGGGACGGACACGGACGCGCAAACCGTCGAACAACAACGGCTCCTCGTCTGGACCGTCTTCCAAGGTGGGTAAGGCGTCAGGGCCGCCCGTCACTCTTCACAGGAACGACCATCATGCAGAGACCCTCCCCGCCGCCACCGAACCCCAAGGTCGCCAAGGCCATTCAGGCGCTCCAGGCGAACCAGCCGGACGAGGCAATCCGCCTGCTGGAGTGGGTGTGCCGGGACAACGATCGCGACGCACAGGCGTGGTATCTGCTCAGCGCCTCGTATGGACAGAAGGGCGACATGACGGAGGTGATTCGCTGCGCTCAGCAGGCGCTCGCCGTGTTGCCGAACCACCCCGGCGCGTTGACCAATCTTGGCAATGCATATGCTGCCACCCTGCAGCACGAAGAGGCCGCCGAATGCTACCGCCAGGCGTTAGAGCAGGCGCCTACCGACCCGCGCTTGTTGACCAACGCCGGCTTCGCCCTGGTCCTCGCCGGCGAGCGCGACGAGGCAATCGACTATTTCAAACGCGCCCTTGCCGCGGTACCCAACCACCCTCAAGCCCACGCGGGCCTGGGCGAGGCCCTCTTCATGAAGGGCGAGGTCGAGGAGGCGATCCGCCACTTCATGGCCGCCCTGCAAGGAGTTCCCGATCTCTTTCAGGCCCACAAAGGGCTCGGCCACGTCTGCTGGGTACTGGGGGATTTCCGGGCTGCCGAGCAACACTATGAGGCGGCTTGGCGACAAAGCGGTAACAAGGATGTCGACACCGCCGCCGGCTACGCCGCGACCCTGGCGATGCTCGGTCGCACGGAGGAGGCCCTGAGTCTCCTGGATGACGCCCTGGCCGACCACCCGGAACATCCCACCCTGCTGGGCTCCAAGGCCCAGGTCCTGGAGCAGAATGGGGAGGAGGAGGATGCGTACCGGGTGGCGTCCGAGCTTGCCGAGACCGGCGACAGCACCCCGCTCAGCGCCGCGGTCCTCGCGCGGATGAACCGGCGATTCGACTGCGCGGATGAGGCCCTGACGACGATCACCGGGCTCCTGGCCAACCCCGACCTCGCGGTGCCCTCTCGCTACACCTTGCTCTTCGCCGCCGGCGGTTTGCTCGACCGACTTGGGCGGTACGACGAGGCATTCACCTACTTCCGGCAAGGCAACGAGGCCATGCCGCTCGAGTTCGATCACGATGCCCACCAGGACTACGTCACCAGCTTGATCGACACCTTTTCCGCGGCCAGGCTGCCTACCCTGCCGAAGGCCACGAACACGGACCACCGGCCGATCTTCATCGTCGGCATGCCGCGCTCCGGCACCACCCTTATCGAGCAGATCCTGGCCAGCCACCCGGAGGTCTTCGGCGCCGGCGAGCTCGACGACATCGGTGCATTGGCGGCGGAGCTGCAAGATGCCCAGGGCGCTCGCTACCCGGTCGCGGTAACCAACCTGGGCTCGGCGGAGCTCGACGCCCTCGCCGCCGAGTACCTCCAAACGCTGGACGCCCTCGCACCGGGGTCGCCGCGCATCACCGACAAGATGCCGCACAACTTCCTCCACCTCGGGCTGATCAGTCGCCTGCTTCCGGAGGCAACCATCATCCATTGCCGGCGCAACCCCCTCGACACCTGCCTCTCCACCTACTTCCAGAGCTTCACCCGCGGCCATACGTACGCTGCCGATCTGGAAGACATCGGCCGCTTTTACCTCCAGTACGAACGGCTGATGGCGCACTGGCAGGAGGTGCTGGAGCTGCCCATCCTCGACGTCCCCTACGAGGAGCTGGTCGCCGGCCAGGAGGAGTGGACCCGGCGGCTCCTCGACCATTGCGACCTGCCATGGGATGACGCCTGCCTGCGCTTTCATGAGACGAAGCGTGCGGTCGCCACCGCGAGCTACCGGCAGGTGCGCGAGAAGCTCTACTCCAGCTCCGTGGAGCGCTGGCGCCATTACCAGCCGCACATCGAGCCGCTGCTACGGACCCTCGCGCCAATCTTGCCACCGACTACCGAATGAGCCTGGCTCGGCCCGGCTACCTCGTCCCCTCAGCACACCTCCAGGAACCAGTCGCGGTAGCCACCGATGTTCAGCAGGGCCGGGTTGCCCTCGACGGTCTTCGCCAGCTCATCAGAGTGGCAGAGCTTCTCTTCTACCTTGACCACGACCGACAGGATGTCCTCTTCGCTGAGCTGGGGTGACACCGCGGCCTTCATCCAGAGCAGCATCTGGATGACCGCGAATGGGCCCACGGAGGCCATGAAAGCGACCACCGGATGCCGTCGCGCCAGCGGGAAGCCCTGTGCCATGAACCGGCTCTCCAGGTACCGTTCGAAGGCGGGCATGAAGGGTTGCAGTCGCGGGCGATGCGCCTCGCGCAGGGACATCAGCTCCTGATAAAAGAGCGGCTTTGCCTCGCTCTCCGAGATGGCCCTCTTCGCCAGCTCCATAGCCGGCATCTCCTCCGGTAGGCCACTGCTCTGGAAGAGGCCGAATCTTACCGCCCCGGTGCGCAGCAGATCCCAAATAGCCGTTCCATGTGGCGGGTTCGCGGCCACCTTGCCGCTGCGAACCTCCGCCACCAAGTGTCGCAGGTCGGAATCGAAGCTCCTCTCGAAGTCGCCCAGAGCCTCGCGGGTGAGTTGCCCCCGCTCCGACTGAGTGGTGATCTCCGCCACCACCCCCGCGAGGTAGGCCAGGCGCACGTTGAAGGGATAACCCGACGAGGCGAGCACCTTACGCAAGATCTTGTAGAGGGACCTCACCACCCGTTCGTCCGCCGACCTCGCCGCCTTCTTCCCGCGGCCCGCGACCTGGCGGAAGACCGGTGCGCTCCCGTCGAACATCACCAGGCGCGCCATCTCGACACACGACATCTCGCCGTAGGCGACCTCGAGATCGGGCTGGCTCACCCGCTTGCGTGGATACTCCCGGCAGATCTTCGGCAGGAACTCTGGCCCCAAGCCTGCGTGGATCGAGCACAGGCGGTCGGGCGTCAGAAACACACAATCGCGTGAATTCTCCTTGTTGAGAAGGATGATGCGCTCTTTGCCGTTGTTCTCCTCATGCCGAGCACCCTCCAGGAGCCATGGCTTGTGCGCATCCGTGTCCGCCAGCGATCGCCATTGATTGTAGGCCGTGACATCCACATCGACGCGAAATCGGGAGCAGCAATCGATCGAACACCGGTCCGCCAGACAGGAGAAGCGATCGAGGGCCGTCAAAATAAACTGTGGTTTCACGACACGCCCTCTGCACCCCGGGGAACACGGTCGGCACGCCAGCGCCGTCCCCGGGTCATCTAGTACCGGCCGCATGGTACCATGGCGCACCCGTCCGGACGAGCAGCGCACCCGGAGTCGGGGGGACAGAATCCGCGTGCATAGCGGTCGTGGTGGCGAGCGGTGGCCTCACGCTGACCACACCGCCACCCCGGCGCGTCCCGCGAGACATCCTCCTCTTCTAGCCGACTACACATATGAACAGGCCCACCGGCCCCAGGCCAGACCCAGGGATTCTCCAGGCCATCGAGGCGTTGAAGGCGAACCAGCCGGCCGCGGCCCTCCGCTTGCTCGCGACCGTCTCGCAGACCCACAAGCACGACCCGCAGCTCTGGTTCCTGATGAGCTCGGCCCACCTCCAGCAGGGCAAGATGGAGGAGGTGATCCGGTATGCGCAGCAAGCCCTGAAGGCCCTACCCGGCCACGTCGGCGTGCTGTGCAACCTGGGGAACGCCTACGCGGCGATCGGCCAGCAACAACGCTCCTCCGAATGCTTCCAGCAGGCGCTCCGCCTGGCGCCACGTGATCCCCGAGTCCGCGTCAACCTCGCCGAGGTGATGTTGCGCTTCGGGAACACAGAGGGGGCGATCCCCCACTTCGAGGCCGCCTTACAGCTTGACCCTAATCTGACTTACCCCCACAAGCGGCTGGGCCACATCCATTTTGCCGTCGGTCACCTACCGGTTGCGGAGGACCACTACCGGTGCGCCTGCGCCATCGATCGCATCGACGTGGAGGCGCAGAACGGCTACATCCTCGCCGTGGGCTATCAGGGCCGCCTGGATGACGCCCTGGCGCTTCTGGATGACGCCCTGGCCGAGGCCCCTGGCGACCCAAACCTCCTCGCCACCAAGGCCCACCTCCTGGAACGCGACGGCCAGCACGCGCAGTCCTTCGCGGTGCTGACCGAGATCGAGGAGCGGGGCGCCGTCACCCCGATCAGCGCCGCCACCCTCACCCGCATCTGCCGGCGTTTCAAGTGTTGCGACCGAGCCCTCGCCTCCGTCACCGAGCTCCTCCGGGAGCCCAGCCTGGCTCGCCCGTCGCGACGCGCCCTCTGCTTTGCCGCGGGCGCCCTGCTGGACAAGCTCGAACGCTACGACGACGCCTTCTCGTACTTCCGGCAGGCCAACGAGGCCGTGCCGCACCCCTTCGACCGCGCGGCCCACGAGAGATACGTCACCAGCCTGGCGGCCCCCTTCTCCGCGGCAACGATCCCCAGTCTGCCACAGGCCTCCAACACCGACCACCGGCCGATCTTCATCGTCGGCATGCCGCGGTCCGGCACCACGTTGGTGGAGCAGATCCTCGCCAGCCACCCGGACGTCTACGGTGCCGGCGAGCTGGGAGACCTCATCGACCTGGCCAACGGCCTGCGGGATGGGCGGGGCAACCGCTACCCGGCGGCAATGGCCGATCTGACCCCGCGAGACCTCGACACCCTGGCCGCTAGCTACCTCCACAAGCTCGACTCGCTGGCGCCGGCGGCGCCGCGCATCACCGACAAGATGCCGCAGAACTATCTCCACCTCGGCCTGATCCGCCAGGCATTCCCCGAGGCGACGATCATCCACTGCCGGCGTAACCCCGCGGACACCTGTCTGTCGGTCTACTTCCAGAACTTTTCCTGGGGCTACGGCTGGGCCTCCGACCTGGTGGACATCGGCCTCTACTACCTCCAGTGCGACCGCCTCATGCGCCACTGGCACAGGGTGTTGAACGCCCCCATTCTCGACGTCCAATACGAGGAGCTGGTCGCCGACCAGGAGAGAGGGACCCGGCGGATCCTCGACCACTGCGGGCTCCCATGGCATGACGCCTGCCTGGACTTTCACGAGACGAAGCGGTGGGTCACCACCGTCAGCTACGACCAGGTCCGCAAGAAGCTGTACTCCAGCTCCGTGGCGCGCTGGCGCCACTACGAGCCGCATATCGAGCCGCTCTTGCGCACCCTCGCGCCGCTCCTCCCACCCGTCACCTAGTAACCACCTCCGTGACGCCCGCCGGGGCATCCCTCAGGCAACCGAAAAGAATACCCGATTGGCGGTCGAGATGAGAGTTGTTACGGTCCCATGCGCCGCGACGCATACCGCCCAATCTGGCGCGGGAGACTGCCATGCCGCGCACCAACGGCGGCACCTTTCTCGCCCCGATGCTCGGCTCGCACCTACCGACCGCCGGGGATCCCATGGGGCAACGACGCCTTACCGCACACCGCAGGCATCCCTATGAAACGACCTTCCGCGAACCAGCCAGACCCAAGGATCTCCCAAGCCCTGGCGGCCCTCAACGCACACCGACTGACCGAAGGCATCCAGCTCCTTGAGGCCGTATGCCAGACGACCCACAAGCGCGACCCCCAGCTATGGCTCATCCTCGGCACCGCCTACGCCCACCAGGGGAACATGGCGGAGGTGATCCGCTACAACCGCAAGGTCCTGGAGGTCTGGCCGCGCCATGTCGGAGCGCTCTGCACCCTCGGCCTTGCACAGGCGAACATCGGCCAGCAGGAACAAGGTGCCCGATGCTTTCAACAGGCCATGGAGATCGCGCCGAACGATCCCAATGTGTACTGCTACCTGGCCGAGGCGACGCTCAAGGTGGGGACCACCCAGGGGGCGATCATCCACCTCCAGAAGGCACTGGAGTGTAACCCCGACTTTCTCCAGGCCCATAAGAGGCTGGGGCAACTCTACTGGAGCAATGGCAACACCGAGCTCGCCGAGGTCCATTTCAAACGCGCCTGGGAGCTGGACAAGCAAGACGCGGACACGCTGAACAGCTACATCCTCGCCCTCGGTCACGAGGGGGAGATGGACGAGGCGCTCCGCCTCGCGAAACAGGGCCTCGCGGACTTCCCTGCCGCAACGGAGCTACTGGCCACCCAGGCGCACCTGTTAGAGCGCAACGGCGACTTCGACCAGGCCTTCGCGGCCCTCGGCGAGCTCGAAGGGAAGGGGGCGATGAGCGCCACCGCGGCCGCCACCCTCACCCGCCTCTGCCGCCGCTTCGACTGCTGCGACAAAGCCCTCGCTACCGCCGGCCACCTGTTGAGCCAACCCGATCTCGACCCGGCCGGACGCCAATCGCTGAACTTCGCGCTAGGGGCCCTCCTCGACAAGCTGCATCGCTACGACGACGCCTTCGCCCACTTCCGGGAAGCCAACGACGCCTTTCAGACCCCGTACGATCACCCGGCTCACGAGCAGCTCATCACCAGCCTGATCGACACGTTCACCCCGACCAACCTCAAGACCCTCCCCCGGGCAACGAACCACGACCGGCGGCCGATCTTCATCGTCGGCATGCCGCGCTCCGGCACCACCCTCACCGAGCAGATCCTCGCCAGCCACCCGGACGTCTACGGCGCCGGGGAGCTGACCGACATCAAGCGGCTCGTCGATAGCCTCAAGAAAAAGGGTGGCAAGGGTTATCCCACGGCACTGGCCGACCTCACCCCCGCGGACCTGGATGCCCTCGCCGCGGACTACCTCCAGAGGCTGGATTCACTCGCCCCGGAGTCACCGCGGGTCACCGACAAGATGCCCCACAACTTCCTCGGCCTCGGCCTCATCACCCTGCTGTTCCCCGAAGCGACCCTCATCCATTGCCGGCGCAACCCCCTCGACAACTGCCTCTCCATCTACTTCATGGCCTCCAGCCCCACCCACCCGTACGCCGCCGACCTGGAGGGCCTCGGCCTCTACTACCTCCAGTACGAGCGGCTGATGCACCATTGGAAGGCCACCCTCGGCCGACCAATCCTCGACGTCCAGTACGAGGATCTGGTGACCAGCCAGGAGGAGTCGACCCGCAGGCTCCTCGCCCACTGCGGCCTCGAGTGGAATGACGCCTGCCTGAGCTTTCACAAGACCCAACGAACGGTCACCACCCCGAGCTACGACCAGGTGCGCAAGAAGCTGTACACCAGCTCCATGGAGCGATGGCGCAACTACGAGCCGCACATCGAGCCCCTGATCCGAACCCTCGCCCCCCTCCTCCAGCAAGGGTAGGAGCGGATTCCATCCGCGATCCGCGCCGCAGGTAGCGACAAGCCCTGCGGGCCCGGGTCGCCGATCAAATCGGCTCCTAACGGTTCCCGTAGGTCGGCTCAAGCGAAGCGGAGCCGACGCCAACCGACCATCACGCCTCCTCCGCAGGATGAACCCGCCCCTCCAGCTCCGGTGGCATCTTCACCTGGATGTCCCGCATCGCCTTGGCGATCTTCTTCACCGGATACCCCTCATAGACCGTCTCCACCTTCTCCCGGTACGAGGTCACCACAAACCGCTCACCCTGCAACACGAAGCTATGGCTCCACTCGATCTCGGTGGTCTCGGGGTTCTCCTCGATGGAGACCTCGAGATCCTCTCCTCGCTCGGCCAGGAGCAACGCATCGCGTTCCGTCACCTCCAGGAGCCATGCATCCCCCTCCGTCGTCGAGAAGAGGAGCAGCACCCCGAGGGGCCAGACCACCTGCCTCTTCTCCCCGGCGGCCTTACGGACGGTCTCAACTGCCGCCCGGATGGGGCGGCGATTCTTGGCAGGGCCATCCACCCCGGCCTGAGCAAGGGTCCTCTGCCTCTCCGCCTCCTTGGGGAGACAGCACTTCTTGTACTTCAGCCCGCTGCCACACACGCACGGATCATTTCGGCCGATCTTTGGCATCGATTTCCTCGCTCAGAACCCCACCAAAACCTGCAGCCATTGTGCGACGCCCGCCGCTCCAGCCGCAAGGCACGCCGCGGGAAGGCACCTCGACAGACAATTCAAGAGTCGCGTAGGAGCGGGCTTACCCGCGAACCGATGGTGGAGGACCGGCAATAGGGTGAGGTCAAGGTTCGCGACCAAGGTCGCTCCTACACCGCGTACCGCCGCCGCTGCCTTCCCCAACACATCGCCCCGAAATCCCCCCACAAAAAAAGCGCCCCCTGGACAAACATCCAGGGGGCGCTTGTCTCACACGGTCCTCAGACCGTCACTCCGACACTCAACTACGCCAGGCGCTTGCGGCGGAGACCCAGCAGGCCAATCACGCTGGAGCCGATGAGCAACATGGAGGTGGGCTCCGGTACGGCGGGCGGCGGGTCCACAGTCGTATTGTCGAAGGCCGGCCACTGGCCCGGGAACGGACCGACCTGCATGCCGTCGCCAGTGGAGCCGTCGTAGTAGGTCCACGTGATGTCCACCGCGGAGTAGTTCCCCGAGCCGTCCGGGTGAAACACGGACAGCACCGGGATGTCGGTATTGGTCGACCAATCGAAGTACATGCCCACGGCGACGTCGCCCGGGGCCAAAGTGAAGACGTAGTCGAAGAACGTGGTGGTGTCGGGACTGCCCTTGTGCGTCACCGGGAGGGCATAGCCCGACCAGGCATTGACCCCGGCGCTATCCGATGCCCACTGCACGTCCGCGTTCCAGATCTTACCGAAAAAGGGAGTATTGCCGTCGAAGTTACCGGCGGCTGCGGTGTTCGCATTCTGGACGGTGATCGGTCCAGCGCTGGTGGCGTGGGAGTGCGTACCTGCAGCGGCAGCACCGCTGTCGATCGTGCCGGGACCGCCAGGATTGATGCCGACAGCGGTGTCGGTGGTACCCGTGAAGTACCCGCTGTCGGCCCTGAGGTCATCATAGAAGTGCATTCCGACAGGAGTGATGATTGTCGCGCCCGCCTGCGATGCGGCGAACAAGCATGCTGCGGTTAACAAAACTTTCTTCATGACTCTTCTCCCTCTGCAGAGGAGTTGAAATTGAGAACCCAGGACCACCCTGGATCCCCGAAGATTGCCAAAGTTGAGTTTCCCCCTCAGGGTCCGCCCGCCTCCAGCGCACAACAAACTTGATTTCCTTGTTGCAATTCCGATGCCAGACCCGGCGCTGCGGGTCATGTTTCCGTCATTCTCCATGTTTTTCTCTGAACCTTCAATAACTTAGGACACGCAACACGCCCCCGCGAGGCAAAATCGGCCGCCGGTGCAGTCTCAGAACTAGACAACATTTTTTACACACCCCCCCAACGGCCCGCCCCGCCGCCGGAAAACACGCGCTAACCCATTGTAAAACCAGGGATCTCCAGATTCTCAAAATGAGACCCCAACTGTCTCACCCCGAGACGGTGGATTTTCACCACCCTCTGGACGGCTGCCGCCCCCCCGGCGCCACCGCCCGCAAAGCGGCGCGGGAAGCGGCGCAACCCTTTGTCGTAACAAAGGATTCTCGCCTCGACCCATCCCCACGCCGGCGCCGCGCCCGCACCGCCACCCACCTCCCCCGGCCCCGATTAAATGGAAACTGGAGTTACCGTTAAAACCGGGTAAATGGAAACTGGCGTTACCATTTAATAGGGGGCCAAACCACGAAGGGCACGAAGGGGGACCCCAACATCAGGGACGGGGTTGGGGTGAACAGCATTTTTCACCGCAAAGGCGCGAAGAGCGGCAAGGGGTTGGGACGGCGGGGGAAAGACCGCCCATGCTGGGTCAACAGCGTTCTCACGCAAAGGCGCAAAGTCGCAAAGAACTGCAACAGCAGGGGGGAGGGGGAGGTCGACCGGGGGAGCTGGTGTCGCCGGTGGTGCGATCACCTACGGTGCAGGGTGGAAGCGACTTACACCGCAGAGGTCACAGGGGGCACAGAGGAACATTCACTGCC
>Ga0114931_10005160_pt1 | contig 16164 bp, 8 predicted proteins | sample 2SBtaG_FD_89579 | JGI IMG/M metagenome (GOLD analysis project Ga0114931, IMG submission 89579) | Deep subsurface microbial communities from Kolumbo volcano to uncover new lineages of life (NeLLi) - 2SBTROV14_V59a metaG | ecosystem: Environmental > Aquatic > Marine > Volcanic | place: Kolumbo...
CGTCAGGTTTTAAAAAAAGCATTCCCGCCAAAAATGGCGAGAGCCTTGCTGGATAAACTGGAGTTCGTCTACACCCCCAAGCATGGCAGCTGGCTAAACATGGCAGAATGCGAGTTCAGTGTGTTGGGGCGACAATGCCTGGCGAGGCGATTACCTGATATGAGTACAGTTACAACAGAAATAGCCGCTTGGATAGAGGATCGAAATCAGAAGACGTGGTCTGCAGACTGGCGCTTTACTACCGAGGACGCCCGCATCAAGTTGAAGCGTCTTTATCCTAAATTAACAGATTGATGAACTACTAGATCCAGGCCGCCACAGATGATTACCGTAGTTGCATTATCACTTATCAGGTTCGATTAATTCGCTTTCACTGATATAAAGGAATTAATAATCAAGACGTTTCGTGCAATGCACGTACTGCTATTATACTCTACAATGGAGCATGTTAGCTCATTCGTCAGATAACTGGACATCTCTCTTTATGAAGAATAAGACAGAAATCGCAAAGAATATCATAACTGCGTTCGCGGTCAGAGATACGCCAGATTTGGCTGATCAATTGCAGCCATGCTCCCACAAGAGGGATTGGATGGATGAGTCGTTCTACCGTACTGCCTATCGTTGTGTGCCTATGGTTGCTGCGAATACCCTGGGTTGGGAAATACTGAATCCGGCGCGTTTTGAAGCTATGTGGAATGGCTGGACGGAACCCGGAGGGGTGGCAATCAAGCATCTTGAGGAAAAGAATATAAAGTCTCCACGTTCTCATTTTGGCTCAGGCATCGTAACCTGGGAAATCCCTTTTCTCTTTCGAACGCCACCGGGCTATGGGCTCATGGTTACGGGACCCCCCAATGTAGCCAAGTCCGGAATTGTTCCTCTGGATGCTTTTGTAAGAACTGACTGGCTGCCTTATGTATTTACAATGAACTGGAAATTTACAGAAGTTCATAAGGTTGTTCGCTTTAAGAAGGGAGAGCCTGTTTGTCGAATTTTCCCTTATCCTACAGATTGTGGCGATAGCATGGAGCTGGAGATTCGTTCTCTTCATGATGATCCTGAATTAGAAGAACGTGCGCAGTACTGGCGTAATGAGCGAGCCAGTGCCGAGAAGGAATTTCATCAGAATCCTGACGTGGATTATAAAATAGGATGGAATAAGAATTATGTTCGTGGCCAGGATGGCCATGGTAACAAACAGGAAGATCATAAAAATTACTTCGAATGCAAGCCTGTCGTAGATAAACGAAATAAATAGTGTATACCAGTAAATATAGTGGAACTAGCGCACTCAGGCTCCTATGTAGTGGAAACTATCAATGCCGTTTATGTTAGTATTGAGCACATTGATTAGCCAACATTATGATTGCTCATGCACCAATGTATTACAGATTCTTATCATGAAAAATGCCTGTAATAATTCGTGTCAGTTTTTGTAATCGTCGCATAAAACGACTGACGGCTTCCCGAAATTGATCGGGTCCTGTTACAGTTACTTTCCCAAGATTGTGCTTTTTCAGCCAGTTCCAAACAGCCTGGATATAACCTAGGTCGAGGCGCATAAAATAGCGAAGTTTACCTTGTTTTAATGCATTATATTGCTGCTTGCTGCGTGTGCATTTGATACAATCAAACACATGCATTCAAGCGCTGTTTCTCTTTGCGATGACCCGATCCAACTCAAGGCGCGGCTCGTTCAGTTACGCGATGTGGTCAAAGAAAATGAACAGACAATTGCGAAAAAAGAGCAGGCATTAACCGAGAAAGCCCAACGCATAGAACAGCTGCTCGATTAAATTCTGCTGCTACGCAAACGCCAGTTTGGCGCCAGCTCGGATCGAACCAACAAGAACCAGGCTTCGCTGTTCGATGAAGCCGAGCTGGGTTTACCCGCAGATCCCGATAAAGACAAGTTTGCTCCTCAAAAGAAAGCAGCCGACGAACAGGACGAAAAGAAGAAAGCCTGTGCGGCTCGCACTACCGGCCGATCTCCATCGCATCGAGAAGATCATTGATCTCAGTGAGGAAGAAAAGGCCGCAATGGGCGATGACTGGACCTTCATCAGATATGACCGCCTCCGAGCAGTTGGGCGTCATTCCCCGGCAGCATTATGTCATTGCCTTCAAGCGGGCCAAGTACGCAGCCAATCACGAGGCGGTGGACGGCGCAAAGCAAGGCCTCCAGATTGCCCCGCGCCCGGAGCAGTCCTGTCCAAATCCATTGCCCACAGTTCGGTCATTGCCGATGTGGTGGTGCGCAAGTATGTCGATGGATTACCTTTCTATCGACAAGAAGTCATCTATAGCAGAGACAGTTTCGATCTCAGCCGTCAGACCATGAGCGGTTGGGTGATCCAGCTCCATGAGCGGTTAGCCCCATTAATGGTTGTCATGAAACGGCTGCTTTATCAGGGGCGAGTCATCCATATCGATGAAACCCGGTTGCAGGTGCTCAATGAGCCTGGCCGGGAGAATACGCAATTATCGTATATGTGGGTTTTGGGGGTGGCACCACCGGACCAACCGGTGATCTGGCATCAGTATGCAGCCAGCCGTAGCGGCGATGTGCCCGAGGAATTTCTCTACCCGAAAGCAGGAGATCCTCCAGATGGGGCAATGTATCTGGTCACTGACGGTTACGATAGCTATAACGTCCTGTCCACATCGCCCGGTATCCTGGGGCATGGTGCCTGCTGGGCGCATGTGCGCAGACGCTTTGTCGAGGCGACGCACGGTCGCAAGAACACGGCGGCGGCCCCTCAGATGGTGGCGTTGATCGGCAAGCTGTACCAGGTTGAGCGTACAGCCCGAGATAAAACCCCACAAGAGCGAGAAACCATTTGTCAGAGAAAGGCCGCACCGATTCTGGACAAGATCAAGACATGGCTCGATGAGAAAGTCACCCAAGTGCTCCCCAAGAATCCGTTAGGAATGGCCATCACCTATACCCTGAATCTCTGGCCAAAGCTGACCATCTATCTTGAGGATGGTCATATCGAGATCGACAACAACAAGGCAGAGAACGCGATCCGTCCCTTTGTCATCGGCCGGAAGGGATGGTTATTTTCCGGTAGTCCGAGAGGGGCACATGCCAGTGCTACACTCTATTCGTTAGTGGAGTCGGCCAAAGCGAACAAACTGGAGCCCTGGGCCTATCTGAATTATCTGTTTGAACAACTTCCGGCTGCCAGATCGGAACAGGCGCTGCTGGCATTGCTGCCGCAGAATTTGAAAATGGAAGACCTAAACAGGTAGGGTCAATCCTGCCGTTGCCCAGGCGCTTACGATTATCAGTTCATTGTACGAGGCGCACGGATGAATATTCTGGCTTTGACAGGTATTTTTCAGTGAAATGAACAGCATGAACCCACCTATTCTGATATACATAATATAGCTGGCTTGTAGTTGCATTCTGTTGGTACTTTCATACACGATTAATTATAATCCCAAGCCTACTAAGGAGAACGTAAGTTAGACGACATGCTTATCCGTGGGATGCCGTGAATACATCCCTGTAGGCTTGACGGCAGCTTCCCTGCTGCCGACACCCACGGATAAGCATGTCGTCTAGCTAATGAACTCATTAGTAAATGTGATTCTTTACGCCGTTAATATCATTACCGGTAGAAAATGAGTGCCAGAGAAATGCAGATAGACAGCATACTGACCGAAGCAAGAAATCACCACCAGGCCGGCCGACTTCAAGCAGCCGAGGCACAATATCGTGAGATAATCCAACTTGACCCAACTAATGCCATGGCATTTTACGGCCTGTCGTTGCTTGCCTACCAGTCCGGGGAATATAGTACAGCAGAAAACCTTATCAAAGAAGTCATTGCCCAGGCCCCGAATAATGCACAACCTCTCATTACCCTGGGAACAATCAAAAGAGCCCAGGGCGATTTCGGTGCTGCAATTGAATGTTATCAGAGGGCCCTTGCGTTTACACCAACAGACCCGGATGTGCTATGCGTCCTGGGATCCCTGTATCGCGACCAGGGGAATTTCTCCGAGGCGGCCAACTATTTCCAAAAGGCCGTGACTATCCACCCTGACAATGACGTCGCATTAACTAATCTCGGAAATGCCCTCTGGAAACTGGACCGATATGAGGATGCCGTTGAATTATTCAGAAAAGCTGCCGGGATAAAACCGGATTCGTCCAATGCACTGAAAAACCTTGGCAAGGCCCTGCAAGAGCAGGACCATTACGAGGCAGCGCTCGAGTGTTATCAAAAAGCCATTGACCTGACCCAGGATGCCGGCACCTTGATATGTCTGGAAACGGCATTGCCAATCATCCTGGAGTCGAATGACCAGATTGATTTACTCCGGGACAGGCTTGACAAAAATCTCACCTCCCTAATGGAGAGTAATCTGTCATTGAAAGATCCTGTTATGGAGGTCAACAAGGCAAACTTTATCATGGCCTACCACGGCCGCAACGACAAGGACATACAGATAAAATTTTCCCGATTATATGAGCAGGCGTGCCCCTCGCTAATCTATACAGCACCCCATTGCGTAGAGCCATATACTCCATCACCAGACGGTAGAATCAGGATAGGATTCATTTCCAGGTTCTTCAGGAACTATAGTATCGGCAGAAGCTCCAAGGGTATCATCGAACATCTTTCCCGTGATCACTTCTACGTTACTGTCATCTTCCCTGACCCACCCGATGACGAAATGGGTCATGCCATCGCCTCACTGGCGGATGAAGCCCTGATACTTCCAAATGGCCTGGATCTTTCTCGTGAGGCTATTGCCAGGAAACAACTGGACATTCTTTTCTACCAGGATATCGGCATGGACCAGTTCACCTATTTCCTGGCTTACTCGCGACTGGCACGTATCCAGTGTACATCCTTTGGTCACCCCGTCACCACCGGCATTACTAATCTTGATTATTACATATCCACTGAAGACTGGGAGCCTGAAGATGGTAATACGCATTACAGCGAAATTCTGCTCTGTCTCAAGGGTGTTTCATCAGTTGCATTTTACGAGAAGCATGGCTTGCCGGACCCGTTACTACCGCGTAGTCATTTTGGCCTTGACGAGAAAAACCATATCTATATCTGCCCCCAATCACTCTTCAAGTTCCATCCTGAATTTGATAGTTTTCTTGCCGAGATCCTGCGTGCAGATAAAATCGGGCAACTGGTCCTGATCGAGGGAAAGCACAAGAACTGGCATGAGAATCTACTGCGACGGTTCAAGCAGACTATCCCGGATGTTATAGACAGGATATCTGTTAATCCCCCTCTGCACAGCAAGGAATTCAGGAACCTGATTGCTGTCTCCGATGTTGTTCTCGACACAATCCATTTTGGCGGATTCAATACAAGCTTGGATGCATTTGCCTCGGGAACACCGGTAGTAACGCTACCCGGAGAATTCATGCGCGGGCGGCACACCACCAGCATGTACCATAAAATGGGTATCGACGACTGTATTGCGGCCAGCAAGGATGAATATATAAACATCGCGTTGAAACTGGGTACCGACCCTGTATACCGGGAGCAGATCAGACAACGGATTAGCGATGCAAGCAATGCATTATGGGAAGAGTGGGATGTGATAAGAGAATTCGAACGAATCTTTATTGAAGTAATGAAAAAATGCAAATAAAATCAGCTATTGCATGTACTGTCCGCGGGGGATAATCTTCTTGCCTGCTATCTTCCAGATTTCAGTGACAAGCAGCTGTTAATTATTCTCGATTCCGCTGATGGCACAGGGCAGCTTGATTAAATGGCCGTGGTGATCGCCTGGATCATTTTTATGCAGAAACGCACAAGCAAGCTGCAGAAGAACAGGTCATCCGCTACCTTGCCTTGATTATTGAAGAACTGCCATAACCCCGGTAACGGGATTACCATTTACATCAAATGCACTGATGTTGTCTATCTGTAAACCGGTAATGCCCCCCGCCACATAAAACTTGAACCATGTGAAATCCGGATCGTTCTGCCAACTGGGGGCTACAGCCAGATCCTCCGCTGATTTCTGCCAGGCATTCGCAAGAATCACCCGCAGGGCTACCCCGTCGTCTGTCCAGGTAGGATTCATAATATCCCCACGCGGAGAAGCGACATAGGCCTGGCCAACACCACCGTTTTCACGGTCAGGATTATGGCTTAGTTGCACTTGAATGGCTGCAGGCACTTCTGTACCGGTAAAGCTGATGGTATAATGTTTGGCACGCCTCATAGAATCGAGGATTTGTGGTTGTAAACCACCTTCCCGAATGTCAAACGGATTTGACGCGCCTGTTCCAGACAAAACATTTACGGACACCGGCCCTGCAAGAATAGATGTACCCGCAACCTGTATATCAATGACCGCCACCCCAGGCGCCAGATTCGCTGGTAAATCTAAAAACACCATAGTGTCGTATAAATCTCTTTCTCCTACCTGGAGCCCAGTCGCCACACCCCACACCCATGCCCCGCTACCCAAATTATTGCCGGTTTCCCTGCCAACGATAAACTTTGAAACCGGATCAGGATAAACATTGATCCATGAGCGAACCAATGGATCATTGGCTGGAAATGACTGACTGAATCCACTCGAATCCGTGATTATTATGGTTGCATTCTTGAATTTGACATCCTGCCGTCCGATAGCCATTGCCACAGTATCTCCGGGATAGGCTGTCTGTGAAAACGTCTGAACTCCTGTGCATCCAGTCACCAGCATTATTGCCAGTAAAAATACAAGTAACGCATTTCTTTTGCAGACAGGAGAAACCTGCTTTCTACGAGAGTATTTTATCACTTCTGCGATCATGATCATTTACCTTATTATTTTTGCGGTGCCTCGGTTTCCGACAATATTTTATAGAGACGATATTTGATAGAGTTAAAGGCTTTGAACAGCCCATCCTTTGTATCGACGACAATATCAAACTTACTTCATATATTAGCAGGAATTTCACTGTCAGGCAGTATTCCCCGGATATGGCAGTACAGAATACCGGGGCTGAATTCTGTATCAGATTTATAGACTTACCATATTCCCGACCGCCTTCGTAATCCAGGCAGGTGCCTTACGTATGTCTTTGGTTCACACCTTCTGACACATAAACTGGTACATTTCTGCAAATGTATCCGGATGCCGGTCTTCAAACTTAGCCCAGTTCCCCAAATTGGCCATGCATGGATCATCAGGGAATTGATTCTTATATTGCACTGGAATACGCGGATTGCTGAATGTAAATCCGACAAACTTCAGATTGCACCTATCAAGTAATTTCTTGATATCTATTAGCCTGAACTGCTGCTCCTTGGCATGAAACAGCAAATCCCTGCATTCACTGAGTGTAAAATAATCTCGAAATCGGGTAACCGATTGCGCGGGATGATCTTCGTCTAATTCAGCCAGAGACTTGCGTGCCAATCTTATACCATCTGGCGTTGATTCAAATCCCTTGTCTGCTATATAAGCACGTGCTGCAGTGACATCACGCCTTGCAACTTCACTATACAGGCCAATATGGATAAGCCCGCCATCCTGCAGTAAGGTCACAAGCACCTGTAGTCCGGTTTCTGGATGATCCATATGATGTAATACACCGGATGTTTCAATAATATGAAAACGTCTGTTCAGTGATCCCAGTTCCAGGATATCAGCCTGTGAAAAGGTGACATTGGAAATGCCAAGTTCATGTGCTTTACGCACTCCAAAGGCCAGACTTGCCAGGCTAAGGTCAATCGCCAGTACATTGGCATCCTTGTAAAGAGTTGCGGACATGATTGCATGACGTCCGGTACCACAGCCCGCAATCAGAACGTCAATGCCGGAGTCCCCGAAATCGGGTGGATTAAAGCCGGGAAATTGAGAGCCTGTTTCCTTGCGGTATGACACTGGCGTGTGAATAGCCACGCTATTCCAACGGGGATAGGGAGAATCTTCATATTGCTCCCTGACTGCAAGTGATACCTCATCACGAACAGATGTCAGTGATTCAATGGTATCCCTGATCCTTAATTCCTCAGTTCTATCAAATAGTTGAGTTTTTAACAAAGCATACAATGCGGTTCCGGTATCCGGCCGTTTTAACTCAAGAAATACCTGTGCCCAGGGTTGACTGTATAAGGGTTGATACATGCACAGGACAACAAGCTGATACATCAAGGCAGAATTATCCGTAATACATGGATCAAGCTGCTCGTCAAAGCTCAATGCGAGATTGTTCACTTTCGCAGCCTCAGCTGGATCTATGAACATGGCATACTCTGTGTTGAAGCACTGGGATGCAAGCGCAAACAGCATACTGCCATCATCATCAAACAGACCATCCGGGAGGCCATCAGGTGATTCGCTTACCCAGTTCAGTGCTATTTTCCGCAATGCTCCTGTCAGTTGTTCAAATTCGAGGCTCGCGATCTTTGTATACGACAATAATGCCTTTAACAGGCTGTTCTGGAATAGTTCCCGGTAATAACCAGTAAGAATACCGGTCTTTATTTTGTCCTCGCTCCCGTTACATGCAAGCCGTACCAGTTGTTGAAGTTGGGTATTCTGCAGAAGCAATATCATTCCGGGCTTCATGAGTGCCGCAGTATCCAGTCCCGTTACCCCGAAACAACACTCGATCTCTTTCAACATATCACTACTCACATGGAGCGGAGCCACAGCCCTCAGCACCCGAACAAAGTTTTGCCGATATTTGAGGTTGTCAGGCTCGTATCCCAGTGCCTCATGCCTGCATTTCAGCGCTTCATTCAGATTTCCCTGTTTTTCCAGGGCAAAGCCCATATTGTTCAAGGAGGATGCCGGTTCATACCCAAAGTCCATTGCTCGTCTGTAGTTTTGTATCGCTTCTACAAGCTTTTGCATGGATTGCTGGACGATGGCAAGGTGATAATAGGCATTGGCAAAATCCGGCCTGAGACACAAGGCAGCCTGTAAAGCTGATTCGGCTTCTTCCAGCCTGGACTGACGCTGCAGTGCGATTCCCAGGTAGAGGTGTGCTGGTGCAAAAGCAGGATCACCTGCAATCGTTTTCCGGCAACATCGCTCGGTCTCGGTAAACTTCCCTAGTTGAGCTGAAATGTCTCCCAGTTCCCACCAAAGCTCCAGGGTGTGTGATTGCGCATCTATCGCCTTGCTGCAGTATTTTGATGCCATGGACATTTTTCCGGATGACAGCAATACTCTGGCCAGATATGCCAGGCTGGCAACATCACCTGGATTCAGTTCGACTGCATGCTCAAGACACGTCACTGCACTTTCATGATCGCCCAGCTGATGATGAATCTTACCCAGTACTGCCCATGAATCGCTGTTACTGCCATCCAGCTCACAGAGTCTGATGTACAATTCCCGCGCTTCATCAAAACAGTCCGAATCCAGCATTGTACTGGCCCTATACGTTAGTTCAGCGATCCCATTCTGTATTTTGTTTGTCATGGCTCGTTTTTTTAACCCGGCTAGCTGTTGTTCAAAACAAACAGCTCAATCCTTCAGACTGGATTCCAGATCCATACCAAGCTGTTCAAGTGCTTCTGACCAATCGCCACTGGCACTCTGCCGGTATAGGCTAAACCCGGGAAACCAAGGGGATTCAGCACCCTCAAACATCACGCGCCATTCTGGAGGATGTGGCACCAGGATACGACATGGCTTTCCGACGCTTGCACTCAAATGCATATTGGTATTGTCTACGCCAATATACTCATCCAGAAGAGAAAGCAGCGCAAGCATGCCATCAAGGTCATCATTAAACCGGGACAAGTCATGAATCGGACAATCAAGCAAAGCTCTTAGCTTGCTCAACTCTTCATCCAGTGGGCTACGCTGCAATACCAGCACAGTAGATCTTGTGCCACGCAGTGCACTGGCCAGCAGGTCCACTGGAATTTCACGATAGGCCAGTTTGTCATCGAGGAGTCGCCCCGCTTGCCGGGTCCTCGCCCACCAGGTAATCCCTGTGTAGGGCCCTGTACCGATCACGGAAAGAGCATTGTGAACTGCTTCCAGGCTGGATTTCAAAGGTGACAGATTCACAGGCGGGGGAACCGGAGTATCATTTCCAAAACCAAGGCAAAAGGGAAGATCACCAATGGACAGCTTGATATCACACTCAGGTAAAGGTTCACTGCTGTCTTTGACCTCGTCAATAAAAGTCAGCCGCGAGACCAAAGATTTTATTTTCGAATCAGTCAGATATGTGAGCCTGGCGCCGCGCTCTTTCAGCTGTCGCACAAAACGCAGGAAGAATATCTCATCGCCCAGACCTTGATCCTTAATCACGAGGACATGCTTCCCGTACAGGTCATCGTCCAGTAGACCAGGTTCAGCGACATCCTGCTCCCGCACACTCCTGCGTGCCGTATAGTAACGCCAGCCATCCGTATAATTCCCTCGTGATAATTCAACAAGGGACAAGCTGATTTGCGCATCCAGATTTTCGGGTTGCAGTTCCAGCACCTTACGATAACTGGATGCCGCATTTCCAAATTGACCCTGCTTCTTTTTATTCAGGCCACGGGATAAACAGGCGTCCGGGTTTTCTGGCGAAATCTCCAGCGCACTCTCATAACATTTAATTGCATCTTCATATGCACCCATCCCGCTGAATATAAAACCCATATTCATGTAAGCCATCACGTTGCGAGGCTGCATGCGTATAATAGCCCGGTAACATTCCAGTGATTTTTCCGGCTCTCCGGACTCCAGATAACAACCGCCCAGGGCATTGTACATATCGATATACCGGGGATTGATCTCCAGAATCCTGCGGTATACCTCAGCCGCTCGGTCATATTCTTTTAATAATTTCAGGGTATCAGCAAGATTTATATACGCGCCGATAAAATCCGGCGATATTCTAATTGCCTTCCGATAGTTCGTTGCAGCCTCATCCAACCGGCCCAACTTTGCCAGTACATTAGCGAAATTAGCGTATATTTCAGCATTATCAGGGTTAATACTCAATGCATGCCGACAGTATCGCTCCGCCTCATCAAGCTGATTCAGGGACAACAACATCGCTGCCAGCCGGTTGTATGCCTCAGCACACAAAGGATCAAGTGCAATAACCTTCCGAAAGCAGTGCTCTGCCTCGACCGAATCAGCCGATTGCGCATAGAGTTTCCCGAGCATCATCAATGCTCCGGTATGATTATTATCAATCTCACAGATACGGGAATACAGCTTCCTGGCATCTTCCAGCCGGTTAGATGCAACACATAACCATGCACGATCGGCAAGCCTTTCCACTTCAGAGTTCATTATAACTTACCAGGCAGTTCCTACTCATGACAATAGTTACAAGATCTGTTATCGAATATGATTTTTTAACAATAAAACACTCTTGGAAAAGAGTCCTTTACAGAAAACTGACCACCTGTACCACAAGTGTTCACACATACTTGTCCAAATCTCTGATCAACGGACCAAGGTGTTTCTCGTAATTGTGCCAACGTCCCACGGAATTTCTGTATATGGGTTTGTTTGCCTGATCATAGCTTGCTGTCCTGACAACACGATTACTGCTCTCATGACTGAGGCAACTCTCATCCCACTCCAGACCGCTGAAATCCACCAACCGCCTTATTTCTCTCTCCGGGTTAGCTACTAGCTCTTCGTATTTAATTTCATGGATTGGCGCCTGCAGTACATATTTCCAGTGCTCCATGAGTTCCTGATAACCAAGATAATACCGGCCAACATCCTCCAGCTTGAATGTATAAGCATGATGCCCGGCATGGAAATTCTTGAAATAGCCGGACAAGCAGGTATCAAGAGCATTGCGCTTGCAGTGAACAATCCGCGCGCCAGGAAACATTAGCTCGATATAACCTAAATAGAGGAAGTTGCTTGGCATCTTGTCAGTAATCCGAAGTGCCGCAGGCGCGAACCTTCGCAGGTTATCGAGATACTCATATGCGGCCTTATCCAGTTGTTCAGTCGTTATCTGCGAATCTGAATCAAAGTCGTGGTAATCGTTCCTCACGCCATTTTGCAGTTTCCTGGCCAATCGTCCCACGTCGCAAAGTTCCCCCGCTCCGTGAATGTCTCTATGACTCACCAGTATCTGCTCTACCAGGCTTGTGCCGGAACGGGGCATACCGACAATAAATAATGGCAAATCTGACTGGCAGCTGGATCGCTGAAACTTTCCAAGGTTTGTTTCGCTGAACATCTCAATGGTACGGTCCAGATCATACCTGAACCGAAACGAATCGAAATAGAGGCCCTTGAGCTGGTTACCCGCTTCATAATGATGAAATGCTTCGTCATATTTCCCGGTTCGATCGTAGAGATCACCCATAAGGAAATACAATCTTGACCTGGTGTCCGAATTAATTTCATTATTGCAAATAATCTGTTCAAGGCGGGCAATTGCCGTATTAGCATCACCCCGCTTGCCGGCCAATAGCGCATAGATATGAGCAATTTCCGGGTTACCAAGCCCTTCCTTCAGATATGGCTGAATAATCCCATACGCACGCTCGTCCTTTCCCTGCTTCTCGAAAACCTCCGCCTCTCCTGCAACAGCATCAAGGTTGCCCGGATCCAGCTGTTGAATGCGCCTATAACACTCAACCGCCTGCTGATAGGCCCCAAGGATTCGTTTTATACTACCTAATAAAATGAGTGCATGAATATTATCAGCCCTTCTGGCAATCACATACTCAAACTCCTCAGCCGCTTCCTTTAATTCACCAATACGCTGCAAGGCTATTCCCAGGTTGTAATGTGCATTGACATAGTCTGGATCAATCTCAATTGCTTTTCTCGTAAATTGTATTGATCTTTGGAATTGATTCAGACTGCCATATACCATACCGAGCAAACAAACTATAACTGGATCAGCCGGGTCCAACTCACATATTTCCTCGCAGGTCTGCCTGGCCTCCATGAAATAACCGTCATTAAACTGGTTTATCGCCAACTCTTTTATCTTCGTTAATCTCTCAGTACTGACTTTCATTTGTGATTCCTTACATGCATTACCCGTTTACCGGAGTTTCTGGTCTTCTATCCATGATGCACTCTTAACCAGTCATCTTTATGATCGTATTAGATGTATTGTTGCCATTACCATGCTGTATGGTGTACACAATATATTATTCCCCTGGAAGCATACTTAACGAAACCTCGGATACCCTGTAAAAATACCTGGAATTACCTGGACTTGTTAATACCTCCAGCAAGACATGACTACTGACGACAATATTTTCACCAGAATTCTGGATAATTACCGGAAAGGCAACTTGGAAATAGCGGAGGCGGATTGCCGGAAGCTGTTGCGCGAGTACCCCAGTAATGCTGAAGGCCATTATCTGCTTGGCCTGATATTATATAACACTGGCCGACTGACTGAAGCCGAAGCGGCATACCGGGACGTGCTGAAGTACAAACCCGGTCATGTGAAAGCCTGTCAGAATCTCGGTGCCCTGTTACATTTATCAGGACGACTTGACGCAGCGGCGATCTGCTACCAAAAAGCATTGGCCGTTCAGCCAGACAATCAGTCGATTGAATACAATCTGGCTCATGCCTACTTTGCACAGCAGAAGTATGCCAGAGCTGAGACTCACTTCAGGAATGTATTGGCAGTCAACCCGGGCCTCCATGAAGTGCATTTTAACATGGGGCGTGTATTAAGTGCCCTGGGGAATTCAACAGAAGCGATACAGTGTTATCAACAGGCTATCAATCTGAAGGCAGACTACACTGATGCCCTGAACAATATGGGTACACTGCTTATGTCCCGGGGCCGCTACGATGAAGCCATCAATTCTTTCAGGCACGCAATGGCGAATGCCCCTGATAACCCGAGACTGCGCTACAACATGGGCATTGCCCTCAAGGGAAACGGGCAGTATGCACAGGCCGCTAACAGTTTCAGGGAAGCACTGAATCTGGATCCCGATTTCTCCAAGGCATATGCTGAACTCTGTCATTGCAACCAGATGGTCTGCGAGTGGCGCAGCAATGACTACAGTACCGGGATGCTCGTTAAATATACAAAAACATGCCTCGGCAAGCAGGGTGAAAGCCCCGTATACCCGTTCGATGCCCTGTCTCTCCCGTTTACGCCGGAAATACAGATGCGCATTGCTGCGACCCATGCAGGACAAATAAGACGTGCTGCCGGACCAAGTGACTGCTTCAAAGATAATTCCCAGACAAATAAAGCCCCCCGACTACGCATTGGCTATGTGTCACAGAAATTCAACAATCATGCAGGCGCACACCTGATCGCAAGCCTGTTTAGCCTGCATGACCGGAAAAAGTTTGAAATCTTCGCCTATTCGATCGGAGCAGACGACAACAGCACCTATCGACAGCGGATAATGCAGGGTTGTGATCACTTTATTGACGTAGCAGAAGAAAATTTTACTACCATAGCGAATCGTATCCATGACGATAAAATCAATATTCTCGTCGACTTGGGTGTCTACAATACTTTCTCACGGTCCGAAATATTTGCCCTCCGCCCGGCGCCTGTCCAGGTCAGCTATCTCGGATTTCCGGGAACATCAGGGTCTGATTTCTATGACTACATTCTGACCGACAGGACAGTAACACCACCGGACCAGCAGCAGTGGTACACGGAAAAATTTGTCTACTTGCCCCATTGCTACCAGGTAAATGATCACTTGCTTGATCTCCCGGAGCAGGTCCCGGACCGGACTGCATGCGGCCTCCCGGACAAGGGTTTCGTATTTTGCTCGTTCAATAACTCTTACAAGATTGAACCAGTGATGTTTGATGTCTGGATGAACATCCTGGCGCGTGTTCCGGATAGTGTCCTGTGGTTGCTTGCTCATTCCCGGGAGACCACCACCAACCTTCGCAGGGAGGCGGGTTCACGCGGCATAGACAGTACGCGGCTCGTATTCGCAGAAAAATTGCCCAAGGAATTGCACCTGTCCCGCCATCGACATGCCGGCCTGTTTCTGGACACCCGGGTATATAACGCCCATACGACTGCCAGTGATTCGTTACGGGTGGGGGTTCCCGTACTCACGATACCCGGCGCCACATTTGCGTCACGCGTCGCGGCAAGTCTGTTGAATGCCGTGAATCTGCCTGAAATGATCGCCACTTGTGCCGAGGAATACGCAGATATTGCTGTGAAATATTCCACAGACTCTCAATATATGGCAACAATAAAGACGATATTGTCCACAAATGTCAATTCCTCCCCCTTGTTTGATACTCCATTATATGCCCGGCACCTTGAGGCCGCCTACCGGCAGATGTGGGATATGTATGCATCTGGCAGTGGTGCCCAGCAGGTCCTGGTGAAGCCAAACTAATAACCTTCTAATATTTATGGATTATAGGAGATACCACTGTGTCGGCGAGTCAGTCATGCCAGTGAACAACGGCCCCGCTCATGTTCGCTGCATCCGGCACATTGACAACAAACTTGCCTGAACCACGCCCGGCCACGACAATTTGCTTGACAAGCCTCGCCAGTATAAATGAGAATGCGGCAGCATTTTTTATAAAAAATAGGGTGATAGGGGAAATTGATAAATTTCAGCGGATTGGTTTTTGTGCCTGATTTCAGATGCCATCGGCTGTATTGATTGCGTGCTGAATCCTGAACGCGTTTGCAGCAGTCACGATTCTTTCTCCCGGAGTCTTACCAGCAGGTTCATGGGCTGTCATTTACAGCCACGGCACTGTTTGAATTGAATCAGGCAAATTTTCCGGGCGTGGATTTGCCTGGATGGTTGGATCGGTTCGCACAACCGGATAACAGGGTGGTGCCGAAAGATACACATACCAGCTTGAACCAGCTTTAGTATCGCTGTAAACAATGATCATGGATCAAATAATCTGGAGGAGTACTTATAATGAAACTAATGCGTAGTGCTATGGCGCTGGGAATGGCAGTGATGCTGACCACCCCGAGTGCGGGCTTCGCCACCAATGGCATGTTCCTGATCGGGTATGGAGCAAAATCCAGGGCAATGGGTGGTGTGGGTATTGGCTATACGCAAGACGCGATAGGCAACCAGCAAAATCCCGCGGGCATCAGCGCTGTCGCTGCCGGTGTCAATGCCATGCGCATTGATATAGGCGCCATGGTATTACACACGCCGCGCTCCGTCGAAATCCCGGATAACCGTCCGGCCACCGCGGGCAACAGGATTACCTTCAAGAGCGGGGCTAATCTCTTCC
>Ga0114931_10005161_pt1 | contig 16163 bp, 12 predicted proteins | sample 2SBtaG_FD_89579 | JGI IMG/M metagenome (GOLD analysis project Ga0114931, IMG submission 89579) | Deep subsurface microbial communities from Kolumbo volcano to uncover new lineages of life (NeLLi) - 2SBTROV14_V59a metaG | ecosystem: Environmental > Aquatic > Marine > Volcanic | place: Kolumbo...
GAGATTGTAATTTCTCATCCATGTGTCATCTCTCCTATTTCAGAAAACGGTGAACATACTTCTACCGAATGCTGATAGCTGACACAATATTTCTTACAGGGCCCGAATACTCTCGCATCGCTCACGTTCGTTTTTTCGGATTTGGGCATTTTAGAATTCGTCATGCCTTATCCCTCGCTGACGCGTCGGGTTTTGAACCTAAATACCTATCTGCTGCTCGCCTAAGTTCAAGCAATCTGCCTTAACTCCCAGCGAATGCCTTGCCCAGTGCCATCACCTCGAAAACGGATCAACTTGAGCTTTTGCCCCCGATTCAAACTCTTGATCGTATCGTGCAAACGCTGTTTTGCATCGATCTCTGCATGGGGCGGAAGCGGATCGTCAACTTTCGGAGGCCATCCTTCTTCCTCAAATGCTGTCAATATCATTGATTGGTTGGGTGAATGAAGCCTGAACTCTTTAACAACCTGGGAACCCAATCGCAATTCTTGGCGGTCGCAGTCCCAGGTTGGTACTAACAATTTTTGCTTGGACGCTCGTGTCGATGATGCAAAGGTTCCTCCATTGGAGCCGCCCAATATCCTCGAAGTGTATTCGCTAAGTGGTCGGTATTCGTTGTTTCCGATGTCAATCTGTTGAGCAGTCGTTTGCACAAATTCAACACCGGAATTTGTCAAAACGAAACAAGAACGTTCCCACAATGCCAAATCGTTGCGGTGTCCAAATACCCTGCATGTATCGCTTTCCGATGTGGTTTCACAGGCATGGTTCACAAGTCTTTTGCACACAAGCCAGCGTAAGTCGCTGTAGGAGAGCCCTGTTTTATGCAAAGCTGAAAGTTCCACAGCGAAATCCCAAACGTCGCGGTCTAGTTCATGGGCATACTCATGCGCTTGCAACAACAATTGCAGTCCAGGTCGAGACAATACCGGGGTCTGATGATTTTTGTCTGACCCTATCATAGGTTATCTTCCTTCATCCTTAGGCGAAACCAACCTATTTGGTAAATCAAATCGTCTGAGCGGATTCGTAAATCACTAGCTAACCGACACACAACGCATTGGAGAGAGCAGTTGTTTGGGCCGTGGAGCGTACGCTGAAAACTGCTATTTCACACGTGGGTAAAAAGCACGCACTATTCAAGAGCAAAGTTTCACGCAGGGAGCGTGAAAGAAAGAGGGTCCAGGGTGCCCTCATTTTGGGTAGACGGAGATCGTTGGAACCATCGTGATTCATGTTCGGTAAGTCCTTTGAGCCGCTATTTAGCTTTATTTATTTTTAAGGTCGAGGCTGGACTTCCGTATCAAATGCAGCGCCTCGCCCTTTCAATAGGGGGGGGGTTCAATTACTTCAGTGATCGACGATTCTAAACATCTGGGAAATTAGATCAAGGGGGTGCAGAAAGAAAAAATGCAAGGAAATAAGTAGTTTGAGCTAACTGTCATTGTTGGACCCTGAAGCCCGACTGAACTGTGCCACTGCCATCACGCGCAACCATCTACGAAACAATCGATTGTGGCAAGTCCCATCTGCCGGACCCCATCTGCCGCACAATGATCAATAAGTTGAATGCCATAACCAGTTTATGTAAATCAATCGGCTACCAAGGACTTGTTGACTACAAGTCCTTGTGTTTCCATTCCCCATTTCGCCCCTACCTATCTCTACGTTTTTTGCCAGACAAATGCGGGTTTGGCGGAAGACTTCTCAGATTTGACTCCTAGCCGCTTGAAGTGGAGGGTGGCGAGCGGAATTTTCGCTCCTGCGTTTTTTGATTTGCAATTGCCACAGAATGTGGCTACCCCTATCTGACCCCATCATTTCCCTTTTTCTTCCGATTCATCCGGCTTATAAAAGCAAACCCACGCATTACAAGACTAGGTACGCCTGGGTCTTGACCACCTTAGGTAAATGACGAATTCCAAAATCCGAAAGAACGCAACGTCAGAACTACGCGAGTATTCGCATGGAATACTGTATTTTTGTTACGTCTTTGGGCCCACTCTGGAAAAAGGGAGTCATTCGTGCTTTGCCTTACTTATGTTGGAATCGCTTAATTATCGCACCCCTGACGGGGCAATTTTGATGCTTGCGAGACAATAACTCGACAACCTGCCACTGTAAGGCGTCAGGGCATCAAGGAGGGAATGGAGGCACTATTGATGGTTAAATTTGAAATATCCGGTACTGGCTGGCGCCCGGATGTACCTGATTCTCGCGACTATACCCCCAAAATACCGCAGATAAAACTTTTATTGGCCCCTTTGTCGGTCGACGAAAATCCGAGCCGTGTCAGTCGAGTTGACCTGCGCGAGTACTTCCCCGAAGCGGATCACCAACAGCGTATCAATTGTTCGTGTGCACACGCGTGTATCTCGCTTGTCGAATATTTCCAGCGGCTTCGATACGGACATACCACACGGCTATCACGCCTTTTCTTGTACAAAACAACGCGAAGATTGTTAGGCGTAACAGGTAATGTTAGTACCGATCTTCGGTCGACTTTGCACGCGATAAAATCGTTTGGTTTACCCCCCGAACGCCACTGGCCGTATGACGACTCTACCATAGACCACGAGCCAGATGCGTTCCTCTATTCCTTCAAGGAACCATACAAATCACTGTCGTATGTGCGGTTGGACGCAGTGGATAAACGCGGAAAAAATACTTTGAAGACCGTCAAAGCATTTCTGGCAGCAGGCATCCCGGTTGTTTTTGGATTTTCAGTACCCAGTTCGATCTCAAAATCCGGAGACATTCCCTATCGGCCGAGGTTCGACGGTGTCCATGGTGGACAGTCCGTCGTAGCGGTTGGATATGACGACGATCGCTCACGCGAGTCAAAGGGATCGCTACTGATTCGGAACTCATGGGGGCGATCTTGGGGCGAGGATGGGTACGGTTGGCTGCCCTATGCGTATGTGACAAAGCTTTTGGCGGCCGATTGCTGGACTATTTTGAATCCAGAGTGGCTAGCAACAGGTGGATTTACCAGTCCGATTCTCTGACGTAGGGCCATAGGCGAGCGGCAGATAGGAATCTACTTTCATAACCCGACTACCTTCATAACCCGACGCGGAATGACGTGTAGATTTAATCTCTCTGCTGCGCTCGTAGCTAAAAGAGTCTTCGTGGTTTGCTTCCCCATTGAACCACGAATACAACCCACCTCTTCCCTAACGCGTCCATAGCAAAAAGTTGTTTTCGTTTTAGACTCCGTAAAGCTGAAATTAAGATTACGTGAAGGTGCGTCAACAATGTTACGCGCGTTTGCCCGCTTTGCGCAGCGTAAGTAAAAAACAAAAGGGAACTTAGCTATGTCTGATGCTTCAACAACAGACCCGACACTCAATCGAATCGATAGGGATCGATCCGTATCCGATCTGTTTGATGTCGTCTGGCGTCGCAAATGGTACGTAGGCGGCTGCCTCGTAGTTTCCATATTGCTAGGGGCCGGTTACCTATACGTAGCTGAGCCTACCTTCGAGGTAGCCTCGCGTGTGCTTATTCAACCACAAGATTGGCCGCTGCGCGACGGGACCGCGGAACGAAGTGATAAAGAGTTTCTCGCCACACAGAGTCAGATCATCAGTAGTCCCGCGGTAGTAGAGCGTGCCGTCGCTTCAATGGATCAACCCATAACGGTTAACCCAGAATTAGATCCGGTACTGGCCGTTCTTAGCAGTTTAAGGACGAAGCCAATATCTGGTACGAATGTCCTCAGTCTGGAGTATCAGTGCAAAGATTCAGCGGAAGGTATCCGTACCGTCGAAGCCATTCTTGACAGTTACCAGCATTTTCTTCAGGAGATGAATGACGATTCCCGGCTCGAATCACTTCGTTTGCTTACTCGCAGCGAAGAAAAACTGCGAAATGATTTGGAAGAGCGCGAAAAGAACTATCGAAAATTGCGCAAGGATAGTCCTCTGATCGGGCAAGGAAAAGAAGCAACCATTTTTCAGACAACGATGTTAGAGAAGTTGGGAAGAACATTGACAGAGGTAAGGAGCCGTCGGATAGATATACAGAGCCGAATGCAGCTCTTGAGTCAGACACCAGCTGTCGGCTTGGGTGCATTTAGTCCGCAGCAAGAAGTGACTACTGTTGCATACGATAATTCGGGCGAAGAACCACAAACGAAAACTGCAGGCACCCAGGTAACTGTGCGGAAGGTAGTGCTGCCTTCGTACGAAACGAGCAACCAAGACGCCGCCTTAAACCTGATCGCAGATTCCAATGTGATTGGCACTCCAGATGCTTCAACGCTTTTTCAGGAACTTTCTCTTGCCCAGGTGCAGCAGAAAAAATTGGCACAGATTTGCGGCCCAAAGCATCCGGAGATGCTTGCCCTCAATGAGCAAATCGCGGGTTTGAAGGAGCAGCTACACTCGTTAAGTAATCAGGCGCCAGCCGCTATTCAAAATGAGATCGATGCCATCCAAGCTCAAGAGAACCAGCTCATGGAACTCTACGAGCGAGAGCTTGAAAAGGCCAAGGTAAATGATGACTACCTTGTGAAAGAAAGGCAAGAACTTGATGGAATTGAACGCTTAAAGACGATTCATAACACCCTGGTAGTCCAGCTGAATGATTGGCGTTTAGTCGATCCGGAGGAGGATGGCGTTTGGGGATTGAACATGGAAGTCCTCGAAGCACCGACCATTGGAACTGGTCCGATTTGGCCCAAGAAGTCTGTGTTGCTAATTCTGTGTGGCGCGATCGGACTGCTCGGTGGCTTAGGTATGGTCGTTGTCTTGGAAAGTGGTGCGCGTACGTAATTACTCACTACTCGAGCTACACGGAGGGGTGACAGACGGGCGGAAGGTCGAAGGGTAGTTGGGACCCAAAGACTGATTTCAAAAAGACGTTTGTCACGTGCAGGGGGAACGAAAGTCAATTTTCCGATACTCATTTATTGACTCTCAGTTTCTCTGCAGGCTCTTGTTAGAGAAAATATTGATTCGGCCTAAGGATATAGAACGCGCAGTTTCAGTGGGGTACGACATCCGCGTCGTCAAAAAAAGATGCGGACTGTCACCCAAGAGGCACCGGTGTGCGCTGACATCAGAAAATAACGTTTAGGCAAAAAACTAGAAGCTAGATATTCTGTGTCCGTGGCTCGAACCATAGCAAGGCACGAGTAACCCTACTGGAGATTTTTACAGTATGCCTATTCTCAAGTTTGAACAAGACCTTTACCCAGGAGATCTTCTGGAATGGGAAGAGTCCGCTGATTCGTCATGTGAACAATGGTACGCGATCTATACTCGTTCACGCTGTGAAAAGAAGCTAATGCGTAAGCTTCATAAACTAGAAGTCCCTTTTTATAGCCCCACAATTCCGCGTCGTTATCGCTCACCGGCTGGCCGCCTGCGTGTCAGCCATGATCTGCTGTTTAGTAACTACGTGTTTATTTACGGAGATGAATTTCAAAGGTACTCTGCGCAAACTACCGATTGCGTTTCGAGCTGGCTACCTGTTACAGATGGTCAGAAGCTACGCGAAAACCTTCGTACTATTCACCGACTTATCGAAATCGGACGTCCTCTGACACCGGAAGCACGTCTTCAGAGGGGTGACCTGGTTCGCGTCAGGACGGGAGCTTTTGCAGGCATTGAAGGAGTGGTGATTCGGCGACAAAACAAGGTTCGTTTGCTCGTCGCAGTAGATTTCACACAGCAGGGCGTCTCGGTGCTTTTAGACGATTGCCAACTTGAGATCTTGATTGACCAGAAGATGGCGGGGTGAAAATTGACGACAAGCGATCACAGACCGAATTGACGCCTGATGCAAAACAAGCCATGTGAGCATAGCAGTGGTTGAAACAACGCTAATTAGTGAGCCGACGGAAAAGTTCTTTGGGCGCTCGATGTTCATCATGCTAGGGCTGCTGGGTACGTTTGCCCTTTTGCCTGTGCAGTTGGTACGTCTGCCACTGCAAATGGACCCCGTGGACGTATGGGTCGTAACCGTACTTTTCAGTTTTACCCTGGCCTTTGTCGCCGGTTTTCAAACACTCACAGTGAGTGTTTCTTATGTGCTAGCCATGTGGTTGATATTGATAGCTAGTTTAGCCAGCGCATTTGCTGCCGTAGACCGTATGGATAGTTTGGTTGTTGTTTTGAAAGAAGTGTACTTATTCGCAACGTTCGTGATTATCACGACGCTTCTTTCTCGGTTAAGCGTCAGGAACTTTCGCCTGGTCATGATGGTTTGGCTTGGGACTGTGGTTCTTCATGGGATGCTCATAATTTCTGAATTTCTGGTCCCGGAGATATACCGGTATGTCGCTGGTTTGGCAGATCAGCCGATTAGTTACGAGAATTTTCGCCCGTCTGGTCTGTTCTTTTCACCCAAGGCAGGAAATGCCAATAAGGCTGCCGTTTTTCAATTGCTTGGGTTTGTACCGCTAGTGCTAGCAAAAACTTCTCGACGCACATCGATCGCCTTCGGGCTTGTACTATTTTCCAGCATTTTAGTAACCGGCTCGATGGGAACAACATTAGCATTTATGTCCGGATTAATCGTTGCTGTAGCCTCAATTGCTTTTTTCGGCAAACACTTTTTTTACATGGTCAACCTATTAGTGCGGTCAGTATTTGCGATTGCAATAGTCGGGGCTGTTTTGCTTTTTCTTGCCAGTGATACCCAGAAATATCAAGACCACTTCGAGCGCATACTTCTCGGACGGGCAGAAAAATCGTCTGAGGGGCGTTTTAGCCTTTGGCAACGAGGGCTAGAAGCAATAAGAGATTCAGAAAATATTGTACTAGGAATAGGCCCAGAGAATTTCCGTAACGTCGATGTTCTTGAGAAGCAGTTACACAACGACCTACTTGCATTTACCGTAGAACGCGGGCTACTTGGCGTACTAGGACTCTTGGTGCTTGTCGGTGTCGCGGTCTACAGGGCCTTCTATTGGCTGAAGATTGGATTTAGCGGCGGCCAAGATGCTGGTCTCACCGCAGTAATATTCCTGTCCGCCTTCGCTGCGGTGCTGGTTGTCTCGCTAACCCATCAGGTTTTCCACTGCCGAGAGATATGGCTTGTTTTAGCATCGCAAGAAGCTCTGATCGCACATCATGAACGCAATGCTGCGGCCGACTTGCGGAGTGAAAGAGAGATGCAACGAAAAGAAGTTTGGGGAGAATCTTGAACACAATACAAGGCTCTTCTATGCGACTACGCCTGCGTGCCAATAGCTCATGGACTTTTGCCGGCAATGTAGTTAATGCGGGCTGTTGGTTCGCAATGATTATTGTGTTGGCGAAACTTGGCTCTCCAGAGCACGTCGGCCAATTTGCCCTCGGGCTTGCGCTGACCGCGCCGATCTTCATGTTTGCCACTTTGCGTTTGCGCGATGTGCAAGCAACTGATACGAAGCAGGAATATGTATTTGGAGACTACTTGGCTTTACGCCTGATCACGACCACCTTGGCATTTCTCGTTGTTTCAGGGATTGTATTTATCTCCGGATACCAAGGAGAAACCGCCCTGGTGATTCTTGCTACTGGAGCAGCCAAAGGTATCGAAGCAATTAGCGATGCTTTCTATGGACTGTTCATGAAGCAGGAACGTTTAGACCGAAGTGCCAAGTCGATGATGATCAAAGGGCCATTGTCGCTGATCGGGCTCGCGATTGGTTTTACCATTACCGGTAGTGTTTTCTGGGGTGTCGTAGGTTTGGCACTGGCTCGTGTTGTGGTCTTAGTAAGTTACGACCTTCGAAACGCAACCTTGAGTCTCAAGCCGTCTTCGCAGCAAAGCAGTCGTATCTTTCCAAAAGACTGGCCGCTCCCCCATTGGAATACCAAGACATTGGTCAGATTGGCCTGGCTGGCGTTGCCACTTGGCTTTGTAACGATGTTGATCTCATTCAAATCAAACATTCCTCGGTATTACATCGAACAGAATCTGGGAATGGATCAACTAGGGTTATTTGCCGCAGTCGCTTCCTTCCAAAAGGTTGCACCTACGGTAGTTTCTGCCTTAGGACGATCTGCCAGTCCTCGATTAGCCAGATACTTTGCGGCCCACAACGTCAGGGCATTTCGGATTCTAATCCTAAAGCTGATTGGTATAAGTGCCGTGTTGGGCTGTGGCGGCGTTTTAGTTGCGCTGGTTGCAGGACGTGAAATTCTGAGTCTGTTGTACGGAGAAGAGTACGCCCTCCACGGGCTGTTTGTTTTGTTAATGTTAGCAGCGGCAATCGATTATATCGCGACGGTGCTTCAATACGGCATGACCTCAGCCAGATATTTCCGCGGACAAGTGCCAGTGTATCTTGCGACGATAGGTGCCGTCGGGATTGGTTCATTCATATTAATTCCTATCGCAGGGTTAAAGGGAGCTGCTGTGGCTTTGGTGATCGCTGCTTTTGTGCGGGCTGGATGCAGCGCGTTTGTTGTTTGGTATGTTTTACACAGCCTTCAAGCAAGCTCTTTGACCTCTGATATCAAAGACCTTGCATTAGAAACTGGGGGCACCTCCGATTTACATGCACGGGCTATTTGATTTATGGCAAGTTCGGCGTTTAAGTCATGGAGCTTGGTCATCTGGCAGTTCATTGCATTCGATCTTACGTACAGCGTTTTGCCACTAGGGAAAGTTCTACTGAGTGTTCGTTCTACCGAAACTGCAGATCAATATTGGCCGATCCTCCGGGTTGGGAATATCAACACATATAAGTGAAAATCTCTAAGGGATACTAAATGTCCTCTTCAGCGTTTCCCCTGCCGCCCGACGCGCAATCAAGAATGTCAATGCTCGCGAAAGTACATGAGCAAACGATTGACAGCCGGCTAAAGGAACCAGTGGGTCAGCCTAATCAAAGTGAGCTGGTCGAAACAGAGAAGGCCGAGAGCCAAATCCAAGAAATTTGACTTTACCTCGTGGAAGGGATACACGCGCCGGTCATTGCAATGACTTTGCCCATGCGTTGAACCGTATGCAGTTGGAATTAATAGGTTGCACTGGGGCCGGAAAGTCAACACTCGCTGCTAGGATCGCGGAGGCGGCTCGTGCCGAAGGTATTGATTTGGAGCTAGCCGACGAGTTTACGCTAAACCAACTGAGACTTAACCACTTGCGAACAAAGTGGCTCAGAGCAGTTGCGGTTCACGTGGTAGCGCTATGGGGATGTATTACCAAAGGTTGGCGGCATGTCAAATTCATCAAATTTGCCAATTTCGTACTCGACGACTCGAAGATCCCTCGGCGGCAACAGTGGAATCAATTGCGTAAGGTACTTAAGCAGCTTGGTCGTTACGAAGTAATACGATCGTATGGGCAAAGCCACGCTTCGGTTCTGGTGGACGAAGGAACATTGCATGCAGCACACAATCTATTCGTTCATGTTGCCTGCGAGTTTAACAGTCAACACCTCCAAGAGTTTGCTGAACAGGTTCCTCTTCCCGACGTTGTGATATATGTCCGTCAAACCGAGAGTATGCTTGTCGAGCGAACGCTTCACCGTGGACATTCGAGGATATCTGATCCAACACCTCAGTCCGTCGCGAATTTTATTCACCGAGCGGTCTTAGCGTTCGACCAACTTTCCAGACACCAAAGAATAGCCCCGAGAATGCTTGTAATCGAAAACGGAGCGATCGTCTCCGAATTGGACGAGTACAGCAGTTCGGAAATGCAAGACGTACTAAAAGTTCTCCGCCACGCTATCGCAAATTAACTCTACCTATGAAGCAGCTCGAATATGACTCTGTCCGTTACTCCGTAGCGGAACCGCATAAGGAAATGTTGATGCTCACAATAGAAAATCATCTTACGACATGCGTTGGTTTTGCATCTCAATTATTTGAATTGTTGAATCAACACGGCATTGTCTATTGCCACTGGAAAAGCAACGAACTCTTAGCAGAAGGGCTAAGGGGAGAAACGGACTTAGACATTTTGGTTGACCGTGCTTCGTTTACACCAACCATTGCCATTCTACTGAACATGGGTTTCAAGCAGGCAGAAGTGCGTTGGGGACCGAGCACGCCAGGTGTTTTACACTTTTATGCGTACGATCCACACGCCTCCGATCTCATTCACGTTCATCTCTACAGTCACCTAATGACCGGCGAAAGTCTCGTCAAGACTCACGTCATACCTTGCGATTCGGTGTTGTTAGAAAAGTGTGATCGCATCGGCAACGTGCAAGTGCCAGCAAAGGAGGCCGAAGCTGCGCTGTTCGTGCTACGCAGCTTTATCAAGAGCGGCTCGTTATTACACATGATGTTGCATGGCCAAGGACGTGGGCCCGATGAGCCCGACGAGTTTTGGTTCGCCGACGAGGGTATCCAGCCTGAGACGGCGTACAAGGTTCTTCAGGAACATTATGGTGCCGTCGACGAGCGACTGTTTCAAAAATGTTATCAAGCACTTACTGAAAATCAGTCGGCAATCAAAAAATGGCAGTTAGGACGACGCATTCGTCGCTGTCTGCGCGGTTGCGCCCGTTACACCTATGGCGAGTTACTGGCCGCTTACGCCAGTCTCGTCATGGTCAAAATCAAACGCAAAGCGCGCGGGAATATCAAAAACAAAGTTCTTAATTCAGGCGGCGCAGTTGTAGCATTTATTGGCGGGGATGCTACTGGGAAATCCACACTGGTTGGCGAAACGTCGAAATGGCTAGGCAGCACGTTCGCGGTCAGTATCGCACACGTGGGAAAGCCGCGATCGACCTGGATTACGGCACCACTTCGCATCTTACTGCCTTTGGCGCGACAACTGTTTCCGGGTCAAAGACATCAGGCCCAGCAAGCCGCCGAAGTCTCGAAGCAAGCAAAGCCTCGCGTTAAGCAGACTAATCGTTCTCCCTCTTTGCTGTACGCGCTTCGTGCCTTCTCTTTGGCTTGGGATAGAGCGCACTTATTGCGCAAAGTGCATCGTCGTGCGGCAATGGGCGAAATTGTGATCTGCGACCGTTACCCGACCGACGAGGCCGGCGGTACAGATGGTCCACGTCTCCGCGTACGCGAACGCAAGCAGAGTTGGCTAATAAACTTCTTAGCACGATGCGAACATCGACTGTACGCACAGAATGCGCCGCCCGACGTTGCCTTGCAATTGCACATCTCGATCGAAGTTGCCAAACAACGAAACCATCTACGCAAGAAGGCAGATAAACATAGTGACGAGGACCTTGAGATTCGTCACCAGATGGTCCGCACTTGGAAGAAAACAGGAACCAAGGTTGTACGCGACATAGATACAGACGTCAGCCTCGAACTGACGGTCAAGTCAGTCAAAGAAGCAATATGGGAGTCGCTATGATCGCCTACAAGTCCACTGCAGATGAAAAGCGTGTTAAAGTCCTGCACATAATCACCCACCTTGGTGTCGGGGGTGCTTTGGATAACACGCTCTTGACCGTCGAGCGTCTACCGCGTGAGCGTTACGAAGTCGATTTAGTAGCTGGTCATCTACCTACTGGTGAAGGATATGAAAACTGGGAGGAGCGCAGTCGTGAGTGCGCCGATCGCTTGCTTCTCTTCCCTGGGTTGCGACGCCAAGTCCATCCCGTCCGCGACTTACTTGTTTGCCAACGGCTGACGAAGTTCATTCGCGAACAGGGGTACCATATTGTACACACTCACTGCGCCAAGGCGGGCGTTCTGGGCCGAATTGCCGCTCGTCGAGCAGGTGTTCCTATTGTAGTTCACACATGCCATGCCTTCGGCAACCAGGTGGTAAGCAACGTTGAGGGCGCGATCCCGCTCAGGTTGGCTGCTGCGATGAAGAAGCGACTCTTCACTTTCCTCGAACAGTACGCAGGATCGATGAGCGATCGGATCATCACGGTGTGCGAGCAAAATAAACGACAAGCAATCGAACAGGAACTGGCTTCAGCACAAGACGTAGTCACGATTTACAGCGGCATCGACTTGGAGAGGTTCGAGGTTTCCAGGGATCGCCAGGAAATCTGTGACTACTTGGAGCTTGATGCAGCGCGACCGTTAGTCGCTTTCATTGGACGGCTTTGCGAGCAAAAGGCTCCCTTAGATTTTGTCCTAGCCGCAAAGCGAGTGCTTGAACAACGCCCCGAAACACAGTTTCTCATTGCCGGCGACGGACCAATGGTTGACGAAGTCCTCGCGTCGATCGGCGACGAGCCACGGATCAAGTGCGTCGGCTTCTACCAACACGTGCCCGATTTGATGTCGGTGCTGGATGTCCTTGCCGTGTCGTCGCTTTGGGAAGGGCTGGGTCGATCAGTTACGGAGGCAATGATCATGGGAGTTCCTGTCGCAGCAACTGCTGTCGATGGAATTCCCGAGCTCGTAGATCACGAAAAGACAGGTTTACTCTCTCAACCGCGAGATCCAGATTCCTTGGCCGCAAACATTTTGCGACATATCGATCGACCCGAGGAAGCAAAACAAATGGCTAGGAGGGCGAAGAGTCTTGTCGTGCCCGCCTTTGGTGCACAGAGGATGTTAGAGAAGATTGACAGCTTGTATCAAACCCTATTGTGTGAACGAGGAATACTAGCCTCACATGAGCTTGACTTGCATTCGGTTGGCGTGAGCTAGAGAAAATATTCAGGAGTGAATCTATGATTATCGATACTCAGGATGTGCCACTTCAGACGCCTGCACGGGCGAAATATTCCCGTTCTATCGCTTCTATCGATGTGATTCCAGACGCTAAATACGGGAGATTTTGCACCCCGTATTGCTTCCAGGTAGTTTTGAATTCTCTCCCTTTATTGTTAGCAGACATCTTAGCTCTGTGCTGCTCGCTTGGCTGTGCATACGTCATTTCCGGCGGGATACCGTCTGCCACGCCGGTTGAGTTTGGTTGGCTCTTGATGCTAACGGTGGTGACCATGCCTGCTACGTTTGCCTTGTTACGTCTTTATCCGGGCACTGGATTGAATGCGGTTGCAGAGCTGGGGCAAGCAGGTCTTGCGACGACCCTACTGTTTTCCATACTTTTGATCGCCGCGAATACCTATGCCGATGGCAAAGGAACTGTATTGTTGTTAGGCGTAGCCTTCATCATCATGTTGGCAACGGTTCCTCTGTTCAGAGCATTGGCAAGAACTTTGGCGTCGCGGTTTCGATGGTGGGGACGGCCCGTAATTATCTTTGGGGTCGAAGAAATGGCGCAACGTCTCTACAGCTATTACACGGCGAATCCCCGCCTTGGTCTTCGTCCTGTCGGTGTGGTTAACGATTGGTCAAATGACTCTGGTAAACGTAATGCGAATCAAACTGCTCTGTTGTCTGCTCGCGTGGAAGCACTTCAAAAGAAGCATAACGTTTTTTGGGCTATCGTCAGCACGCCATTGTCAACAAGTACTGCAGCGGCTGTGAGGAGCTATTCTGCTACGTTTCCTCACGTCCTCATTGTGCCCGAAGCAGAAGGGCTGCCTAAAATTCGCCATCAGATGTTCGATTGTGGGCATCGTCCTTGTATTCTTATGACGAACACGCTGCTGTTGCCACTGCCTCGGCTGATAAAGTCGTTAATGGATTACGTTTTGGTCATTATCGCGAGCATATTTTGTTTGCCATTGATTGCCACGATTATGCTGCTCATCAAACTGACCTCTCCCGGTCCAGCCACCTATGCTCAGAAGCGAATCGGCAAAGGCAATCAACCGTTTTGGGCTTGGAAGTTTCGTACGATGGTTGTCAACGCTGATGAAGTCCTACAGCAGTACCTCGATAGCGATCCCGCACTGCGGGCGGAGTGGGAGCGTGACCACAAGCTAAAAAACGATCCTCGTGTCACTTCTGTCGGACACTGGCTACGTAAAACGAGCCTCGATGAACTTCCGCAGCTTTGGAACGTCCTGCGCAGTGAGATGAGTCTTGTCGGACCACGCCCTATCGTGACAGCAGAAATACCAAAATATGGAGAATGGTTTAAGCTTTACGAACAAGCAGTTCCCGGCATCACGGGTATGTGGCAAATCTCTGGACGAAACAATACCACCTACGACATGCGAGTTGCCCTGGATAGCTATTACGTCCTGAATTGGTCGCCGTGGCTAGACCTGTATATTCTCGTGCGGACTATCAAAGTAGTTTTGCTCCGCGAAGGGGCATATTGACTGTTTCTGTAATTCTCGCCAAGTAGATTAAGCATTTCATAGCAGCAAGTCATCGTCTGGAATGACCATGCGATGCGGTTCTGCAATCTGATATTAAGCTTGACACTCGTCAACTTAGAGCATTTAGGCAGCTTTATCGTTCTACGAATTGCAACTTGCTCCATCCTGGTCCGCCAGGGGAGTATTCACCCTTACTGCGTTTATAAGCGCAACTGGAAATTAAAATGAGTAAAAAAGGCATCTGGTGCACGCTTGGCCCTGCATCCCTTAATGATCATGTTATCGACCGACTTGACGACTTAAAAGTCGATCTACTGCGAATCAATCTGTCTCACACGCAAGTGTGTGATCTTCCGGATATTTTGAAGTATATTCAGTCCCGAACAAGTCTGCCGATCTGCCTCGATACCGAAGGTGCGCAAGTTCGTACTTTCAGCGGCACTAACCTAAGCCTTAAAGAAAATTGCTCCGTTCGGGTCTATCATCAACCCAACCCAAGCGATAAGAGCAGCCTTGCTTTCTACCCCGAAGGCATTGTCGATAAGTTGGTTGTCGGCGACTTGATAAAGATTGATGCAGATGTACTAGCTCAAGTCATTACGGTAGATTCCGACGGAGCGGTACTTTGGATCCTCAACGGAGGGAGTGTCGGATCAAGCAAGGCCATTACCGTTCTAGAGCGCGACATTGAAATGTCTGCTTTAACGGAAAAAGATCGCCAGGCGATCGAAATTGGCAATGAGATGGGAGTCTCTCATGTAGCCCTTTCCTTTGCCAATTATGCTGCCGATGTCGACCAAGTGCGGGCATTAGCAGTCGAAGGCACGACGATTATTTCCAAGATCGAGTGCTTGAATGGACTTCTGAATCTTACTGAAATCGCCACTCAAACAGATGCGATTCTGATCGACCGCGGCGATCTTTCGCGCCAGGTGAAAATCGAAAAGCTACCTTTTGTGCAAAAAGACATCATACGAAAAGCTAAAGAGCTTGATGTTTCTGTCTTCGTGGCCACGAATCTTTTGGAGTCGATGGTAACCGACCCCAACCCGACACGGGCCGAGGTGAACGATGTCTTCAATACACTCAGCGATGGTGCGGACGGTTTGGTGTTAGCCGCCGAAACAGCAATCGGGGAATACCCCGTCGCGGCCGCCAGCATGGTTCGCCTCATCATCACGGAATTTGAAAATAGCTTCCGACAACGCAGTAACTATTCACCGGCACCGATTTCACTGTTGGTCGAACCCCATGGAGGATGTCTTGTAAACCGTGAAGCCCTTGGGTCAAATCGTCACGAGCTAAGCAGCCTGAAGAGGCTTGCCGTGAAGTCCATCGATCTCATGGATTGTGCGCAGATTGCCAATGGCACTTATTCGCCGCTCCGCGGTTTTATGACTAGCAAGGAGCTAGAGAGCGTCTTGCGTACGAATCGCTTGCCGAATGGGCTCCCATGGCCAATGCCCATCGTGCTGCAAGTTGATGAAACATCGGTGGAAGATGTTTCTGTCGGCAATCGAGTCGCACTGACCGATGTCAAAGGAAAGATCTATGCCACTCTCGACGTAAGCGAAATTTATGCTTTCGACTTCTCCGAGGTGGCCAGTGCTTGGTTTGGCACAACCTCGAACAAGCATCCAGGTGTCGCCAATTTGGAGACGGGCGGCAATCGCTTTGTCGCGGGAGATATTACTCTCGTCGAGCGAATCGCCTCGCCACATCAGCGCTATGAGCTGAGCCCAACTCAGTCGCGTTTGATCTTTAGCCAAAAAGGATGGAGTAAAGTCGTCGGTTTCCATACTCGAAACGTGCCTCATCGAGTTCACGAGTACATTCAAATGAGTGCCCTGGAGTCTGCGTTTGCTGATGGTCTGTTCATTAGTCCGGTGATTGGTCCGAAGAAAGCTGGCGACTTTTTGGCCGATCCGATTCTCAAAAGCTACCAACTGCTGATGGAATCCAACTTTTATCCGCCAGGAAAGGTAGTACTCGGTGCTTTCACCACCTACTCGCGATACTGTGGGCCACGCGAGGCAGTCTTCACCGCAATTTGTCGGAAGAACTTGGGATGCAGCCACTTCATTGTTGGGCGGGA
>Ga0114931_10005162_pt1 | contig 16161 bp, 19 predicted proteins | sample 2SBtaG_FD_89579 | JGI IMG/M metagenome (GOLD analysis project Ga0114931, IMG submission 89579) | Deep subsurface microbial communities from Kolumbo volcano to uncover new lineages of life (NeLLi) - 2SBTROV14_V59a metaG | ecosystem: Environmental > Aquatic > Marine > Volcanic | place: Kolumbo...
ATTCTCAAATTTTAAAAGTTGGGCAAAATAAAGTGGTAACTCAAAATACAACCACTGCAACAAAAACCCAAAATACAGCGCCCGTCGTACAAGAAACAGCCCAAACTCCGACAATCGTTCATAAATTTAGGACAAGGGCTTCATAATAAAACCTAAAAACTCATTATTCCTTAATTTTTCATGAAAAAATCAATTCGCCTTTATATTTCAGGATTAGTTCAAGGGATTTTTTTTAGAAGTTTCATAAAAGAAAATGCCGAAAAATTAAATATAAAAGGTTTTGTAAGAAATTTAGAAGACGGAAGAGTCGAGGTTTTCATAGAGGGAAATTCTAATGAAGTAAAAAAAATGGTCGAGCTTTGTAAAAAAGGGCCAAGACACTCTGAAGTAAAAAAGGTTGAAGAAAAGCAAGAAAGATTCCAAGATTTAAAAGCATTCAAAGTTTTGCATATTTAATTTTAAAGTAGTAACAAAATGGAAAAGTTTATAAAGTTTAATTTTGTAAGTTGATTATGAAAGCAGAACTCGGGTTTACAAAATTAACAGAAATTCCCCATAGTGGAAAAGAGTTTGAAGTCATTTGGAATCCTGTTAAAGGAAATTATAAATCTCAAAGAGATAAAATTGAAAAATTTGGCGCAAAGTATCAAATTAGTTCGCCACAATTGGCTTCTCTATTAGAAGATGCCAAACAAGGGGAAAGTCAAGATTTTCCTGATAGAATAATTGAAATTATGGATAATTCTTACTTTAGAAGTTCAACTGAAAGTTTATGGATTCCAAAGACAAATGAAGAAATTAGTAATTGGGTAATAGTTTATGACAATTCAAATTTGAAAAATTCAAAATTTTCAATTAAAAAGAGTGAATTACTAAAAAAATTAGAAAATGCGGATGAATTAAGAACTAAAGGTCATCCAGTTTTTATTAGTAAAGACAAAAGTGTTAGATTTACTCCTTTGGGTTTCGAGACGGGAGAGATGAATAATATTAGACTATCAAAGAACCCTTACAATATTGCTTTACATTTAGAAGAAGGTGCAGAAAAAATTGCAGAATTTTCTTCAAAAGAAGATGGGATGGGTTCTAATTTATTTGCTTACAAAAAAGGAGATTTTTGTTATGAAAAAAGAACAGTGTCTGTTTTGGGAGGCGAATGGGGCTGGGGTAGAAGGTTGGGTGTCAGTGGTATCGATTGTGGCGACGAATATTTTGGGTTTTCTCTTGGGGTACTATTCAAAGAGAAAAAGTAAAGTTTTGCTGACTTGTAGCGGATTTGAATAAGTTTGTTGCACATTGTTAATTTAAATGGGGGTAAATCTCCAAAAAATTATTTTCCTGATTTAATCCGATTATCGTGTTTTCATAATATCTGGCAATTTTCGGCGGTTGTTCTTCCGCCTTGGTGCCACAGATTTATATGGTCGGCTTCCATTTCCTCTATTTCAAAATGTTCCTTACATTTAGGACAAATACTTTCTTGTCTTTCGTATGCTTCTCTTTTCATCTTACCTGTGGAAGACGAATACTCAAATATTTCTCATTTCTTGTAATAACATAAGGACCTATTTTTGATTTTTTAGTTACACCTTCATTCTGCATTAATTCTTTTATTTCTTTTTCCATCTTTTTAGAATCAAATTCTTTGTCTTTATATTCGTTATGCAAACTTCCATAATCAATACCCTTCATTTTTTTACGACAATTTGAGAAAACTGATTTAACCCAACTTATTACACTTTGGAAATATAACTCTAGTTCATTTGTATTTGGCTTATTTTTATTTTTAACTAGATACTCATTTATTTATCCATTACTAATCCAACTAATTGCAGTTTGTAAATATTATTGCCTTATTGGAGTTCCCTTTAGGGTGCATATTCTAATCGGAGCAATAATTATTCTCTAATAAATAAACCAATAAGAAAGATAAAATCCAAAAAGATTTATTAATTAAATTATTCTTTTTTAATTATGATTTATACAAATTCAGATGGAGGAGCAAGAGGAAACCCTGGGCCAGCAGGAGTTGGAGTAATTGTTAGAAATAAGGACAAAATTCTCGAAGAATATGCAGAAGTAATAAAAAAACCAACGACAAACAACATCGCTGAATATGTTGCGTTAATTAAAGCTTTAGAAATCGCATCAAAGCACACTCAAGGAAAAATTACTTGCATACTTGATTCTGAATTAGTAGTGAAACAACTTCTTGGAGAATACAGAGTAAAAAGTCCATACTTAATGAAATTTTTTTTGAAAGTTCAAACACTTCAAAACCGCTTTGACAAAATAATTTACAAACATGTTAAAAGAACAGACCCTAATCAAAAATACGTTGATTACCTCCTAAACAAAAAGCTTGACGAAAAGTTTGGACCAAAAAAGAAAAGGTAGTAAGGTTTTTCCAATTTTTCTTAAAGAAAAGATTATAAATCAAGTTCCCCCTAATATTTAATGGGACGTGAGGAACAAATTGTTGAAGAGAGAATAAGGAAAATTGAAGAATTAAAAAAAGAAAGGATTAATCCATACTCTCATAGGTTTCCTTTAGAAGAAAAAAGGACACATTCTAGTGAAATAAAAGAAAAATATTCTAAATTAAAGTTAGAAGAAAAATCAAAATCAAGCGAGGTTGTTGCGGGAAGAGTTATGATAAAAAGAGATTTTGGAAAAATTTCCTTCATGACTTTGCAAGATTTAAAAGGAAATATTCAACTTGTTTTTCAATCAGAATCTACCCCAAAAGAAGTAGTTGAATTATCCAAAAAAATTGATTCTGGAGACATTGTGGGAGTAAAAGGAAATCCAATGAAAACTAAAACTGGAGAAGTTTCAGTTCTAGTTAAAGAACTTTTTATCTTAACAAAATCAATTCTTCCATTACCAGATAAATACCATGGACTTAAAGATGAAGACGAAAAACTAAGAAAAAGATACTTAGATATAATTATGAATGAAGATGTAAAAGAAATGTTTCTAAAAAAACAAATTTTTTGGTCTACTATGAGAAATTTTTTAATTAAAAGAGGATTTTTAGAAGTTGAAACTCCTGTTTTAGAAAATTCCGCAGGAGGAGCAGCAGCAACTCCGTTTAAAACTCATCACAATGCACTTGATTTAGACGTTTACTTAAGAATTTCAATGGGAGAACTTTGGCAAAAAAAATTAATTGTTGCAGGTTACGAAAAGACTTTTGAAATTGGACGTCAATTTAGAAATGAAGGAATGGACGCTGAACATTTACAGGATTATTCACAAATGGAGTTTTATTATGGTTATGCTAATTTTGAAGATGGAATGAAATTAGTTGAAGAAATGTATAAAGAATTAACAAAGGCAGTTCTTGGAACTTTAAAATTTGAAAGAGGAGGACATAAAATTGACCTTGGTAAAAAATGGGTAACTTATGACTTTGAAAGTTTAATAAAAGAAAAAACAAAAATAGATATCTATAAAGCGACTAAAGCGGAAATTCAAAAAAAATTAAAAGAATTAAAAATTGAGTTTGATTCAAAGCAAGAGAAGTGGAGATTAGTTGATTTGCTTTGGAAATATTGTAGAAGAACTTTGAGTGGTCCAGGATTTTTAACAGGTCAACCAGTTGAACTTGTACCTCTTGCAAAAAGAAGGGATGACGACCCAAGGAAGGTTGAACAATTCCAAGTAATTTTAGCAGGAAGTGAAGTAGGAAATGGTTACAGCGAACTTAATGACCCAATTGATCAAGAAAATAGATTCAAAGAGCAAAGGAAACTTGGTGAGAAAGGAGATACTGAAGCAATGGAACATGATACAAGTTTTGTTGAAGCTCTAAAATATGGAATGCCTCCAGCTTGTGGTTTTGGAGTGAGTGAAAGACTTTTTTCATTCTTGATGAATAGACCAATAAGGGAGTGCGTTTTGTTTCCTTTAATGAAACCCGAATCTTCAAGTGACGAAGTTAAAGAAGTTAAAACAAAAGACAAAAAGAAAAAATAAAGAAATTTGGCAAATTTTTCTCTTTCTAAAAAACCGAAGATATTTAAATAAGAAAATCTTAATATTTATAAGATGCCGACTAAGAAAAAGTCAAAAAGCACCCGCTCAAAAACAAGTGAAAAGGAGGGACGTTAAGATGATTAATTGGTGGAGTTTTATTGTAGGACTATTTGGAACTGTCGGAGTTATTTGGGATGTGCCAGCAACTGTGGGAGGATGGCTCGTAGGAGTTGCGTTCTTGGTCCTATTCATAAGCAGTTTTATGGAGAAATAGGTTTTCAAATTTTAAAGTTATATTAAATTAAGAAAAGATAGGGGCTTTTCTTTACTTCTTTTTATTATTTTTCTTCAAATTGTGGTTTATTTTCTTAAAGATTTTCCACAATTCATTTAAACTTCTTTTTTCTATTTTGTCTTATGACGAAAATTCCCATAACTATAGAAAAGGCAATTGAATTTTTAAAGTCTCAAAATCCTAAAGATTTTGACCTCATTCATTATTTAATGAGTGAAGCAGTCATGCGTGAAGTCGCAAAAAAATTAGGTGAAGACGCTGATTATTTTGGAATGCTCGGACTTCTCCATGATATTGACTGGACATTAACAAAGCACGATGTAAAAACTCATTTGACTCTTGCTCCTGGAATTTTGCGTTCTCTTGGTTTTGATGACGAATTTATTCAAATTGTTTTGTCCCACGGATACGGGTTTTATGAACTTCCAGAGTTAAAAGACAAAGAAAGGACAAGAAAAATTGAATGGGCTCTCGCAGCTTCAGAAACTCTAACAGGTTTAATTTATGCTTATGCTTTAATGAGGGGAAAAAAGGTTTCAGATATGAAGGTTAAAGGACTTCGTAAAAAGTTTAAAGATAAAGCTTTCGCTGCAGGGTGTAACAGAAACATAATTTTGGAAATTGAAAAAACAGGTTTAACTCTTGACGAACTTTTTGAATGTGGAATAGAAGCAACAAAAAAAATTAAGGGTAAAATAGGTTTAGATTAAAAAATCAAAAAATATTAAAAGAGCTACTTCTTATTATTTTCATGGCATTAATTGTTAGGTCAAACATAAAAAACGCAGTTAGGGAATTGCAAAAAGGTGGCGAAGAAATTACTTCTGTTGCTGAGGAAGTTGGAACAGCTCTCGAGTTGAAAGCTGAAGAGCTTTTAGAAAATGCAATTAAAAGAGCAAAGGCAAACGGAAGGCGAACTTTACAAGCTCGTGACCTTTAAAAAAATGGCAAGAAAAACTTTCCCAATTTTCGCAATAGACTGATTTTTGAATAGATTTTATAATTAACTCAAAACATATCTTATAAAATATATTTTGTAAAATATATAATTAAATATATTTTTTCAAAACATAGTAACATTTTTAATCAAAATTTTCTTTATTTTTTTATGCAAGCAAAAAAAGGGGTTCAACAAAAAAGGAAAGTTTCAACTCGTTTTGCAGGGGTTCTTGCGGTGATTTCAATCACAGGATTTTTAGAAATAATTTTAACAAGATTTTTCAATGTTTCAATAAACAAATACTCTGCATTTTTATGGCTAATAATCATGGGTTTTGGTTTTATTATTGTTTCAAAACCTAAATCCCTTTACAAAACTTCAAAAAAGAAGTTTGACGAGGCAAGTTTTTCCCGGTTAACAACATTTGTCCTTGGAGTAATAGCAATTGTTGCCGCAATTTTAAGTCTCCCTTTTGTAAATATAAACCACCCCATTCTCTCAGCTTCAATGGGAATAATTTCAATTATCGCAATAATTTTTATCATTGTCCAAACTTGGATAGTAAAAGAGTAATCTTTATTAGTTTCATAAGCTTTTTTCAAAGATGGAGAAGGTGAACAAAAAATCTAAAGAGGTTTTTATGAAAAAAATTGAGAAAGCTAATAGTTCTGAATATGAAACTAAATGGGTTGAAGGTAAACCAATTTCTAAAAAGAAAACAGAAATTAAAAAAGGAAAGTCTTCTAAAGCGCGAGGCGCACGTTTTGAATTGAAGGTTAGACACGATTTAGAAGAAAAAGGAAGAGTCCTTGACAAATGGAACAATAATGTAGATTTAGAAAATGATAAATTAATCATCGCAAAAAAGAAATTTAATCCTTACTTGAGAGCAATGACTTTGGGGACGGGTTTTCCGGATTTTGTCGCAATAACTCATGTGAGAGACGAACTGTATAGTGTTATAGGAATTGAATGTAAAACAAATGGAACTCTTTCTAAAGTCGAAAAAGAGAAGTGTAAATGGTATTTAGAAAAAAAAATTTTTTCTCAAATTTGGATAGCAAAAGTTAAAAAAGTTGGAAGAAAAAGTGAAATTGAGTATGTAGACTTTAAAGAAAAATATATGAACTAAATCTTAACAAAGCTTAAAAAATATTTTTCTTTTTTATTTTTAGAATGAATAAATTTGTTTTGACTTTCTTAGCAATTTTTTTAATTGGTTTTGCGAGTTCAGTTTGCACTTCAAGTCAAATAAATATAAACACTGCTTCAACTTTGCAACTTAATAAACTCTACGGCGTCGGAGAGGTAAAAGCCCAATATATAGTCGAAGCTAGGCCTTATTCTTCAGTTGATGAATTAATAAAAGCAAAAGGAATAGGCAAAAAAACCCTAGAAAAAATAAAAGAAGAAGGTTTAGCTTGCGTAGAAACAACCAAAGAAAACGCTTCAAATGAAACCTTTAAAAATAATTCAAATACCCAAAAAACTGAAAAAATTAAAGATAATCAATATGAAACAAATTTTTCGGCACAAAATAAGAAAATTCCAAAAGAAAAATCAAGTTCTTCTTCTCCAGTTGACCTTACCCCAAAAGATATAAAAAGCTCTGAAGCGCTTTCTAGTCAAGACAAGACAGATTACTCAAAATATTTGTTTTTAGTGTTTTGTGTGGTTCTTTTAAGTCTTTATATATTAAAATTTAACAAGAGAAAATTAAGGAAAAGAAAAAATGAGTGGAAATGAGGACAGAAAGATTTTAGCTGCAATGATTATTGAAGTACTAGGTAGGCCAAAAGAACATTTAATTGAAACTTTAGAGGATTTATCTAGGCAAGTTGGAGAAGAAAAAGGCATAAAAATAATTCAAAAGAAAATAAATGAACCCACGTTAGTAAAGGATCAAAAAGACTTATTCACTAGTTTTGCGGAAATAGAGTTTGAAGTTGATGAACCCCTTCTTTTAGCAATTTTAATGTTCAAATATATGCCTTCACATATAGAAGTTGTAGAACCAGAGAAATTTGTTTTAACAAATGTCGAACTCTCAGACATATTAAATGAACTAACAAGAAGACTTCACAGGTATGAAGAACTTGTAAAAGTTATGCAGTTTCAGATGCAGTCAAATGGAATGGCTGGAGCTTCACAAATTCAAATGAAAAAAGACGAGCCTTCAAAAAAAGATTCTAAACCTAAAAATAAGAAAAAGCCTTCTAAAAAGAAATCTAAATAATTTTATTTAATAAGTTTTTTAGGAGTTCTTCTTGCTTTTTTGAATTTAAAGAAAAAGAACCAAACTAAAAATAATGCAACAGCTCCAATCAAAATCCACCCAATTGTTCCCCAAGATGAAGAACTTTTTTTAGGTGCAACACAGTTTCCATTACAGCATTGAGAATCTTGACCATTGACATAATTTCCAGTGTCACACTCTTCACTTTCAGAACAAACAGACAAATTCATTTCAGAACAAGTTTGAAGAGCTTCAACACTTTGGTTTGGAGTTTCATTTTTAGATTGACTGTTGTTTACCTCGCTCTTATTAGTTTCATTTTTGTCTGAACCTCCTTTAAATAAATCCCAAAAACTCCAAGAGTCTGAGCTGTTGTCAGTTGAATTAGTTTTATTGTTTGTAGAATTGTCAGAGTAAGTTTGGTTTTCAATAGGAATTGAGGTCAAGTTAGAATAAACAACTGCAAATAAAGTTTCATTCCCATAACTAAAAAAAACATTTTCAAATTTGTTTCCTTCAAATGCCTTAATTTCAACTTTTTTTATTTCTCCATAGTTTAAACTAATATTTTTAGTTGTTGTTCCTTCTTTCCCATATTCAACATCAATTTTTTTGTCAAGTAAATTCTGAACACTCAAATTATAGTAATAATCACTTGGTCTTGAAAGTGCAGGAGAAATTATTGCAAAAGCAGTTTTATTTTTTATTTCAAACTTTTTAGAAACATTTTCCTCACTTAATTGGTTTCCAGAGTAATATCTTGCACCTTTAATTTCTAATGAATAATTTCCTGGAATTTTTTCAGTTGGGATTGTAAAAGAAATATAGTAATCTCCATCAATTTTATCTAGAGAGTAAACTCCAAAAGATGTTTCTACTAAACCTCTATAAAAATAAATGTTTGATTTTGAGAGGGGAGTATAAAAATTTCCAGAAACTTTTGCAACAAAATTTTCACCTTTCAAATAATTTGTCTGAGTGTCAATTTGAACCGCAGAAGCAAAACTCAAAAAAATCGTTAGAAAAAAGAAGGCGGCAAGAAATAAAAACGAAAATTTCATTTTATTTTCCTATTTCTTTTAATTTTTTTAAAACTTCGTCAAGCTCTTTTGGAGACCTTTGTTTTTGATTGTATCTTTGATGAGGCGAAATTCTTCTTGGAGGAGGAGCAATTCTTCTTGGAGGAGGACTCATTTGGGGCCTTCTTTCATAACTTGGGGGAAATCTTGGAGGGGGTCCACGAGGACCATTGTGAGAATTTCCAAAACTTCCTTTTCCACTTCTTCGAGCTTTCATCTTATTTATGAAATCTTTTATTTTTTGTTTATAAAATATTCCCAATCCAACGAGAATTATTAAAATAAACAAAACCCAAAGCCACCAATAACTTGTTGAACTTGGAGATGGGTTTGAAGATTGAATGCAACAAATGTCTCCAGAAGTTGGACAAGTGTAAGAGCTACTTTGTTCATACCCTGAGTCACATAAAGTGGAACTACAATATCCTGAATTAGCTTCACAATTTGCGCTTTGATCGTTGCTTGGAGTTATGCATGTTCCCCCACCCACACAACAAACTTCCCCATAATTTAAATCATTAGTTAATAATTCGTTTCCTCCCGAACAAGTTTGACTACTCGAACAAACTACTCCATTTTTGTCTGAACAAGTTGGTTGAGGGGTGCTTGAAGTACAACAAACCAAACTACCTTCACCACAATTAAGATTATTTGTTTCACCAGTACACTGAGAAGCAAAAAGACATGAACCTCCTTGGTTTTCACATTCAGTTAACCCATTGTCAATTGGGGCACAACAAATTTGTCCATCTCCACACAAGTCACTTGTTTTTTGCGTTCCTGCTGAACATCCAGTTGTTTCATTCACACACTCATAACCTGAACTTGAAAAATCTGTACAAAGACTTTCGCCTCCTCCCCCTCCTCCACTACTTTCTCCATTGGGCCAAAGAGAATAAAGCAAAAACCCATTAGAAACAATATTGTTATTATTCCAACACCCGTTGTTATTTTGGACTTTAAAAAGCCAATCTTTTGAGTCTGTTTTTTGTTGTAAATTAATTCCTTGAAATGGCCAAAGTGCAAGAGCTGTGTCATAATATTTTCCTTTACCTGTTGGAACACTCCAGTATTTTCCTTCATTTCCATTGATTTGTTTATTTAAAATACTTGTTTTATAATCTAAGTTTCCAGTCAAGATATACAAAAAGACTTCTGGAAAAGTTTTAGGGAATTTTGAAGAAGTTGTAATTAAATAAGGTAAAAAACCAGTTGAATTTTTGTTGAGTATACTCAAAACAGTTGAACCCCAAAGAGTTCCTAAGTAGTCACAACTTCCTCCATTTGCAACAGGTAAACAATATGAATCTATTTTTTCAGTTGTTGTTCCTCCTGTTGAACCGTGGACATTTTCTGAAATGTGATACGTCGAAGAACCTTTTTCTTGATAAACAAGAGTTGAAATAAATGTTTCATTACAACTAATTGTAAAAAGGTTTTTGTAACAGCTTGGATCTATTTTAAACCAATATCCCTTATTAGAAAGTGTTAAACAACTTCCAGCACTTTGGCTTATTAATTTGTCTTCACCTATACTGAAAGGGTATTCGTTGTAAGAAGAGCTTGATCCGGAATTTGGGTTTTCATAACCTGCACTACAGCTTAGAGCTGAATCACTGTCAACCTCTAAATACCAATCTAAATCTGGAGTTACTTCTTTTTGTTCTTGAAGCCATTTAACTGGTTTGTCAACGTTAACCCCAACTTTATCAAGAGCAAGGATGGCTTTAGAAGTCATTTCAGCAGTGCAACCTTCTTTTGGCCAGCAAATTTCATTATAAGCATCATTAAGAAGTTCACTTTTACATTTGCCGACAGAAAGAAGTGAAAAAATCTTTTCTTCTGTACTTAATTTTTCACAAGTTTTGTTTTGGATAACATCTTTAACACAAGTGTAAGCTTTTGAAACGCTCTCAGATTCACTTGCCGAAGTTAAGACTCCAGTGAGAGTAATAGAAATTACTAAAAAAGCAATCAAAAATACAGCCCCTTTTTTCATAATTAAGTTACATCATTAATCCTTTTAAATATTTCTCAATTAATTAACAACTTTTCCGAGCAAGAAAATGTTTAACAATCTTATTTTTTATTATTATCTCTAAAGTTTTTCTTTATTGTGTAGCTAACAGGATTTTTAAGTTTCAATTCTTCAGAATTTGGAGTTGCTCCCATTGCTTCATAATAATTTGTAGAAAAGTTTGGAGGCATTAAAGGTTTTCTTTTGTAAGTCCAACTAAGTTGAGAGGTAATATAACCTTTTTTTAGGGGAACTTCATTTTTCTTGTTCCAGTCATTTATTCTTTTTTCAAGTTCTTCTTTTTCAACGCCAATACTCCTAAAGAAATTTATAAGTGCAAACAAAGCTCTTTTCTTTCCATCTTTAACTCCTTCAAGGATTTTTGTTATTGTCGGAGGAAATTGTGAATCTTTCAAGTTAACAAGTTTTACAGACTTAAAGTTTTCATATTTTCCTTTTGCTTTTTTAGATTTTTCTTTGTCAAGTCCCGCTGACTTTTCCCAATCCAAGGCCTGCATTACAAATTCTGCTGCTTCATTTTCAACCGAATCGGGCATAAAATTTTTTATTTTAATTCTCAAAGGGTCAGCATCCTTAAATTTAAAATTTTTAAGCTCCTCATAATTTAATACCACACTTGTTAGAGCAGTTTTTTCATGAAGTGAATAAGGCATCCTGAATAAATGTCTAGGAGAAACTAAAACTAAATCTAAACCCATAAGGGAGTAAATATCTTTTTCTCCACGACTAAAATTTTTAGGTGCGTCATTTGAATTTATTTTGCATCTTTCACATTCAACAAACTTCTTCATCGGTTTGAAATCCATTTCTTTTTTACACTTATAACACTTTGGAAGTTTTCCCTTCGTTCCCATTCTAAGCTTTTTTGTTTCAACAACGCCACAACTTTTGCACCTAAATTCAACAAACCTTAATTCAGTTGCAAACTCCCCACAATTTTTACACAAGTAACCAGTTTTTAATTTTCCTTTAATTTCTTTTTCAAACTCTGGGGGCAAAATTGATTTTAAAATTCCAGCAGAATAATTTTTTATATAAAGAACTAAAGTTCTTGGAAGGTCTGGAAACAAATTTTTGGTTTCAATTCCATTCATTTTTTTAGGAAAAGCTTTCCATGGAACTAATATATGAAATCCTTTTGAACCTGAGAACTTTATTCCAACATTTCTTATTCCGTGATGCTCAAAAGTTTTAACAATTGCAATTGCGGCAAGTTTTGAATATTTTATTCCGTGTTCACAATCTATATCAATAAGTAAATCCCATCCGATTCGAATCTCATCTGCTTTTTCTCTACTCATGCCCGTTTCAATTTCCAATGGATCGCTCCAAAGTTCTTCAGAGCAGTGAAATGAAGTTGCTCCTTTTTTTGCAAGCCCTAAAATATCTCCTTTAAATTGAAAAGTGTCAGGCCTTTTCCCAAATCCTTCAAAATAACGCGGAGAAATTTCTCTATCTTGAGAAAACTCAAAAATTGCCTTTTGAATATCAGGACGCGAGTAATAAAGTTGGGTAATTTTTCTAATCTTCTTTTCTCTTTCACTCATTCCTTCACTTCCTAAAAATGCCATGAATAATTAGGACAAAAAAGATTTATATAATTACTCACTAAAACAAAAATACTTAAAAACAAAACATATCTCCTTTTTAACATGAAACTAAAACTTGCAGATCCAACTCTTTTCACTAAATCTATTGAACTTCTTTGTGAATTAGTTTTAGAAGTAAGGATAAAAATTACTGAATTTGGTCTTTCAATTGTTGCAATAGACCCAGGAAACATTTCAATGGTCTCACTAAAAATCCCAAAAAGTGCGTTTAAGGAGTTTAATTCCGACGAAGAAGTCTTAGGAGTTAATCTTGAAAATTTAAAAAAAGTTTTGAGAAGAGCTTCAAAAACAAGTGAACTTATTCTTGAAAAAAAAGAAAATGCTCTTGAAATTAAAATTGAAGACAAAATAAAAAGGGTTTTTTCACTCAACTTAATAGAAGTAGAAAGGGAAGACAAAGACTTTCCAGATCATTTGGAATTTTCTTCAATAGTCACAATGGATTCAGCAGATTTAATAGATTCAATTGATGATTGTCTTGTTGTTTCCGACGCTTGTTCTTTTATTATCGATGGTAAAAAGTTTATAATTGAAGCTAAGGAAATAAATTCAGCAAGAGCAGAATTTTCTGGAGATAAAATCGAACTTAAGGCGGAAAATTGTTTTGTTCGCTACAGTTTAGAATATTTACAAAAGTTCATGAAAGCTGGAAAGTATTTTCCAAAAGCAACTTTAAAGTTTGCAACTGATCATCCTCTAAGAATGGATTTTACTTCTGAACACTTGGGTTTAAGTTTCCTTTTAGCGCCACGCGTTGAAACCGAGGATTAGTGTTTCTCCCAAATACAATCTTCTAGAAACGCTGGTTCGAGTAGAGGATTAGTGTTTCTCTCAAATACAATCTTCCAGAAACGCTGGTTTGAGTAGAGGATTAATTTTTCAATTATTTTTCATTACAGTTTCTTAATTTATTTATTGAAATATTTATAAATAGAAATATCCTTAAGAAAACATGAAAGAGGGGGTAGGTTTAGGGAGTAAAAACCGAAAAGGACAAATAACGATTTTTGTGATTCTCGCGATTGTAATTGTCGTCGCTGGAATTTTAATTTATTTCCTTTATCCAAAGATCCAAGCAACGTCGAACTCTCTTGAAGACAACCCAAAAGCATATTTTCAAAATTGCGTCGAGGATTCATTTCAACAAAATGCTAAAGTTGTAGGGCTTCAAGGTGGAAGTCTCAACCCAGAATCAAGCATTAAATATGGAGGTAACAAGGTTGAATTCTTGTGTTATACAAATAAATACTATGACAAATGTGCTCCCCAAAGAGTTTTATTAATTTCTCACATAGAAGATGAAATTAAAAAAAGTTTAAACAAAAAGGTTAATGATTGCTTTAATTCTATGGACTCTGATTATAAAAGTAAAGGTTACACTACAAGTTTATCTCCCAGCGATTTTGATGTAAATATTTTACCAAATAAAATAATCCTTCACAGTAATTCAACTTTTACTCTTACTAAAGATTCAACAAACAAATACAATTCATTTGATGTAGTTTTGAACAATAATCTTTATGAACTTGCTTCAATTGCAAGAGTAATAGTTAACTGGGAAAAAACTTATGGAGACAGTGATCCAACTTACTTCATGAATTTTTATCCTGAACTTAAAATTGAAAAGAAACAATTGAGTGATGGTGTAAGAGTTTACACTATTGAAAACAGGAATACAAAGGATAAATTCCAATTTGCTTCGAGAAGTGTTGTTTGGCCACTTGGAGTAAATTTTAATAAATGATGAAAAAGAGAATAATTGGACTTTTAGTTTTAGCATCTTTCTTAGTTCTAGCTGGAATATTTTATTCTTCCAGCCCTGTTAGTGCATCAAATAATGTTTGTTGTGAAAAGTTAACAACAGGTCAATGGTGCCAAAATGCTCCTCCAACTTCGTGTGACTCAAATTATAAAAGTGCTCCAACTTCGTGTGACTCAACAGCTTTTTGTAAAACTGGAACTTGTTATGACAGCCAAGAAGGAATCTGTGAAGGAGGGGTTGCCGAGACTGTTTGTCAGACCCAGGGAGGAGTTTGGAGCGATAAAAGTCCTTCAGAGCTTCCACAATGTAGTTTAGGGTGCTGTTTTTTGGGAGATGGAGCTTCATTCGTAACCCAATCAAGATGTAAAGCACTTTCCTCTCTTTATGGGGTTGAAACTAATTTTAAGTCTGGAATAAAGTCAGAAGTCCAATGCATTGCAAGCGCTGGTGGCGATGAAAAAGGAGCTTGCACAATTGAAACTGGAGCTGAGAGAACTTGTAAACTTTTAACAAAAACAGGTTGTAACAATTTAAAATCAACTTCAGGAGATTCAAATGTTGAATTTTATTCCGGGCTTTTGTGTTCAAATGAAGATTTGGGGACAAATTGTGGACCAAGTGAAAAAACGACAAAGGTCGATGGACAAGATGAAGTTTATTTTGTTGACACTTGTGGAAATTTAGCTAATATTTACGACTCAAGCAAAATTAATGACAAGACTTACTGGGCAAAAATAATTCCAAAAGAAGAGTCTTGTGGCGCAGGAAAAAGCAATGCAAACTCTCCAACTTGTGGAAATTGCGATTATTATAGAGGAAGTACAGCAGTAGCTTACAAAAGAGGAGATTCAGCAAAACCCAAATTTGGAGATTACATTTGTAAGGATTTGGGATGTGATTATGAGGGAAGGCACTATCAACACGGAGAAAGTTGGTGTGGGGTGAGTCCTGGGATAGCAAATATAACTGATGCAAAGGGGAATGGAGCCTACGACTTTGGAAAAGGAAAAGCGTCTCCAGATATAACAAAAACTAATTTACCTGGTTCATCATACACACAATTAAGTTGTTATAATGGAGAAGTTAGTGTTAACAATTGTTACGATGGAAGACAAAAAGTTTGTGTTGAGTCAGATGTAAAAACTTCAGACGGAGGAATTTTTAGAAATGCAGCTTGTAAGTTAAATACTTGGCAAAGTTGTTATGACCAAACTGATGAAACTTCTTGTTTGGACCGAGAAGCAAGAGATTGTAAATGGGTTCCAAATTCTCAAGATTTAAAGGAATTTTCAGGTTGTTCCAATTACAACGGGATTCCAAATCCTTCTTGTCCTTTCTTTTACAATGAGCCTTTAGGAGAACAAACTTCTGCATTTAAGACTCCAGGACAAACAGGTTATTGTGTTCCATTAAATCCTCCAGGATTTGATTTTTGGAATGGGGAAGGAAATGGAGATAACTTGTGTTCACTTGGAACAATTGCTTGCCAATATAGAACAACAAGTAGTTTCCTTGGTGGAAGCGGAGTTAAGGAGGGAAAAGAATGTATAAATTCAAAAAATGAGGTAAATCCAACTTGGATTAAATCAATGGCTTACAGATGTATGCAAATTGGAGATTGTGGACCAAAGTTAAATTATTTAGGTCAACCTGGGGAAATGAAAATAATTGCCGAAAAAAAGTTTGGAAAGGATAATTCAATAGGTTACGAGCTAATATCAGACGGAAAAATTGTTAAATCAGGTTCCAAAACATGGAGTTTTAAGAACTTTTTTGGATTTTAAAATTTAAAAAATAAAATGGAAAGGAAAGCAAACAAAACAGAAAAGATGACGGCATTAAGTCAAATATTTTTATTAATCGTCGCTGTTTTTGCATTCGCCTGGCTTCTCGGAGGATTTAGGGGTGTAAGTGCTAATGGAGTAAGTGAAGGGAATGGTCCTAAACAATGTAATGGAATAGACGAGGATTCAAGAGTTTCTTATAATGGATATTGTGCACTTGAAGTAGATTGTATTAATGATATTCAAAACAATATAGCAAAACATGCTTTTTCAAATCAAAACTGTCAGATGAAGGGAGAAGTTTGTTGTGCTACTAACGTTGACAATGGGGGTAATTCTGATGATAAATACATTGGAAAAACCTGTTCTGATAAGGGGAGGAATAAAGGAACTTGTCAATATATAACTTCGGGTTGTGGTGGAGGGAGATTTATTG
>Ga0114931_10005163_pt1 | contig 16160 bp, 12 predicted proteins | sample 2SBtaG_FD_89579 | JGI IMG/M metagenome (GOLD analysis project Ga0114931, IMG submission 89579) | Deep subsurface microbial communities from Kolumbo volcano to uncover new lineages of life (NeLLi) - 2SBTROV14_V59a metaG | ecosystem: Environmental > Aquatic > Marine > Volcanic | place: Kolumbo...
CACGGAGATGTCGGGGCGCATAGCCGCCAGCGTATCGGCGAATTCCGGCCCACAGAACAGCACGGTGGGTGCATTGTCGTTGACGATGTACGCCAGTTCGGAGGCGGTGAGCCGCCAGTTGAGCGGTGCAAAAACCGCCCCGATTTTCGCCACGCCGAAAAATAAATCAAGGTAGATGACGCTATTGTGCGCCAGAATCGATACCCGGTCGCCCATGCCAACGCCCAACTCGCGCAGGAAATTGGCGGCGCGATTGGCACGCTCATTCAACTCGGCAAAGGTGAAACGTGTGCCGCTATCCACTTCGAACACGGCTTCACGGGTGGGCGTGAGCCGGGCGCGGTCGGTCAAAAGATTTGCGCAGTGCATAGTTTTGTCCTTCCAGTTTTATTGAAAAATGCGTTTGGTTGTGCGGTGCGAAAACGTGAAACGTAATGCGTGATTTCACACCTCACCCATCACGCTTCACGTGCCGATCACAATCCCGCCGTCAATGCGCAGGGTTTCGCCGGTGATGAAACTGGCTTCATCCGATGCGAGAAAATAATACCCGTTGGCGATGTCGCGCGGTTGGCCGAGACGGCGCAGGGGTGTGTGCTGGCGCATGCCCGCCAGAATCTTCTCCGGCATTTGGCGTACCATGTCGGTCAGGGTGAAACCGGGTGCAATGGCGTTCACGCGGATGCCGTAGCGTCCCAGTTCGCGCGCCCAGACTTTGGTCATACCGACAATACCCGCTTTGGTGGCGGTGTAATTCGTTTGCCCAAAATTGCCGTCCAGCCCGGCGATGGATGAGGCGCTCAAAATGACGCCGCTGCCCTGCTTGACCATCACCGGCGCAACGGCCTGCGCGCAGTTGAACGCGCCTTTCAGGTTGACGGAAATCACCAAATCGAAATCGGCTTCCGGCATTTGGCCGATGAGTTCGCCGTCTTTAAATTTGACCAGTTGCCCGTCGCGCAGCACACCCGCATTATTGACCAGCACGTCAATCCGCCCGAATTTGGCGACGACATCATCCACCCACGCTTGAACGGCCTGCCGGTCGGTGATGTCCACACGGTAAAAATGCCCGCCGATGGCGGCTGCGGTGGCATTGCCCGCGTCGGCGTTCACATCGCAGATGACCACGGTGGCGTTGGCTTCGGTAAACCGCTCGGCGGTGGCTTTGCCAATGCCCGCCGCCCCGCCGGTGATTAAAACAATTTTGTTGGTGAATGGCATAAGTTACTCCTTTTGAATATCAGATAGCTACGACTATTTTTGAAACGTGATGCGTGAAACGTGATGCGTGACAATTTCTTCACGTTTCACGTTTCACGTTTTACGTTTCTCCCCACTGCACGATACCCGCCGCCCAAACGTAGCCGATTCCCGCGGCGACAATTGCCATCAAATCGCCATCTTTGAGCCGCCCGGTTTCCAGCCCGCGTTTGATGTTGAACATCGCATCCTGTTCGCCGATATGCCCGACATCGTTCAAATAAACCGATTGCGTTTCATCCAAGCCGAGCCGCGCCAGCATATCGCGGTGGCCGGATGGTTTGATGAGCACCATATTCAAAAAATCCAAATCGGCGATGGTGAAGGGCGTGCCGTCCGGTTTGAGGCCGCTTTTGCGCAGTGATTCGTGAATGCAGGTCATCCAATTGTCCATCGAAACGTCGTTGAGGCGGGCTTTCATCTTTTCCGGCTCTACCAAATCGAAATAGAATTTGCCCGCTGCCACGGCTTCATCGGTGGGAAATTCGACCGTGCCGCTGGCGGGAACGACCACGTGGCGGCTCATATAGCCATCGGCCATCATATGCGCACCGAGTACGTGATTGCGCGGCCAGTTTTTGCGCAGCAACATCGCCCCGCCGCCCGCACCGATATTGAACAAAAAGGACGTATTTCGATTTTTGAAGTTGATAAAATCGCTGATACGATACCCACCCGCAATCAGCACCGTGTTGATGTCGGGGTCGGCGAGCATCATATCTTTCGCCAGCTTCATCGCGCCGACGGTGGTGGCGCAGCGAGCGTGAATATCCATCGCCCAGGCGTTGGTCGCGCCGAGTTGGTACGCCATATCCACGCCGGATGTCCACAGCAGATATTCCCGCCATTCCTCGGTGGTGCAGAGAACGACATCAATTTCTGTGGGGGGAATGTCCGTCTGTGCCAGACAATCCTGCGCGGCGCGCACGCCCATTTCGTTGGGATGAATGTCGGGGTCGCCGATGAATTTGCGCTCGATGCCGAGCTTTTCGCGCACCACCCATTCGGGCAATCCGCTTTCGGCGGCGATTTCCGCAGCGGTGATATAGGTTTCGGGGGAGAACGTCCCCACGCTGACAATTCCGACGGTTGGTTGGTTGGTCATAAAAAATTCCAATCCTGAACATCTAAATTTCCGTAAGGGCGGCTCGCGAGCCGCCCCTACATATCACGCTCGATTCATCTCAAATTCAACAATGGCTTTCACCACCGTGCGGGCGTTTTCGCCGAAAAGCATGGTCATATGATTGCCCGGCACACGGCGATAGCGTCCGTTTTTCAGCGCGGCGACGGTCTCCCGCGCTTTGTCTTCCGGCGTGACGGGCGGCGTACCCGGCGGGCCATACGGTTCGGGGGCATTGAGCAGCAGCGCGGGTTGGTCAATCTGCCGCAATAAATCCTGCCACGGTTCGAGCAACCCTTTTTCGGCGGCTTCACCGATGGCTTCCGGTTTGGAGCGGGGTTGCACGGTGCCGTCAGCGTTGAAAACCACATCGGCGCGGAAAAACGATTCCAGCGCATCGTCCCAATATCCCATCAGAAAAGGCATATTTTGGATGGCCGTTTTGTACACTTCCCAAGACGGGAAGACCATCCCCAGCCTGTCCAGCGACGGTTGAATCAATTGCCGGATGTTGGGATGAAGTTCACCCGCCGCGTCGAGGATGACCAGCTTTTCCACTCGCTCCGGGAAATGTGCCGCCATATAAATGGTGAGCAGTCCGCCAAATGAATGTCCGCCTAAAATCACTTTTTCCAGCTCCAGCGCATCCATCAGCCCGATGATATCGGCGGCGTGGTCGGCCATGCTGTACCCCGTTTCGGGCTTGTCCGACTGCCCGCGCCCGCGCAAATCGACGGCCAGCACGCGAAAATGTTCGGACAACCCGACGGCAATCAACCCGTCAAAAGAGTGTGCATTGGCGGTCAGTCCGGGCATCAGAATGAGCGGCTCGCCCGCACCGCCGTAATCCAAATAATGCAGATTAATCTCATTTACGAGCGCGAAATTATCCATCGGTTCCTCCGGACTCAACTCAACATACTTTTCCATAAATGCCATCGCATCTGAAAAACGGGTGAAGTTGCAGTGTTCTTCGCTTTGCACGTGCCGAATAACCCCGCGCCAGATGTGCGACGGGGTGGATGAATCATTGCTGGTTTTGGTGAAGCGCAATACAAACGAAACGATCTCTGTTTCAGTCATGCATACAGCCATTTTTCTTGGGTTTGTTACGATGAAATTATTGTAACACAGAGGGGTTACAGCAGAGTTACAAATGGATTACAGGGGGGATTTATGCAGAGAGGGCGCGAAACAATTCGGTGGTTTCCGGCGACGGCGCAATGCCAAGCGCGGAATCAAGTTTTTCCGTGCAATGGCGGAACGTGCGCAACACCTGCGGACGATTGCCAAGTTTGCTGTAGGCGGTCATCATCAGCCGGTAGGCCTCTTCCCAGCAATCGTCCCGCGCCAAAATCATTTCGCACGTGGGAATGACCGCCTCCCAGTCACCTCGGTTCGCTTGAATTCGCGCCACTCGCTCGGCAGTGCGTAAAAACAGCGCCAGCAATTGTTCCCGTTTTTCGCTACTCCAATCCTCATAAATGGCATCGGGCAGATAATCGTTGTGATACAGCGCCAGCGCTTGCCGGTAATGCGTCAAACTCTCGCCGGGCAGGGTGCTGTAAACTTCATCGCCGCGCTCAATGTGGTTGATGAATTCATCGGTGTCAAGCCAAATATCGGCATAGGGGCGCAGCCCGTAGGCTTCGCCGTCGCGGATGATGAACGCAGATGGCGCGCGTTGCGCTTTGTGCGGCTCCAGCGCACGGGTCAGGGTGCTGAGCGCCACTTTGAAATCGCGACGGGCTTTATCCGGTGGTGAATCGTGCCACAACGCCTCCAAAATTTTATCCCGATTCAAAAGTTGGTGGTTGTGGGTGATGAACAGTTGGAACAATCGGCGTGCAGTTTTTCGCTGCCAAGCCTGCGGCGATAATTCCTGCGACCCCAGCGACACGGTAAACTGTCCCAGCGTCTGCACGCGCAATTGATAACCGGGATGCAGTTCTACCTGTTCCAATCTCGCCGATTTGAGCAACTGACGAATGTAAAGCCGGTGGTCGGTGTGCTGTTTTGCGTGTAGCAAGATGGGGATGACCATACGAGGGGTGGGAGGCCCCAAAAAGGTTTTCCGTGTGAATAGAAAATCATACCGATGCTGTCGCGCCAATTGCAAACACTGGTCAATGGCGCGGGTGAGCCGGTCGGAATCGTGCTGGCGATACCAGAGCAGTGCGCGCCACAGATGCACCAGACATTCGCCAAAAGGTTCGCTGCACTCTTTGAACGAATTACCCGCTTGATTGAGCCATACCAGTGCCGTGTCGAATTTTCCATTCAGCACGTATGCCGCGCCCATAGTTAATTTGATGAAACTTTCCACCCACTCATCGCCCGCTTTTTGCAGGATGTCGATGCCTTGCTGTGCCACACTTTCCGCTGTTTCCAAATCGCCCTGAAAGCCATATGCCTGAACCATCCCCCAAAACAGTTCAGGCTTCAGCCGGGGAACCATCAGCGTTTCGCCAATGGCGAGCGCTTTTTCATACAGCAAGATAGCTTGGCGATAGCTTTCGGGGGTTTTTTCCAGAATGTGGGCGTGAGCCTGCCGGGCATACCCCACCGAGGTGCTGAATGGTGCGTTGAGTTTGTTGCCGCGTGCTGTTCCGAGTTTGGCATATTTCAGCGCATCATCTCGGTTGCCCAACAGTGCCGATACCAGCGCCAAAAGCAAAAGGGGTTCGCGGTGTCCGCGCGGACGGAGTACAGGATTTTTTTCTTCCGCAGCAAGTTGTTCCCTCAATCGCCGGTGGGCTTCGTGCAATCGGCCGGTTCGCAGCAGCACCCGCGCCGTCAGTTCGATGGCACGCGGCATTTCCGGTTGCAAGGTTTCGGCTTGTTTGCGAAAACGCTCTGCTTCGGAGAGTTGTCCCAAATTGAGCATATTCTCCGCCAGCAAATTCAATAAACGGGTGCGGCTGCCCTGATCCTCTTCTACATCAATGAGTTGAAGTGCCTCTTCCAGCAATTTTTCTGCCGGAGCAGGGTTCACCGTGTCGAGATATACCCGCGCTTGTCCGCGCAATGCCCGTCCCAGCACTTGAATATTGTTGCGTTGCCGCGAAAGTGTTTCGGCACGGCGATACCATTTCAGCGCAGATTCGAATTGGCTGTGCAAGCGGGCTACATCGCCGCGGTAAATGAGCAGTGACGGATGTTCGGCGAGTACATTTTCGGGAATGAGCGCCAGCCATTGCATCAGGGTGTCAAACCGGGCAGACCAGACCATTTCGCGGCCAAATCTGTCCAAAATGGCGGCGGCTTCATCGAACGCTTCTGCCCGCAGAAGATGGTATATCGCTCCGCCATCATCTCTCTGCTGCTGATAGCATGCGGCGGCGCGGCGGTGCAGGGCTTGCGCGGTGGCGGGGGCTAGCCGGTGTTTCAAAAAATTGTGAAACAGGGGATGGTAGCGCAACGTGCCATTTCCCAAATCGGCCACAAATAATCCATCCTCCGCCAATCTTTTCAGCAGAGATGCGCTATCGTTGGCGGCGCGCAGACAATCGCATTGGCGGGCGGTCATTTGTTGAAGAACCGCAGTGGCGAGCAGAAACTCTTGAATTGCCGGCGATTGTTGTTGCAGCACGTGCTGTGCCAGATAAGCGAAAATATCTTGATTCGGCGCGGAAAGTTGCGCGAGCATTTCGGTTATCGCCAGTGCAGGATTGGCTTGCAACCGTTGACGCACCATTTGCAACGCAATTGCCCAGCCCTGCGTTTCTTTCGCCAGCGCGGTGATGTCATCTTTTGCCAGCGAAAAATCGTGCCAGCGATTGAACAGCGCTGAAATCTCGGCGGGAGTGAATGCCAATTCCTGCTGGCCAATTTCCAAAATTTGGTCGGTCAATTTCCATTCGCTGTACATCGGGAAGGGAAATGGTGTGCGGGTGGATAAAATGATGTGCAGGGTGGGGGGCACACGGCGCAACAAATAGTGGAACAATTCCAGCATTTCCGCCGACCGGGTGAGAGTGTGCGCGTCATCCAGCACCAAAAACACAGCCTCGGCGCGAATGTCTGTCAGGGTGTTGATGAAAACATCCGCCACCATTTTCCACGCTACCTGTCCGTCCCAATTTTCCAGCAGGGCAGATGCGGCTTCGGGAAAATCGGGGAACGTTTGGTGGAAGCCGTAGAGCAGGTGGTTGAAAAACGTGAACGGGTCGGAATCTTCTGTGTGGAGATGATACCACACCAGCGGCACTGTGTCGTGTGCCAGTTCTGCCAGTGCGGTGCTTTTGCCGTAACCGGCGCCGGCTTGCACCAGCGTCAGGCGGTAATCTTTTGCCAACGCGATGCGATTTCGGATGCGCGGACGGTTCAGCGTGCGTTTTGGCGGGCGCGGGGGGATGAGTTTTGTTTTGACAATCAGATGGTCAGGTTGCATATGATTTCGGCTGGGAATGGATGGGTTACAGTGAAAACATTGTAACTCTACGGAATGGGGAAGTCAAGCACGGAATAGCCGCAACGATTTTACCCATAGCCGCGATAAAATTGCGCCGATGTTTGACAGGTAATATTCGGTGTGCTACAATGCACACGTGTGCGTCATCTTCCAAACAAAGAGGGTAGCCGTGTGTCCATCACCATCAAAGATATTGCAAAAGTTGCTGGTGTTTCTCATACCACCGTATCCAGAGCATTGAAGAACCATCCTTCCATCAGCGCCGAAACCACCGCGCGCATCCAGCATTTGGCGCGCGAAATGGGGTATACCCCCAACATCGTTGCCCAAAGTTTGCTCAACCGCCGAACCAACACCATCGGTATGGTGGTTACCACCATCGCCGACCCCTTTATGACAATGGTGGTCGACGGCGCGGAGTCCGTCGCCCGGCAAGCGGGTTACAGCCTCTTTTTGGGCGCGTCGCACAACAACCCCCGCGACGAGCTTGATGTGGTGAAAACTTTCCATCAGCGGCGGGTGGATGCCATCATCGTTACCTCATCCCGTGTTGGCAGTTTATATGCCACCGAGCTGGAAAAAATTGAAATCCCCATCGTGCTGATAAATGACCAGCAAGACGGAAAATACCTTTACTCTGTGGCGGTAGACGATATTCACGGGGCACAAACAGCGGTTGAGCACCTGATTTCGCTGGGACATCGTCGCATCGCTTATTTGGGAAACACTGTTCGCCCCGAAGCCAACCGGCGGCGACGCGAAGGCTATTTAGCGGCGCTGAAAAAAGCGGGCATTTCACCCGAAACCAACTTGATTTTCGACGGGGTAACCGGTGACGATGTGGCGCTGGGCGCACAAATACTGGATGATTTGCGGGCACAATCTGCCACGGCGGTTTTTTGCTGCACCGATATGCTAGCGGTGGGTATGCTGCTGTCTTGCCGCGAGCGTGGCATCGCTGTGCCGGAGCAATTGAGCATTGCCGGGTTTGATGATATTGACATCGCTCATTTTGTTTCACCGCAGTTAACCACCATTCACCAGCCGCGCCGGCAGTTGGGACAACTGGCAATGCAAATGGTGCTTGATTTGCTGAACGGTAAATCCGCCAACAACCAAATTTTACCGTGCGAATTGGTGGTTCGAGAAAGTACTGCCAAACTTTCATAAAGCTAACAAGGAGAAACCTATGTCTCCCAAAATCAATCTTGGTATTATCGGAGCGGGACGCATCGGACGGGTTCACGCCGAAAATCTGGCGTATCGTGTGCCCAATGCCAATGTGCTGGCAATCTCGGATGTGCATCTCCCCGCCGCCGAGCAGTGCGCGGCAGATTTTGGTATTCCGCAAGCGTACCGGGATCATCAACCGGTTTTGGCGGATGACCGCATTGATGCCGTACTCATCTGTTCCAGCACCGACACGCATGCGCAATTCATCACCGAAGCGGCGCAGGCGGGCAAACATATTTTCTGCGAAAAACCGATTGCGCTCAATTTGGCGGACATTGACCGCGCATTGGCTGCCGTGGCTGCGGCGGGCGTGAAATTGCAAATCGGGTTTAACCGCCGTTTCGACCCCAATTTCAAACAGGTGCGCGCCGAAATTGCCGCCGGTGCGGTGGGCGAACCGCATATCGTGCGCATCACCAGCCGCGACCCCGCGCCACCTCCCATCGAATATATCAAAGTTTCCGGCGGCATCTTTTTGGATATGACCATCCACGATTTTGATATGGCGCGTTTTCTGGTCGACAGCGAAATCGAAGAAGTTTTTGTTGCCGCTGCATCACTGGTTGACCCTGCCATCGGTGCGGCCGGAGATGTGGATACCGCCATCATCACCCTAAAATATGCCAATGGCGCACTGGGTGCCATCGACAACAGCCGTCAAGCGGCATACGGCTACGACCAGCGCGTCGAAGTTTTTGGCTCGAAGGGGATGGTTGCCGCCGAAAATGACACACCGCACCGCGCTGTGCGCAGCGATGCCGAGGGTGTCCATTCGGCAAAACCGCTGTATTTCTTTTTGGAACGATACACTGCCGCTTACACCGCCGAAATGCAATCTTTTGTGGATGTGCTTTTAAATGATGCGCCTGTTCCCGTTACCGGCGCCGATGGGCGCGCGGCAGTGGCTATCGGTTTAGCAGCGAAAAAATCGTGGCGAGAAAAACGCCCCGTAAAAATCAGTGAAATTGGTTAAAGGAGACCGTCATGACAGCCAAACTTCCCATTGGCGTTGTTGGTTTGGGTCGGATGGGTGAAGTTTATACCCATTATTTGGCAACAATCCCAAACGCAGAAATTATCGCTGTGTCTGATGTGCGGCGAGAAAAAGTGGCACAATATACCGCACAATTCAATGTAAAATTCGGGTATACCGATTACCGTGAAATGCTGGCGAATCCGGCAGTGGCGGCGGTAATGATTGTCTCGCCCACCAGCACCCACGCCGAAATCATCATCGCCGCTGCGGAGGCAGGCAAAGCCGTTTTCAGCGAAAAACCGATTTCGCTGTCGCTGGCGCAAACAGACGATATCATCGCCACCGTTGAGCGCACCGGTGCGTTTTTGCAAGTCGGGTTTATGCGCCGTTTCGACTCCGGCTATATGGCGGCGAAGGAAAAACTCGATGCGGGTGTCATCGGCGAACCGACCACCTTCAAATCCATCGGGCGCGACCCGTTCTGCCCGCCGCTGGAATATGCCCGCCCCGAAAAGAGCGGCGGTTTGATTCTCGATATGGGCATTCACGATTTCGATTTGGCGCGCTGGCTGATGAAATCGGAGGTGGTGCGGGTGTACAGTGAAGGGGGCACACTTGCCTTTCCGCAATTGAACACTGTGGGCGATATCGATAACGCCGTCATCAACATGAAATTTGAAAATGGCACGCTGGGCAACGTGGAAGTGAGTCGCAATGCCGTGTACGGTTACGACATCCGCACCGAAATTTTGGGGACGGAAGGCGGATTGAACATCGGCTATTACCGTCAAACCCCCGTGCTGGTGATGACCAAACAGGGTATCATCCACGATATGGTTCCCTACCTGCACGACCGTTTCGGGCAGGCGTATTTGAACCAAACGCAAAATTTTGTGGAAAACGTGCTGTACGACCGTCCGCCCGCCATCAACGCCCGCGACGCTCGCGCCAGCCTGATAATCGGCTTGGCGGCAACCAAATCCTTCCACGAAGAACGCCCGGTACGGCTGAAAGAATATGGATAGCAATCAGTGTTCAGCATTCATAATTCGTTTGAATGCTGACAGCTAAAAAATAAGAGACTTTATGAAACAATATAACGCCGAAAATATTTTAGTGAAACCACAATCGAATCCCGCCGACCCCGACCTGCTTCTCTCGGTGACGCCGGAGAGCGCCGGTTGGGAATACATTTCGTTTCAAGCGCGAAAACTGGCAACAGGGCAGCAATGGTCGTTCAGCACCGGCGAAAACGAACTCGCCATTGTGAACCTGTCCGGCGTGTACACCGTGCGCTCGAACCGGGGTGAATGGCATGGTATCGGCGGTCGCGCACACGTGTTCGCTGGCGCGGCGCACGCCCTGTACCTCCCCCGCCACACCGATTTCACCATCATCGCCGAAATTAGCGGCGAATTCGCCGTGACGTGGGTTCCCACCGATGAAGACCACGACCCGTGGCTCATCACCCCGCAAAGTGTCGCCATCAATGTGCGCGGTGGCGATAACGTCTCGCGGCAAATTAACGACCTGCTGCCGCCCGGTTCACCCGTGCATCGGCTGGTGCTGGTAGAGGTTTACACCCCCAGCGGCAATTGGAGCAGTTATCCGCCGCACAAACACGATGTTCACACGGTGGATGAAAACGGCAACCTGATTGAAGCCGATTTGGAAGAAGTTTACTTTTACAAAATCGACAAACCGGAAGGATACGCCTATCAGCGCGTTTACACCGGCGAAACATCGCCGTTGCAGCGCGCGGGCTTCCCCATTGATGCGTTGGTGCGCGCCGAAAACAACTGCGCCGTGCTGGTTCCCGAAGGCTACCATCCGGTGGTCAGTGCGCCGGGATACACCACCTATTATTTGAATGTGCTGGCGGGCAGTGCCCAAAGCCTCGCCAACCGGGATGATCCACGTTACAGCTGGGTGAAAGAAAGTTATCAAACTGTTGACCCGCGCTTGCCATTGTATTGAAGTCTCCGGTTTGGGAAAATCACGTTTCACGCATTACGTTTTACGCTGACGGTACACAAAAATGACAAATACAACTTCAAAAACCTACGATTCGCTCCATATGGGACGCTCGTCCATTGATTTGTACGCCAATGATGTGGGCGCGCCCTTTCCGGAAATAAAAAGTTTTGCGGCGTATGTCGGCGGCTCACCGACCAATATCAGTGTGGGCGCGCGCCGGTTGGGGCTGAAAACCGCGCTGCTCACTGGGCTGGGGGTAGACCCCGTCGGCGATTTCATCGAAGCCTTTTTGAAAAAAGAAGGCGTCGAAACGAAATTCAGCCCGCGCAAACCGGGGCATCGCACCAGTGCGGTGGTGCTGGGCATTGAACCGCCCGACAAATTCCCGCTGGTCTATTACCGCGATAATTGCGCCGACATCGAACTGACCATTGATGATGTGCGCGCCGCCCCCATCGCCGAAAGTAAAGTGCTGCAATTTGCCGGCACAAACCTCAGCCGCGAACCGAGCCGCAGCGCCACCATCTTCGCCGCCGAAATCGCGCGGCAGGTCGGCACGGAGGTGGTGCTGGATATTGATTTCCGTCCCGACCAGTGGCACGACCCGCGCGCATTCGGCGTGGCGGTGCGCAGCATCCTGCGGCTGGTGGATATTGTCATCGGCACGGAAGATGAAATCAACGCCGCAATGCTCACCGATACCGCCCAAATGGAAGTGACGCACTCGCAAATTTCCGATACCCACGTCCGTGGCGATGTGGATACCGCCATCCAAACCCTCCTGTCGCTGGGACCGAAGGCGTTGCTGCAAAAACGTGGGGAACACGGCGTGCGGGTGCATCTGCGCCACCCTGATGGCAGCATCGAGCAGATTGACGCGCCGGGCTACCCGGTGGACGTGTACAACATTCTCGGCGCGGGTGATGCCTTCGGTGCGGGGTTTTTGTATGGCTATGTCAACGGTTGGGGATGGTACAAATCGGCGCGGCTGGGGAACGCCTGCGGCGCGATTGTGGTCACGCAGCACGGTTGCGCCAATTTTATGCCCACCCTGCCGGAAGTGGAAGCCTTCGTCGCCACCCGCGGCGGATTTGAGTAGGTTTCGGTTATCAGCGTTTAGCATTCAGTATGGGAGGAAATATGACAAATACAATTCGTTTGACCACCGCGCAGGCAATTGTGAAATTCCTGAAAAATCAGTATGTCAGCCGTGACGGTGCGGAAAATCCGTTTTTTGCGGGAATGTTTGGTATTTTCGGGCACGGAAATGTTGCCGGAATTGGGCAAGCATTGCAGGAAAACCTCGATTTCCGCTATTACCAAACCCGTAATGAACAGGCGATGGTGCATACCGCCGCCGCTTTCGCCAAAATGAAAAACCGATTGCAAACCTTTGCCTGCACATCATCCATTGGACCCGGCGCGACCAATATGCTCACTGCCGCCGCCGGTGCGACCATCAACCGCTTGCCGGTGCTGCTCCTCCCCGGCGATATTTTCGCCCGCCGAAATGTGGCGCCGGTGCTGCAACAACTCGAATCGGAGCATTCGCAGGATATTTCGGTGAATGATGCCTTCAAACCGGTGAGCCGCTATTGGGACCGTATCAACCGCCCCGACCAGATTTTGACTGCGCTGCCGGAGGTGATGCGCGTGCTGACCAGCCCCGCCGATACCGGCGCGGTGACGCTTTCGCTGCCGCAGGATGTGCAAGCCGAAGCATACGATTTTCCCACCGACTTTTTCCGCAAGCGGGTGTGGCGCATTCCGCGCAACCGTCCCGACCGCGACGCGCTGGCAGCGGCGGCGGCGCGCATCAAAACGGCGAAAAAACCGCTCATTATCGCCGGAGGTGGCGTGATTTACAGCGACGCTACCGACACCCTGCGCGATTTCGTCCGCAAAACGGGCATTCCCGTGGGCGAAACGATGGCGGGCAAAGGGAGTTTGCGCTTCGATGACCCGCTCTGTCTCGGCGCTATCGGGGCGACGGGCACGCTGGCGGCAAACCGCATCGCCAAAGATGCCGATGTGGTCATCGGCATTGGCACGCGCTACAGCGATTTCACCACCGCCAGCAAAACCGCGTTCCAAAACCCCGATGTGACCTTCATCAACATCAACGTGGCGGAATTTGATGCCGCCAAACATTCGGGGCTGATGCTGGTGGGCGATGCCAAAATCACCCTGGAAGAATTGGCGGCATTGCTGGGCGATTATCGCGTTGCGGATGAATACCGTGCCCACGCTGAGGCGCTGCACCGCGAATGGGAGACGGAGGTGGACAGAATTTATGCGCTACGGCACGAACCGCTGCCCGGTCAGGGGGAACTCATCGGCGCGGTGAACGATTTGGGCGACCCCGACGCGGTGATGGTTTGCGCGGCGGGCAGTCTGCCCGGCGATTTGCACAAACTCTGGCGGGCGCGCCACCCCAAACAATACCATCTGGAATACGGATACAGTTGTATGGGCTATGAAATTGCCGGCGGGCTGGGGGTGAAAATGGCTGACCCGGCGCGGGAAGTGTATGTGATGGTCGGCGATGGCAGTTATTTGATGCTCAATGGCGAAATTGTCACTTCGGTGCAGGAAGGGGTTAAATTAACCATCATTTTGATGGATAACCACGGGTTTAAAAGTATCGGCGCGTTGAGCCGCTCACTGGGGTCGAAGGGTTTCGGCACGCGCTACGCCCGCCCACAGCACAACTATCTCCCCGACGATGACGCCGCTGCGGTGGAAACGCTCCCCGTTGATTTGGCGCAGAACGCCCGCTCGCTGGGGGCGCACGTCATCGAATGTAAAACCTACGATGAATTTGTGCAGGCGCTACAAACGGCGAAGGAAATTGACCGCACCACCGTCATCACCATTGAAAACGATCGTTATGTCGGCGTGCCGGGCTATGAAAGCTGGTGGGATGTCGCCGTGGCGGAAGTGAGCCGAATGGAAACGGTGCAAGCCGCCCGCGCTGAATACGAAAAAATGCGAGCAAAAGAACGTTACTTTTAATGACAGGACACTATCACATGGCATCCATAAAACTCGCCAACGCGCCGTGTTCATGGGGAGCGTTGGAATTTGAAGATATTGGTGAACGCCAAATAGGTTATCGGCAAATGCTGGATGAATTGGTGGAGACCGGATACACCGGCACAGATTTGGGCGATTGGGGCTATATGCCCACTGACCCCGCCCGTCTGCATGCGGAACTTTCGGCGCGGCATGTGGCAATGGTGGGCGCATTTGTGCCGGTGCCGTTAAAAAATGCCACCGCCCACGCTGACGGCATTGCCGAAGCGGTGAAAATCGCACGGTTGCTGGCGGCAGTTTCCGAAGTGAGCAATTCCACCCGCCCGCCGATAATTGTGCTGGCAGATGAAAACGGCACTGTACCGCAGCGTGTGCAGAATGCGGGGCACATCACGCCCGAAATGGGGCTTTCGAATGCAGAATGGCACACATTTGTCGCCGGCGCGCAAGCTGTCGCCCGTGCCGTGCGCGACGAAACCGGATTGCGCACGGCCTTCCATCACCATTGCGCCGGATACGTCGAAACCCCCGCCGAAATTGACCGCCTGCTGTCGCTCACCGACCCGGCACTGCTGGGTTTGGTGTTCGATACCGGACATTACGCCTTCGGCGCGGGCAGTTGCGAGGCTGTTCTTCCCGCGCTGGAAAAATACAGGGAACGCATTTGGCTGGTTCATTTTAAAGATTTTCAGCCGGATATTGCCCGACAGGTGGCAGAAAATCGGTGGGGTTATTTTGAAGCCATCCGGCACGGCATTTTTTGCGAATTGGGGCAAGGAGGCATAGATTTTACAGGTATTGTGCAATGGCTGAAAAACACCGGTTACGATGGCTGGGTGGTGGTAGAACAAGATATTCTGCCCGGAATGGGAACGCCCAAAGAAAGTGCCCGCCGCAATCGAGAGTTTTTGGCATCAATGGGCATTTGAATCGCGAGGAAAATTATGATACTCACGCTCGGCAAACGCCGAAATCTACAGCAAATATCCAATAAACGGAGGGTGTTCACCATTTTGGCGGTTGACCACCGCGACCCACTGATTGATATGCTCACCGCCCGAGACGGCAATCGCCCCACCCCGCAAATGGTGTGCGACGAAAAATTGCGGCTGGTGCGCGCGCTAGCAGAACACGCCAGCGCTGTACTGCTCGACCCGATATACAGTGTGGAACCTGCCATCACCGACGGCGTACTTCCCGGTTCGGTGGGGTTATTGGTTGCCCGCGAAAAATCGGGGTACACCACCCGCGCCGATGCCATCAGCCGCACTACCGAATTGCTTCCCGATTGGACGGCCGCAACCATTAAACGCATCGGTGGAAACGCCGTAAAAATGTTACTCTATTATCATCCCGATGCCCCTAACGCCGCCACGCAAGAGGCTGTGGTGCGGCAAGTGGCATCAGAATGCCGCGAAGCCGACATTCCTTTTTTGCTGGAACCGATTTGCTATCCGTTACAACCCGGACAAAAGAAAACCGACCCTGATTTCGTGGCGCAGCGCCCGGCGCTGGTACTTGAAGCGGCGCGACGGCTGGTTCCGCTGGGTGTGGATGTGCTGAAAGCCGAATTTCCCACAGATGCCGCCGAAACCGATACGGGAAAAATGGCAGCATACTGTCAACAATTAACAGAAAGTATCAATGTGCCGTGGGTGCTTTTGAGTGCCGGTGTCGATTTTCACACCTTCCAGCGCCAGTTGGAAATTGCCTGCGATGCCGGTGCGAGCGGCTTCACCATCGGGCGCAGTATTTGGCAAGAGGCGGTTTCGCTGCGTGAGTCGGCGGAACGAGACCATTTTTTGTACAGCGTGGCTATCAGCCGTCTGCGCATATTGGCTGATATCGCCACTTATCGTGCCACAAGCTGGACGGCTCGGTAAATGGATCCCGGATATTTCCCTGCGGGAAATTCCGGAATGACAGGTTTATGCAAGAGGCCTAATGGCCGGTAAACCCGCCAGCACAACCGCGGCGGATAGAGGGGCGTGCAGCAGTTCCAACGGGTTTCGCAATTCAAGTTTTAAACACAATATTGGGTGCGTTTCACATTTTGGGCGAGATTGATATTCGCCGGCCTACCGGAATTTCGCCTCGAATTAAAATTCAAGGCTCAAAAGTATCTTCTCAAAATATAG
>Ga0114931_10005164_pt1 | contig 16157 bp, 11 predicted proteins | sample 2SBtaG_FD_89579 | JGI IMG/M metagenome (GOLD analysis project Ga0114931, IMG submission 89579) | Deep subsurface microbial communities from Kolumbo volcano to uncover new lineages of life (NeLLi) - 2SBTROV14_V59a metaG | ecosystem: Environmental > Aquatic > Marine > Volcanic | place: Kolumbo...
CGCAGTCGAACCCCTGATGGCCGAACGCGTCGAGGTGATCCGCGGCCCCGGCACGCTCATCTACGGCAGCAACGCCGTCGGCGGGGTCGTCAACGTCGAGGACCGCCGCATTCCGAAGGAGATACCCGACGACAACGTCGAGACCGCCGTGCGCGCGACCTACGGCAGCAACGCCAACGAAAAGGACGGGGCAGCCGCTGTGATCGCTGGCTACGAGAACTTCGCCGTCTCCGCGCAGGGGTATTTTCGCAACACCGACGACTACCACGCACCCGGCTTCCAGCGATCGGCAAAACTGCGCGCCCTCGATCCACAGGAGAACGAGCCGCGCGGCACCGTGCGCAACACCGACATCGATAACAACGGCGGTAGCCTCGGCGGATCCTACATCTGGTCCAACGGCTACATCGGGACGTCCTTCGGCATCCGCAACGACAACTACGGTATCCCGGACGCCGGCGGCGGCATCCCACAGGCACCGCCGACCGGATCGAACCTCGGGGCTTCGCACCTTCAGTTTCATTCTCGCGAACGATCCGGCACGAGCCCCAGCATGGCTGGACAACAGCTCGACGCCGCGACCGCGCCCAACCCAATGGCGCAAAACCCGAACGTCCGTATCGACGCCCAACAATGGCGTGTCGATCTCGACGGTGAAATCCGCGCCGACATGATCGCCTTCGACACCGCCCGGTTGCGCTTCGGCTATGCCGACTACCAGCACGCCGAGCTCGAAGATGGAGTGGTCGACACCGAATTCGGGCGCAATGCCTGGGAGGCACGCATGGAGTTTCTCCAGGTACCGTGGAAAGACCTCGACGGCGTCGTCGGCCTGCAATTCAGCGACAGCGAGTTCATCTCGGTTGGCGAGGAAGCTTTCGTCCCACCCAACCAGACGTTTCGCGCCGCCGTCTTCGCCGTAGAGGAGTACCCCATCGGTCCCTACTCGATCGAAGGCGGCTTGCGCTACGAGCACCAGGACTCGTCCGCCGATTCGATCGACAGCAATCTCGGCTTTGACGGATTCAGCTTCTCGCTCGGCGCCAAACGCGAATTGTTCGACGACTACCTCATCGGAGTGACCTTTGGGCGGAGCGAACGCCTGCCCGGTGCCGAGGAGTTGTTCTCCAACGGCCCCCACCTCGGCACCTTCTCCTTCGAACTCGGAGACCCCACCCTCGACAAGGAGACCGCGGTCAGCGTCGAGGCCACCCTGCGCAAACAGTACGGTGTCGTCCAGGCCGGCTTGAACTTCTTCTATTACCGCTTCCAGAACTTCATCTTCGAGGACCGAACCGGGGAGATGCAGGACGGCCTCAGCGTCTTCCAGTTCAACCACGGCAACGCCGAGTTCTTCGGCGGTGAGTTCACCACCTCAGCGCAGATTTTCGAACACCGCTTGTTCGATGCGTTCGCCGACTTTCAGCTCGATTACGTGCGCGCCGAGCTCACCGACACTGGAACACCGCTACCGCGCATACCCCCCTTGCGGTTGCTCGCCGGCCTGGACGCCTCGAACGACTTCCTGCACGGTCGCCTCGAATTCCAATGGGTCGACCAACAGAACCGCATCACCGACTTCGAGCTACCCACGGATTCCTACTTCCGGCTCAACCTGGGACTCGACTGGCACCCCTTCCCCGATGACTACGACGTCACCCTGCGCCTCGACGCGCGCAATCTGACCGACGCCAAGGGGCGCAACCACGTATCGTTTCTCAAGGACCGGGTGCCGCTGCCCGGCCGCGACATCCGGCTCTCGGTCACGGTTCGCCTGTAAAGCGCCTCATCCGGGCGGGCAGCGCGACCGAGTGCCGCCCGCCCGCGCCCGGACACCCGGACACCCGGACACCGCGGCGAAAAGCGGTGCCATTCACGCACCGCGAATCAGTGTTCCCGGCAGGGCGCCAGTCGGCTCGTCATCCTCGATGGTGACTTCACCACTGACGATCGTCGCCCGATACCCTCGCGCCCGCTGCATGAAACGCTTTCCACCGGCCGGCAGATCGTAGACCATCTCCGGTGGATCGAGACACAACCCGGCCAGGTCGATCACGTTCAGATCGGCCTTCTTACCGACCTCGACAACGCCGCGGTCGGTGAGGCCGTAGAGGTCGGCGGTATCTTTCGACATCCGCTTCACCGCGAGCTCGAGCGGGATCCGATCTCCGCGTTTCCTGTCGCGCACCCAGTGGGTGAGCATGAAGGTCTGGATCGACGCGTCGCAGATCGTTCCGCAATGCGCGCCACCATCGCCGAGCCCGAGCGCGGCCCGCGGGTGAAGCATCATTTCGCGGATCGGGTCGGCGGTGAGGTCGGTGTAGTTGAGGATCGGCACCAGGAACAGCTCCTTGCCATCGCGCTCGAGCAAACGGTCGTAGAACAACTCGAACGCATCGCGCCCTTCCCGCTTCGCGATCGCCTCGATCGAATCCTCGTAGGCCGGCTCGTAGTTGGGCGGATCGCCCATCGGGAAGGTGCGCCCGAGAGTGGTCAGCAACGGCGACACCTCGGCGGCGACCTCGGCCAGGATGCGCCGCTTGGTCTCCGGGTCGCGCATGCGCCGGACGCGCTCCGCGAAATCCAGGGACAGCAGATTCTTGTACGTGGGGTAGTCCATGAACGGGTGGATATTCGTCTGATGCCCGATCAACAGTCCGAAGGGACGCCCGGCAACCTGCGGGAAGACCTGCGCCCCTTCGGCGACGGCCGCCGACGACAGGTCGAGCAACTCGCGCCACAGCTCGGGCGCCGGATCCACCTGCAGCATCGCAAACGTCACCGGCCGACCGATTTCGGCCGAGAGCTTGCGCATCCAGGCCAGCTCTTGCCGCGGCGCGGCGATGTCCTCTCCCGCGGCGCCCGCGCCGGCCACCTCGAAGATGCCGCGGCCCACTTCCTGCAAGACTCTGCCAATGCCAAAGAGCTCGTCAGCGGCGGCAAACGTGCCGGGGACCGGCTCGCCCGTAATCGCCCGGTGCGCCACGGTACGCGAGGTGGAGAAACCGAGCGCTCCGGCGAGCATCCCTTCTTTGACGATGGCCGCCATCCGCTCGATGTCGGCGGCGGTCGCCGGCTCGTTGTCGGCGCCGCGCTCACCCATGACGTAGGCGCGCACCGGGCCGTGCGGTACCTGGGTGCCGAGATCCATGCTGAAACGCCGCCCGGCGAGCGCGTCGAGATACTCGGGAAAGCTCTCCCACGCCCACTGAATCCCCTCGTGCAGGGCCGCTCCCGGTATGTCCTCGACTCCCTCCATCAACTGGATGAGAAAGTCGTGCTGGTCGGGTCTCACCGGAGCGAAACCGACGCCGCAGTTGCCCATCACCGCAGTGGTCACGCCGTGATAACACGACGGAGCGAGCTGCGGATCCCATGTCGCCTGGCCGTCGTAGTGGGTATGGATATCGACGAAGCCCGGGGTCACCGTCAGCCCGGCGGCATCGATCGTTCGCTTCGCGTCACCCGTCACCTCGCCGACCGCGACGATCCTGCCCGCCTCGACAGCGACGTCGCCGCGCACCGGCGCCGCGCCTGTGCCGTCGACGATCGTGCCACCGCGTATCACCAGGTCGTACTTCATCGATCCATCTCCAATGGTTTGACCGGACCCGCCCGTCCGACCAATTCGGCCACCCGGTCCGCCATGCACGATCATTGCGCTTACTACGCGAATGTTCTACCGGCAACGGGATCACCAGAAACCAATCACCAATCACGAACCACCATCCCCCAACCACAGGAGCACGACAATGAAACCTCGCGCTGGATTCATCGGGCTGGGAATCATGGGCAAGCCGATGGCCCGAGCGATGATCGACAAGGGCCTGGAAACGAGCGTCTGCGACATCGCCGACGCCCCTGCCGAAGAGCTCGCCGCACTCGGCGCAACCCGCGTCGCGACGCCGCGCGAGCTCGCCGACCGATCCGACGTCGTCGGCATCTGCGTCCGCGACGACGACGACGTCCGCCAGGTGTGTTTCGGCGACGACGGATTCTTCGCCAGCTCGAACCGCGGCCTGGTGCTCGCCATCCACAGCACGGTGTTTACCGAAACGGTACTCGAGGTCGGCGCCGCCGCGGTGGAGCGCGGGATGGAGGTCCTCGACGCGCCCGTAACCGGCGGCCCGATGGCTGCCGAAGCGTGCGCTCTGACGTACATGATCGGCGGCGCCGAGGGAGCCTTCGAGAAATACCGGCCGGCGTTCGAAACCTCGGCCAAGACGGTGGTCCACACGGGACCGCTCGGCAGCGCGACCTACACCAAGATCTGCAACAACCTCTTCCAGTATGTCGCCTTCGCCGGGGTCTACGAGGCCTTCAGTCTGCTGCGCCACCTCGGCGTCCCGAAAGAGGTTCTCGAGCAGGTAACCCGCTCGAACGGTTTGCTCAACGACAGTTGCGCATCGTACATGAACGGCATCGTCGCCATGGACGACGATACGGTGAGCAGCGAGGGAATGCAGTCCTATATGCGAGGCCGTCTGGCGATCGCCGAAAAGGACCTCGCCATCGCGCTCAAGGAGGCCAAGCGGGTCGGTTTCGCAATGCCGAGCGCGGCCCTGGTGTCGCAGACGATGGCGCGCATCTACCGCATCGACGACCCCAAGAAGAGGTAGCCGGCGTGCCGTGCGCCGGGCTCGCCTCGACCGCGGAGCAGCGATCATGCCGAACTCGGAATCGACGACCGCGCTGGCGGAGAGCGATGTATCGACTTGGGACCTGCGCACCGAGGTCCTGATCGTCGGCTTCGGTGGCGCTGGCGCCTGCGCCGCGATCGAGTCGGCGCGCGCGGGAGCGGCAACGACGGTACTCGAACGCGCCAGTGGCGGCGGTGGTACAACGGCACTGTCGACCGGCGTCTGCTATCTCGGCGGCGGCACTCGAGTGCAACGAGATTGCGGCTTCGCAGACAGCGTCGACGACATGCTGGCCTACGTCCGCCTGGCCGCCGGACAGGGCGTCGACGAGGACCGTATCCGCCTGTTCTGCGAGAGCAGCGTCGAGCACTTCGACTGGCTCTGCGAGCTCGGGGTCGAGTTCAAGAGCGCCTACGAGCCCGAGAAGACGACCCACCCTTTCGGCGAAGAGGGTCTGCACCTGAGCGGCAACGAGAACGTCCACCCGTTCGCCGAGCACGCGCGCCCGGTTCCGCGCGGCCACAAGCCGCGCCACCCCGGCGAGGCCGGCGCCTACCTGATGCGGGTCCTCAACCGGGCCGCGGAGACGGCCGGGGCCGAAGTCCTCTGCGATTGCCGCGCTCGCCGCCTGGTGAAAAACGCCGCGGGCAGGGTCGTCGGAGTGGTCGCCCGCCGCGACAACCGCGACGTGACGATACGGGCCGAACGGGGAGTGATCCTCTGCGCCGGTGGATTCATCATGAACGAGCGGATGCTGCAGAAGCACGCCCCACTGCTGCTGCGGTGCAACTACAAGGCGGGTTGCCCGGGCGACGACGGCTTGGGAATCGTCATCGGCGAAGGCGGTGGCGCCGAGGCAATCAACATGAGCGAGGGCCTCGTGCTCAACGCCTACTACCCGCCCGGAAAACACGTCATGGGCATCCTCGTCGACGCCAACGGGCAGCGCTTCATCGATGAAGACGCCTATATCGGCCGCGCCAGCGACGCGATGTTGCGTGTCGCCGACGGCCGGGCCTGGCTCGTCGTCGACAACGAGCTCTACGGTGTGACCCAGGTGCCGCACCGTTTGGCCGCCGTCGAAGAGTCCTTCGCCGCGCTCGAGGAATCCCTCGGCATGCCGCGCGGTGAGCTCGTCCACACCATCGACACCTACAACCGACACGCCCGGCGCGGCGAAGACCCTCTCTTCCACAAGTCGCGCGATTACGTACGGCCGCTGCACGTCCCGCCCTACGCGGCCCTCGACTGTACCACCAGCGGCTCGATCTACGGCGCTCTCACCCTGGGAGGCCTTTCCACATCGGCGCTCGGCGCCGCGCTCGACGCGCAGGGGCAACCGATTGCGGGGTTGTTCGCAGCCGGGCGCAACGCCGCCGGGCTGTGCCGCGAAGGACGCACCTACGCCAGCGGCCTGTCGATCGCCGACGCGACGTTCTTCGGAAGAGTCGCCGGACGAGTCGCCGCCAGCGGCCGCTGGTAAGCCACACTCAGCCGGGACGGCCAATGGCACCGGCTGAGGTCCACGGGGAAGGCTGAGACTCGGGCTGGGGCTGAGGCTGAGGAGGGGCGATACGGCCCACCAACTCCGCGCACTCGTGCTCGGTCATGTACTTCGGCACCGGGTAATTGAGGAACGCCTCGGCGCACGCCTGGCGAGCGATCGCGCCGATATCCTCTCGCTCGATGCTGTCGAGGTGGCTGGCAATCCCGACCTCGCCCATCAACTCGCGTATCGCCTCGATGAACCGGTCCGCCTTGTCGGCGTCGCTCGTCGCGCCGCAACCCACACCGACCAGATCGGCGAGGAGCGCCAGGCGCCCCCGTGCCTCGCTTTTCGAGAATTCCAGGACATGCGGCAGGGCGATCGCGTTGGCCAGCCCGTGCGGCGTTCCGTAGTGCGCGCCAAAGGTGTGCGCGATCGCGTGCAAGTAGCCAACGCTGGTGCGGGTGAAAGCGAGCCCCGCGTAATACGACGCCAGCGCCATCGCCTTGCGCGCCGCGAGGTCGCTGCCGTCCCGGTACGCGACCGGCAAGTGCTCGAACACCAGGCGGATCGCCAAGCGGGCATAGCGCTCGGTCTGCGCCGTCGACGTCTTGGCGATGAACGACTCCACAGCGTGCGTCAACGCATCCATGCCGGTGGCCGCCGTCACCGCCGGAGGCAGCCCCGACATGAGAGTCGGATCCAGCGCTGCCATCAGGGGCAGGAGCTTCGGATCGAGGAAGAACTTCTTCTCGTGCGACGTCGAATCCGAGACCACCGCGGCGATCGTCACCTCGGAGCCGGTTCCGGCGGTCGTCGGGATCGCGAACAGCGGCAACGGCGCCAGGCGCACCTTGAAGCGGCCCTCGAGCTTGCTCAACGGACGGCCGTTCGCACCCAACGCGGCAATCATCTTGGCGGCGTCCATCGGCGACCCGCCGCCGAGCGCCAGGACTGCGTCACAGCCGTCGCTCTCGAGCTGATCGTAACCGGCGGCGATCTGATCGAAGGTCGGATCCGGCAGCACCCCGGCGTAGACCGACCAACGCAACCCCGCCGCGTCGAGACTCGCACCGACCCGCTCGACGAGACCGAGCCGCACCAGGGTCTCGTCGGTCACCAGCAACAGCTTCGCGACCCCGCTGTGAGCGATCGACTCGCACAGCTCGGCGACCGCGTCGCTGCCGACAAACGTCACCGGCACCCGGTCGGGCAGGAATGCGGCCACCAGCTTACCGATGCGAACCGCGAGGCCGTGCAACAATTTCTTCAGCGATTCCATCACGTCCTCACTTCTCAACTTTCAGCTCTCAGCTCTTGGCGTTCAGCTTTCAGCCTGACCGGCTTCGTTTTCGCCTTCCTGGCTTTGGCCACCGCGCCCTTACGCGCGCCCTTGTGCCCACTCTTGCGCGGCGCCTTGCGCGACCGTTTGCCGGTCGCGGCGCCGTAGAGCTCGTCAAACGAATCGCCAATACAGCTCGCGTAGAATCCGGGATCGGGGATCATCTCGCGGCACGAGGTGAACGCAATGCTGATGCGACCCGAGTAGCTGAAGACCGGATGGATCAATCCCATGCCGTCCATCACCGGACCGAGTCCGTACAGCGACACCATCTTGGCGCCCGTGAAATAGAGGGGAATCTGCGGCCCCGGAACGTTGGTGATTACGGTGTTGAGAAAGGGGCGGATGTTGTTCGCCAGACCGAGCCGCGTATAGAGCCGCGCGGCGAGACCGGCGAGCGCCCCCGGGACGAACTGCGTCATGTCGGTCATCGTCCGCGCGCCGACGGCATCGGCCGCGGCTTTGGAGTCGCGCGTCCCCTCGTAGACGCGCTCGAGACGCTCCAGCGGATCGTCTACCTGGGTGTAGAGGGTCACCGACATTGTTGAGATCTTGTTGCCCGCACTCCCCCGCTCCTCCGCGGTGCGCACCGAGATGGGCGCCATCGCCACCAGGGACTCGCGCGGCAGCTCCTTGTGAAACTTCAAGTATTTTCGCAGGGCACCGCTGCAAACTGCTAGAATCACGTCATTGACGGTGCAGCCCGGCACGGCCTTGCGGATCTCCCGAATGGCGTCGAGCGAGAAATCGCGCCCCTCGACGACGCGGTGACTCGACACCACTCCGTTGAAGCGCGTGCGCGGTACCGGCCCGGCGCCCTCGACCTCGTCGCCCGAGGCGCCGAGAAACAAATGGGCGAGACCGGGGGCCGTGCGACCGAGGACCTGGGCAAAGCGGAAAGGGAAACGAACGTTGTTGACCGTCGTGCGAAGCGCCAGATCGAGCATTCCCGGCTCGGCCTCTGGAACCCAATCGTGCATCGGCTTGGGCGGTTTCGCCCGCGGACTCAGATCGTGAATCGCCGCTGCCAGCTCGGCGCCCGAGACACCGTCGATCGCCGCGTGGTGGACCTTGGTGAAAACCGCGAAGCTGCCCTTGGGGACACCGGCGACACTGTCGAGTCCGCCGATGACGTACATTTCCCATAGCGGCCTGTTGAGATCGAGCTGTCTCGCGTGAATCCGCGCCACCTGGATGCACAACTGGCGCCAATCCCCCGGGGCGGGCAGCGCGATGTGGCGGATGTGGAACTCGATGTCGAAGTTCGGGTCTTCGATCCAGTAGGGGTGGTCGAGATCGAACGGGACCTGCACCAGGCGCTGGCGAAAACAGCGCGCGAGATGAAGCCTCTTCTCGACGTTCTCGAGAATTCCCTTGAAGGTTACCACGCCACCCGGCGCAGTGCTCTGATCGTAGATCGCAAACGACCCGATGTGGGTCGGCGCAGTCGCCGTCTCGAAATAGAGGAACGACGCATCCATCCCGCTGAGCTGTTCCATCGGAACCCCTTTCGCTCCCCCCCTTGCAACACATCCACGGGGCAAAGCGCAATCGACCCGGAGGAGGATTGGCTTTTAGCCATCGGCTTTCAGCTCTCAGCCTTCGCCTGTGCCTCCGCGCGAAGCGAGTTTCCAACCACTTGCCGCGCCAGGCGATCGAGCAGCGAGTCGATCCCACCACCGCTCGACGCGCCGTAGATCAGCCGATCCGGCCGAACCACCAGCACTTCGTGCGCGTCGAGCACAGGCAGCAACGCTCCCTCCGGATCGGGCACCTCGACCAGCGCGGCGCCAATCGCGTCACAGAACCGCCGCGCCCGCTCGCCGAGGAAAGCTCCGGGATCAGTCTTCGCCACCACCGACCAGTGCGGGCCCACTGTCTCGTCGAACGGAAGCACGCCATCGCCCACCTTCACCACCGCCTGCGGCAGCATCTGTCCGGCCCAGGCGCTGCTCTCCGTCGCCAGCAGTCCTTCGGAGAGGTCGGGCAACACACGGCTGCCGCCATAGGCGTACTCCTGCAAAGCGGGCGGCGGTTCCGGACCGCCGCGCGCCATCTCCGCGTACGCATCGATCAACTTGCCGGTGTTGGTCGAGTGCTCGACCATCGCCACCGCCAGCGGCCGGCGCTCGGCGCCGTACGTGTCGAGGGTCTCCTCGCCCGCCTGACCGCGCCGCACCATCGCCAGCTTCCACACGAGGTTCTCGACGTCTCGCACGCCGGTGCACAACCCCTGCCCCATGAACGGCGGCGTCTGGTGCGCGGCGTCGCCGGCGAGGAAGACGCGACCGCTGGCGAACCTTTCGGCGATGGTGGCGTGGAAGCGGTACACCACCGCGCGCACGATCCTGCCGGCCTCGCGCGGCAACCAGGGCTCGAGCAGCTGCCAGACGCGGTCGCGGTCTTCCATCTCCTCGCGCGTTTCCCCCGGCTTCAACTGGAACTCCCAGCGCCGCTGCGCTCCCGGCATCGGGATCACGGTGACCGGCCGGTCGGGGTCGCAGATCTGTTGGCAGAATGGCGTCAGCTCGACCGGCCGCGTCGTCTCGAGATCGATGACCAGCCATTCGCGATCGTAGCCCAGGCTGTCCCAGGAGATGCCGCAGCTGCGCCGCACGAAGCTGGTCGCGCCGTCGGCGCCGATCGCCCAGCGCGCGCGCACCCGCGATGTGTCGCCGGACACGCGATCGCAGACCTCGAGCTCGACGTGGTCCGCGTGCTGCTCGATGGCGAGTACCTCGTGCGATACGCGCAACGCGACGTCCGCGTAAGCCGAGAGGCACGATCGCATCGCCTGCTCGAGACCGGGCTGATCGATATTCAACAGTGGCGGGTAGCCGCTCTCCAGCAACGTCCCGGGCGGCGTCTCGAAACCGATGATGCGCACGCCGGATGCATCGACGAACTCCGCCCCCCTCATCTCGCAGGTGGACGGCAAAATTGCGTCGAGTACTCCCGCGTTGTGCAGAATGCGCTGCACGTCGTGGTGCAGCCCAGCCGCCCGCGGCAGGTCGTAGACCGTCGCTTCGCGGTCGAATGCCACCGCGGACAGGCCGTAGACACCACAGAAATTGGCGGCGACGATGCCGACCGGTCCGCCACCGACGATCGCGACGTCGTACATCTCAACCCTTCGCGATGCAGCCATTGCTCATCGTGCCGATACCCTCGATGGTCGTCGTGACGGTGTCGCCGGGCTGCAAGAACGTGCCGCTCAGAACACCGACGCCAGCGGGCGTACCGGTGAAAATGAGATCGCCGGGCTCCAACGTGCAGATCGACGAGAGGTAGGCGATCAACGTCGGGACATCGAAAATCAGATCGCTGGTACGCGCGTCCTGGCGCCGCTCGCCGTTGACGTCGCATGTCAGAGCCAGATCCGCGGGGTCGTCGAACTGATCCAGCGAGACGATCGCCGGGCCGATCGGACCGTACGTGTCGAAGGACTTGGCCAGGTCGAAGTGGGCGGGTTTGGCGGCAAACTGCGTGGTCCGCTCGGACACGTCCTGGCCGCAGGTCAAACCGGCGACGACGCCCCAGGCATCGGCGGCGACAACATCGCGGCCGCGCTTGCCGATGACGACGACCAGCTCCGCCTCCCAGTCGGTCGTCGGGCCGTAGATGATGACATCGTCGGTCGGACCGACCAGACAGCTCGGAAACTTGGTGAAGCAGACCGGCGAACTCGGCAGATCGACCCCGGACTCCTCGGCGTGCCCCCGGTAGTTCAAACCGATCCCGAAAACCTTCTGCGGCCGCGGCACACACAGCCCGAGCGGGGCACCGTCGAGAGCGCCATCTGGCGCACCGCTCAACCCGGCGGCAACTTCGTGTAGCTCACCAAAGCGTGCAATCGCACGCATCGGGTCGGGCGAAAACCCGCCACCGCTGTGTCGCTCGAGATCGTAGACCCCGTCGTTCACAATCAATACCGCCCTCTGATTCACACTCCCCAGCCTGAACGCCATGCAATTCCTCCCGATGGCACCCGCCGCGCTTGGCGTGGGTGCATAAGTTTTCCCGCTATCCTCGGTCCCGCTCGCCCTCGCGCAACGCCGGCAACGGACGCAACCGACCGTGCGCGATCTTTCGCGCCTCGTCGCTGGCAACACCGAGAATGCGCAGCACATGTTCGACCGCGTCGTCGAGATCTCGGTCGTCCAAGCGCTTCTCCAACCGCCCTGTCATTACCGCGATGAACGCTCCCGATACCATCAACCTGACGACATCCAGGTTGCCGACGTGAAAGCGTCCAGCCTTTACTCCCGCCAGAGCATCGCGCATCCCGCTCTGGCCGAGCCCTTCGAAGACCATCTCCTGCGACAAACCCGAATGGAGAACAAACCAACCACAAAGCGGATCGCCGCTGAGCTCGCGCAAGCCGTGCCGCATCGCCGTCGCCATCACCTGCGCCGGATCGTCGATCTTGCCGACCAGGCGATCGATCCTCTCATTCAACGACCGCGTCCGCGCGCGGGCGATCGGCACCAGAACCGCACTCTTGCTGTCGAAGTAGTGATAGAAAGAGCGCCGGGCAATATTCGCCGCCTCGGCGATGTCGTCGATCGTCACCCGATCGACGCCGCGCTCCAACATCAGCCTTTCGGCGACGTCGAGGATCCGCTGTCGCACGCGCGTGCGACGCCGCGCCACCCGGCCCTCGGGCGCGGCGGATTCGATCGACTCGGCTACTCCTCCATCCATTTGGGCATGTCCTAGCGCAATCTTGCACTCAGTGCAAGATTGCGCTAGGTGCTTCATTACTCGGGTGCGCGGAAGGCGCGTCCTCCAGCCGACACGAGGAGTTGCCATGAAGCTTCGCTGGTCCCACGCAGTTCTCTATGTTCGCGACATCGACGAGATGATCGATTTTTACGAGAGCGTTCTCGGCTTTCAGGTGAGCGACCGCGGCCAGATGGATCCGAACGTCCCCGGCATCGAGCTCGTATTTCTCTCGCAAGTGGGCTCCGAGCACCACCAGCTGGCGTTCGCGCCAGTGCGCGGCGAGGGACCGTCGACGACCCTGGACCACATCGCCTTCCGAGTCGATTCGCTGGCCGACGTCAAGTCGATGGCTGACAAGCTGACAGCAGACGGGCGCGCCACCGATCTCGAGCCGCTGACTCACGGCAACACCTGGTCGATCTACTTCAAGGATCCGGAAGGCAACGGCGTCGAAGTGTTCTGCGACTCGCCGTTCGCTGTCCAGCAGCCGCAAATAAGACCCTGGGACCTCGCGATGAGCGAAGAAGACCTGCGCCGCCAGACCGAGGAACGGTTCGCCGACCAACCCGGCTTCATGCCAGCAGAAGATTTCTACAAAGCGCACCGGCGACGTCACGGCGAAGAGTGAACGATCAGCTTTCAGCTTTCAGCTTTCAGCTGTTGGCTCTTGGCTTTGGGCTCTTCGCTCTCAGCCGTTCCGCCCGATCGCATCGACGATCGCGCCGAGAAACCGCTCGTCGGTGACAACCTCGATGATCGCCGTGCCGATGAACTGGACCCCGACACAGACCAGCAGAAAGCCCATGATGCGACTTAGCGCGCTCACTCCGGTGGCGCCGAGGTATCCCACCACCCGCTCCGCGGCGCGCAGCACCAACCACGAGCTGAAGGCGACCATCAAAATGCCGACTGCTATCGCCGAGTTTTCCCACCACACGTCGGCGTTGGCCGACATACCGATGACCACCGCGATCGCGCCGGGACCGCTCATCATCGGCATCGCCAGCGGCGTGAAGGCAACATCCTCCATCGCCAGGGCTTCCATGCGCGAATCGTCCGACACCGCCTGGTCCGGTTCCGGCTGCAGCATACCAAAACCGATCCGCGCGACGATCAGCCCACCGGCGAGCTGAACCGCGTGCAACGTGATTCCGAAGAAGCTCATGATCACCGCACCGGCTAGCATGAATACGATGAGCAGCGACGCCGCCCAGACACAGGCCATCTTCGCCTGCTGCTGCTGCCGCTCGCGCGGAAAGCGCGCCGTCAGGCTCAAGAACACCACCGCCGTGCTGAACGGATTCACGATCGGCAGAAGGCCGACATAGGTCGCGATCGACAGCGTCAACCAATCGGACATTCGCCAAACCAAGCACACCGCGACCAGACAACCAACCGCCTCCCAACGCAGTCACGAATCACGAATCACCACTCACCCGCATCATCCGCCGCGCCATCCGGTGCGCCAACGCATACACGGTGAAGCACGGATTCGCTCCGAGCGATGTCGGGAAGGTCGAGGAATCGGCGACATAGAGCCCATCGACGTCCCACGACCGCCCCTGCGAATCGACGACGTCGCGCAGCGGGTCCTCGCCGAGCCGACAGCCACCCATCGGATGGCCGCTGGTGATCAACGGCGGGTTTTTCTCCATGCGCTGCCGTGTCAGCTTCTCATCGATCTGCGAAGGACTGGCGAGAATAAAGGGCTGCACGTCGCTCGTGAACACCCGCTTCGCCCCCGCCGCAAACATCAATCGCGCAGAGGCCTGCATCGCTTGCAAAAGCCGCGGCCGATCGACCTCGGAGAGCTCGTACTCGAAGGTTTTCTCGCGAACCCTTCCCACGGATTGGTCGCGCAGCAGGATCGCCACTGTCATGGTCTGGTTGAACTTCTTCATCAGCTCGGCATGCCCCTGCGGCGACTCGAAGGGCATCAGCTGCGAGTGGACCATGGGATGATTGAAGATTCCCTCGACCGCGTACTTCACCTGATCGCGCCGCACGTCGACTTCCCCGGAAGTCTCGTACTCCTTCACGTAGTAGCTCATCGGCGGGCCGCCCGCCGACGGATAGAACGCGCGGTCGAGCTCGCCGTAGAGGGTCACCGGCGCGTGCGTCGACAATCCTTCGCCAATCGCCTCGCGCGCCCCCCTCTTCGTGCGGATTTCGTCGACGCCGCTGCGCAAGAGCACGCGCGGAGAGTCGAGCGGACCGGCACAGAGGACGACGCGGCGCGCACGCACCTCGAGCGCACCGCGACTCGGCCCTCGCTTGTCCTGAAACGTCGCCTTGACACCAACCGCCCGCACCCCCCGGCCCCGTACCGGTTCGTCGAGATCCTCGAGGATCAGCCGATCGACGCGACAGTTCGCGATCACCTGCGCTCCGTGCTTCGCCGCCAGCGGAAGGAGTACGTTCAACGGCGTCAACTTGCGATTGTAACGGCATCCCATGTCGCAAAAGCCGCAGCCGATACACTGATGCGCGTTGCGGTCGGCAATGCCGTGGTGCGCAAGACCGAGGTTCACCGCACCGCGGCGCAATAGCGCGTTGTTCCCACTGATTTGAACATCGGCGACCGGCTGGATGCGAAGCCGCGAACGGATCGCGTCGAAGTGCGGCTGTAGCTCCTCGCGCGAGAACGTAGCACCGAAATCGCGCTGCCACTCGTCAATCACCGCGCCCGGCGTCTCCAGGGCGAGCGCGTGGTTGATCGTCGCCGAACCGCCGACCAGGCTGCCACGTACGATGGTCGACGACATCGTCGGCACCTGCTGATCGATCGCCGGCAGCTGCAGCGCGGAAAACTCGACGTCGTAGAGCGCCGGCACCATCGCGCTCTCGCGCTGCGAGAACTCGTGCGGCTCGACGAAGTGTCCCTTTTCGAGAATGATCACGCGCTCTGGCGACGACGACGCCAGCTCGGCGGCAACCACCGCGCCACCGGCACCGGATCCGATGATCACCACGTCGGTCTCGACGACGAACCCGTCGCCACGGCGCAGCACCGTGCCGGCGCGCAGGCTCGACTCGAGCGTATCGGCGGTGAGCACATTGGCGCGCAGGGTCGCCAGACCGTCTTCAACCTCGACCGCCATGTCGAATCCGGTCGGCCGGGAGCGATCGGCCTCGAGATGCGCCGGGTCGTGAATCCATGGACCGGGGTAGCCGATCTGCCGCCACACCACCTTCTCGTTCGAGTACACGGGCTGCATCGCCAGCGCCTTGGCACCCATGAATACCGACTGCAGCGCCTTCAAGTCGCTGTCGCGCAGGCGCTGGAAGAAGCGCGACGCGTCGTGGTCGCTGAGCTCGCGCAACTGGAAGGTCGGCAATCCCCAGCTCGAGAAGAAGAAGGGCATCAACGTCGGTAAGCGGTTCACGAAACCGAGCAGCGTCCGGGCGTTCTCCGCAAATTCCTCCCCGGATTCGAAGACGAACGACTCGAACGAGGCCACCAGATTGTAATCCGGATCGCCCTCGGCAAGTGCGCGGCGCAGCTCGCCGTCGGCGGGAACGAACGCGTCGATCATCTTCAAGAGCGTCTCCGCCTCGCTCGGCGTCAACACCCCACGCTCACTCTCGCCGAGAGGCTCCAGCAAGGCTGCCACCGGTCGTGCCGCAATGGCTCCGCGCAGCGCGACGGCGGCGGCCGCCGCCCGCGTCGCCAGAGACAGAAATTCACGGCGATCCATCTGCGGCCTCTTCATCGCTCTCCTCCCGACTCGCCACCGAAGGCGTGCGAGCTCACGACCTGTCCGGCAACCGTCACGTCCTTCACGACATGACACGGGAGGCAGCGGTTGTCCTTGCCACCGCCCTCCGCAACGTAGTGATCGATGCGGTCCTTATGGCAATCCTGACAAAAACCAGCGGCACGCACCGGGGCCAGCGAGAGCTGGTGCCCGGCGAAATGACAACCGACGCAGAGGCGGCCGCGCTCCGGCAACCCGGCGTCGCG
>Ga0114931_10005165_pt1 | contig 16156 bp, 16 predicted proteins | sample 2SBtaG_FD_89579 | JGI IMG/M metagenome (GOLD analysis project Ga0114931, IMG submission 89579) | Deep subsurface microbial communities from Kolumbo volcano to uncover new lineages of life (NeLLi) - 2SBTROV14_V59a metaG | ecosystem: Environmental > Aquatic > Marine > Volcanic | place: Kolumbo...
AACATTCAAGAAAATTTTTAAATTCGAATGGATTTAGATCTGTTTCTAATACAATATACATACCATCAGGAATTAAATGAAAAAGTTTCCTGATAGATTCAACAAATTGGGATTTATGGTGTTCTGATTTTAGAGATGAACTATCAACCAAAGGTATTTCAATTTGTGTAATTTCAAGAAAATCACATGCTTTAATAATTTTAGAAAGTGTTTGAATGTTTTTCTCTCTTTCATTAAAAGAAACATCAAAAAGTTTTTTTTGCATAAAATAGTCACAACAAATTGAATTTATTTGAATATTATTTTGTAAACATAATTTTTTCATCAAATGCATACCAGAATCATTTAAAATTGGATTAGGTTGTAAATCAAAAATCCATTCAATAGTAGAAAACCCACATTCATTTGCCAAATGAAATTCTGATTCCCATGAAGCAGGAAATAATTGTATTTGATTGTTAATAGGTGGAGATAATCTTCCACTCATTATTCCAATTTGTGGTTTTTTGGTCATATATTATACAAATATAGATAATCTATTAATTGTTTAAAAAAAAGTGTAAAACATGAAAAAAAATATTATCGAAAAAGCAAAAAGGATTAAAGTTGTTCTAACAGATGTTGATGGTGTTCTTACAGATGGTGGAATGTATTATTCTGAAAAAGGAGACATAATGAAGAAATTCCATGCAAGAGATGGAATGGGTGTAACTTTATTACTTAAAATTGGAATTCCAACGATAATTGTTACTAAAGAAAAAAACATGATCATAAAACAATGGGCAAAAAAAATGAAAATTTCAAAATTATTTGATGGTGTTTTAAAAAAAGAAGACATTACTCAAAAAATCCTAAAAAAATTTAATGTGTCATTAAATGAGATTGCTTACATTGGAGATGATATTAACGATGTTGAATTGTTAAAAAAAATTGGTTTTTCTGCAGCTCCAAATAATTGTATTTTAGAAACAAAGGAAATTTGTGATTATATTTGTAATAAAAATGGGGGAAATGCAGCATTTCGTGAATTTGTTGATGTAATTATTTCATCAAAAAAAGTTAAATGATCATTTTTAGTTAAATAAATATGACATTCATTACAGCAGAAATAGGCATCAATCATAATGGAGATGTAAACATTGCAAAAGAACTGATAACTATTGCAAAAGAGGCATGATGTGATGCAGTCAAATTTCAAAAAAGAACAGTTGAAAAAATCTATAGTAAAGAAGTTCTAGATTCACCAAGAGATAGTTCATGGGGGAAAACAACAAGAGAGCAAAAGTTAGGACTAGAGTTTGAAAAAGAAGAATATGATGAAATCGATAGTTTTTGTAAGAAGAAAAATATAGAATGGTTTGCCTCTGCATGGGATATTGATAGTCAGTTATTTTTGCGGAATTATAATTTGCAACATAATAAGATTGCTTCAGCAATGTTAACTAATTTAGATTTTCTGAAAACAGTAGCAGAAGAAAGAAAACATACGTTTATTGCAACAGGAATGAGTACAATCGAACAAATTAGAGACGCTGTAAAAATATTTCGAGAGTTAAAGTGTCCATTTGAAATTATGCACACAAATAGTTCATATCCAATGAAATTAGAAGAAGCAAATCTTTTGTGTATTCAAACCTTAAGAAATGAATTTAATTGTAATGTAGGATATAGCGGACATGAAACTGCTTCATACATTGTATGTGTTGTAGCTGCATCTTTAGGTGCAACATCAATAGAGCGACATATTACTTTAGATCGTTCTATGTATGGTTCTGATCAACCAGCATCATTGGAGCCAGCAGGTTTGAAACGAATGGTGAGGGATGTAAGACGAGTTGATCAAGTTCTTGGAGATGGAGTTAAACGAATATGGGAATCAGAGATTCCAGTAATGAAGAAGCTTCGTGGCATATAAAACCATGAAAATAGAAGATATTCAAAAAATATTTGATGATAGTGCAAGGATTATTTCAAATTCAAAAGAGACAACTACAGAAATAAAAAAAGTCTCAGAAGTAATAATAAATGCATTTGGGAATGGAAATAAAATTATTGCATTTGGGAATGGAGGAAGTGCAGCTGATGCACAGCATTTGGTAGCGGAATTTGTTGGAAGATATAAAATTGAGCGTAAAAGCCTTCCAGGAATATCACTAACTACAGATACATCCATACTAACCGCAATTGGAAATGACTATAATTTTGATAATATTTTTGAAAGACAATGTGAATCAATTGTAAATAAAGGAGATGTAATTATTGCAATTTCAACCAGCGGTAACTCAAAAAATGTAATTAAAGGTGTAGAAAAATCAAAAGGAAAAGGAGCAATTATTATTTTACTTTCAGGGGAAAGTGGAGGAGATTTAAAAAATAAATCAGATTTGAGAATATTAGTACCTTCAAAAGATACACCAAAAATTCAAGAAGTTCATAGAGTGATATTACACATAATTTGTGAAATTATTGATGATTACTTCAAAAACTCAATCTAAAATTTGGTAGAAATAAGTGCATTAGCCATTCTAAATTGATATTCATAATCAATCATAAAACCATGTTCTCTATCTATTTCATATGGTAACATTTTTGTCGTGAACATTTTTCCAGTTTTTAACAGGTTTTCAACTTTATGTGCATACAAACCATTAAGTTCGTAAACTTTTGGTGCATCCTGTCTTCTTTTAATTGGACGTTTAAATTTTTTTGAAGGCTTAAGAAAGCCCCTAGAATTTAATTCAAACATACCAAAATATGGATTTGGATGAGATTCACAAACTGTGAATACTGAATCACATTTTGATTTTTTTAATAATTTTATTGCTCCAGACATATCATTTTTGTCTATGAAAGGAACTGTACAATCTCGTGCTACAATAATTTCAAACTCAAATCCTTTTTTCAATAATGTTTTAACACCATGAATCAATACATCATCAAATGTTGCAGTGTCAGTTGAAAGATTTTTTGGACGTAAAAAAGGAACAATGGCACCATGTTTTTTAGATACATTAGCAATTTTTTTATCATCTGTAGAAACTATAACATAATCAAATAATTTTGAATTTAATGCTGTTTGAATAGTGTAAACAATTAGGGGTTTTTTACCAAAAAGTTTCAAATTTTTATTGCGAATTCCTTTAGAACCACCTCGTGCAGGGATAAAACAAATTGATTTTAACATGTTGTTAAATAATTCCTTTATTGTTTTTTTCAAAACAAAAATGATTTAGTGAGTTAATTTTAGAACTAAACATCGTATGATTGTTTTCCTTTTGTGTATTTCTTTGAAATAGATTTAGCATTTTTAAATTTTTTTGCATAAATGTTATTTATTTTATATCATTAGTCATTCTTTTATGAACACCACGAGTAGCGCTGTAAATAATTGGAATTGGAGATTTCTGTTGTAATTTTTTAGTAATTCCAGGATAATATTACTATGAATTACCAATACTTTTGAAGGGAATTTTTTAGAATAAGACAAAACAATAGATTCAAAGGATTTAGAAAAAGGTAAACAGATATGGATTAAATCAATTGGAGAATCATCTAATTTCTTGTTTTTGATTTTTTTCATTATTTTTGAATCTAAATCATAACCAGATGTAGGAAAGTTCTTTGATAAAATTTTAAAAATTGGTAAACCAATTTCTCCTAATCCTATCACTAAATCTCGTTTCAATAAAATTTGTGATTTTTACGGTTAATTAAAAATATCCTTTTAATTAAAAATATCATTAAGGGAAATTTTAAGATTTTATAAAAAAATTTATGTAGAATACAAAATGAAATTAATTCATTTTATAATTGGTGTATCAGAATACATCTATAATTTTAAATTCAATGTTTTGTTTTAAATTCATTAATTTTTTTTATATGTTCATCTGATAATTTAGAAAAAATGTCATTATTATCATTTAGAAAATTTTTCATTTTATTTTCAGAGTACTCAGGGTCATTTAGAAAACCAGAGTAAGAAAACAATCTATTAAAATTAACACTATACCCAGTTCTATCAAATACAAAAGAATTTTCATCCAAAATTTCAAAATATTTACTTATTGAAGACAAATCAATTTTTTGTTTTAATGCTCTTTTAATCAAGGCAGGTAAGTCTTCAATGTTTTCTAATTGAAATATTGAGGGAATTTTGGAATAAGTATGATTCTTCGTAAAAATAATCGAGGGTTTATTGTAAATTGAAGCTTCTAATGCAGCAGTTCCATTTATGGTAGCAACAAGTGAACATTTTTTCATTATTTCTTCAGGATGAATTGAAGGATGAATTAATTTCACATTAGGAATTTCAGAGATTTTTTCATAGTAAGAAATGTCACGCCAACCAGTTTTTTCCATAACAATATGTTCTTTCACAAATAATTCAAATTCAATAGGAAGTGCTTTAGATAATTGTTTGATTACTTCTATTTGATTTGTTAGAAAAGGAGAATCAACTAAGAGAACTCTTTCAGGTTCTTGATGCAAAGGAAAAAAAACAAATGGTTTTTCAGAATTTATTTCTTTTAAAAAGTTTTTATCAATAAAGGATTTAGTTTTCTTTTTTTTCTTTAGAAATTTTCTAGAATTAGCTTTTCTAAGAACATTTAGTTTAGATTTGCCATAATTGAGATAATGATCAGTATATTTTGAATTATTTGAAAAGATAAAATGTACAAATGATTTCAATTTTTTGAATTTGGAAATTTTTACTGATATTTCCATTTCTTTAATTTGTTTAAATGCACTGAATTTTTTTATATAATTTTGTAAATCATCAAAAGAATAATTTTGTTTTGGAGGAGTCATCATTTTTGAGTCAAAATTATCGATACCCATTAGTTCTTCTGAAAGAATCATTCTATATCCAAACCTTGTTCCACGAAATACCATTACTTTGATTCCTGAGTTTCTACACATCTGGTAAAGTAAATGATCACTATGATGAATTGTCATTTCCATCATTAAAAAATCAGGGTTTGTTTTGAATAAAATATCTTCAAAAAAATGACATGCTTGTTCTAAAATTAACAATATTTCATTTTGTGAAAAAACATAGAATTTGTTGTATTCTTTATAAAACAGTCTTTCACAGAATGCAGTTTTCCATAAATTTAGTTCATATTTTTCTTCAAATTTTTTTAAATAATCTAAATCTGGTTTTTTATTTTTATTTTCTAAATGATCAGGATAAAACCAGATCTTCTCAAATTTGACTAAATTTTGTGATTTTAGGAATTTTTTTGCATTATCATCAACATAACATATTGCATAAAGTTCACAATCAAGATTTTTTTGTAGTTCTTGAGCAATTCCAAAATGAATGAATGAATTATTGATCCAAATCAAAATTTTATCTTTCATTTTATTACATCAAACAAATTTTACACAAATAAATCATTATCTAAAAATAATTTACTGTTTTAAATATTAGAAAACTATGTGCATATTATGAATGAAGATAAAAAAGACATTACTTTTAAAAAAGTAAGTATTTCGGATGCTAAATTTTTATTCGCACTGTTAAAAGAGAGAGAGAAAATTGTAAATATTTCACATATAGAAATGCCTACATACAAAAAACATATTGAATTTATTAAATCCAATCCATATTCGTATTGGTATATTATAAAATACAAAAATTGTAAAGTGGGTTCAATTTATCTATCAAGACAAAACGAGATTGGTATTTTTGTTAAAGATGAATTTCAAAAAAAACAAATCGGAAACAGAGCTCTTGAAAAAATTATTGAACTTACCAAAAAAAAGAGATATCTGGCAAACATAAATCCTAAAAATAAAGATTCAATATGCTTCTTTAAAAAAAATGGTTTTAATCTAATTCAATATACTTATGAATTATATCCATCAAGAAGATGAGTATTAAATGAAACAAATAAAAATTTTTGATCCTGTGCTCGATATCAAAGAAGAGAAAGAATTAGTTAAAGTATTAAAAAGTGGAAATTGGGCTTCAGGTGAAGGTACTGGTAATGTAGGAAAATTTGAAACAGATTTCAAAAAATATATTGGTTCTGATTCATGTGTTGCTGTAAATAGTCGTACTGCTGCATTGCACTTAGCATTATCAATGTGTGATATTAAAAATAAAGAGGTGATTTTGCCATCATTATCATTTGTTTCTACAGCTAATGCAATATTATACAATGGAGGAAAACCGATATTTGTAGATGTAGAACCTAAAACTCTATGTTTAGATCCAGAAAAAGTAAAAGAAAAGATAAATGAAAAAACAAAAGTGATTTTACCTGTACATTTTGGTGGAATGCCAGCAAATTTAACAAAATTTGAAAAATTAACAAAAAATAATGATTTGATATTAGTTGAAGATGCAGCTCATGCATCTGGTACAGAATTTGATTCAAAAAAGATAGGATCCCATGGAAAATTTGTTTGTTTTAGTTTCCATCCAGTAAAAAATCTAGCAATGCCCACAGGAGGCGCAATAACAATAAATTCAACTAATTTAAAAAAAACGGTATCTTCTCTCAAATCACTAAGATGGTGTGGTATAACAAATAGGAAAAATTCCACTTACGATGTTAAAGAAATAGGATGGAATTATTATATGAATGAATTTTCTGCTGCAATAGGATTAACGCAATTAAAAAAATTAGAAAAAATGAACAAAACAAGAAAAAATATCGCAAAAAGATATTTTGATGAAATTAATTTAGATAAAATGCCTTATGATAGAAATTGTGTATATCATTTATTTTGGATTAGAGTAAAAAATCGAAAACAATTTAGAAAAAAGATGTTGGAAAATGGAATTGAGACAGGCATACACTACAATCCAATTCACAAGATGACTTTATATAAATCAAAAATTAAATTAGATATAACTGAGAAATGTGGAGATGAAATTGTATCTATTCCGATTCATCCAAATTTAAAAAACAATGATGTTTCAAAGATAATTAAAAATGTGAACAAGTTTTCCTGAATTTTTTGTGAGGTTATTCATACTCCAAAATTCCATCACCTATGGAAATATCCTTAACAGCTTTTTTTCCATTAATTTTGTCAATATTAATAGGAGACAACCCCCTAATTCTATTTCCTGGTCTCAAAATATCAAAATTAATTCCTTCCTGAAAAATTTCACCTCTTTTAACGTTTTTAGTTACTTGTAACGATCTATTTGCAAATTGGGCCAGTTCAACTTCTACTGGAAGAATTTCTTTATTCTTTTCTCCCAAAGAAATTTCAGTTTTTCTAATCGCTTGAATCATTCTTTTTAATTCATCCGGTTCTAATGCATAATTATGATCTGGACCTTCTAAATTTTTATTAATTGTAAAATGTTTCTCAATTATTTTAGAACCTAGCGAAACAGCTACAATAGGGGCAATCACAGGATCAGTACTATGATCTGAAAAACCTATTGGGACACCATATTTTTTGTCAAGAAAAGGAATTGAATTTAAATTTAAACTTGTCAAAGGAGAAGGATAACAAGAAGTACATTGAAGTAATGCAAAATCTGCATGATTAGATTTTAAAAGATTTACAGAATAATCAATATCAGAAATTGTTGATGCTCCGGTTGATAATAAAATAGGTTTCTTAGTTGAAATCAAATATTCAAGTAAACGAACATGATTTATCTCAAAAGATGCTAATTTGTGAATTTGAACAAAAGGATCAATTTCTTTAGCATCTTTAATTGAAAATGGGGTTGACATAAACTGAATATTGTTTTGTTTGCAAAAATTTGCTAATTCAGGAATCATTTCATAAGGCATAGATAAATTATCAAAAATTTCATTAACAGATTTTGTAATTCCTTGTTTGGAGAGAGATGTGTTTTGACCTGAATTTGTAGCATATGTTAATTCAGATCTAAATGTTTGAAATTTTACTGCATCAGCACCACTTTGTGAAGCGATTTTGATTAAATCTTTAGCTTGTTGAAGATCATCGTCGTAAGTACCACTTTTCCAATTTGAACCAGCTTCTGCAATTATGAAAACTTTGTCCAATTTTTCCATCAAATTTTGAATCATATCTATCAAGTAATTCTAATTTAAAATATTTTTAAATGTAAGTTTATAGCAATCGAAATTTGACAATAAATAAGATGTTTAAAAATAAAAAAATCCTAATTACAGGAGGTACAGGCTCACTTGGCCAAAATCTCACCAAAAGATTATTAAAAAAAAATGTAGAATCAATCAGAATTTTTAGTAGAAATGAAAATAAACAAGTTTTGATGAGAAACGAATTTCAAGATGACAGATTAAGATTTCTCATAGGAGATATCAGAGACAAAGAAAGGCTCGCAAGAGCTTTTGAAGATATCGACATAGTTTTTCACACAGCTGCTTTGAAACACATTGATTTGATTGAATATAATCCATCTGAGGCAATTAAAACTAACATTCTAGGTTCACAGAATGTGATCGATACAGCATTAAATCAAAATATTCATACGGTTGTAGGAATTGGTACTGATAAAGCAGTTTCCCCTCTTAACACATATGGTGCAACAAAATTAGTAATGGAAAAATTATTTGTTTCTGCAAACCATTTAACAGGTAAAAAGTATCAAACAAGGTTTTTTCCATTAAGATATGGAAATGTGGTAGCAAGTAGCGGATCGGTAATACCCAAATTCATCAATCAAATAAAAAATCAAAAAGAAATTACGATAACTGATCCAGAAATGACACGATTTAGTATTTCAATGGATGAAGCACTAAATTTTATTCTGAATTGTGTCCAAAAATCTCAAGGAGGTGAAGTATTTATTCCAAAATTAAAGGCATATAAAATTTCCATGATAGAAGATGCATTAAAAGAGATATTAGGAAATTTCAAGGTAAAGAATATTTCAAAAAGACCAGGAGAGAAAAAACATGAGACTTTAATTAGTGAAAATGAGCTTGAATATACTTTAGAGAGTAAAGAAGATTACATGATAATTGAATCTCATTACAGTTTTGGATTTAAAATTTCAAAAATTCCAAAACATTTTAAAGATTATAAAAAAACATCCCTTAAAGAAGAATATTCTTCAGATAAAGCAAAGTTAATGACAAAAAAAGAATTAATAAAAATTATTTTAAACACTAAATTAATTTAAAATGTGATAATATGTGTATATTAAAACTGATTTAGATTTTTAATTTGTTCTAAATAATTATTGATAATGTATCAAAAATTCTCTTAATAATGATTTTAATCTATTTTCATAGTAAAAAATAGATGTCTTAAGAATTAAAATTTATGAAGTGTAGAAAGAGCTATCTTATTAAACTAAGATTTTCAGTAAAGTGTAGAAATATTGTCAAATATCAGAGTTACATATTCAGGCTTAATTTCATTTGTGATTGGTCTAGTAAGTGTAATCACAGGGTTAATTTTTACATTAATCGTTACTAGACAACTATCACAAGAAGAATTTGGAACATGGAGTCTAATTGGTTCATTAATATCATATGTAATTTTTGTGGAACCTGTAATATCATATTGGAGTCTAAGAGAAATCGCACGGGGTAAAAATTCTGGAATTACTGCCATTTTTTCTAGTAGTTTCTTTTCAGTTGGTGCCATAGTTGTTTATCTTGTAATTGCTTTAATTATTGGAAAACAAGCTGGAATTGATTATAACATACTAATTTTTTCCTTGATTTTAATTCCATTATTATTTTTGAATAAGACTTTAAATGCCATAAACAATGCATGGAAACCAGAGGCTACGAGTTTTGGACTTATTGCTTTTGAATTAACAAAAATTCCAGTTGGATTGTTATTAGTATATTTTATGCAATTGGGTTTGTATGGAGCCATTATTGCAACAGCAATTGCATACATAATAAGTAATATTGTATTAGGATTATATGCCAGAAATAAAATAAAAGGAAAGTTCCAAATTTTAATTATCAAAAATTGGTTAAAAAAATTTTGGATTCCAATGTTTCCAGGCATATTATCTTTAATACTTAACTTAGATGTAGCAATATTCTCAATTATTACTGGATCTGTAGAAGGAGTAGCATTATTTGGAGTTTCTGTTACAGTTACAGGTTTAATTGCACACACAAATCTAATCTCTAATGCAGTTTATCCAAAACTGTTGGTAGGAGGAAAAACTCAACATGTACAGGATAATATGATTAGATTTCTATATTTTGCAATTCCGTTAACTGCATTAACTATTGTTTTTGGTAAGCCAGCTCTTTTTGCATTAAATCCAATTTACGAAATTGGACAATGGATAGTATTCTTTATGGCTTTCAAAGTATTCCTTACTTATTTTACAAGTATATTTACAAGACCCATTACAGGTTTAGATAAAGTAGATACTTCAGATAAATCTACATTTAAAGATTATCTTAAAAGTTCATTATTTAAAATTCCGTCAATCAATTTAATTCATAATATAATTTATCTTGCAATATTTACTACTGTGATATGGTTTGCATTTTCACTTAAAACATCACAATTAGATTTAGTAATGTATTGGATAATCATTGGTCTCATAACATTTATTCCTTTATCAATTTATTATTATAGATTATCTAGAAAAGTTTTTGAAATAAAATTTGATTTCAGTATAATGAAATATGTTTTAACGTCCTTAGGAGTGTTTTCTTTCATGTTTATTATAATGGAAGAATTTTTAATTTATAATGAATCAATTTTTATTTTCCTACCAGATTTAATATTTTTTGTTTTGATTGCAACAGGATTATACTTGATAATAACTTACGTGATAGACAAAAAAACAAAAGATCTTTTTGTTTCAATTTATGATGAAATTAGAAAAAATAGAATATGAATGTCTTTTAGTTTTTATAGTTAATTCAAATTTAATTTTACAAGATGTCAGATGTAGGATGCATTATTCAAGCACGTATGGGTTCAACACGACTTCCAGGAAAAGTTATGAAAAAAATTGACGATAAACATACTTTGTTACAATTCCAAATTGAACAATTAGAAAATTGTAAAAAAATTGAAAAAATAGTTATAGCAACTACAACAAAGAAGGAAGATAGTATTATTTGTGAACATGTTTTAGAACAAGGATTAGATGTATTCAGGGGTAAATCAGAGGATGTTTTAGATAGATATTATCACTGTGCTAAAAAATTTAATTTTCCAATTATAGTTAGAATAACATCAGATAATCCATTAATAGATCCATATTTAGTTGAAAAAGTTATTTCCAAATTTGAACAAGAATCATGTGATTATATTAGCAATGTAATTTTTAGAACTTTTCCATATGGAACTGAAGTTGAAATTTTTACATTTGAGGCATTAGAAAAAACATGGAAAGAGAGTAAAAAACAACAAGATAGAGAGCACGTAACGTCATATATTTATAAAAATCCTAATAAATTTAATATTCAAAATTTTAGTAATAATGAAGATTTATCCCATTTTAAGTGGACCGTTGATACAGAAAATGATTTTAAAAAAGTAAAAAAAATTGTTTCTTTAATTAAAAAAAGACCAATTGAAATTCAAGATATTATAATGAAATATTCACAACTAAATTAGATTATTTAAAAATTATAATGTTTTAAAAATTTGTTGAATGTAGTACATGTAATTCCTTCCCCAAAAAGTGCACCACCTTCAGTTGCATTAATGGTATTTACATTATGAGATGTTTTTTTGATGAAATTTTTTAATGAGTTACTATAATATTGAAAAATTGGATCTTGAGTACAATGACAATCAAATTCAGGATTATAGATAGTAGGATATGCTTTTTTATATGCTAAAGAGTATTCATTGATTCCTTTAGGTAATTTATGATCATCTATACTTCTATCTTCTGAATAATAACCATGATCAATACCAATCAATCCAACAGTTTTATGTTTAAGAATTGACCAAGAAAGAATCCAAGCTGCAGTACCAACATTGCCACCAGTTTGAATAGCAGGTAATCCTTTAGGATGATTTTTTGATTTTGTCATAGTATTTGCAATATAATTAAAAGAATTTTTTCCTTTATTGTAATCTACAAGAGTATGAACCCAAAAAATATCTAAACCAGAATCAATCATTGCCTGATGAGCTTTTGGAGAAGCAGTGGTTGAAACAATACATTTGATTTTGTTTCCAAATTTTTTTACAATAGGATCAGAATAGAATTTTTTTTGCCTTTCTTGAGAATCAATAGTTACAACATAAAAATTTTTAAATTTATCTGGAGTTATCCCAGAGTTTAGAACGTTTGGCAGATTTCCATCGCTACACAGAATAGAGCCATTGAAATCACTTTCTGCTAAAATTTTAAAATGATTTTTTTTATTAATTGATGGTCCTCTACCTATTATCAATGCTGAAGAATCAGGAATTGTTTTTGGAATTAAATCTCGAATAGATTTTCCATTCCAGATAGAATTTAAATTTAGTGAGAAATTTTGAATCCATTCATCATAATATGTGTTAAAAGCAGACTCTCCAAGAATTTTTTCAATTATTTTTTCTGTTGATTTATCAGTAAAGTAATCTGGGAATTTTGAAGTAAACCATTCATCCCAAGTTTTATTTTTGAAACCTTCTTTTTCTTTGATTGATTGAAGAATATGAAAAGTATTGTCAGAAATATTCATTGAATTATTCATAATTTTAAAAAAATCCTAATCATAAATACTTTGAAAAGTAGATTCTTTAGAGTTAGTCTTTAAAAAGATCATCATCGTCATTGTCACTTCTGAAGACCATGTGAGATCCAGCTCCAGATTTCTGAATTAGTGCTTCCAATTCTTTTTTATCTGCATCTTCATCTTCTAATTCAACCTTCTTTACGTTGAAGTTACCTTTTATCATACAAAGTATCTTTACTCAGATTATTTAATAATTTGGGAAAATTGTTCTAATTTTCTATTTTAATTGCCAACTCATCAGAAGCACTGCATACAGGACAAGAGTTATTCCATCTAGCCTCATGAGGCCAACCTCTCATATGTGCTAGTTTTAACAATTTTGCCATATCATGATTTTTCATAAAATACTTGATAGTGAGTAAATCAGAAAAATCAAAGTGTTTACTAACAGTACATGAATAATCTGTTGCGTTATTTAATGATAAAAGAAAAGTTTCCAAAGCTTCATCCTTCCATTTAGAAATCTGTTCAGGAGAAACATTTGGATTTGGTGACTTTGCCAATATGTTTAATCTTTCATCATATTGGCAAAGAATAAAATCCTGATTATCCATGAATATTTTTGTGCCAGGGTAAGGAGTACAGATAAACGGTCCAACATCAATATTATTTTTAATTAAAAATGAGACTGTATCTAAAACATCATTGATATTTTCATTTGGATTGCCTACCATGAATGTCATTGAAGGTGAAATTCCACCTGCTTTTAGAATATCAATTGATTTTTGAGTATCGGCAACTGTAACACCCTTGCCAATATCTTCTAGTAAAATTTTATCACTTCCGCTTTCTCCACCTATTGCTATAAATGTAAAGCCAGCTTGTTTCATATGTTCCACTACATCAGGATTAATGCTAGGTGCATCACCAGATGTACCCAATTTAATTTTTTTATGCAATCCTTCTTGAATCCAATAATCACAAAGTTCATGAACTCTCTTATTGTTAGATGTGAGATTTTCATCTAATAGACAAATATAGTCAATATCATATTTTTCAGATAGCCATAAAGCATGATTAACTACATATTTTGGTGAAAAAAAACGTGTTACAGCTTGAAAACCTGCTTCTTCATCTAACATCTTTACTTTATCTTTTCCTAGCATTGCTAGTTGATCCCATCTGTTCATTCCATTATGAGTACAAAATGTACATTGACGTGGACAACCTCGTTCGGTGACAAAATTTATTCTTCTTTTGCTTTGAAATGCACCATTGTACCACATGGAACCAGAGTATTTGAAATATTCTTCAATATCCATTAAATCATAAGCTGGATGAGGTATTACATCCATGTCAGGAATTAATGGTCTAGGTTCAGTATAGATTAACTTGTCATCTTCTCTATAACATATTCCACGAATTTGCTTCCAATTTTTTGTTTCAGTAGATTGTAAAATTTCTCTAAAAGTTTCTTCTCCCTCTCCTATTACACCAATATCAATAGAAGGATTAAATTTCATTATTTTATCTGGCATGTAAGTAATGAATCCACCACCACAAACAATCAATGCATCAGGATTAAATTTTCTAGAAAGATAGAGAACCTTTTTGATATCCTCATACATACTACTCAATCCACCAATTCCGATCAAATCCCATTTTTCAATTTGAATTTGTTCTGCAATTTTTTGCCAAGAAGGAACAGGCCTATGAATATTAAGATCTAATAATGCAACTTGATGTCCTTCATTAATTGCAATACTAGCCATAATTCCTAATCCTGCAGGGATATCAATTGGATCATGATCAACTCGCACTGGGGGTTGAATCATCAAAACTTTCAATATCTCAAAATGCTTCTAATATTATAAAAACATAGGCGCGATAAATTATTGGTTTTTACGAATCTTGAGAGTTAAAGCAACTATCAATAGTTTCAACTATTGAAATATTTGTTGAATAATTAAACATGGTTTTCATAAATTGTTGTCTTTTAGGAGATTCATTTATTTTCCATAATTTTGCTTTATCAATAGTAGAAATTACTTTTACCAAGTCTTGAGGTATGCATGAAACTGCCATATCATGTTCTACCATAAATTTTTGTATTTCAGAAATGGGGTTTGTTTCTGAGATATCAACAAAAACAATTGGTTTTTCAAAAAATACACTATCTACTCCAACACTTGAATAAGTTGTCACTACAATATCACTAATGAAAATATCTTCAGATAAACTTCCCTGACTTAGTTTAAAATTTTCACTAGGATAATATTTGTAAAATGTTGATTCAGTTGTAGTGTCACCAGGTCTAGGTCTTACTAAAACTAAAATATCTTTTTTATCTTTTAATTTTTCAAATATATCATCAAGCAGAAATTTTTCCTTATTTTCAATTGATAAATCAAATCTAAAGGTTAATGGAAAAAGAACTATTTTTACATCTGGTAATTGAAACTTTTGAAGAAGATCATTACGATTGTTTGAGTTTAAAAATTCAGTTACATTTGAAAATGTAGGATTTGAGATGATTGAAATATTTTCAGAGGGATAATTTCCTTTTTCAGTAAGAATTTTTTTAAAATATTCACCATAAACTAACATTTTATCAGGAATTGGATTTCCCAAAGAATAATTATTTTGTAAAATTTCTCTATGCATATAATCTGGATGTCCATTGTAAATAATTCCATGCATGATTCCTATAGTTTTGATTCTCTTTCTTTTAGCTACAAATTCAAAACATTTTGCATAAGGACCAGTTTCATAAACCTGAACAATTAATTTTGGAGGGTTTGATGTTAAAAATTCTTCAATTTTATCCATTAAATGTAAAAAGGTAGGAAGATATGGATCATAAAAAATTTCTTCAAAAAGAGATTTAATGAAAGACCAGAGAGAAATATTCCGATAGACAAATGGCTCTTTTTTAATAGATTTAGTCATACTCAAAACATTTTTTTTAAGAAAAATTAATTGTGATTGGACTATTTCAGAATAGGATTTTTGTAATAATACTTCAATTGGAGCCCATGGAAATTCAGTTTCCAATCTCTCCCTAAGAACACCCATAGTTCCCTTAAGAGTATAATCTAAATCAAAACATAGAATAGAATTCTTTTCATAATGATCTAAAATAGGTTGAATTAAAAATTCTGAACGTATATTTAATTTAGTTTCATCTACAAAAGTTCTACGATAAGATTGATGAGCATTGATTAGAATGTATTTTTGTTTTGGTAAAGAAAATTGTTTCTTATAACAAGATAGACGATTTTTGTGTTTAATTTTGGTATATTTTTTAAATCGTAATTTTTTGCTTCTATTTTTTAAATAATTTTGAATTATAGATTGTAGATTATATTTTACATTAAGAGTGATTTTATTTTTTATACAGATTTGTTCTAATAATTCTTTTTTATCTGATAAACCTTTAAGAATAATTTTTTCAGGTTTGTATTTAGAAATTAGATTTTCTATTTTATCAACAAATAAAGCTGCTTCGTTATATTTAGGATAAATTATAGGTGAAACTAACCACCACATAGATTCATTGT
>Ga0114931_10005166_pt1 | contig 16156 bp, 15 predicted proteins | sample 2SBtaG_FD_89579 | JGI IMG/M metagenome (GOLD analysis project Ga0114931, IMG submission 89579) | Deep subsurface microbial communities from Kolumbo volcano to uncover new lineages of life (NeLLi) - 2SBTROV14_V59a metaG | ecosystem: Environmental > Aquatic > Marine > Volcanic | place: Kolumbo...
AGTTGCAGGCCCTTCCTTTTTGTCGTGCGTAGCGTGCCACCTTCTTGTGCGGAACGATTGTCATAAACACCGCCCAGTTCAATCCATTCACCCATACGGCCCGTGATCGTAGTGTGTAGCGATTGGGTATTGATCTGTCCACCACCTTGCCGGCTGAGAGAATCAGAGTGCGGACTGATTTCCAGCAAGACCATATTGTTGTCCCGGACTCGTGCAATGACATCAAAGCCGGTAGTGACATCACGGTAAGTAATACTGTCCTGCACACCACCATAAGCCCCAAGCGAGCGATTCGCCAGAGGCACTGACGTGCCGACATTGATATAGGCAGGCCGTCCCTCAATGACCTGAAGTTTCTGCGTGTTCAGATCCTTGTCGCGGTTTTCAGTGCTGTAAATGCGTGCATGGGCATGACTTTTGCCATCCCCACCGGAAATAATTGCTCCCCGGGACCCACTGTCTCTTTTTTTAACAGTAGCGTATTTGTTAATTCTTACATCGCCCGATATTTCTGCTTCATGTTGCGTACTGTAACGACTATTGTCCTGTCGAACCGAAATCAACAGACGCCGGGGTGCCTTGTCGATATCTCTCAGGATTTTTTTTATCTGTGCCAGGTTGTCAGGAGAAGTGCGGATAATTAATTTGTAATTGTTGCCGGTCACTGTACCTCGTTTACTGACAAAGGGTTTAATGAGAGGCACAACTTCATTGGCACTGCGGTATTTAAGGTCGATAATTTCAAGCTTCATATTTGAAGACAGTACCGGAAAAGACATAGTGATGGCAGCAAGCAGCAGCGCAGAACAGAGCCGTGACAGTATGTTTTTTGTAAAGAATTTGTTTATTGAAATTATTTTCATAAACTTAGCCGTCTTAATTGCGGATCATCCATGCTGGCATCCCACATTTCCTGGAACTCATTGGCGAGATTCCTGGCATGGTAACGATCGCTAAAGTTTGCAGTTGCTTCATAACGGTCCGATATTGGCCGATGGATGAATCCTGTTCTGTCCACGATCAGATTGGCCTGATTATAAGTCTTGTGATCTTTGCCGAACAGGCGAATCTCCATATATGTCGGCAGCCGTTGAGCAAGCGTAAGCAAGCAATGACCATTCTTGACAGCAGGATCAGGATTTTTGATTAAAATCCTTATTTGAGAATAGCGGCTCCGGGTGGCAAGTTGTGTGACCGCATTGCAAAAATCAGCATTATTGAAGGCAGTGGCATCCATGTCGCGGCTGCTGATCCACAAAGTCTGACGGGCCTGACGTACCATACTGGTTGCGAGTTCACGCAGCTCATCATTAGTGGATATTGTCAGTTCGTCACCGGAAATGCCGAGTTGTAATTTCTCCATACGATCAGATACCTCAATACGTCTGGATCAGATGGCATACTCATACTGCCTGTTCCTGCTTACAACTCCTTTGCAAGAGTGCTGGCCATGCCAGTGTAACTGGCAGGAGTCAGCTTTTTCAACCGTGTTTTTTCATCGTCTGATATCTCAAGCCCATCAATAAACGCTGTCATGACAGCACTGTCAATTTTGCGGCCACGTGTCAGTTCTTTCAGTTTTTCATAAGGCTGGTCAATATTGTAACGGCGCATAATCGTCTGGATGGCCTCAGCCAGTACTTCCCAGTTGTTATCAAGGTCTTTATTGATGATATCTACATTCACTTCCAGTTTACCCATGCCTTTAAGCGTTGATGCATAAGCAATCACAGCATGAGAGAATGCGACGCCGATATTTCGTAACACTGTCGAATCAGACAGATCGCGTTGCAGACGGGACACAGGCAATTTTTCACTGAAATGTTTCAAAAGGGCATTGGCCATACCCAGATTGCCTTCCGAGTTTTCAAAGTCAATGGGATTGATCTTGTGTGGCATGGTTGATGAACCGACTTCGCCTCCGTTAACTTTTTGTTTGAAGTAACCTTGAGATATGTACATCCAGACGTCCCGGTCAAGGTCAATCAATATATTATTAAATCGCACCAGGGCATCAAACAGCTCTGCCATGTAATCATGTGGCTCAATCTGGGTCGTGTGCGAATTCCACTCAAGCCCCAGTTTGATAACAAAATTTTGCGCAAGCAGTGGCCAGGACAGTTCCGGGTAGGCGGCCATGTGTGCATTATAATTGCCAACAGCACCGTTTATTTTCCCGAGTACAGGGGTGTTGATCACATGGTCGCGTTGTCGTTTTAATCGATGCACAACATTGGCCATTTCCTTGCCCAGTGTTGTCGGTGTTGCGGGCTGACCATGAGTACGTGACATCATTGGTTGATCAGCATATTCACTGGCCAGGTTACCGATGACATTGATGATGTCATTCATTAGCGGTACCATGACTTCAGCGCGAACTTCATGCAGCATTAATGCGTAGGCAAGATTATTAATGTCCTCGGATGTGCAGGCAAAGTGTATGAATTCACTGATGGCCACAAGATCGCTGTTATTTTTTATTTTCTCCTTGAGAAAATATTCCACCGCTTTGATATCATGATTAATGGTTTTTTCGATGTCCTTGACGCGTTGCGCATCTTCCGGACTGAAGCTGTTGATGATGTTCTCGAGAAATTCCCGGGCCTGAGTGTTAAGGGCAGGGACTTCCTTGATGTTTGTCTGGGCAGCAAGTGCCTGTAACCACCTGATCTCGACCAGTACACGTCGGCGAATAAGACCATACTCACTGAAGATCTGGCGTAAGCCCGCTGTCTTGTCAGCGTAACGACCATCAACAGGTGAGATTGCAGTCAAAGATGTTAATTCCATATCCATATCAGATCCTTATCATACTACAGAAACAAGCCTTTTTTTAACCTTCGCTGATGAGTTGCCTGAGTACATAATGCAGAATGCCGCCATTGCGGTAGTATTCAACTTCCTGCGGCGTGTCGATCCGGACCAGTGCCTTGAAGGTTTTAGTATCGCCCTCACTCGTTGCTGTGACAGTGACTTCCTTTGCGGAGCCATCACCAAGCCCCTCGATAGTAAACAATTCATGACCATCAAGACCCAATGTTTCTGCATTATCACCCTCCATGAACTGCAATGGCAGTATGCCCATACCGAGCAGATTAGAACGGTGAATTCTTTCATAGCTGATAGCAATGACAGCACTGACACCGAGCAAACGAGGCCCCTTGGCCGCCCAGTCGCGCGACGAGCCCGTGCCGTATTCCTTGCCGGCGATGACAATGAGGGGGGTGTTTTCATCATGGTAGCGCATGGCGGCATCGTAAATACTCATTTGCTCACCATCCGGTAAATGAACAGTGATACTGCCTTCCGTGCCCGGCGCCAGTTGGTTGCGCAAACGGATATTGGCAAAGGTGCCGCGCATCATGACTTCATGATTGCCACGCCGCGAACCATAGGAATTGAAGTCTGTGGATTTAACACCATGTTCACTCAGATACAGACCAGCGGGACTGTCGGCCTTTATCGCGCCGGCAGGTGAGATATGATCCGTGGTCACCGAATCGCCCAGCAATGCCAGTACACGTGCGCCTTTAATATCGGAGATGGCGGGTGGTTGTGCGGTCATGCCGTCAAAGTAGGGCGGGTTCTTCACATAGGTGGAATCTGCCTGCCAGTCAAACAGTTTTCCTTCTGGTGAGGGTAGTTGTTGCCAACGGTGTTCACCGCCAAACACATCTTTATAGGTGTCGGTGTATTCATCACGATTGACGTTGTTGGCGACAATATCCCGGATTGTTTTTTGTGAAGGCCAGATGTCTTTCAGATAAACAGGGTCTCCTTGCTCATCTTTGCCCATCGGTTCGTTATACAGATCAATGTCCATGGTGCCGGCAATGGCATAGGCAACCACCAGTGGTGGTGATGCCAGATAATTCATACGCACTTCTGCATGTACCCGCCCTTCAAAGTTGCGGTTGCCGGACAGCACAGAACAGACAGACAGATCACCTTCGGCGATGGCTTTTGATACATCCGGCAGTAATGGCCCTGAATTACCGATGCAGGTGGTACAACCGTAACCGACAACGTTAAAACCAAGGGTGTTCAGATCGTCAAGTACATTAGCCTGCTCAAGATAGCGCGTGACAACACGTGAACCTGGCGCCAGTGACGTTTTGACCCAGGGTTTCACTTTGAGACCACGCGCAATAGCATTGCGGGCAAGCAAACCCGCACCCAGCATGACCGAAGGGTTGGAAGTGTTGGTGCAAGAAGTAATGGCGGCAATCACAACGGCACCATCATTTAATGTCGCTTTTTCATTGTTAATTGTTGCCGTGACAGGCATCCCCGATTTGTGGCGCTGTGTATTGAGTGCTGACAAGGCTTCGTTGAATAAAGATTTTGCATTCGTTAACGGCACGCGGTCCTGGGGACGTTTAGGGCCGGCCAGGCTGGGGACGACCGTTCCAAGGTCGAGTGTCAGTACACTGGTGTAGCCGGCTTCGGCCATGCCGGGTGTGCGGAACATGCCTTGTTCTTTTGCATAAGCTTCAGTGAGTTTGATGTTGTCTTCAGACCGTCCACTGAGCCTCATGTAATTGAGGGTTTCATCATCAATAGGAAAAATGCCACAGGTTGCGCCATATTCCGGTGCCATGTTCGCAATGGTGGCGCGGTCAGCCAGCGTTAAATGGTCAAGTCCGTCACCAAAGAATTCAACAAATTTGCCGACGACGCCATGCTGTCGCAGCATTTCAACCACCGTCAACACAAGGTCAGTGGCCGTTGCGCCTTCAGGCAATTGGCCAGTCAGACGAAAACCCACCACATGAGGAATTAACATTGATACTGCCTGACCGAGCATGGCAGCTTCGGCTTCAATTCCACCAACACCCCAACCGAGTACACCAAGACCATTGATCATAGTGGTGTGTGAATCAGTGCCCACGACCGTATCGGGATAGGCGTGCAACTCGCCACCAACTTCCCGGGTAAAGACGACGCGGGCCAGATATTCAAGATTCACCTGATGCACAATACCGGTATCGGGCGGTACAACTTTAAAATTAGAGAAAGCGTTCTGTCCCCATTTGAGAAAACTGTAACGCTCGCGATTGCGACTGTATTCGAGTTCAGCATTGAGCTGCATGGCCCCGGCATTGCCGAATTTGTCCACCTGGACTGAATGGTCAATGACGAGTTCGGCCGGTTGCAGGGGATTTATCTTGTCCGGATCACCGCCGAGTGACTTCATAGCGTCGCGCATGGCTGCAAGATCAACTATAGCGGGCACTCCAGTGAAGTCCTGGAGCAGTACACGACTGGGCATGAATGCAATTTCCTGATCAGGTGTCGCTTGTGGCTGCCAGTTGGTGAGCGCTTCAATATCATCGGTGGTTACTGACACACCGTCTTCACGTCGGAGCAGATTTTCCAGCAGGATCTTGAGTGAAAATGGCAAGTGTGCGATAGCCGGACAGGTCTCAACAGGCAAGCGGAAGAATGTATAATGCTGTTTACCTACTGTTAATTTTGCTTTTGCGTTGAAACTATTGGCCACGGTGATCCTCGTCTGTCCAAGAAAATACCGCCAGGACCATGTCACCGGCGGCGTTACCTTCATATTATGGTTTATTTACCGGGGTGATGACAGATGCCCAATGGATAGGGCCGTCTATCGCGGTGAAAAATGAGATAAAAATACATTAATAATTATATATTATACAGTATATTATAACAATTAGTTAATGTAAATTATCCTGATGGTAGAATCAAAATTTCAAAACTGCATATCATCCAATAGCGCTTGAGCCGTCCTGATCATGTGTTTGCGCTTGAAAAACACTTGCCAGCGATTGCCACCTTTCTGCCGCCACAACACGGCAGAACGAATACCCGCCAATAGCAGCGCCCTGATCTTGTTGGCATTGTCCGGGTTATCCAGATGCAGTGGTTCACCACTGACCATGATACGAGGATTCAATGCACTGACATTGCTTTGATAAATATCGGCAAGGCTGGCGATGACATTTGGATGGGTCGTTGAGAAATGTTCCACCTGGCCGGATGCCCGCTCGATAGCTTCACCAATTTGCGCCATTACTTTCGGGCGTTTATATAATTGCCGTTCAAGCTGGATAAGACCAATCAGGTAGCGTGTTATTTCCAGATCTTTCCGGGAATTTTTGCCTTCAAGCATCTTGACCATAAGTCGGAGTCCGTAGCTTACGCCTTCCACTCCGTTGTAAACATCTTCTGTAGAAACAGCATTTATTTTAAACAGACTTTCAATACTGGATTGTACAGGCGCAGAATCAGCAAGCCCCGTGTGTGCAATCTGATGAACAAGCTGCGCTACCTGAAATATACCTGCCAGTGCAATTGTCCGATCTCGAAGGGATTCATCACTCATCGACTGTCTATTCTATTGGTTTTCTTTCTGGAAATCTGATGAAATTCTTCATCGATGATTTTTTCAATAGTAGCGCCGCCCAGACACTCGTCATTCTGATAAAACACAACAGCCTGTCCAGGCGCGATAGCAAATTGTGGTTCATCAAAAATAACTGTGCAGTGTTTCTGTTCATCGCATAATAGTTGGCAGGGTTGATCTTTCTGGCCATAACGAATTTTTGCATGACACACAAGCGGGAATTCCGGTGGATGTCCGCTGATCCAGTGAACAACTGCTGTTTCGAGGGCCTGATGATAAAGCAGGGGATGGTCGTGCCCCTGAACAACCACAAGAATGTTTTTTTTCATATCCTTGTGTGCTACAAACCAGGGTTCGCCGCTGGAATGTTTTTGTCCACCAATGCCAAGACCCTGTCGCTGCCCAAGCGTATAATACATAAGCCCTTGATGTTCGCCGATGACATCACCTTCAGGATTTTCAATATTGCCGGGCTGGGCCGGAATATACTTTGAAAGAAAATCCCTGAACTTTCTTTCGCCAATAAAACAGATACCCGTGCTGTCTTTCTTATCATGATTGGCAAAACCATGCCTCGCAGCGATGGCCCTGACTTCCGGCTTGGGAATTTCGCCGAGAGGGAATATCACATTGGATAGCTGATGCTGATTCAGCATGCACAAGAAATAGCTCTGATCTTTATTGCTATCCAGTGCTTTTTTCAAGTGTGATATATCGTTGGATTTTTCAAGGCGGGCATAGTGGCCTGTCGCAATATAATCTGCCCCGAGCTCTATGGCATGATTAAGAAAGTATTTGAATTTTATTTCAGTATTACAAAGAATATCCGGGTTCGGAGTTCTGCCAGCACGATATTCATCCAGGAAGTGGTCAAATACATGGTTCCAGTATTCACTGGAAAAATTAACAGTGTGTAACGGAATGTTCAACTGTTCGCAGACTTTAGCAGCGTCATCAAGATCCTCTTTGGCGTTGCAATATTCCTCAGTATCATCTTCCTCCCAGTTTTTCATGAACAGGCCGTGAACATCATGTCCTTGCTGCTTGAGCAGCAGCGCGGCAACAGAGGAATCAACGCCGCCTGACATGCCGACAAAAATATTTTTTCTTTCGATTTTATTCATTTGCAGAAGTGGTAATCTAGAGACTGCCGAAATCAGTTAATAAATCCAGTGAATAACGCTTATCCGCAAGATAATCATCGATACATTGAATGACCATTGGGCTACGTAAACGTTCGGACTCTTTTAACAGCTGGTCACGCGTCATCCACACAGCCTGAATGATTTCATTATCCAGGGGCCGTTCAGGGTCATGATTATCACAGGTACCGCTGAAACATACACGTATATATGTACGTTCTTTAGACAAAATTTTCATCTGGTACAGGCCAATAATGTGTTCAGGGGTGAACTGCCAACCGGTTTCTTCCAGGGTTTCCCGGACAACCGCCTCAATTAACGACTCATTTTCATCCAGATGCCCGGCGGGCTGGTTAAATACGGCTTTGCCATCAATAACTTCCTCCACCATCAGGAAAGTGTCACCCTTTTGGGCAATGGCGGCGACAGTAAGGTTTGGCTTCCAGATCACTTTATATGACCTTAATAATTTGATCTGAACCGCCAAGACGCCAGGATTTTGTGTATCGGGTTCATGACATTCATGGCGCTGCAGTGGTTTAAATTTTTCTTGCTCACGATGATAACTCGGTGTCATCATTGGAATAAGGCGGGGAACAGCAGCACAGGATTGTCAGATCAGTGTCTCCTGTGTTTTTGATGCAATGCGTTGTCCCGGGTTTGATGCAGATACTGTCACCGGCCACCACCTCAAATTTCCTGTCAGCCAGCGTCATGATACCAACACCCGATGTGATATAATAAATCTCTTCACTGACATGGTGTTTATGCATCCTTGTCTCCATTCCCGGAGAGATGGTTGCTTCCGCCAGACTTTGATTAGTATTTCCATGAGTGTCCGGGTGCATTAGCTCGCGAATAATCGAGCCATCTTTGGTCGTAAAGGCCTCGATATTCTGATAACGGGTTCGCATGTGCGGGAAGCTCCTTTATGAGATACATGTTAATGATACAATTCATAGTAAGGGAACCACTAATTAATTCATGAATCGGTTGCTGATGGTTAAAATCTCCCATTTCTACGTTGCCAATCCTGGCCCAGGCTATTACCTGCGATTGGCGACTTGACCTGAAAGATTTTACCTCATTATTCACTCGACCCGGAATTAATCAGAGGTTGCCAACTTAACCAGATGGAGTGTTCATGAGTTACAAGAAAATCCAGGTTCCTGAGACAGGTGCCCGAATAACGCTTAATAAAGATAATTCACTTAATGTACCGGGTTGCCCTATTGTACCTTTTGTCGAAGGTGACGGCATCGGTGTTGATATCACCCCTGTTATGCGCAAAGTGGTTGATGCGGCTGTCAACAAGGCCTATGGCGGAGAAAAATCTATCGCATGGATGGAGATCTATGCCGGAGAAAAAGCAAACCGCATATATGGTGAAAACACCTGGTTGCCTGAGGAAACATTTAAAGCCGTCAAGGAATTTATTGTTTCTATCAAAGGACCATTAACGACGCCTGTCGGCGGCGGTATGCGATCATTAAATGTGACATTGCGTCAACAACTGGATCTTTATGTATGCCTTCGTCCGGTCAGATATTTCACTGGCGTACCCAGTCCACTCAAGGCGCCCGAAAAAACGGATATGGTAATTTTTCGGGAGAATTCTGAAGATATCTATGCCGGCATTGAGTGGGAATCAGGGTCAGCCGACGTTAAAAAAATTATTAAATTTCTGCAAGAGGAAATGGGTGTCAGTAAAATACGCTTCCCTGAGACTTCAGGTATCGGGATTAAACCGGTATCGCGTGAAGGCACCGACCGTCTGGTCAGAAAAGCGATTCAATACGCGATTGATAATGACCGCGATTCAGTCACTCTGGTGCACAAGGGCAACATCATGAAGTTTACCGAAGGTGGCTTCAGGAACTGGGGTTATGCACTGGCGCAATCGGAGTTCGGTGCAAAGTTGATAGATACTGGCCCCTGGTGTTCATTCAAGCACCCGGTGACAGGCAATGAAATAATTATTAAAGACGTGATAGCCGATGCATTCCTGCAACAGATATTGTTACGTCCGGAAGAGTACAGCGTGATCGCCACCTTGAACCTGAACGGTGATTACATCTCGGATGCACTGGCAGCACAGGTTGGTGGTATCGGTATAGCTCCAGGGGCCAATTTATCTGATTCTGTTGCCATGTTTGAGGCCACACACGGGACAGCACCAAAATATGCGGGTAAGGACCAGGTCAACCCGGGTTCGTTGATCTTGTCAGCAGAAATGATGTTGCGTCACCTCGGATGGACGGAGGCGGCAGACCTGGTTATCAAGGGCCTGTCGGGTGCCATCGCAGCGCAACAGGTCACTTATGATCTGGCGCGATTACTGCCAGGATCAACCAAAGTGAGTTGCTCAGGATTTGGTGACGCCATCATGGCGCACATGTAGGCATCACCAACAAACTTACTACTTACTCAGCGGTTTTGATATTCAATGCAGTCAGGCCTTTTGGTCCGTCGCTGATATCATACTCAACTTTTTGACCACGCTTGAGGCTTTTGTAGCCCTCCATCAGTATGGCTGAAAAGTGGGCGAAAATATCACCCTCACCTTCTTCAGGTGCAATGAACCCGTAACCTTTTGCATTGTTGAACCACTTCACGTTACCACATGCCATATATAATCACCCCGTATGGATTAAGACATGATTCATGGACTGGTCTGAATATCATATTCCCGGGCTGAAAGAAAGAAGGAAATCTACGCCTAAGTGACGAATTTCTGACACTATTTTGACGATTTGCTCTCAATTTTGAAGAAAACCTTAATATTCAATTTCATAACTTGAGGCAATTATTAGCTATCATGACTATAACTATATAATGATTAGATTATCCAGCATCAGTTTTCTTGCATAGTCGCCGACATAATGGGTAAGGATAAGGCATTCATATAGTGCTGGAATTATCCTGGCGGAAGCGTTCGAGTCGGGAAATCCTGCTGATTTTGGTATATTAGCGGGTATGAATGATGAAATAAGACGAAATACTGATGATGACCTGGCACTACAGGAAGCCCGGCCAAAGCTCAAACGGCCGCCGATGTATAAAGTGGTGCTATTGAATGATGATTACACGCCAATGGAGTTTGTAGTGCATATACTGGAAAAATTTTTCGGCATGGACCGACGACAGGCAACACAGATTATGTTGCATGTGCACACTCGCGGAAAGGGCATATGTGGGGTTTTCAGTCGGGATGTAGCCGAAACCAAAGTAAATCTGGTGGATAATTACTCGAAAGAAAGCCAGCATCCGCTAAAATGTATTATGGAAGAGGCATAAACACCGGAGCTTGATATGCTAAGTAAGGATCTGGAATTCACGCTTAACCTGGCCTACAAGGAAACCAGAGAGAAACTGCATGAATTTATGACAGTTGAACATTTGTTGCTGGCGTTGCTGGATAATCCTGATGCTGCCAGCGTGCTACAAGCGTGTGGCGCCGATCTGAATGTTCTTCGCCAGGATCTTGCCCGTTTCCTTGAAGAAACCACCCCTGTTTTGTCACCTGATGATGATCGCGAAACCCAGCCAACATTAGGTTTTCAACGCGTGATGCAACGTGCCGTGTTTCATGTGCAATCTTCCGGTAAAAAAGAGGTGACCGGCAGTAATGTGCTGGTTGCGATTTTCAGTGAACCGGATTCACAAGCTGTTTACTTTCTCAACAAGCAGGATGTCACTCGTCTTGATATTGTAAATCATATTTCTCATGGCATATCCAAAGTGCATGATGATGAAGAAAGTCTTTCATCACCAGTCGAAGATGAAGCGGAAATTGAGGCACCGGCAAAGAGTCCTCTGGAAAGCTTTACGAGCAATCTTAATGAACTGGCGATGGATGGCAAGATCGATCCACTCATTGGTCGGCGAAATGAAATACAACGGACTATCCAGATCCTTTGTCGCCGTCGTAAAAACAATCCCTTGTTTGTCGGTGAAGCCGGCGTAGGCAAGACGGCCATTGCCGAGGGTCTTGCTAAAATGATTGTCGATGGCGAAGTACCTGAAGTCCTTTCGGCAAGTATTATTTATTCTCTGGATCTGGGTGCATTGCTGGCAGGCACCAAATACAGGGGAGACTTTGAAAAACGTTTCAAGGCTGTGTTGGCACAATTAAAAAAAGAACCGGACGCGATCCTGTTCATTGACGAAATTCACACCATCATCGGCGCCGGTGCCGCATCGGGCGGCGTGATGGACGCCTCCAATATGATTAAGCCCATCCTGGCATCCGGTGACCTGAAATGTATTGGTTCGACAACGTACCAGGAATATCGTGGCATTTTTGAAAAAGACCGTGCGTTGTCAAGACGTTTTCAGAAAATTGACGTTTCCGAGCCAAGCATTGATGAAACTGTAAAAATTCTGGAAGGACTTAAATCCCGCTTTGAAGATCATCATCAGGTTCGATATACCCATCAGGCATTGCGAACTGCTGTCGAATTATCGGAACGTTATATCAACGAACGTCACTTGCCTGACAAGGCGATTGATGTGATTGATGAAGCGGGCGCACATCAACGATTGAGACCTGTATCAAAGCGCAAGAAAACCATCGGCGTGCATGATGTTGAAGATATCATTGCCAAAATGGCACGCATCCCGGCGAAGAATGTATCTCTCTCTGACAAGGATACACTGCGCCATCTGGACCGTGACCTCAAGATGGTGATTTATGGACAGGATGAAGCCATTGGAACGCTGTCAACTGCGATCAAAATGTCACGCTCTGGTCTGGGTGATGATCACAAACCCATAGGGTCATTCCTGTTCGCTGGCCCCACCGGCGTTGGCAAAACAGAAGTCACACGCCAACTGGCCAGGATCATGGGCATTGACCTGATACGCTTTGATATGTCGGAATACATGGAGCGTCATACCGTATCGCGGTTAATTGGTGCACCGCCGGGCTATGTCGGATTCGATCAGGGCGGACTGTTAACCGAGGCTGTGAACAAACAACCTCATGCTGTACTGCTTCTGGATGAAATTGAAAAAGCACACCCGGATGTTTTCAATCTATTGTTGCAAGTCATGGATCACGGGACGCTGACTGACAACAATGGCCGCAAAGCTGATTTCCGCAATATCATTATTGTGATGACGACCAATGCAGGGGCAGAGCAGGTCAGTCGTTCCAGTATGGGTTTTGCAAATCAGGACCATTCCAGTGATGCGATGGAAATCATCAAGAAAATATTTACACCGGAGTTTCGTAATCGTCTGGATACCATTGTCTGGTTCAAGGCGCTGGAAGCTGCTTCTATCAATAGCGTTGTGGACAAATTTATCTTTGAACTTGAAGGCCAGTTGGAGAACAAGAAAGTGACTATCGAGGCCGATGAGGAAGCACGCCGCTGGATAGCCAGGCATGGATATGATCCCAAGATGGGTGCCAGGCCCATGGCGCGCATTATCCAGGAACATGTCAAAAAACCCCTGGCAGAGGAACTGCTGTTTGGTGATCTGGAATCAGGGGGTCATGTGCGCATCAGTGTTTCAGATGACAAACTGAAACTGGAATTTATCGAAAACGAAGAACTTGCCTGACAGGCTCTATAGTGTCACGCGAATACTGGTATTCTGGATAGGAGTCATAACGCAGAGGTCGCCGAGACGCCGAGAACGCAAAGAAAAAATTAGATAGACAGAATTAACATGTCATTTCCATCTTAAACAGAGATCTTTTCGCGACTGAAGTCGCTCCTGCAAGCCTTGGTAATATTTCCGCAAACACACTATCTGAGAGTTACGCCTCCACACCTGAAATTGCCGTTCCCTTGTCATCCCCGCGGAAGCGGGGATCCAGAAAAAATATAAAGGCAAAGATTGTAAAGGACGCACAGATTTCAGGTTTTCATTTCAATGAAGGGTAAAATGGAAACTTCTGGATCCCGGATAAACGCTCTGCGTTTTCCGGAATGACGAGGTGTAGAATAGATTGGATTTGTTGCCTTGGTGATTTTTCTTTGTATTCTCAGCGATCTCTGCGTTAGGTCATACGAGAATAAAAAATTCTCTTTCCTTCCCCGTGCACCCAGTGTTCCCCGTGGTTTACTAAAAAACTCTCAGCGATCTCTGCGTTAGGTCATACGAGAATAAAAAATTCTCTTTCCTTCCCCGTGCACCCAGTGTTCCCCGTGGTTTATTAAAAAACTCTTTGCGACCTCTGCGTTAAATGCAATATAAACCTATGGCACACGCGGCTTGTTAGCGGGCGCGGTAGACGATACGGCCCTTGGTCAGATCATAGGGCGTTAACTGGACCGTCACCGTATCACCTGTCAGGATCCGGATATAATGCTTGCGCATTTTGCCCGATATGTGGGCAATCACGACATGCCCGTTTTCGAGCTCGACTCTGAACATTGTATTAGGCAAGGTCTCAATGACTTTGCCTTCCAATTCGATGCCTTCTTCTTTAGCCATAAACCTCTCGATCTAAATTCACAATTTTTGCCTGCCGGGGTACATTTCCGGGCGCGGTCAAAAAACCAGATGCGGATAATGCACTAATCAAAGGGGATTTTCAAAGAAATCACATCCATTTGAACGGATGTGCCTTACCATGATAGCTATCAGGTAAGTTGATCAGGAAGCGGCACGCAGTTGCCTGGCGGAAGCTACCCAGCCAACATGGGGATGGTCAGCATCACGGGTAATAATCACTTCCATATCGAGTAGCTCGACAATCGTCTGCAGGCTGGCAGAGTTATCGAACTCCAGGCGCAACTGATGAAGATGATCAGGGCTGATGTAGAGTAGATTTGGCCTGAACTCGTGGCTTTCCTCGTACTGGAAAGCAAGTCTTAAAATGTAGCTAAGCATGGGTGCCTCCTGTGAATCCCCGTCAAAAAACCGGTATCAGCGGGCTCAAATATTTCTAGTTCATACAAATGCAACATTTGTACCAGTTGTATCGGCGGGAGAGGAGGGTACTTGAGGCCAGGTAACCCCTGTAAACATATGAAATTTCAGGGTAAGCGAGACCAATGGCCCTCAACAAAGGCTTCCAGAGGGCGATATTGGTCTTTATATGACATTTTGGGGCACTCAGCTATCCAGTAGCCAAGGTACAGCCAGTTCAGGCGCAGGCGTTGTGCTTCCTCAATGGTCCAGAGCAGGGTGTAAACGCCCAGGCTGCGGTTCTTTGCCCTGGGATCATAAAAGGTATATACCGAGGACAAGGCCTGAGTGAGTTGATCGACAACGGCCACAGCCATTAAATCCGCCCCTTGCCGAAATTCATACAGGAGTGTTTCAATCGCCGGACTTTTGATAAACCCCATATACTTGTCAGGGTTTGGATCATCCATGCCGCCACCGGGATGACGGCAGGTCTGGTAGCGGAGGTACAGGGCGAAGTGCTCGTCACTGAACTCCGGCTTTATGCGATGAACGCTCATATCCTCATTTCGTCTCAGGATCCGTTTCTGGGTGCGTTTGGGCTTAAAGTCGGCGACAGGGATCCGAACCGGGATACAAGCCTTGCAGTCCGGGCATTGAGGGCGGTAAACATGGGCGCCACTACGGCGGAAGCCATATCCGGAAAGGGCACTGTAGCGGGAAGTATCAATGGTGGCGGCTGGATCGACAATCAGGGAAACAGCTTGCTGGTTTTCCAGATAGCTACAGGCGTGCGGCTGAGTCAAATAAAACTCAAGGGCATTGATATCGTTGTCTGACATTTTCATAACGCAGCGTCAACAATCTGTCGTCAATTGCCAGGGTGAGGACACACCTGGAAGATGACAATACTGTTTCAAAAAATCAATGAAAATATTGCGTGGGATTTGTTCATCGCCCAGACTTTCAAGGTGCGCAGAATGGATCTGGCAATCGATCATTTTGAATTCCTGTTGTTCGAGGTATTGCACCAGTGTTGTAAAAGCCACTTTTGACGCATCACTGCATCGGCTGAACATGGATTCACCAAAGAAAACCCGGCCGAGGGCGACACCGTATAGCCCGCCTGCCAGTTTACCATCTTGCCAGCTTTCCACCGAGTGTACATACCCCGATTCATGCAGGGTGCAGTAGGCGTCGATCATGTCCTGCGTGATCCATGTGCCGCTTTCATGTTTGCGCGGTTCTGCACAGGCCTCGATGACTTCACGGAAAGCGGTGTCCAGCGTCACTTTGTATGTATTCCTGTTAAGGGTTTTTTGCAGGCTGTGTGATATGTGTAATTTTTCGGGAAACAGAACAGTGCGCGGGTCCGGCGACCACCACATAACCGGTTGGTCATCACTGTACCAGGGAAAAATACCCTGTTGATAGGCATCAAGCAATCGCTCCGTCGACAAATTACCGCCCAGCGCCAGCAGTCCATCGGGATCCCTCAAGGCCAGTTCGACAGGCGGGAAGGGGATCGAATTATCATAAGGATCGATCCAGTACGGGCCTTGATGGATGTTCTTGTCACTGGTCATGGTTACTTACTCATATGGGCCCGCTTTTTTATACGGCAAATGTTCATTCATGACATCCATATAATGCTCCATGCCGCCTTTTTCACGTTGTAAAAAATCCTCAATCGCATATTTAAAATCCGGATGACTCAGCCAGTGGGCCGAAAAAGTCGGCGTCGGGACAAACCCACGGCTCAGTTTATGCTCTC
>Ga0114931_10005167_pt1 | contig 16154 bp, 11 predicted proteins | sample 2SBtaG_FD_89579 | JGI IMG/M metagenome (GOLD analysis project Ga0114931, IMG submission 89579) | Deep subsurface microbial communities from Kolumbo volcano to uncover new lineages of life (NeLLi) - 2SBTROV14_V59a metaG | ecosystem: Environmental > Aquatic > Marine > Volcanic | place: Kolumbo...
GGGCTCTTGATATAGAGCGTTACCGGCTCGCTCCTATTGCTCGCCCGCAAGCGAAGCAATGCCTCGCCTACTTGATCGGCAGTACTATCGTCGATACTGCCATGTAACACGATAATTCGCTCATGAAAAAGAGCATTTTGGAAACTTTCCATCATACACCTCCTTTCTTTCGCCTCACGGCTTTAATTTGATGTGTGTAGATTATGTTTCTTTAATGTGCTATACTATATATGTTACTACCATTACTTGCAGTAAATGTCAAGTTGCGTAGCACACACATATTATTCATTAATCAAAGTATAATCTTATGTCACCAGAAGGAGCACCGCAGGATGGCGAACAAACAAACGCCGTTCCCGCTGAGAGTGAACAAACAGAAATGTCATCGCCGGACAGTGGTAAAGGAGAGGCACCACGCAAAAAATATATGCATAAAAACCCGGACGGTACCATTACGTACACCAATAGTCCGATACCGCCGGAGTGGGACAGGGACTAAAGAGTGGAAGTGGAGTGGCCCCTCTAGCCCAAGAAACAAACTCGCCCGTAGGCGAGTTTGTTTCTTCTTAAGAGTATTATCATGAAGAAACAACATTCAAAACACAAAGACACGCATTTCGTCGGCACGATCCGAATCACCGCGCGAGGGGAAGGATATGTTTCCCCCACCGGCGACCGAGCCGACAGTATCAAAATAGAGCATTTCGATCTCAATACAGCCCTCAACGGAGACACTGTGCGCGTCTTTCAATATCCCAAGAAAAAAAACGAGAGGAGTAACTTTGCGGGGCAAGGCGAGGTAGTAAAGATCGTTAAACGAGCAAAAGAAATATTTTCCGGCGTGCTGGAAAAAGATGATGGGTCGTGGTTCTTGGTGCCCGACGATCAGAAAATGTATATCGATATTCTTATACCGAAAAACGCCCTCAGTGGTGCGAAAAATGGTCAAAAAGTGGTCGCGAGGCTATCCCCGTGGACCGATCAAAAGAAAAACCCCGAAGGGACGATCATAAAAGTGCTCGGTGCCCCTGAGGACAATAATGTCGAGATGGAATCGATCGTCTACGACAAAGGTTTTGCGATCGAATTTCCCGATGAAGTACAAAAAGGGGGGCGAAAGATCGAGGCCGCTGCAATCAAGAACATCGCAAAGGAGGCAACAACACGAAGAGATATGCGCGGCATAACAACCGTTACGATCGATCCGGCAACAGCAAAGGATTTTGATGATGCACTTTCTTTCCGTGAACTTCAAAATGGCGATATTGAGGTTGGCGTGCACATTGCCGATGTCACCCACTATGTCCGCCCCGGATCGGCAATCGATGAGGAAGCGCGCAAGCGGGCAACATCGATCTATCTCGTTGACCGAACGATCCCCATGATCCCCGAGGCACTCTCGAACGATATTTGCAGTCTCAATCCCGGTAAAGATCGCTTAGCATTCTCGGCAATCTTTGTGTTCAAGAAAAATTCCCTCTCCAAGGGCGCGACACCGGAGATCGTTGATCAATGGATCGGCGAAACGGTCATCAAGTCTGACAAACGTTTTTCTTACGAGGAGGCGCAGGAGATATTGGATGGGGAGAGCGGTCCACTCAAACACGAACTTGCGACCTTGAACGCGCTGGCAAAAAACTTGCGCGCGGCACGGGTCAGAGCTGGATCGATCATGATCGAGCAAGATGAAGTACAATTCTCACTCGACTCTCGTGGCAAACCGCAAAGTATCTCGATCAAAACTCACGGTGAAACAAACGAAATGATCGAGGAGTTTATGCTCCTTGCCAACCGTAAGGTCGCCCGAGCAATGACCGGTACCCCAAAGACGAAAAAACGCACATTTATCTTTCGCATCCACCCGAAACCTGAAACCGACCGGATAGCCGAGCTCGCGGATTTTTTGAAAAGTTTCGGCTACACACTTAAACAAGGGCAAGAAAACCTCTCACAGAGCATCAATGATATCCTCACACGATCGATCGGAACAGAATTTGAGCACATCATCCATACCGTAACGATACGCTCTTTTCAAAAGGCGATCTATTCAACACACAATGTCGGACATTTTGGCCTTGCATTCAACTATTACACGCACTTCACTTCCCCTATCCGGCGATACCCCGACATGATGGTTCATCGACTGGTAAAAACGTATCTTGCGGAAAAGACGATCTCAGCGAAAGATACGGAATATTATGAAGCTGCGGCACGACACTCAAGCGAGATGGAACAACGTGCCACTGAAGCGGAACGTGATTCGGTCAAATATAAACAGATCGAATATATGCTTGCTCAAAAAGCGAAAACCTATGAGGGCATTATTTCCGATGTTACAAACTGGGGATTTTATGTTGAAGAAAAGACGACCAAGACAGAGGGGCTCATCCGACTGCGTGACATCGGAAACGACTATTACACCGTTGATGAAAAGAATCACGCTATCGTCGGCGAAAAACATGGAGCACGGTATCGTCTTGGCGATACTGTACAGATAAGGATCAAAGACGCGAACCTTGAACGTCGAACGGTGGACTACCTACTCGTATAGTAAACTCATGAACATACCCCTCCGGAAGCGGATGGGCATGATATGTTCATTGGTATATTCACAGATAGTGCTTTCTTGTGTATATACCTATTGAATCACGTACCAAGCTCTTTTTTACAATACGAACGATGGGGGGGTGAACACAAAAAAAGAGCGGACACATTTGCGTGTCGCTCTTGTGGTCTTCCCCATGATCAAATGCGATCGTAAAAAATAACCATCGGGGATATCATCCATTCGGGCAAATACAGTTGTCATTTATCAGAGTCAACAAATGGATGGCTGAAAATGTCTATCAAAAACGACGTCTCGAACTTCGTTATCCCAAACAAGAGAAAGGCGACACTCTCTAACAATCGCCTCACGCTCATACTCCGATCCGCGGGCAAACTGAAGTCGCGCCAAAGCGCTCTGGTTCGCAATCACGTCAAGCACACATTGTACTTCGGGGAGAACAGGTAGGTTCTCTGTATGACGCATGCGGCTCATCCTGCCGTCTTTCCTTACTCCCCAAAGACCCCCGAACCACCGCGCAAACATGATTGCATGATGAAGATCTGCAATGTGCTCATCAAATTCAGAATTGACCGGAATCACCACCTTGCTCTTGCTTTCATCACCGTAGCAAAGATAGATCCAAGCCAACATTACGATCTTACGCCGGTCAAAATACTCTAGAACCTTTTTCTTCGATTGATCAAACACGAGTACCTCCTTGGTCTATGGGTTATCGAAGTCTCAATAAGTTCTACCACATTACCAGTCTAGAAACAAACACCCCCGCTACATGATTCCACACTCCACACGTCGTGAGATTGAGAAAATGTGTAAATTTTGAATTTATTTGGCGTACGCTTCCGCTTCTTCGAATTTGACCGAGAGCACCTTGGAAGCAGCGTCAGCACCCATCGTAACGCCATAGAGGATATTGACACGCGACATCGTTTCGCGATTATGCGTAATGACAATGAGCTGAGAGTAGCGCGAAAGGTTCTCGAGCATATCGCCATATTTCCGTGAGTTCGCTTCGTCGAGTGCCGCGTCAGTTTCATCAAGTACCAGGAACGGCGGCGGATTAACTTGCGAGATTGCAAACAGTAGCGCAATCGACGTCAGTGCTCGCTCCCCGCCCGAAAGCATCTGAAGTCCTTTGATCTTTTTACGCGGCAAATTCACATTAACCTCAATCCCCTCTTCTGCCGGCTCTTCTTCATCGGATGTGAGCGATTCAAGTATCTTCGCTTCATCTTCGCCAAACGACGATTTCCGTCTATGTTTCTTTTCCTTCACCACCGCAAGAGATGCCGTTCCACCACCAAACATGAGCGCAAAAAACTCGGAAAACTGCGTATTGATCTTGGCGATACCTTCTTTAAATTCCGTATCAAGTTTCGCGGTCAAGTCGGCAATAAGTTCAGCGAGAGCTGTTGCGCTGGTTTCCATATCCGCTATCTCACGCGCGAGAAACGCGTCACGCTCGACCGCTTCGTCGTACTCTTTGACCACATCATCGCTCGACCCGCCACCTATATCCTCAAGCCGGATCTTTATCTTCTCTATCCTTCGGCGACGATCCTCTTGTCGATCTCGTAGCTCGTTCACAACCTCATCGATCGCTATCTCAAATTGCTCATATTGCGTAACATCACGACCAATCAAGACAGACCCCTCTTTGACCTCCTCCCGAAAGCGTTCCTTTTCTTTCTTGATACGATCCGCTTTTGCATCGAGAATGTTCAACCTCGACAGCAACTCACTCCGGCGGGCTTTCTTTTCAAATAATGCCTTCTCAGAGTCCCGCACAAGGTCACGGTCAGCTTCGATCTCTTTCTGTATGTTTTCAAGTTGAGATGATAACTCTCGCGCACGCGCTTCGGTATCTGTGACCTGTCGCTCAATGTCCGCATGCATCTCTTTTTTTTCTTCGAGCACTTTGATCGACCGATCCGCTAGATCGTCATCTTTACTGTTATGATCCTCTCGATAGAACGCTGAAAATCGCGCAATTGCGGTACGAATATTGGCAAAGATCGCCTTCATAACTCCGACATTGTCAGTCTTATCGGCTTCTGAAAGCCGCGCTTCAACATCCCCAACAAAGACCTCAATGTCAGCAACAGCAACGGTTCGTTCTTTTGTACTGCTGGCTACTTCTTGTTCCTTCCGTAATTTTTCCTCCTCATATTCAATAACACCTTCGATACGACCAAGCTCCCGCATTAGTTCATCCTTCTTTTCGCGCGTACTGTTCAATTGTCCACGCAGTTCGGAAATCTCACGATCACGAACGTTATCTTTCGACGTTGCTGATTTTTCCGACATTCGTGCGATCTCCTGTTCAAGCTCTTTCAGTTCATCGTGTAACGGATCACGGTCATGATGAATCTGCTTTGTTGTTTGTTCAAGATAGACCGATTCCCGTTTCAGATATTCACGATAGAGAGTTGTGAGCTCTTCACGCAAACCGCGTGCTTGCTCGATCTTTTCAACTTGTTTTTTCAAAAAGCGAATATGAGGAGCAATCTCTTTGCGCAAAAGTGTAACCTGCACCATGTTCTCTCGCGTCTTCGTTAATTTTTTCTCGCTCTCGGCGATCTTCCAGTGATATAAACGCAAACCGAGCGCGTCCTCGATCATTGATTTCTTTTCTTTTGATGAAGCACTCAATATACGATCAGCTTCCCCTTGTGAAATGATATGATGTCCGGTTGCGCCAATATGAACGGTTGCCAAGAGTTCGACCACGTCACGCAAACGAACTTGTGTCCCATTGATAAAATATTCGTTCGAGGAATCGCGATGAACGGTACGCTCGATTAAAACTTCATCGAAGTCGATCGACGAAAACTCGCGATTTGTATTATCAAAAGTAAGTGAAACCTTGGCACGATTTTGACGCCCCAGATCTTTTGATCCATTAAAAATAAGGTCCTCACCACGCTTACCTCGCAATGATTTAATCGACTGCTCACCAAGAACAAAACGAAGCGCTTCCGCAACATTAGATTTGCCGGATCCATTTGGTCCGACAATAGCCGATATCGGTACACTGAAATCCAGTGTACTCTTTTTTGCAAATGATTTAAAACCAGCTATCTCTAACTGCTTAAGACGCATAAGAACAATCAATTAATACGAGGTGGCTATGCCCACCCCTTTGTGGCAAGAGCACGCTCGGCGGCTCCTTGCTCCGCTTCTTGTTTTGACCTACCGACCGCTACCGCAACCTGCTCATCACCAAGAAATACCCCGACAGTGAACTCCTTTTCGTGGTCGGGACCATGCTCATCAATTACCAGATATGACGGCGTAATACCAACCCGCTCCTGTGCCTTCTCCTGAAACGTACTTTTCGGATCTCGCCACAGTCCTTTTTTAACGATCTCATCGGTCTTGGCAAAAAGACTATTAGCGATAAATGTCTTTGCGATATCAAACCCTTGATCAAGATAGATCGCACCGATCATTGCCTCAAAGGTATTCGCGAGAATATACTGTCGCGCCTTCCCCATGTCACGTGCTTCACCGCGCGAAAGCAAAAGAAAATCACCCATGCCGAGTTCCTGTGCAGCTTCTGAGATCGAGATCGTATTCACTAGCGCGGCACGATAGCTCGTGAGCGCGCCTTCTGTTTCATCGGGATATTTTTTAAATAAAAACACTGTTATGACAAGCTCAAGTACCGCATCCCCGAGAAACTCAAGGCGTTCGTTATGTGAATAACCGGACTTCTTGTTCTCGTTTATATATGAACGGTGCGTAAACGCTTCACGGAGTAAACCCTTGTCTTGAAACGTAATGCCGATTTTTTTCTCAAATACTGAAAAGTCTATAGTATCTTTCATAATAACTAATTTATTTTTTCAACAAGATATTAATCGCTTTAGTGATAAGGGGCAGAATGTCATTATAAATATTGAGGTCAAGAATATTCACCATCTTGAACCATTGCACATCATCAAGCCCGCCGGTTTTCTCTAACTTCAGATCAACAAACGGCGACTCAACAATGAAATACGTTACTTGTTTGCGCAGTTTCCCCTTTTCCGGGTTGGAAGCGATATACTCATTTGCACCAAGTTTTTCACGTACGGTAACATCAATGCCAATCTCTTCTTTGATAACCCGCTTGACCCCGGCCTCTTCATCCTCACCATCAGTAAGGTGCCCTTTCGAGAGTGTCCAATGACCAAAGATGTCATGCACGAGCGCAAGATAAATATCATCCTTATCTTTCGCATAAACAACCGCGCCAACCAGCCGCTCCAGTGGTAGCTTCGATGGGTCGATATCGTGCTTCCTTGGATGTTTTTTGGAGGACGTATCGTCGGCATCAAGACCAAGTTCTTTATACACCGCCCCTAATACGCCGTTGATGAATTTTCCGCTATTCTCTCCACCAAACTGTTTTGCCAACTCGATCGCCTCATTGATCGCAACCTTTGCCGGTACTTCTTTACGATTACCGTATAAAAGCTCCGAAAGACCAATACGCAGAATATTCCGGTCAACGATCGATATCTTCTCGATCGGCCAATCCGGTGCCGCTTTTTCAATAACCGCATCAATAGCCTTCTGGTTTTTAAGAGTAGTATCGAGAACACGTTTTGCAAACGAAATGTCGCCCATACCGGGAGCGAATTCTTGGGCGTTGTGATCGAGCAAAAGGTCAATAGCATCTTGATCTTCAACGTGATTAAAATCCCGCTCAAAGAGTGTTTGCATCACCACTGATCTTGAAAGGTGCCTATTTGCCATAATCCTCGTTCTGCCGCACGAGCAACGTCGAAAATAGGGAGAAGCACGCCCTGTTGATTACTTACTTATTTGAAAGCGCAGCCACGTTAAGCTTCCCGGGTTCCGTCTCTTCTTTCTTCTCCTCTACACCGAGCTCGCGCGCTTTTCGCTTCTTTCGTTCGGCCTGCCGCGTCACTTGAGCCATCACGTCAACAACTTCTTTACCTCGATATGTTCCACATTGTGCGCACATTCGATGCCGCACATGCGGAGCCTTACATTTCGAACACGCCGAAATTCGCGGTCCTTGAAGCGCGTGATGAGATCGTCTGTTGCGGGTATGCGACCGCGTGTGTCTCATTCGTACTGACATATCACCGTAGTATAAACTATTCGGCGAAAATTTCAAGGGTTCACATCAATTTCGATTTTCCCAAGAAAGCTCTGCCGGTGGATTCCAGTTATCTTTCCGCAAGAGCGAATAGCTTCAATATGTTCCGCCGTGCCATACCCTTTGTGCCGCTCAAAGCCATAATCCGGGAATTGCCGTGCAAGACGCTTCATTTTTCGGTCGCGAGTCACCTTTGCTACGATCGAAGCGGTAGCAATGATCCGCTCACTCTCATCACCGCGAATGATCGTTCTCTGATCACTATATGCCGTGGGAGCATACAGCGACCCATCGAGGAGTACGCGAGATTGCCGTGGATCGCACGCGAGACGAGTCAATGCACGCGCCATGGCAATACGAATCGAACGCACAATGCCGATCCGGTCAATACTCGGCGCGCCGACCATTGCTACGGTATAATCAAGCGTGCCTTCCTCGCGAGCATTGCGCAGTTTCCCAAACCACACCTCACGCGCTTTTTCGCTGAGCTGTTTTGAATCTTTGACATCACGAAACATCCGCACGAAGACCGGCATGTGCTTACGCGACACCGCCACAACTCCAACCGCAACCGGTCCGGCAAGTGGTCCGCGACCAACTTCATCAATTCCAATCGTGTGAACGTGGTGCATAATACTGTTCTTCTATCATACCAAAATATCACCATAAAAGCGGTACCTGCCCGGGAGCAGAGTCGTGCAGTATTCGCCTTTCTCTTCACTCCCTGTCTGCCCCCGTCTGCCGACAGACAAGGGCAGGCTCGGCTCGGATGTGCGCGAGTACTTCGCTTCACACTCTCACACACCACTCGCTCTTCGTCGCTCATGCATACTGAAACGTGCTCTCCGGCGAACTTCTGGTATAATCAGAGACACTGATAACCGCAAACATGGCAACAAAATTCGTACATCTTCATACCCACTCACATTACTCACTCCTCGACGGGCTCTCAAAGATCGGACAGCTCGTTGAACTTGCCGTGAAAGACGGCGCTCCGGCGATCGGACTCACCGATCATGGCAATATGTATGGAGCGATCGAGTTCTACAAAGAGTGCACAAAAGCCGGCATCAAGCCGATCATCGGTGTTGAGGCTTACATCGCCACCGGATCACGCCACGACAAGAACCCCGGGATCGATAACCGACGTTTTCACCTCACACTATTGGCAAAAAACAACACCGGCTATAAAAATCTCCTGAAATTGGTCACTCTCTCAAACCTTGAAGGTTACTATTATAAACCACGTATGGACAGAGAGCTCCTGCGTACCTATTCGGAAGGGTTGATCTGTCTTTCGGGGTGTTTTGGCGGAGAGCTTTCACGAGCTTTCCGCGCGGGTAACGACGAAGAGGCGGAACGTATCGCGCTCGACTATCAAGCAATCTTCGGAAAGGAGAATTATTTCCTCGAGATCATGCATCATCCGGGCGTGGAGGGAATCGAAGAGGTACGCGCAAAAATACTTGCACTATCCAAAAAGATCGGCATCCCGATCGTTGGCACGCAAGATTCACACTATCCAAACTCCGACGATCGCAAGGCACACGAGACGCTCCTTGCAGTCCAAACCAACGCTGACCTAAAATCAAATGACCGGTTCTCAATGGGAACCGAAGATTATTCATTCATCAATACCAAGACAGCGCTTGAGTACTTCAAAGATATCCCTGAAGCGGTCGAGAACACTGCCAAGGTTGCCGAGATGTGTAACGTCGAGCTCGATCTCACAACATGGCTCTTCCCCGACATCCCAATACCGGAGGGAGAAAGTTACGATAGTGAACTGAAAAAACAAGCCTACGCGGGAGTTGAAAAAAAGGGATTAAAAAAGGAAGATCTTGTTGAGCGTATCGAGTACGAATTAAAGATCATCAAAGACAAGGACTATTCATCATATTTTCTCGTTGTTGCCGACCTCCTCAATTTTTCCAAAGAGAACGGCATATTTACCAATACTCGAGGGTCGGCTGCGGGTTCACTCGTTTCCTACTTGATCGGAATCACAAGCGTCAATCCGATCGAGCTCAATCTGCCATTTGAACGATTCTTAAACCCTGGGCGACCATCCCTCCCCGACATCGACATGGACTTCGCCGACAACCGGCGCGACGAAGTGATCGAGTACGCAAAGCGAAAATACGGCGAAGATAAGGTCGCGCAGATCGGTACCTTTGGCGCAATGCTGGCACGAGGCGCGGTACGTGATGTCGCGCGTGCTCTTGGATATGAATACGCTATCGGCGACAAAATCTCACGGTTGATACCGATCGGATCGCAGGGATTTCCGATGACGATCAAACGAGCGATGGAAATGACACCCGAACTCAAAGATATGTACAAAAAAGATGAGACGACCAAAGAGATCATCGACCTTGCAAAGAAACTTGAGGGGTGCGTACGTCATGTATCGGTGCACGCCGCGGGTGTCGTGATCGCACCACGACCACTCACCGACTTTACCCCTCTGCAATACGATCCACATGGTGGTAAGATCATCACCCAGTATGATATGTACACTGGTAATCGTGAGGGGATCGTTAACCTGCCGAAGTTTGACTTTCTTGGTATCCGCAACTTGACGATCCTTGCAGACGCGGTAGAACGCGTAAAGCAACTTCATGGGATCACGGTCGATATCAATAACCTTCCCTACGACGATAAAAAAACGTATGCGATGCTCGCGCGTGGCGAGACAATGGGTGTCTTCCAACTTTCCGGAAGTGGTATGACACGATATCTCAAAGAGCTCAAACCAACCACGATCAACGATATCAACGCCATGGTTGCTCTTTATCGTCCCGGTCCGATGGCATTCATCCCCGACTACATCAAGCGCAAAGAAAATCCGCAATTGGTAAAATATATCGATCCGCGACTAAAAGACATCCTTGAGGCAACATTCGGCATCTTGATCTACCAAGACGATATTCTGATGATCGCGACCAAGCTCGCCGGATATTCATGGGGAGAGGCTGATAAGTTTAGAAAAGCGGTTGGGAAAAAGATTCCTGAAGCGATGGCAGAGCAGGAAAAAAAGTTTATAACGGGATGTGTTGACAATGGAATGAAGCCGAACGTCGCGCAGGAACTTTGGGAAATGATCGAGACCTTTGCCGCCTACGGATTTAACAAAGCACACGCCGCAAGCTACGGAAATCTCGCCTACCAAACAGCATATATGAAGGCGAACTTCCCTGTCGAGTACATGGCTGCCGTTCTCACCGCCGACTCCGGTGAAGTAGAGAAGATCGCCGAGATCATTGGTGAATGTGCCCGTATGAAGATTCCCGTCCTTCCACCTGACGTAAACAAAAGTTTTGGAAAATTCACCGTGGTTAAGGATAAAGAAAACAATAAGGATGAGATTCGTTTCGGACTCTATACGATCAAAAACCTCGGTACCGATATCTCTAATGCGATCATTGAAGAACGAGAAGAAAACGGCGAATATACATCATTCAGTGATTTCCTGGAGCGAATTAAACACAAAAATCTTAACAAGAAATCCCTGGAAGCACTGATCAAATCAGGTGCGATGGACGAAATGGGAGAACGCGGACAAATGTTCGCAAATATTGAAGAAGCACTTGCCTACAACCGCGAGTGCGCGAAAGAACCGAGCGAACAAGTATCGCTCTTTGAATCAATGGACACTTCAGCACTCCCCCACTTACGCTTGAAAGAAGTAAACCCAATCGGGAAAAACGAAAAGTTGGCATGGGAAAAAGAGCTCCTCGGTCTCTATATTTCTGGACACCCGATCGACCAACACCGAGAGAAGCTTGAGAAACTCGGCATTACCATCAAAAAACTGAAAACACTCAACGATGGGTCGCGCGTCATTGCCGCCGGCGTTATTGAAGAAGCAAAGACGGTTTCAACAAAAAAAGGTGACCAAATGGCATTCATGCGGATCGCTGACCATACCGACAGTATCGAAACAGTTTTATTCCCGAAGGTATTCCTTGCTCATAAAGAGCTCCTTGAAAGTAAAGAGGGGTGCATCAAACTCAAAGGAAGAATGTCTGAACGAAATGGTGAAAAAAGTATTATTGTCGAAGCAATCGCGCCACTTGAAAATAAAACAGAATAAAAGCGATTTACCCTTCTGGCAACTCCCTGCCGGTAGGGAGGAAAGTAGGTTCGACTCGGATATGTGAGAGTGTTTCGTTTTCCTTCATACTCTCGCGCATCACTCGCTCTCCGTCGCTCATAAAAAATACAAAAAAAACGACCCGGGGATACTTCTGTTCCCCGAGTCGTGGTAACTGCCCCCTGCAGAGAGGCACTATTGCTATAATACGATTTTGATACTTTTTGTCAACCCCAGATAAAAAAGAGGGGGGGTAATATAAATACGGCTTTCTTTAGGCGTCGATTGTTGCCTCTTTTGCGTTTGATTGAATAAAGAGTTTTCGCGAGTTTACATCGGTCCCCATTAAGACATCAAATGCTCGATCGGCATCTTGCGCGTCCTCAATGGTAACTTGTTTGAGCACACGCGATGCTGGGCTCATTGTCGTCTCCCAGAGCTCTTCAGGGTTCATTTCTCCAAGCCCTTTGTAACGTTGAATAGTAACTTTCGGTTTCTTTGTTTTTTTCACCGCAGACTCTTGTTGCTCCTCCTCACTCTCCGCCGACTCCGCCTCCTCGCTCTCATCATCCGATGATTCCAACTCAGTTACATCAACATCCCCACCAAGAACTTTTATCTTGTCTTCTTCGCTATACACATACGTAACCTCTTTTCCTTTCTTGATCTTATAAAGCGGTGGCGTTGCAATAAACACATTTCCCATTTCGATGACCGGCTTCAAGTAACGATAAAAGAGCGTTAGAAGAAGTGCCCGAATGTGCGCACCATCAACATCGGCATCAGTCGCAATAATGATCTTTCCGTAACGAAGCTTCTCTATATTAAACGTATCCCCAACCGCCGTCCCAAGCGCGATGATCAGCTCACGAACACCACTCGCCGTAACCACTCTATCAAGACGAGACTTTTCCGAGTTAAGGATCTTCCCCCTGAGTGGCAAGATCGCTTGCGTTCTGCGGTCACGACCCATCTTTGCCGAGCCACCCGCCGAATCTCCCTCGACGATGAAAATTTCCGCTTCCTCCATTTTTGATGTCTGACAGTCGGAAAGCTTTCCCGGCAAGGTCACTCCCTCGAGCGCGCCTTTCCGCAAAACACTATCCTTCGCGGCTTTTGCCGCCTTACGTGCTCGAAGTGCGAGAATAACCTTGTTCACGATCGAACGAGCATCATCAGGATGTTCCTCAAGAAAACCGGAGAACCCCTCACCAAACACCTTCTCAACCGCACCACGCGCCTCAACGCTCCCGAGTTTTCCTTTTGTTTGCCCTTCAAACTGGATCTCTTTGAGCTTCACCGAGATGGCAACGGTGATCCCCTCGCGAACATCATCCGCCGTTAGATTTTCGTCTTTTTCTTTGAGTATATTATTTTTCCGAGCATAATCATTCAGTCTACGGGTCAGTGCGGCTCGGAACCCGGTAACATGCATACCCCCTTCGGCGTTGTAGGTATTATTTGCGAACGCAAAATCACGTGAAGAAATGTCGTCGACATATTGCAGAGCCACCTCAACCGCAACATCATCGATCTCTTTATCAATATAAAAAATGTTCTTATGTACCGGCTTAAATCCGCGATTATAGAATTTTACCAATGACATCAATCCCCCTTCAAAATAAAACGTTTCGGACGGTACCTCAAAATTGCGATCGGAAAGATAAATAATATTATTATGCTCGCTCAATCCCGCCAATGACTTCTCATCGGAACATTCCCGCGCATCGATAACACTTACCCGCAAACCGCGAACAAGATATGCCTGCTGACGAAGATGGCTAACCGTTTCTTTCCAGTTAAATTTTATTTCTTTGAAAATTTCCGGATCAGGTTCAAAAGTAACGATTGTCCCGCTAAAATCAGTTTTCCCGATCTTTTTCACATTTGCTTTCTTCTTTCCCTTGCTATATTCCTGCACATAGCATCCGCCATCTTTATGAGCCTCAACCTTCATGTACGACGAAAGTGCGTTCACGACCGAAGATCCAACACCGTGCAAACCGCCGGTCGCTTTCGCGTATCCATCGCCACCAAATTTTCCACCGGCATGAAGCGTGGTCATGATCGTTTCAAGCGCTGACACTTTTGTCTTCTTATGAATATCAACTGGAATACCGCGACCATTATCAACGACCCGCACTCGATTGCCCGGTAAGAACGCAACTTCGATATGATCAGCAAAGCCCCCCATCGCTTCATCGCGACCGTTGTCAAAGATCTCCCACACCAAGTGATGCAATCCCTCAATGCCGGTCGAACCGATATACATACCCGGACGCTTACGTACCGGTTCAAGCCCCTCAAGAACTTGAATATCATCTGCTTGATAATGATGCTTATTCCCCGATTTTTTTTCTTCTTTTTTAGCCATTTTTTCTGCGAAAAATCAATATTATTACCCGCTTTTCATACGGGCTTCTATGGGGGTATTATAGCAAAAATCCACCCATAGTGGAAGCGGTTAATACGTGATGTAAAATTACTTTTTACGCACCCACAGAAAGGGTAACGTACTCAAAAAACGGCCAAGGAAAGCCATGCATGCTGGAAGATTGAGAAACATCCTCCTCGCCCTCACCATATCCATTATTGCAATGAAAAGGGCCACCGCAAGCGCAAGGTCGATATGTCCGATCACACAAAAAATCAATCAGTGGCGTACTACGTGGGGTGCTATTTATATTCCGATTTACGTATAAATATTGCCATTTTACGCCAATATTTTTTAAACGTTTCCCGGTTGACATACGCATGCGTACCGGTGGCAGGATCACTTGTATTTGGCTCATGATAATAAAACCCGCCGAGAGCACCCCGCGTATGGTCCCTCTCGTAACCGGTCAAAACAATAATATGGTACTCTCCCCCATTCCGAAAACCACCAAAGACCGAAACAATAACCGGCATACCACTCTCAAGCGCTCGCACGATCGTGTGTAATCCGTCGGCTATCAGGTCGTGCTCATGATCGCTCGCATGCATGGTCTTCGCCACGACATTGATCGTCATGCTTCTGAACTCTTGTCGATACGCGGAAAGTCCATGGTTCCGCGCGAGAGCAACAAGTCCGTCGTGTATCCAACCACGTTCACCATACCCACCAATGAGAACACCCTCGTCGATGAGTTCATCGATCGAACACATTTCGTCAGATAGATGGTAGTTAAGTATCATCGTAAGGGCGGTCACTCCGCATGCACGATCACGCCACTCCTCTTTTGTGACATCAAGCTGTTGAGAGAGATATGGTACGTTAAGCTTCATAGTCACTAGCGCACTTCCCAGCCATTTTGTTTCATTGCCACAGTGATCTTGTCCATACTGTCATTTACCTCACCGTCAGTGAGTGTCTTTTCGTGCGATTGAAAAACCATACGAAATGCGTACGACACTTTCTCCACGGATCCATTCGCATCCTTTTTTTCAAAAACATCAAAGAGTTTCGGCTCACGCGCAAGCAGGCTCCCCGCATGCTTTCTTATGAGCGTCGCCACACCATCTGCTTCCATTCCCGGTGGAACAAAAACGGCAATATCACGCACAATGAACGGATATGGCGATATGGGAGCAAACTGATCGAGGGATATTTCCGCGGTGAGTGTGTTGTCATAATCATTCGGCACCGGAAGATCTTTGATCAATTCTTCAAAATTCGTTTCGGTAACCGCTCCAATTTGATCGATTGCTTCAATCCGTGGCGAGATGGTCACTCCGAGCCGATCGGAGAGTATGTGCATGATCGGAGCAAGCGCCTGCTGATGATCGTGCTTGATCGCTTTTTTATCTTTTCCTTGATACGATCTTCGCACGAGCCGACCAATACAAAGACTTGTATGCTCTCCATCTTTTCGAAACACCGTACTGATCTCAAAGATACGCACATCATCAACACCTAGAAGATCACCGAAACGTTCGTTCGTCTTAAGTACCTCTCGCATCGCGCGTGAAAGATCTTTCCGTACGTAACCTTTGTCGCCGGCAAGTGGGTTTTTGATCTCAACTTCTCCCGTGTTCTCGAACGAATACGTATACACCTCGGAAAATCCCTCTTTCGCCAAAATATTCCGAACCTTGTTCGCATAGAAAAACAGCGCGTTCACCTGCTGGTCCTTGCCGGTATTTTCCTGCATATCTGTAGCAGTGATATTACGATACCCATACACTCGACCGACCTCTTCGATCAGATCCTCTTCACGGCGCAGATCAAGACGCTCAGGCGGAACGGACACAACGAAACGCTTTTTCCCCGCCTCGGACATACGCCGAACACCGACAATATTCTTGAATTGACCGGCAGTAGCAAGTGGCTCGATAACAACCTCACCAGTCGCGCGAGTTGCATGAATAATTTTCCCATCACCGAGATAGAGTCCGCA
>Ga0114931_10005168_pt1 | contig 16154 bp, 11 predicted proteins | sample 2SBtaG_FD_89579 | JGI IMG/M metagenome (GOLD analysis project Ga0114931, IMG submission 89579) | Deep subsurface microbial communities from Kolumbo volcano to uncover new lineages of life (NeLLi) - 2SBTROV14_V59a metaG | ecosystem: Environmental > Aquatic > Marine > Volcanic | place: Kolumbo...
TAGAAGAATTCCGTCAATTCCAATAAGCTCATCGTATTTTGTCGCTTGTTCTACACAGTCATTTCCAGTAATTGATTCTCCGACAAAGAGTTTTAAGTCTGGTTTATTAACCATAATAAGTTTTTTTAATTCATTCATTAAATTATCATTTGAATGAAGTCTTCCAGCAGTATCAATCATTACAATATCAAGTCCTTTTGCCTCTGCATGTTTTACTGCATCAAAAGCGACTGATGCAGGGTCTGAATTGTAATCATGTTTTATTAATTTAATATCTAATTTCTTTGCATGTTCTTCGAGTTGTTGTATTGCTGCTGCTCTGAATGTATCTGCTGCTGCTAAAACAATTGAATAACCTTTTTCTTTAAACATATTTGCTAACTTAGCTATAGCAGTGGTTTTTCCCGAACCATTAACACCTATTACCGCTATAATGTAAGGTTTCTTTTTCTTTATTTCTTCTTCGATATCAATTGTTTCAATATCTAATACTTGTTCTAGCGATGATTTTAATGTGTCAAGAATTATTTCTTGAGTGTTTTTTCTTGATATTTTTCCTGTTGTTAACTCTTCTTTCAAGTCTAATTTTATTTTTTCTATAACTTCAACTGCAACATTATTTTCTAGTAATGTTATCTCTATATCCCAGAATAACTCTTCGAATTTTTCTTCTGATAAATTGAATTTTGTGAATGTATCTGATACTTTCCCTAAGAATCCTTTTTTCTCAGGTTCTTCTTCTTCTTTTTCTATAACGGGTGCTGGTTTAACTTCTTCTTTTATTTCAGTTTCGGAGATTTCTTCTTTAGTTTCTTCTTTTTTCTTTCCGAATAGTTTTCCTAAAAAACCTTTTTTCTTCTCAGGTTCTTCGATTACTACTTCAATTTCTTTTTGAGGTTCCTCAGGTAATTGTTCTAAGACTTCTTCTTCAATAAGTTCAGGTTTCTTTTTTTCTACAGATGTTTCCTCAACTAATTTTTCCTTAGATTCCTCAAGTTTAGGTTCTTCCTGAATAGGCTCGTCAATTTTTTCTTCCGAAGGTTCCTCTTCTTTTTCTTGTACCTGAACAGGTTTTTCTTCAACTGGTTCAGATTCTTCTTTGGAAATGGTTTTTTCAGTTTCTTTCGGAATTTCTTTTACATGTTCTTCCTCGACAACTTCGGGTTTTTCTTCAATATATTGTTCTTCTTTTTTCTCGATTTTTTTTTCTTTAACTTCAGGCTTCTTTTCTTCTATTATTTCTTCTGCTTCTTCATCAACTTGCTTTGAGAATTTTTTTACAACATTATCAAGTTTTTCTTTTAAGAATTTAAACATCTAGTATTCACCCTTTCTGAACCAACGAATAAATTTCTTCAATTTTTTCTTCTGCCTCTTTTTTTGCAGAATTAATATCATCTTCTTGTTTTTTCATTAATTCTTTTGTTTCATTAATAGACTTTTTGACAACAATTCCTCTGCCAACATTTACAAGCAATTTTTCTGAGCTTACTAAATCGGCTTCAACAAATATTCCATTAGCTATTGGCGCAAATATCCTTTCCCCTTTCTTTAATCTTCCAAAATCTTCCAATGATTGGCTTAATTGTGATAAATCCTGAAGACTATTGTCAAGTTGCTTTATGTATTCTTGTATTTGACCTATTTGATTTGCTAAATTTTTTAGCATCTCTTCTTGTTCTACGTTTTTCTCAAGTGATTTCTTTGCCATTTTACTCTAAAAAACCAAGTCCTTCTTCAGCGTTTTGTATTTCTGGATAACCAGATGCTTTTCCAACTAAAAATCCTTTCTCATTACAAACAACACCAGAGCCAATTTGAATACTACCCATATTGACTGTATTCGGCGTTAATTTATAACCTAATAATGATGCTAGTGAATCAAATTCATCTTCTTCTATATAGTTTGTAACTAATCCTTTCTTTTTTGAATTATTTAAGACAAGCAGACTTCCAAGTGTACTTATTCCTGCAATATTCATTCTTTTTGAATCTAGTTCAAATATTTCTCCAATTTTTTTTGCTTGTGTTTTTGAATATTCATTACTGACCAAAACAATGTCGTTTGCAACTACAATATTATTTCCAAAGCATGTAAGCTTTGATTCAAAAACAGAATAATTTATGCCTAATGTTTCGAGAACTTTTTTTTCTTCATCAAATATTATTGATGGAACAATTATTTTATCATTATTCCCATTTACAAATACTCCTATAAGAGACGTTCCTGCAATTGTAATTCTGTGGACAGGAACTTCAAATGTTTGTTCTATTTTCTTTATTTCTTCCAAAGGAACTTCTACACCTACCAGTGCAAATTTATCATTTACAAACATAAAAAGTCCTACATTACTACTTCCATTAAAATGTGTTATTCTTGAGTGCATGCGTTTAGAGAATAAAATCTTGCTATAAAAATGTTTAGTTTGGTTCTGTGTATCTTTGTGCCATTTTGGAAAGACATATTTTTATATCACCAAAATGCTCTTTTTGCTCTAAATCTAGTTTGTTTTGACCTTCAAGGAATATTAGAGGAATAAAAGTATTTATTTTATCTTCTTTGCTTTCAGAGGGAATAATTTGATTAAACCACACAACTTTTACTTTTTCTAGGGTTACTTTTATTTTATCAAATAATTCATTTATTATATCGCTCATATCTCTTGTTTTTTCTGGAATTTTAATCTTTTTTCCCTGAGAACGCATCCTATTTATTGTTCTTCTTTGGTCACTCTCAAGAGCTTTTTCAAGGGCATTTACTAAATCATATACTGATACTTTTCTTTTTCTTGGCTGTGGAGTTTTATAATTTAGTGCGGGTCTTTCTCCTGTTGGTATCCTCATTTCAAGAGCAGAATCATCAAGCATATCAAGGAAGTCTTCCGGATTATCAAGTGGTCTAATCATGCTATCAAGAAATGCAATATCTTCTTTTACAAGCTTATCTGATTTTATCTTTAGAAAAAAGGCGGCTGCCAAAATTATTTTTCCTGAAATTCTGAAATCCATTTTTTGCATTTCAGAGAGCAATTCAATAAATTTTTCTGCAATAGCTGAAACATCAATGTTCCAAGGATCCATCTGTTCAGTTCTTATTAATTCATAAATAATTGTCTTCCATGAAACATCATCTTGGTCAAAAAGAATATTAATTATCTGATTCTCAGTTTCTCCTTTCTTTGCATTCATTGCACTTAGGATTTCTTGAGCCTCTGTAGTCATGCGTAATAAAAGCGTATCCTAATATATAAATTTTGTTATTCCTACATTAATCCTTAGACGAGAGTTGATTTGAGAATTGAATTTAAGCATCACATATTATTTAAATACTTTTGCTTTAAGAGCTTAAAATACCGCTAAATCTATCCCTTAGGAGCTCTTTTTGCCATTTTTTGAGAATATTCATTGTTTGTCCTGTGACGAGACGTATCAAATCTTCTTTTTTAATGATTAAATGGCCATCTATACCTAATTTTTCTGCAAGTTCATTTCGGAGTTTTACTAATTCTCCTAGTTTTTCAGCTTGTTCTGCACTAAGTCGTTTAGGACGTTCCCTTTTCACTTTTTCGACTCCTTCTTTAACATTAATTATTGCAGAAAATAGTACATCGGCTCGTCTTTTTATTAAAGGATGAACTCCTTTTAGTCGTTCCCATTGCTTTACAGAATTTGGAGGATTTTTGGCTAAATCAAGCATTAATTTATTGCTTATTATGAAATATACAGGTCTATCCAATTTTTTTGCAATTTTTTCCCTCTCATCATAAATTGCCTTTAAAACATTTTTTTGATGAGAATTTAGAGTTCCAGCACCTCTAATACTGAGATGTGTTTGAGGCTCAACAACGTAATTTGCATTTTCAAGAGCTAAAAACTCTTCCTTAGCCCATTTCAATCTTCCTTTTCTGACTAATTGATTTTCTATTAGACGTTTTAGTTTTAATGAATATGCAGTATCTCTTACAGCATATGAAAGCATTTCTTTAGACATTGGTCTTTTTAGCCAATCAGCTTTTTGAAATTTCTTTTCCTGCGACACGTTAAAGTGTTTTTCAAGTAAAGAACCAAGACCAACAGGTTTCCACCCAATCAACTGAGCACCTAATGAAGTGTCAAAAACATTTTTTGGAACACAATGTAAAACTTCTTGCAAAATTCTGAAATCAAAACTTACATCATGAAATACTTTTACAATATTCTTATTTATGAATAAATCTACTAAGGGTTTTGGATTATTAATTGAAAGCATATCTACTATCCAATTCTTATCATTTGTAGAAATTTGAATGATTGAAAGTGTTGTTCCATAGTGATGTAAATTGTTTTCACATTCTAAGTCGATAGCAACTTCAGTCTCTCTAAACCATTCCCTTGATTTTTTATTTAAATCGTCGTCATTGTTAATTAAATCAAATCTAATCATCTTCGTTTAAAAATAAAGCAGAGTTATTAAAGGTTTTGAAATTTAAAAGAAAATGCCGTTATTGATAATTAGAAACTCCGTCAATGCCACAAAAGAAGTGCCCTCGCCGGGATTCGAACCCGAGTCTTCGCCTCGAAAGGGCGAAATGATTGGCCGGACTACACCACGAGGGCAAGATGTCATAGTGATTTATATTGTTTTAAAAAGCTTACTAAAAAAAGTAGTCAATTAATTCTGATGTTATTTATAAGGAAATAGTCTCGAACCTTTTCTCTTGCCCTATAAATTCTTGATTTTACTGTACCTATATTTAAACCTGTTTTCTTAGAAATTTCATCATATGTTAGTCCATCAATATCTCTTAATACCATTACCGAAGAATAATGTTTTGGAATTTCTTTTAATGCATCTTTGACATGATTTGACAAATCTGAAGTTTGATATGTTTCTAAAAATTCAACTTTGCCAAGATTATCTGGATCAACATTAAAAACTATTTTTTCTCGTTTACGTTTTTTAAGATAATTTCTCATTACATTCAGACCAATAGTACATGCCCACGTATTGAACTTATTAGTAAAACTGTATTTTTTTATATTTTGAATAGTTCTAATTACAGAATCTTGTATTACGTCATCTCTTTCGAATTGCCTAGTATTTGCTATAAATTTGTAATTTAGGTATGTGGCTACGTTAGAATATAACCAATCTGTTAATTTTGAAATATATTCAGAATTACCTTTTTGGGCTAAGCGAATTATTTCATCTTCTAAATCTTTCATGATTGACAGGGTTTATATCAATTTTATATTGTTTTCCAATTTTCGAAATATAGCACTACTACATAGTTATTACACATAGCAATATTTTTATATGTGCATAATATCCCCTAAATGATGGAACAGAATTCAAATTACGAAAATAACTTATTGAATCTAGCAACTGCATTATTTACTAGTCGTCAGACAACTTCAGTCCCTGAAAAATTTAGTTTATTAGTGGATCGAACAGCTAAAGAAATAACAACAAAAGTACCTAGTATGAAGAATTTAAGAAATTTATATTCTCTCCACAATGAATTAATAGAAACAACTCGTCTTTACCCAATTTTCGTTGACACAAATTATTGGAAAAATGCGGATTTTTTAGACAACTTCATCAAACAAACATTAACTATTAGAGGAAATCACATAAAAAAATATGTATCGCTAGATGAAAATACTGAAATTGTAAATCTAATAAGTAAATACAATGATTATAATTTTAAAGAAAATGTTTTTGACACAGGAGATGGCTGGGAACTTCCTGGCGATTTTACAAAAAAACTTGCATATGGCCATTATATCGATATGAAAAACTCTATTTCAAATTTATTTGGTAGAAATTATATAAATAACTTCAGCAATTCAGAAAGAATCAATAAGTCAACCAATGACACGAATTATGAACTAGAAAATTCGCTTCATAGAATAGATATTCCTAAATATCATGTCCGTCTTATGATATTTAATTTAACCCTAAGTCAACAAACTATTTTTAAAGCAATGGAAAATGCATATATCGCTCCAAAATACTTAGAGAAAGTCGTATCCGCTGTCAAAAAACACTACGAAAATACAAATAATCTTATTAAGCAAGATATACTTATTAATGCAATAAAATGAAGAAGAATGGGCCTGGGGATAAACAAAACTTACGCTTTGAATCCCCAGTCCGCTATGGGCCTGGGGAGATTTGAACTCCCGACCACTGGCTCTCTTCGAGCTATTTCTCACGCGAAATATGGTCATATAAGACCAGCGCTCCACCAGACTAAGCTACAGGCCCATAAATAGTCGCTTAGTCGAAAAACGATATTGTAGTGCGTTTTTAAAGTTTTCTTAAAAGAACCAAAATAAGAATATGTGGACGACGGGATTACCACAAAACTTTTTAGAAAAGTTTTATCAAAAAGCAGGACTTCGTCGTGCTACTGAAAGTAGCACATAAGAATGCGTCATACAAGCGTAACTGTATGCGGACGACGGGATTTGAACCCGTGTCTCAGCCTCTTTGCACGTTAGTCAAAGCAAGTGAATCTTTGATTTTAACATGTGGCAAGGCCAAATACTAACCACTATACTACGTCCGCGCGTATCTAATAGAATCCTGAGTGTCTTTTAAAAGTTTCGAAATTCATATAGATTCATAGTAAGAAAACAAAATGTAAAGAAAAAAATGAAATTAGTTTCCTAATTTCTTCTTTTGAAAATCTGCCTTTGAGTAAATTTTATAAATAATTCAACTGTCTTATGTTTTATGCCTCCGTAGCTCAGTGGTAGAGCGCTACCTTGGTAAGGTAGAGGTCGCGAGTTCAACTCTCGCTGGAGGCTTAGTTATTCTTTAGTTGTTAGAAAGGTTTAAATGGAGAAGAACTGTCCAGATATTTGTGAAATCAGTGAATATTAACGATGAACAACGACAAAAATTAATTAGAATCTTATCTGAAGAAGCAGCAAATTACGACCACTTTCTTCATATGTATAGAAGAATTGATAAATTTCTAAAAGAACTTTAATTTCTATATCCACAAGTACATTGACCATCTGTTATGCAAGTTCTTCTACACATACCCAAAGATTTGAACTTTCGATTTTCATACGAAAAACTACCTTGAGAACTATTTGAATTGTACATGTCTGAGTTATTTGTTTGGTAATTCATTTTTCTTATAAATTATTAATAAAAAATAATGTGAGGAAATTTATTCCTCTACTTCAACATTTCTGTCCCTAAGCATTTGTTTAATTCTTTCTAAGATTGATGTGAAATGTGCAGATACAAATTTAATTGTTCCTGCTTGTTCATGTCCTCCACCATCAACGTTTGCTTCTGGAAAGTCTTTTTGTAATTGGTCAATAATTGTCTGAACTGGTAGAACTGGTTTATTTGCCCTGATAATTATCATATCAGATAAACAACCAATGCTTAAGACTGCCTTGTTAGGATGTTCTTCAACAACTTTGTCATGAATTGCTCCAATTACTCTTCCCGGTGCAGGGAATGTAAATCTTAAAGTATATTTTTCTAAATCAATATGACTAAAAATTACTCCATTTATTTCTGAAGTTCTAAGATATGGCAATGTGCTTTGAAGTTGTGTCTGAGTTCCTTCCTTAACTTTTTCATTAATCATTGCAACTAGTTCAGGTTTAACATAAAGTTCTTCAAAAATACCCTTGCCAGGATCAAATCTTAGATGATATGCAGTATAATCTATTGCAACTCCAATTGCACCAAGCTCTTCCCTAGTTTTCCCTGTTTTTTCTATGTATCTATCAGTTTCAGGGATACTGCACCTATCAGTTATTGCTGCAATCGCAGGCATAAGTTCATTTTTGAAGTCAGAATCAATCATTCGTCCAATTTCATAACAAAGCATTCCTGCGCTTGTTTCTGAATCAAGTCCATATATATAAGGATTTATATGATCTAACAAAAATGGACAAACAGAAGTTTTTCCATCTTTAATTATGACAGGGTTATGATGATCAATTACAATAACATCAACACCCATTATTTTCATTGTTTTCATGCCAAATACATCTTCAGGAGTTGATCCATTATTAACAACAATCAATAATGGCTTTGTTTGGCCGAAACCTTCTAATCGCTTAATTAAACCCATATCTTTGAAAACGTCTGTTATTTCATAGAATGGTGCTTTACTAGGACTTCTGTAAAGATTGTATGCGGGTTCAATGCCAGATTTTGCCATCAATAATTTGATAGATTGTTCTATTGCAAGACCAGAATTAATCCCGTCCGAATCATTATGATGTCTAATTAGAATTGGTTGATTGTTAAGAACTGCTTTTCTTATTCTTTTTGCGACTCTTAACATATTTGGTTTCATCTTGTTGAATCTATCTGATTCAATCGAGAATTTTTGCCACTTAGGTTCTGCTTTTTCATCTAGAATTGAATCGAAATCTTTTTCTTCTTTTTCAATTCTTTTAATATCAATTTGCAATTTTCCTGCTCTTTCAGATACAGGACCTGCAATATATACTACATCTTGTTCTTTGAATTCTGATGCATTCATTTTTGCATCTATTGTACTTGTTCCATCAGTAACTGAAAATATTACTGGTCCTGGAACTGCTTTTCTTGTAATTTTAACAATACCTTTGAAAAAATCACCTTCTTTTAAATTTACTATTTCAGGAGATTTTTCCTGATATTCTTTATTTTTGTTATTAGCACTATCAACAGTACTATTTGTTTTATTCATTTATTTTACCTCATATTTATATTAGGTTCAAAAATCATATGATTTTACAAACCTCTTGAAAAGAAATCTTATTGTTTTTTCCTTGAAATTCTTCTTTCAAAGTCGACCCCTCGTTCGAACCGATATGCTTCTTTTCTCTTGTTATTATAGCAGAATGAATAACCATTTATAAAGGTTTTCCTTGTTTTAGAGGATATTAAGCATAAACTTTATATACAAACAATCCTCTGAGAAAGCATATGTTAGGGTGGAGGCGGCTTTTAACAGCCATATTTGTACTAATTTTATTTTCTCAAATAGTTGCAAGTCTGAGTTATGTGGCAATAGTTAAACCCCTTCCGGTGCAACCAAATACTCTCTTTTATTATGAATTAAACTACACAAATGATTCTGCTTGTACAAATGTACTATATTCTCAAATTACAAATGTCACCACAGATTCTGATGGTATTGGTGTAATCAACATAACTCCATCAATGTTTAGTCAAGTGCCGAGTTATCTTTGTGAATATCGAGATGGAACATTGCGGAAAGTTCACACAATCGGAGACACACTAGCTGGAAATATTACAGCAAAAAATGCTTTTTTTGAAGGAAAAGTTGGAATAGGAACAAGCAATCCAACAGCCACTTTAGATGTAAATGGAACTACAAGATTTGAAGACAATGTACAAATTGTGCACGGGGGCTACATAAGACTTAATAACTCACCAACAGGAATACAATTCGAACAGAACGGCAATCTTAATTTTTACACAGATTCATCTGCAGATTCATTCAGATTTTATACTGGAAACGTTGGAATTGGAACAACTACCCCAGGAGAAAAACTTGATGTCAATGGCTCAATAAATGTTAGTAGCGGAGAAGATGTTTGCATAACTGGCGGAAACTGCTTATCAGATATCAACGGAAGTGGATTCATTGATGGAAGCGGAACGGCGAATTATGTTTCAAAGTGGAGTGATGCAAACACCTTGACTGATTCGGTTCTTTATGAAAACGGGACGAACCTCGGCATCGGGACAACGAGTCCGGGGGCAAAGTTGGATGTTCAAGGAGGGAATATTAAATTGACTTCAAATAATCCGCAGCTCATTTTTAGCGACAATACGGGAAGTACTTTTGATTATTTAATTGATTATGTTGATGATGAGATTAGATATAGATGGGGTGGGGGAATTAAGTTAAGGATTGATGAAACCGGAGGAATGGCAGTAGGACAACAATATGACGGGGCAACCATACCTTTCGCGGGTATGTTGATTCCTGGCAACGTCGGTATCGGAACAACAACAACTGGTGAAAAACTTGATGTTAACGGAACAACTAAATCTGTTGTCTTTCAAGTTGGACAAGATCCTTTGGATAATAGTTATTCAAAAATTTCATTTCATCCAACGCATGTAGATTCCACTGACCAGTATTTTACAGGTTTGGCTTATAGCCAAAGTGCTGGATGGATGGCTTTAGGAGGAGGTTCATCATTAAATCTGTACATAGACAGCGGTAATTCTAGTACTCATGGAAATACAATATTTAGAAAAGTTGGTTGGAATGGAACTGATAGAATTCTTACAGAAAAAATGCGCTTAGATTATAATGGAAACTTAGGAATAGGGGACAAGACACCTGGCGAAAGACTTTACGTTGCAGGAAACATAAACGCGTCAGGAGATATTTGTGTTACAGGAGGAAATTGTCTAAGTAACATTAGTGGAAATATTTGGACTCAAAATGGAACAAACATTTCATACACAAAAGGATATGTTGGTATTGGAACTAATGATTCAATCAGACCTTTAGAATTAGCAATTGCAGGCAGCAACACAAATCAAGTTGTTCAACACATTTACAAAACAGGTTCATCAAATCCCGATTATTACGGCTCAAGCATTTTAAGAATTGGAACGAAAAAATCTTCTGTTAATTTCTTAGATTTAGAATTTAATTCTGGAGGCGGAGGCCCATTCAGATACGGTACTTACGGAGATGGAATCATTGCAATAGGGGGCATATCTACAGGAGAATATGGCAGCATAAGATTCGTAGCAAATTTCACTGAAAGAATGGCAATTATTGGAGGAGGACCTAAAGTAGGCAATGTTGGAATCGGAGAAACATCGCCTAGCGAAAGACTTTACGTTGCAGGAAACATAAACGTAACCTCTGGAAATGATATCTGCATCACAGGAGGCAACTGTTTGTCAACAGTAAGCGGTGGAAGTTCGAACTTTGATCAAGACTTAAACACAACAAGCAATGTTGCTTTTAATTCCTTAGATATTGAAAGTTCTTCAGCTATAAAATTTGGAGGAACAGAAGCAATTAAATACAATTCAACAAATGGAACTATTGCAATAGGCAGCAATACAGATACAAATTATTTTAGAAGTGTTTTTGTTGGAGATAGAAATAGTTTAGGAACAACAGGAGCTTCGTTAACCCTTATTGGACATAGAGCAGGAGAAAGTGCTACACTAGGAGACCGCTCAACAGCAGTTGGTTATTATGCCGGCAGAACAAGTACTGGAAGTAGTTTAACAGCTATAGGAGGAGAAGCTGGCGAGTCTAATTCAGGATTATATCTATTAACAGCAGGTTATTGGGCAGGAAGAGATAACACTGGTAATTATGACATATCTTTAGGATACAGCGCAGGCTATAATAATTCAGGAGATTATTCGACAGGAGTCGGATACGAAGCAATAAGAAATAATTATGGTGATAATGTTGTTGCCTTAGGTTATCAAGCAGGAAAAAATAATATATACAAAGATCAATTTATTGTTCAGCAAGCAAATATAAATGCAGTTCCTCTAATACAAGGAAACTTTTCATCAGGAAAAGTAGGCATTGGTACAACATCTCCTAATGCAACCTTGGATATTGTTGGTCTTACAAAGGTTTGGCATACTGATTCTCCAGGAACTTGTTCGGGAACCGTTGAGGGCAGTATTTATTATGATGCAAGTTTGAATGAACCTTGTTATTGTAATGCTACGGATTGGTCTCAGTTTGATGGCGGAGGCACTTGTTAAGTGCTATTAAAATGAAATTATTTTATTTTGTACTAATTAATATTTTTATCTTTTGTTTTTTTTTATCTTTTGTTTTTGCTTCTGATCAAGAATTCATCATTACTACAACTGGCGATAAAGAATTGTACGCTGTTTCTCAAGGAGACGTTGAATTTAATGTTATTTTTTCAGATGTTAATGAAACAGTTACTCAAACAGTAATTTCTCAAGGGGGTTCCAGTAATATAAAAAAAATTAGATACGATGTTTCTGTTACAACTAATAAAGATAAATATTACACTGATGAAGTAATTGAGGCAACAATTAAGTTAATTAATACAGGGAATAATAAAGATGAAGATGCAATACTAACTTATTACTTAAAATCCCCTCAATTAATTGATTATGATAAAGGAAAAGAAAATATTTTAGATATTCCATCAAAAAATTCTAACTTCTTTGTATGTCTTTTATATGGAGGGTCTATGCAAGACGGAGATTGCGTCAAAATTATTAAAAAAACGCTAGCTCTTCCAATAAATGCTAATATTGGGGAATGGTCTTTTAATATCGAATACAAATCTCCAGAACAAGAATTAATTCATTCTTATGATAGTTTTGAAGTCATGCCTTTAGTTACTAGTTCAGGATCCGACTATGAATCTTATTCATATAATAAAAATGATTCTTTAAAGGAACATTCAACTAATAATTTAACTGGATTAGAATCAAATAATTTGGAAGTTGAATCTAAGAATGAAACTAAACTTCTTGATTTTGAAATAGATACTCCAAACAATAATCTCTTAATAATAATAAGCATTTTAGCAGGGTTAGTTGCATTATTTGCCATTATTTTCTTTGTGACAAGAGGAGAAACTTCTAAATAAGTAACCAAATCTTTATAAATAAAATGAAACTCTTTTAGAGTATTATCCGCGGGGGTAGCAAAGCCTGGTCAAATGCGCAGGACTTAAGCTGCACGGAAAATAGACACTCATTTTTCGAAATGAGATATCCTGTCACTTAGTGTGTTCGAGGGTTCGAATCCCTTCCCCCGCATCTTTTCCACTTCGTGCAAAAGCTACACCAAAATGTAGCGCTTCGCGCGGCTTTATTTAATTATAACATGTGACTTCATGTCTCTTTCTTTGTTGAACATGGCAATCCGCACAATAAATATCCCACTATTATGTTAATTTCTGTAGGAATGCAATATGCCTCAGAAAAACCAATTTTTATCAAAAATAGAATTGATGTGCCAAGAACCGCGCAAAAAAGCATAAACAACTTTGTATTAGAACTTGACAAATATTACAGAAATAATTAATCATATGTGTAGAAAGTTTTTCTTACTAAAGGAATTCTGATAATTATTTGTCTACAAAGAGATACAGCAATAGTTGCCCCTATCAATAATCCCCAATCAAAAAATGTAAGAGGAACTGTTCCAAAAAATTGACTTAAAGGCGTATAAATTACTGCTAATTGAAGTCCTATTGATGTTGCAACAGCAATTACAAGCCACTTGTTGCTGAACATTTTTAATTTAAATTCCGAACGTATTGCCTGCAATCTTACGAGTTCCATTAATACAAGTGATGTAAATGCAATAGTTTGTATTTTTGCAAGTTGTTCTATTTCAGGCAAGAATGAATAATATCCTAAAGCAATTACAAATATTCCAAGTCCAAACGTAACAATTAAGACAGAGACTAATGCAATGTTAAAAATCATGTTTTTATCCATTATTTGCTCTGATTTTTTTTTCGGAGGCATATTCATCAAATCCGTAGGATTTGGATCCATACTCAAAGCAAGTGCAGGAAGACCATCAGTTACAAGGTTTAGGAATAAAATCATTATTGCGGTCATTGGGAGAGGTAATTTAAGTAGAATTGCCACTAAAATAAACAATACTTCTGCCATGTTTGAAGATAAAAGATAGTTAACAAATCTCTTTATATTTGCATATATTCCTCTTCCTTCTTCTATTGCATTTACAATTGTTGTAAAGTTATCATCTTGAAGTATTATGTCGCTTGACTCTTTTGTGACATCTGTTCCAGTTATACCCATCGCAATTCCAATATCAGCTTTTTTTATTGCAGGTGCATCATTAACTCCATCACCAGTCATTGAAACAATTTCTCCTTTTTCCTGCAGAATTTTAACAATTTCCATTTTATGACTGGGTTCCACCCTTGAAAATATTGAAGTTGTTTCAATTACTTTCAATTTTTCATCATGATTTAATTTTTCAAATTCACTTCCTTTCATCCAATCTCCAACTATACCTATTTCTGAAGCAATACCTTTTGCCGTAAGTCCATTGTCGCCTGTCAACATTAAAACTCTTATTCCTGCAAGTTTACATTTTTTTATTGCATTTGCGACTTCTTTTCTTGGAGGATCCATCATTCCCTGCAACCCAACAAATATTAAACCCTCTTCTGTATGACCTTTAGAATTTTGTTTATACGCAAAAGCGAGCATTCTGAGAGCCTTACTAGCATAATTATCATTTATTGAAAGTAGTTTTTTCTTTTCCTTGGGAGTCATTTTTATTTTTTTTGAACCTATAAGAATGTGAGTGCATTTTTCAATTATTTTTTCAGGAGCACCTTTCGCATAAACATACTCATTTTTTGATTTTGAATCTATTATTACTGTACTCATCATTTTTCTCACAGAATCAAATGGATTTTCTTTCACTCTGATAAATGAAGATTTTATTTTAAAGGGACTAATACCAACAGTTTTTGCACTTTTCATTAATGCAGTTTCCGTAGGGTCTCCGACAAATTCATCTTGTTTTTTTATATCTGAATCGTTACAAATAATTCCTATATTAAATAACAATTCTTCTTGTTTTGTGAGTCTAGAAAAATCTGTTGTTTCCATAATTAATGGATTATCATAAGTGTATGCAATTTTTACAGTCATCTCATTCATAGTTAATGTTCCGGTTTTGTCTGTGCAAATAACTGTTGTTTCTCCTAAGGTTTCTACTGATTGCAGCCTCCTGACAAGTGCATTTCTGTTCAACATCTTTTTCACACCTATCGCAAGCGCTATTGTAACAACTGCAGGGAGTCCTTCAGGTACTGCCGCTACAGCCAAACTTATTGCTGTCAGAAACCATTGATTAATTGACAAAATGAATTCAATAATTTTTCCTTGGAATAAAAGAGAAATTTCTGGACTTGAAAGTACTCCTACAAAGAATACAAGTGCGCAAAGAGCGAGAGTTATCCATACAATCTTTTTGCCCAAAATATCAAGTTTTTTTTGCAATGGTGTCACTACTTTTTCAGTTTCTGAAAGCATATCTGCAATCTTTCCTATTTCCCTATTCATACCAGTTCCTATAACAACAGTCTTACCTCTACCTCGAGTAACTATGGTGCCTGAAAATAACATATTTTTTTGTTCGGCAAGATTTATTTTTTTTGAAGCAATTTTACTTGATGCGTTTTTGATCATTGTAGATATTTTTGAAACTGGAACTGATTCGCCCGTTAGTGCTGCTTCAGAAACATATAGTGAACTTTGCTCAATTATTCGTGCATCTGCAGAAACTTTGTTTCCCTCTTCAACAAACATTATGTCTCCGGGAACAAGTTCTTTTGCATCAATAATATTTACTTCTCCATTTCTTAGAACTTTTACTTTTAATCCCGATAATTTTTTCAAGGCATCAATAGCTTTTTCTGCTTTATACTCCTGTATAAACCCAAGAATTGCATTAAACAGCAAAATAATTAAAATTACCGTTGCATCAACGTACTCTTTTAAAATTATGGATATGAAAAGTGCAAAAAATAATATGTATATAATAAAACTATTGAATTGGCTTAAAAAAAGAATAATTGGATTGATTATCTTCTTTTGCTTCAACTCATTAAAACCGAACTTTTTAAACCTTATATTGACCTCGTCATCCGATAAACCTTTGGATTTGTCAACTCCTTGTTCACTTAAAACATCAGTTACGTTTTGACTATAAAAATGCATAAACTCCCTCTTTTTGTATCTTTTTTATTGTTTTTCCTTAAATACTTTTCTTAATATAACCTAAGTAATGAATAAAAAAGGTTCAAATGATTAATACTGAAAAAAATATATAAATAGAACTCAAAAAACAGTTAATTAGAAATGATATGAGGTGGTTTGAATGAAAATTGGAATAATAGGTCTTGGAAAGATGGGCAAAGGAATGGCCCTAAAAATGATAAAAGATAATCATAAAGTTGTTGCTTACAATCGTCACAGAGAGAAAACTGATAATTTAGTCAAACAAGGAGCAATCGGTGCATATTCCTATTCAGAGTTTGCAAAAAAATTGGGAAAACAAAGAGTTGTTTGGATGATGGTTCCCCACACAGTTGTAGATAGTGTAATTTCAGAAATTCTTCCTCATTTGGAAAATGGAGAA
>Ga0114931_10005169_pt1 | contig 16154 bp, 13 predicted proteins | sample 2SBtaG_FD_89579 | JGI IMG/M metagenome (GOLD analysis project Ga0114931, IMG submission 89579) | Deep subsurface microbial communities from Kolumbo volcano to uncover new lineages of life (NeLLi) - 2SBTROV14_V59a metaG | ecosystem: Environmental > Aquatic > Marine > Volcanic | place: Kolumbo...
AATATATATATTAAATTAAAATGATTGAATTACCTAATTTGGGCCCTTAGCTCAGTTGGTTAGAGCAGCTGACTCATAATCAGCGGGTCGCAGGTTCGAGTCCTGCAGGGCCCATAAACTGGAGGTTGGAAGCGGGCAATTAGCTCAGTTGGTTAGAGCGTTCGGTTCACATCCGAGAGGTCACTGGTTCGAATCCAGTATTGCCCAGTAAATGAAATGAGATTATTTAATTACAAATATATTTTACGAGAAGCCGTTAAAAAACCTGTTAAAAAAATTGAAAAAAACGGCTTGGTAGAAGAAGAATTAAAGCGCATTCACCGGATAATAACGGTGAGTGCGCTTTTTGTTTTATCTAAATATTATTTGATAAATGCCCTGCAAGGAGGAACGCATGCAGCAAAAACTTGAATTATTACTTAAGTTGCAGGTAATTGATTACGACCTTGGCGAGTTGGAACGCTCCAAAGAATACCTTCCAGATATGATGGAAAACCTCACCCGGGAAATTAAAGAAGCCCAAGAACAGTATGATAACACTGTGAAAAGTCTTGAAGAAGCTAAGCTTAAGCAAAAAGATTTAGAACTGGAAATTAAAACCAAAGAGTCGGAACTTCAGAAATTCCAGCAGCAAATGATGTCTATTAAAACTAATAAAGAATATGATGCTTTGGTAGCGGAAATTGATAAAGTTAAAGCTTATATTTCAACCCAAGAAACAGAATTATTGGAAACTATTGACCTTGTTACTTTATTGGAAAATAATATTAAGGATTATAAAATTAAATTAGAGCAAACCAAGGAAAACAATACCAAACAATTAGGTATATTACAGAAAAAAATAGATTCTATCGGTGATAAAGTATCAGGAAAAGAAACAAAGCGTCAAGAGATTACTACCGAAATCCCCAAGCAATTAATGTCCGTTTATGAGCGCGTTCGCAAAGGTAAAGGAGGTTCGGCGGTGGTAGCCGTGAAAAAACGAGCTTGTGGCGCTTGCTATAAGTCTTTGACACCTAAAAAAATACAGGACATTCGCAAGGGCAATAAAATTCTTACTTGTGATAATTGTGGAAGATTGCTTTATTGGGATGACAATATTTCCAATTAGTTGGTCATTAATACCCTTGATTGGTTGATAAAAATATGGCAAAGATATTAAACGAAATAGCTCTAACATTTGATGACGTGCTTTTGGTGCCGTCATATTCAAAAGTATTGCCAAAAGAAGTTGATGTCGCTACGGAAATAGCTCCGGGAATAAAGCTCAATATTCCCTTACTTTCGGCGGCGATGGATACGGTAACGGAATCACGTTTGGCTATTGCTATCGCCCGTCAAGCAGGGTTGGGGGTAATACATAAAAATATGTCTCCGCAAAAGCAAGCAGGAGAAGTTGATAAAGTCAAAAGGTCGGAATCCGGGATGATTGTCAATCCCATTACTTTGCCGCCCACTAAAACTATTGGTGATGCTTTGGAAGTGATGAAAAAATTCTCCATATCCGGTATTCCTATTACGGAAAACGGAAAATTGGTGGGAATTTTGACTAATCGGGATTTGCGCTTTCATAGAGACCTTAGCCGTTTAATCTCGGAAGTTATGACCTCTAAAGAGTTAATTACGGTTAAAGAAGGTACCGATTTGGATACGGCTAAGGATTTGTTGCATAAACATCGTATTGAAAAATTATTGATTGTTGATGATAGTTATATGCTCAAGGGGATGATTACGGTAAAAGATATTATGAAGAAAATCCAATATCCCCTTGCTTGCAAAGATGATCAGGGACGTTTGCGAGTCGCCGCCGCTTTAGGTATTGGTAGGGATTTTGAAGAACGGGCTGAACTTTTAGCGAAATCGGGTGTTGATGTTTTAGTTATAGATAGTTCTCATGGTCATAGCCAGAGTGTTTTAAATGCAATTCCTTCGTTGAAGAAAAAATATAGCCATATACCCGTGATTGCCGGTAATGTTGCTACGGCTGAGGGAACCAAAGCGATTATTGATGCTGGTGCCGATGCCGTGAAAATTGGAGTTGGTCCCGGTTCTATTTGTACTACTCGTGTTGTCACCGGTGCCGGTGTTCCGCAGGTAACAGCGATTATGAATGCTTTTCAGGAAGCGGATAAGACTAAAACCCCCGTTATTGCCGATGGTGGTATTCGCTATTCGGGAGATATTGTAAAAGCTTTAGCTTGTGGTGCTTGTTCGGTTATGATTGGGTCTCTCTTTGCCGGTGTTGAAGAATCTCCCGGTGAGACTGTTTTGTATGAGGGACGTTCTTTCAAGGTATATCGCGGAATGGGGTCGGTAAGTGCCATGAAAGAAGGAAGCAAAGACCGGTATTTTCAAGAGCATCAAGGGGAACCTTCCAAATTAGTCCCCGAAGGTATTGAAGGCAGAGTCCCCTATAAAGGACCGCTTGCCGATACCATATATCAAATGATTGGAGGAATTCGTGCCGGTATGGGGCTTTGCGGTGCCGCAGACCTTAAGGAACTAAAGGAAAGAGGAAAGATGATGCGCATTACCTCGGCAGGAATGACAGAATCGCATCCTCACTCGGTCCCGATTACTAAAGAAGCGCCCAATTATCGTCGGATGTATTAAATAAGTTTGTTTTTTTGAAGATAAGTTGTTTTTTAAATATATAATCGAAAGCTTGTGAAAGTAGGAGGAACAGTCGCGCTTTAGATGAGAATTTAAAGTGAGGAAAGTCCGAGCTCCGCAGAACCATGGCGCCCGGTAATACCGGGGTGGAGTGATCCAACGGAAAGTGCCGCAGAAACAATACCGCCTTTTTGATAAGGTAAGGGTGAAATCGTGGTGTAAGAGACCACGGTTATAAGCAGAGATGCTTATAACGGGTAAACCCCGCCAGGAGCAAGGCCAAGTATGGGAAAAGGGGTGGTTCGCCCCGTTATTATTCCCGGGTGGGCCGCATGAATAATCGGGTAACCGATTATCCAGATAAATGGCTGTTGGCTTCCTTGTGAAGTTTACAGAACTCGGCTTAGTTCCTGCTTTCCAAGCCTTCAGTAATGGAGGCAGCAGCTATGAATCGAACCCTTGTGCCTACTCATTTAAAGTGGGTTTTGGCTGATAAAATTGATTCTGAAAGGGTTGCTAAACTTGCGTTAGAAACCAAACTTCCTTTTAATATTATCAAAATATTAATCAATCGCCGTATTGACACGCCCGAATCGGTTGAAAAATTTCTTCACCCCAGACTTTCTGATCTCAAAGACCCTTTTCAATTAACGGGGATGCAAGATGGAATCAATCGAGTGGTTAAGGCATTATTCAATAATGAGAAAATTGTCATTTATGGTGATTATGATGTCGATGGTATCACCGCTACTTCACTTATGTATATGGTATTAAATAAACTGGGAGCACAGGTAGATTTTTATTTGCCCAATCGTTTGACCGAAGGGTATGGCTTATCAAAAGAAAGTATCGATGAAGCCAAATCAAACGGAGTTTCTCTTCTTATAACTGTTGATACGGGGATGACTGCCGTTGATGAGATTAATTATGCTACTACTCAGGGTATAGATGTTATTGTCACCGACCATCATGAACCAGGGGAAAGTCTGCCTCATGCCATAGCCATAATCAATCCCAAACAACCCGATTGTAGTTACAGTAGTGAGCTTTCCGGTGTGGGGGTGGCTTTTAAATTTGTTCAAGCGCTTTACCAGACTCTGGAACAAGATGAAAGGGAATTAGAAGACCATCTGGATTTGGTGGCTTTGGGGACTTCTGCCGATATTGTTCCTCTTGTCGGGGAAAATAGGGTTCTGACCAAATATGGCATAAGACAAATTTCCCGAACGAACAAGCCGGGTTTGAAATCACTGGCTTTTGTTTCGGGATTGATGGGTAAAGATATAAGTACCGGTCAAGTCGTTTTTATCTTGGCACCAAGGATAAATGCCCTTGGTCGCTTGGGAGATGCTGGAGAAGCTATTCGTTTGTTAGCTACCCGTGATGAAAAAGTAGCTTCGGAAATCGCGCGTAAATTAGACCGTGAAAATAAACGGAGAAAAGAGATCGACGAAAAAACCCTTCATGAAGCATTACAACAGATGGAGGAAATTGTTGATTTGGAAAATAATAGAGCGATAGTCTTAGCTGGTGAAGGATGGCATCAGGGAGTGATTGGTATCGTTGCCAGCCGATTGGTGGAAAGATATCATCTGCCGACAGTAATGATTTCTATAAATGATGGGAAAGGAAAAGGTTCCGCTCGTTCTATTCCCGGTTTTCATTTATGTGAAGCCTTAAAAGAATGTGAATCTTTGTTGATAAGATATGGGGGACACAAATACGCCGCCGGACTTTCTATTGAACAAAAGAATATTGAGACTTTCAGAAAGAGATTTGTGGAAGTTTCCAACCGTAAATTATCTTCGGAAGATATTATCCCCAAGTTGTTTATAGATTTGGAAATTGAGCTAACTGACATAGATAATGCTTTTGTTGATTTTATTGAAGCTTTTTCTCCATTTGGACCACAGAATATGCGCCCTATTTTTCTTACCCGAAATTGTGAAGTGGTGGGTCAGCCGTATGTCGTGGGAAAAAATCATCTAAAAATGAAAGTAAGAAAGGGTGATGCCATATTTGATGTTATTGGGTTTGGATTCGGTGATATGGCGCGGGTTATTTCTTCTAAAGGGTCGCTGGTAGATATTGTTTATGCCATCGAATATAATACTTATAATGATATTACCCGTAAACAAATTCGTTTAAAAGATATAAAATTGACAGCTGGTAATTTCTCTGTTATATAGAACTTATGACGACTCTGGAAAAATTTTATCAGGGTGATATTCGAGCCCTCTCTCGGATTATTTCATTTATAGAGAATCGTAAGCCCGATTATCGTGATTTGTTGGGTAGATTGTATGAAAAAGCCGGTCAAGCGCTTCGTATTGGTCTTACGGGACCGCCGGGGGCGGGAAAATCAACGCTCGTCAATGGCCTTATTCATGAATACCTGAAGATTCCCAAAAGAGTTGGGGTTATTGCCGTTGATCCCACATCTCCTTTTACCGGAGGAGCTCTTTTGGGTGATAGGATTCGTATGAATGAATTCTCCACAACTGGAGAGGTTTATTTTCGGTCTATGGCAACCCGCGGTGCCAGCGGCGGTTTGGCATCGGCGACGGGTAATGTGGCGGTGGCAATGGATGCTTTTGGCTTTGATATTATTCTCATTGAAACCGTAGGGGTAGGGCAAGTGGAGCTGGATATCATCGATACTTGCGATGTCGTCGTGGTGACTATCGTTCCGGAATCCGGAGATGCCGTGCAAACGATGAAAGCGGGATTGATGGAAATTGCGGATGTTTTTGTGGTCAATAAAGCCGACCGACCCGGAGCGGAAAAGTTGGCTATGAATTTAAAGCAAACCATTCAAACCAAAAAGAAAAAAGATGATGATTGGGAAATCCCGATTATTCAAACGGTGGCTATTAATAAAAAAAATATCGACCTTTTGTTTGATAAAATAAATGAATATATCTCTTTCATTAAAAATACCGGTATTTTTTCTGCTCATCGCCAACAACAAATTAGAAAGAAAATCTTAAGTATCCTTAGCAATCGTTTCCGCATTGAGTTTATAAATGGCTTGGAAGGTAAAGTTAATTTTGATAAAATTGTTGATGATATACTAAAGGGGAAATCCAATCCTTATGAAGTTAGCGAAGAAATGTATCAACAATTTAAGAAGATAAACTAAAATCTTTGAAGCTTTTTTTCTGGAATATAAAAATTTAATAACACACTATACTTAACAATTAGATTATAAACTTAGTTTCCAATTGGTTAATATTTGGAATTTCAAATTGTCATAATTTTTGTTATTACAAATTAACTTATTGTTAATCAGATAATTAAGTGGTATTTTTAATAATTATTATACGATACTTCCTTGATTTTATCGTTAGGTTTTTGTATTATTGAAACCAATATAAATTTGGAGATGATGATGTTCAATAAAAAATTTCTTGAAAAATTGAGAACCAAATTTAACGAGTGGAATAAGAAAGCCGCTAAAGTCCGCTCTAAAAAATCAATGCCTCGTTTTTTTACTATTTCCGGAGTTGATATTGATGAATTATATACCCCATTATCCATAAAAGGCGTCGATGGGGAGGAATATTATGAGAAAAATATAAGTTTCCCCGGTGAATTTCCTTATACGCGCGGGGTCCATCATACTATGTATCGCACCAGACTGTGGACTATGCGGCAGTTTGCCGGTATGGGAACTCCCAAGCAGACCAATGAAAGATTCCATTATATTCTCAAGCAAGGCGGTACGGGTTTATCGACAGCTTTTGATATGCCCACTTTGATGGGGTATGATTCGGATCATCCCCGTTCGTTGGGAGAAGTTGGCAAATGCGGGGTGGCGGTGGATACTTTAGCCGATATGGAAATTATTTTCGATGGTATCGATTTATCGCAAGTTTCTACCTCTATGACTATCAATTCGCCGGCATCGATGCTTTTGGCAATGTATTTGGTGGTGGCGGAAAAACAGGGAGTGCCTTTCGAGAAGATTCGCGGAACTCTTCAAAATGATATTTTGAAAGAATACATCGCTCAAAAAGAGTTTATCTACCCTCCGAAACCATCGATACGATTGATTACGGATATGATGCAATATTGCAATAAGCATGTGCCCCAATGGAATACTATTTCCATATCCGGTTATCATATTCGTGAAGCCGGAGCTACGGCGGTTCAAGAGTTGGCGTTTACTTTGGCTGATGGTTTCCAATATGTCGAAGCGGCGATAAAAGCCGGTATGGATGTTGATGATTTCGCTCCGCGGTTATCTTATTTCTTTAACGCTCATTCCGACTTCTTTGAGGAAATTGCCAAATACCGTGCCGCTCGCAGAATCTATGCCAAACGGATGCGTTATAAATATGGTGCCAAAAATCCCAAAAGCTGGTTACTTCGTTTTCACACGCAAACAGCAGGTTGTTCTTTGACGGCACAACAACCGGAAAATAATATCGTTCGCACCGCCATACAGGGGCTTTCAGCGGTTTTGGGAGGAACACAGTCATTGCATACCAATTCTATGGATGAAACTTTGGCGCTACCTTCGGAAAAAGCGGTTTTGATTGCCTTGCGCACTCAGCAGGTTATTGCCTATGAAACCGGCGTATCTAATACCGTTGATCCTTTGGCGGGTTCTTATTTTGTCGAAGCCCTTACCGATAAGATGGAAGCCGAAGTAGAAGAGTATTTTAATGAAATAGAACGGCGTGGCGGAGTGTTAAACTGTATCGAAGAAGGATATTTCCAACAGGAGATAGCTCGCTCGGCTTATCGTTTCCAAAGAGAAATTGAAAATAAAGAGCGGATTATCGTAGGCGTGAATGATTTTATCCTTGAAAATGAAAAACTGGAAATTCCGATATTGAAAATAGACCCGCAGGTAGAAAAAGACCAAGTGGCATTTTTAAAGAAAATCAAAGCTGAACGAGATAACCAAGCTGTCCAAACATCGTTACAAAAACTGAAAGAGGTTGCCCAAGGTGATGGCAATACTTTTGAGGCTATTATGGATTGTTGTCGTGTTTATGCCAGTGTGGGTGAGATGTGTGATGTCTTAAGGGATGTCTGGGGTGAATATATCGAGAATCAGGCTGCGATGCAGGCTTCATAAATGAAAGAATGTGTATTAAATAAAGTTATTAAAATTAATTGATTTAATTGAAATATACAAAGTTGTGTATAAAAAATATGTTATGGTGTTCTTTACAAAAGCGGAAAATGAAAATAAATTAACATAAAAAATAGAAGAGAGAATGACCCGAAAAATAAGAGTATTGTTAGCCAAACCCGGTCTTGATGGTCATGACCGCGGTATTAAAGTGATTGCGGCGGCGTTTCGTGATGCCGGTATAGAGGTTATCTATTCCGGTTTGCGGCAAACTCCGCAAATGATTGTCGATGCCGCTATTCAGGAGGATGTTGATGCCATTGGTATTTCTATTTTATCCGGTGCTCATATGACTTTGTTTCCGGCAATTATGGAAGAGATGAAGAACCGCAAGGTAGATGATATTATTCTTTTTGGCGGTGGTATTATTCCCGATGATGATAAAGAAAAATTGGAGAAGATGGGGGTGTCTAAAATATTTACCCCCGGTGCTTCTACAGAAGAATCAATCGAATTTCTACGTCAGGCTGTGGAAAAGAAAAAGTCTGATGAAAAGATAATGTAATTAATATTAACTTTAAATTACCGAACAACATTTTTGTTCCGGGAGGCTTTTTATGTCTAAAAATATTGATCCTCGTCAGCAGGCAATCAGGGATATGGTCAAGGAATTTGCCGAAAAAGAAATGTATCCCGTTTCCAAAGAGTTAGACCAGATGCCCGAACCGCGAAAATTCCCCAAAGAGCTTTATCGTAAAATTGGCGAAGCCGGTTTTATCGGTTTTAATATGCCTAAAGAATTAGGCGGGTCGGGGAAATCACATCTTGAGTATATCACTTTGGTGGAAGAGCTATGTTATCACGATGCCGCTATCGGTCTGCTTTGTGCGGTGGGTGAACTGGCGACTTTCCCTATTATTCATTTTGCCAATGATGATTTAAAGAAAAAATATGTGCCCTATTGTGCCACCGGTAAGCGGATTCCCGCTTTTGTTTTAACCGAGCCCAATGCCGGCTCCGATGCCGCCAATCAAAGTACTGTAGCTGTTGAAGATGGTGACCACTATGTTATTAACGGTGAGAAGATATTTATCATGCATGGTGATGTGGCGGAAGTAGGGGTGCTTTTCTGTAAAGTTGAAGGCAAGCCTAAAATGTCGGCATTTATCGTCGAGACCGACCAACCCGGGTGGCAGGCACGTACCTTAAAAAATAAAATGGGTATGCGGGCGGCGACCACCGGTGGAATTATCTTAAAAGATGTCAGAGTGCCCAAAGAAAATCTGCTGGGTGAGTTTGGTAAGGGTTTCCGCTATGCGATGACCACTTTAGACAGTGCTCGAATCGGTGTGGCGGCACAAGGAGTGGGAATTGCCCAACGAGCTTTGGATGAGTCTGTCGCTTATGCCAAGAAAAGGATTGCTTTCGGACAACCCATTGCCAAATTACAGGCTATTCAGTGGATGATTGCCGATATGGCGACCCGCCTTGAAGCCGCTCGTTGTTTGACTAATCAGGCGGTATTGTTACAAGATAAAGGTGAGCGGTTTTCCAAAGAAGCCTCGATGGCAAAACTATTCGCCACCGAAACAGCTAATTTCTGCGTTGACCGTGCGATGCAAATTCATGGTGGATACGGCTTTATCGGTGAATTTTCACCTATCGAAAAACTCTATCGTGACCAACGCGTATTAGAAATTTACGAAGGAACTTCAGAGGTTCAACGTTTGGTGATTGCCGGTAATGTGATAGGCCGTTAATGAAATTCGGTGATTTTGAAATTAAAACCTTCGTCGAGTCTTCTTTTAAGCTCGACGGAGGTTCTATGTTTGGGGTCATCCCGCGCTCGATGTGGCAAAAAATGATACCGCCCGATGATAACAATCTTATCGATATGAAGGTGAATCTTTTTGTTCTCAAAGCGCATGGGAAAAATATGATTTTTGATATCGGACTGGGTGATACTCTTTCTAACAGAGAAAAGAAAATTTATACCCCGCAGGGAGATTCTTTTTTGGAGTCGGGGTTGCAATCTCTGGGGTTAACCACCGATGACATCGATTATGTTATTCTCTCTCATCTTCATACCGACCACGCCGCGGGAGCGGTAAAATTAGAAGACAGCCATTTTGTCCCCCGTTTTAAAAATGCTCGCTATTTGGTTTCTCAAGAAGAGTGGGAGGTGGCTGTTAAACCTAACGAACGCACGGCGGCGGTTTATATCCCCGAAAGATATTATGCTTTAAAAGATGCTAATCGATTGGAACTTATAGATGCCAATACCGAGCTTTTCCCGGGAGTAAGGGCTGTTTTTACCGGTGGTCATACCGAAGGACATTTTGCTTTGGAGATGGAATCGGGCGGACAGAAGGTTTTTTACTACGCCGATATTTTTTGCACCTCTCATCATGTAAATGTCGCTTATATTCCGGCAACGGATTTGTTCCCCTTGCAGTCGATGGATGTAAAACGTCAAAAACTTCCGGAAATTATAAATAACAATGTTATTATAGCTTTTGACCACGATGTTAATATTCCCTTGGGAAAAGTGCGCCAAGAGGGTAGGAAGCTGATAGTTGATAAAGTGGAAGGTAATTAGTTGAGATAGTATATTTTTATAAATGATAGATAGGTAAATAGGCTGGTAAAGTAAAAATTTTTAGAAAAGTATTATAAATACGATATGTCACTTGAAGAAAAACTAAATAGGCTGGAAAAGATGCGTGCCGATGCCAAGCTCGGCGGCGGACAAAAGCGTATTGATAAACAGCACGAAAAAGGAAAACTCACCGCTCGGGAACGGATTGAGCTTTTGGTCGACCCTAACTCTTTTGAAGAATTCGATATGTTCGTTACCCATCGCTCCTCGGATTTTGGGTTAGCCAAACAAAGGATTTTAGGCGATGGGGTGGTGACCGGATGCGGTGAGATAAACGGACGGCAGGTTTTTATCTTTTCGCAGGACTTTACCGTTTTTGGCAGTTCGTTATCGGAAGCGCATGCGGAAAAAATTTGTAAAATAATGGATATGGCGATGAAAGTCGGCGCTCCGGTTATCGGTTTAAACGATTCCGGTGGGGCGCGTATTCAGGAAGGAGTGGTTTCTTTGGGGGGCTATGCCGACATCTTTTTGCGCAACACTCTGGCATCGGGAGTGGTGCCGCAGATTTCGGTTATTCTCGGACCTTGTGCCGGCGGTGCTGTTTATAGTCCCGCTATTACCGATTTTACTTTGATGGTCAAAGGCAGTTCCTATATGTTCGTTACCGGTCCCAATGTAGTCAAAACCGTGACACATGAAGTGGTAACCTCCGAAGAATTGGGCGGTGCGATGGTGCATGCTTCGCAATCGGGAGTGTCTCATTTTGCCTGTGAAAACGAAGCCGATGCTATCAGCAAGTTGAAGCATTTATTACGATATATTCCTCAAAATAATCTGGAAGACCCTCCTTTTGTGGATAATAACGACCCTCTGGAGCGGGAAGATGAAGAACTCAATAGCATCGTTCCCGAAAATCCCAACCAGCCGTATGATATAAAAGATGTTATCAAAAGGGTTGTCGATAAGGGTTCTTTCTTTGAGATTCACGAAGAGTTTGCCCAAAATATTGTTGTCGGTTTTGCTCATTTGGGAGGTCGGTCTATCGGTATTATTGCCAACCAGCCGGCGGTTTTGGCGGGGGTGTTAGATATTAATTCCTCTATCAAAGGCGCTCGTTTTATTCGTTTCTGCGATGCTTTCAATATCCCTCTGTTAACATTTGAGGATGTCCCGGGATTTTTGCCGGGAGTAGACCAAGAGCACGGCGGGATAATCAAAAACGGAGCGAAGCTTTTGTATGCCTATTGTGAAGCAACCGTGCCCAAAGTGACCGTTATTACCCGCAAAGCCTATGGCGGAGCTTATGATGTTATGAACAGCAAGCACGTCCGCGGGGATATGAACTACGCCTGGCCTTCGGCGGAAATTGCCGTGATGGGGCCCAAAGGAGCGGTGGAAATAATTTTCAAAAAAGATATTGCCGATGCCGAAGATAAAGATGCGGAGCTTAAGAAACTTACTGATGACTATCGCGAAAAATTTGCCAATCCCTATATCGCCGCATCGCGCGGTTATGTGGATGATATTATCGAACCCAAAACTACCCGTCCCCGTCTGATTCGCGCTTTTGAAATGCTGGAAACCAAAAAAGATTCCAACCCTCCCAAAAAACATGGCAATATACCGTTGTAGGGGAAAATCTTTAGGAGATTCTTTATATGAAGTCTTTAAAAAGTAATGATATTCAACAAAAGCTTGAATTCGTGAGATATTTTAATAGGTATGATAATAATAAAATCTTGCATTTTAATAAAACAAGATTAATGAACATTATAAATGACTTGAAAAAAGAAGATTCTTTATTAAAGATTAGGCAGCAAGTATTTAAAATTATTGATAACTTTTCTTCTTATAAAAAGGATAATCTTGGCTTATTAAATATTGTATCAAATGGTGATACTATCAAGTTAAAGGAAAGCTATATTAAAAACGAATTTAAGCAAATAATTGAATCAAAAACTACAGAGAGAGCATTATATTATATTAACCGATTTAAAAAAGCTATTTCAGAAAAGAGAACAAATAAAATAAATGATATAAATCTAAATAGATGGAAAGAATACGAAAATATTATTACTGATAGTTTATGGATTTTAAAAAGACGAGATAGTTCAGGAGTTCATACATCAAATTATTGGGGTAATTTTATTCCTCAAATACCAAATCAAATTATGAAAAGATTTACTAAAAAAGGGGATTGGGTTTTAGATACATTTGCCGGTTGTGGGACAACTTTGATAGAAGCACAAAGATTAGGTAGAAATTCAATTGGTATAGAATTGCAATCTGAAATTGTTAACAAAGCTAATCAATTTATTCAATCAGAGCCAAATAAATATAGTGTTATCTCTGAAGTTATAAATGATAATAGCTTATCTGTTGATTATAAAAAGTTAATAAAAAAATACAATATAAATTCAGTACAGTTATTGATTATGCATCCGCCATATTTTGATATAATAAAATTTAGCGATGACCCTAATGATCTTTCAAATGCTTCTTCTCTAGAAGATTTCCTTCAAATGATGGAGAAGGTTGTAGAAAAAGCGTTAGCTGTTCTAGATAAAGGAAGATATTTTGCTTTAGTAATTGGTGATAAATATTCAAAAGGTGAATGGATGCCATTAGGTTTCTTAACAATGGAGCGAATTCTGAAAAAGGGCTTTTCTCTTAAAAGTATAATTGTAAAAAATTTTGAAGAGACGCTTGGAAAAAGAAATCAAAAAGAATTATGGCGGTATCGCGCTTTAGTGGGGGGATTTTATATTTTTAAGCATGAGTATATATTCTTATTTAAAAAAAGGTAGTTAAATATGACAAAGCATCCTTTTAATGAGGGAACTAAACTTGAAAAAATATTTACTATATTATCTGATTGTGAATGGCATTGTGGAAAACATGAACTTCCAGGAACACAACCTGCTAAAGCTATTCAAATAATTAGACAACATGGTTTTGAGATTGAAAATAAAACTATATTCTGTGAGATTTGTAATGATAAAACAGTTCACCGCAGATTGATTTCTATAAAACAAAAAAATGAATCTTATATCCGTCAACAATTTCCAAGTAAATTAAGAAAAAAAGTTTTAAAACTTTATAAAAATGTTGAATCAATTACAATGAGAGAAATGGTGCCCAACCAATTGGAAATTGACCACCGTTTTCCCCAAGTACGTTGGGCAAAAGATGAAAAATATAATCAAGAAATGACAGATGAAGACCTTAAACATAAATTTCAATTATTAACAAGATAACATAATTTATGGAAAAGTCGTTACTGTGAACATTGTGTTGGAACAGGTGAACGAGGGACTTTTATTGGTATCAATTTTTTTTATGAAGGTGGTTCAAGTTGGGACACTAGTATTTCTCCTAACGATGAACAAGGTTGTATCGGATGCTTTTGGTATGATCCGAATAAATGGAGAATCGAACTAAATAAGTTAGTTTCAAAATGAAGATAACCAAAATACTCATTGCCAATCGGGGAGAGATTGCCGTTCGGGTAATGCGCGCCTGTCGGGATTTGGGGATTACCTCCGTTGCCGTTTTTTCCGATGCCGATAAAACCGCCTACCACGTCCGTATGGCTGATGAAGCCTACCATATCGGTGCCGCGCCATCATCGGAAAGCTACTTGGTGCATGATAAAATTATAGCGGTGGCAAAAAAGTCCCACTGCGATGCGATCCATCCGGGTTATGGCTTTTTGGCTGAAAACTCTATGTTTGCGCAACGTTGTGTTGACGAAGGTTTTGTTTTTATTGGACCTAAACCGGAAACGATTGCTCTTTTAGGGGATAAATTACAAGCCCGCGCCCAAGCTGTTGAAGCCGGTTTGCCCGTGGTTCCCGGTGGTGAATTTGAAGCGGGCAATACCAAAGATGCTCAAAAAAAAGCAAAAGAAATCGGTTATCCGGTGTTGATTAAAGCCGCCGCTGGTGGTGGCGGTAAAGGAATACGGGTGGTTATGTCTCCCGAAGAGTTTGAAGAATCTCTCCAAAGGGCATCGAGTGAGGCGCAATTAGCTTTCGGTGACGGACGGGTATATATTGAAAATTTTTTAGAGCGTCCCCGCCATATCGAAATTCAAATATTAGCCGACCAATACGGCAATGTTGTTCACTTAGGTGAAAGAGAGTGTTCCATTCAGCGCCGCCATCAAAAGTTAATCGAAGAATCTCCTTCGGCGATTATAACTCCGGAATTGCGTAAAAAAATGGGCGAAGCCGCTGTCAATATAGCTCGCCAAACCGGTTATATCGGCGCCGGTACGGTGGAATTTATGGTGCAAAACAAGAAGGAATTTTCTTTTTACTTTTTGGAAGTTAACACCCGTCTTCAAGTGGAGCATCCCGTTACCGAATTGGTCACCGGTTTGGATTTGGTCAAAGAGCAAATTGCCGTTGCCGAAGGTAAAAAACTTCGTTATCGACAAAAAGATATTTCCTTAAACGGTCATGCTATCGAGTGCCGTATCAGTGCCGAAGACCCACAGCAAAACTTTATGCCTTCCACCGGGACTTTAAGTAATTACCGTCTTCCCGCAGGACCCGGAGTGCGAGTGGATTCCGGGGTGGTTATGTCTTCGGAGGTGCCTATCTATTATGACCCCTTGTTCGCCAAATTGATTGTCTGGGGAGCGGACAGAAAGGAAGCTATCGACCGCATGAAACGTGCTTTGGAAGAGTACCATATATCGGGAGTAAAAACGACTATCGGATGTTGTTGGTCGATTATGCAAAATGAAAATTTTATCAAAGGGAATCTCTCCACCAATTTCTTGAAAGAGGAATATCCCGATTTTCGATTTATTCGTCTTGATGATACCATCAAAGAACAAGCGGCGTTGGCGGTGGCTTTGGACAAGTTTATTAGAGAACGTAAGATTTCCGTTAATTATAAAAAATCCGGTACTTCCCCTACTAACTGGGTTTCTTTTTACCGCCGGCAAAATTTGACTGATTTTCGTGGGGATAGGTAATGTCTCGTTATTTGGTGAAAATTGATGACAAAGAATTTGATATTGAGTTAAAATACAACTCCGATAAATATTATGCGCTACTCAATGGTAAAGAATTTAAAATTGACAGTTATAAATTGGGTGAGAATAGAGCCGTTTTGTTGATTGAAGGTAAGTCGTTGGAAGTTGATGTCCATTCCAACGGATATGACAATCGCAAAACAGTATTTTTAAAAGGAACCGAGATTGCAGTTGATATCGAAGATTACAATCTGGCGCAATTACGAAAGACTGTTGGTTTATCTTCCGATAAAATAATTGATAAAACGGTGAAAGCTCCCATGCCCGGTTTGATTCTTGATGTCAAAGTAACTGCCGGGGATACGGTTGAAAAGGGTCAACCGCTTCTGATTATTGAAGCGATGAAAATGGAAAATATTATAAAAGCATCGGGCAAGGCGGTGGTTAAAGAAGTGTTGGTCAAAAAAGGAGCTTCGGTGGAAAAAGGCAGTAAGCTTCTGGAGTTGGAATAGATGGCGGAAGAAAAGAAAACGACAACTTCGGGTATAGAAATCCCTGTTATTGTAAAACGTGACGATATAGAAATTACACCCGAGAGTGATTCTTTAGCTGGTGAGTACCCTTTTACGCGCGGCGTTTATCCCAATATGTATCGCGGAAGATTGTGGACGATGCGCCAGTATGCCGGTTTCGGCACGGCTTTGGAAACCAACGAACGGTTTAAGTATCTTTTACAACAAGGACAGACCGGTCTTTCCGTAGCTTTTGATTTAGCTACCCAGATTGGTTATGATTCCGATCATCCCATGGCTAAGGGAGAGGTGGGACGCACGGGGGTGGCGATTGATTCTCTGGAAGATATGGAG
>Ga0114931_10005170_pt1 | contig 16153 bp, 14 predicted proteins | sample 2SBtaG_FD_89579 | JGI IMG/M metagenome (GOLD analysis project Ga0114931, IMG submission 89579) | Deep subsurface microbial communities from Kolumbo volcano to uncover new lineages of life (NeLLi) - 2SBTROV14_V59a metaG | ecosystem: Environmental > Aquatic > Marine > Volcanic | place: Kolumbo...
CCCGGGCCGCGGTCGACGCCATCAAGGCCGGGGCGGAGGACTATCTGACCAAGCCGTTCGAGCTTGACGAAATCGTCCAGCTGGTCCGGCGCACCGCCGACCGCGATCGCCTGGCGCGCGAAGTCACGTACCGGCGGCAGGAAAAGACGGTGGAACAGGGAGAATTGCTGGGCGAGAGTCCGGCGATACGGGAACTCCGCGGTCAGGTCGCGACCGTCGCGCAAAGCGGCGCCGGCACCGTGCTTCTGCTCGGCGAATCGGGAACCGGCAAGGCGCTCGTGGCGCGCGCCCTGCACGTCGGCAGCCGCCGCGCCGAGGGATCGTTCATCGAGGTCAATTGCGCGGCAATGCCCGAGAACCTTCTCGAGGCCGAGCTGTTCGGCGTCGAAAAGGGTGCATATACGGGCGCTTATCAAAAACGTACCGGGCTGGCCATGCTGGCCCACCTTGGCACGCTGTTTCTGGACGAGATCGCGGAATTGCCCGTTCCGCTCCAGGCCAAGCTGCTGCATTTCATCGAGAACCGCCGCTTCCGCCCGATTGGCGCGAACCGCGAGCGTGTCACCGACGTTCGCATCGTCGCGGCGACCAATCGGGATATCGAGGCGGAAGTCAAGCAGGGGGCGTTTCGCGCCGACCTTTTCTACCGACTGAATGTCATGCCCCTGAAACTGCCCCGTCTCACCGAACTTGGTGACGACATATTGTTGCTTGCCGAGTACTTCTCCGGGGCACTGGCGCGGACCGAAGGGTGCGGGAGGATCCGCTTGGACGCGGCGGTCAAGGACCGATTCCTCGCCTACGGCTGGCCCGGGAACGTGCGCGAACTCAAGAACCTGATCGAGCGCCTGACCATCCTCTATCCCGGCAAGACAATCACGCCGGTTCAACTTCCGCCGGAGTTTCACATCTCGGTGCCCAGCGCCAAGGGCGTGATCAACAATCGACTCGCCGAAACCGAACGCGACATCCTGCTGCGCGCCCTCGGCGACGCCGGCGGACACAAGGGCCGGGCGGCCGAAGCCCTGGGCATTTCCCGCCACGCGCTGAAGCGACGCCTGCAGCGCCTGAACCTGAGCTGAGCGATTTCCGCTCGCCCCGCGCTCGGGAGCGAGCGATTCGCGCTCCATCCGGGTTCGCCCACTCCCGCCCGTCGGCCGGAGAATGCCCGCAATCCTGGCGCTTTGCGGCTGCACCGCCGATTGGCGCGGTACTTGCTTGGCCCTGACCACCAGACGTTACGGACGACAGAAAAGCGCAATACAACAGGGATCTGATCCCGTGGTGCCGTCACACCGGCCAGTCGCCAGGCTGTATCGCCTGGGATTGTTCGCGGGATTGCGTCCCGGACAAAGCAGGGAGGTCTTTCATGACGAAGCGTATGAGTGACAGTAAATGGGATTCGGTCCTAAAGGCGATGGACCGGCGCGAATTCATCCAGGCGACCGTGGCCGCGGGCGTGCTCACCATGGTGCCGCGTTATGTTCGGGCGGACGCCGGCGAGGCCTATCGGCTCGGGCTGCTGCTGCCGGTGACGGGCACCGGTGCCAACTACGCTGACGGCGCCATCAAGGCGGTCATGAACGCGACGGCCGAAATCAACGCCCGAGGCGGTTTCCTCGGCAAACATCCGATCGAGGTGAACTTTCGCGACACCCATACTAAGCCCGACGTGGCGGCGCGGGAAGCCCGCGACGTGATCGCGCGAAACAACGTGCAGACCGTGGTTGGCACCTATTCCAGCGCCTGTGCCATGGCGATCCAGGAAATCATCCACGAGAAGAAGATACTGCATCTCGCGGCGACGTCGAACAGCTCGAAGATCGTCAACGAGAACTTCACGCCCTATACTTACCAGTTCTGCCCGAATAGCCGCATGCAGTCGGGCTCGGTGGTGGTGGCGGTCGCCGAGCTGATCAAGGCAAACGGCTGGAAATCCTACGTCACCATCGGTCAGGATTACGAATGGGGTCGCGACACCCAGAGCGGATTCGTCACCGCGCTTGCCGCCAAGTCGCCGGCCACCAAGAAGGCGAAGGAGCTGTGGTTCAAACTGGGCGAGACCAACTTCGCCTCGTACATCTCGGCGATCATGGCGGCCAAGCCCGATTTTGCCTACGGCGCCATCGCCGGCAAGGACAACCGCACTTTCATCCAACAGGCCAAGGCCATGGGCTTGTTCAAGCGCGTTGCCTATCCCGGCGGCCTGATCTCGGTGACCGAGATGCAGCAGCAGAAGTCGAGTCTGCCGCGCGGCATGATCGGCCTGGCGCGCTGCCCGTTCTTCGCCCACCTCGACCAGCCGCTGATGCAGAAGTACATCAAGATGCATCGGGCGAAGCACGGCGAGGACGCGTATCCCACCGACTGGGCGTGCATGCACTACGACGCCATCTATGGCCTGGAGCAGGGCATCAAGAAGGCGGGCACCATCGAGACCGAGGCGGTGAAGGCGGCGCTCAAGGGCGCCACGCTCGACACCTGCCGCGGTCGCGCGACGTTCCGCGAGTGCAACAACCAGCTCAACATTCCGGCGGGCTACGTCGGCGCGGTCAAGGACTACCCCGAATATCCGTTCCCGATCTACGACCTCGACACCATGATCATCGTCAAGGCCGAGGATGTCTGGGTGCCGACCTGTGAAGAAGTCCGCAAGCTGCAAAAGAAGCGGGCCTAGTTTCCGGCTATGATGGGCCGCTTCCCCGCCAGCGCGCGGGGAAGCGGCCCAGTTTGCATTTTGCCGTTCCGGGTTGCGCCATGCCGATGGACTTGAGCTTTTTCCTGATTCAGCTTCTCTCGGGGCTGTCGGGCGCCATGATCCTGTTCCTCCTGGCGTCGGGGCTGACGCTGATTTTCGGCGTCATGAACATCCTGAATTTCGCCCATGCCACCATGTGGCTGCTCGGCGGTTACGTCACTTTCAGTCTGTACGAATATTTCGGCGGTGGCGGCGCGCTCGCGCTGCTCGCGGCGATCGTCGTCGGCACCTTGGTCATGGCGCTGTTCGGGTTCATCGTCGAGCGGGTGCTGATCCGCCGCATGTACGAACGCGAACTGCCCGAGCAGCTTCTGCTCACCTTCGCGCTGGTGCTGATCATCGGCGACGCGATCAAGCTCGGCTGGGGCGTCGAGGACCGCGCCATCTATCTCGATATCGAGCCCCTTGAGTTCCTCGATACGTACCTCAATCCATATTACTTCGTCATCATCGCGGTCGGCGTCGCGGTCGCCGCGGGCCTGTGGGCGTTCCTGCAGAAGACGCGCTACGGCAAGATCGTGCGGGCTGCGGTCTACAGCCGCGACATGGTCAGCGCGCTGGGCATTCGCATCCCGCTGATCTATGCCGGGGTGTTCGCGCTCGGCGTCGGCATCGCCGCCTTCGCGGCGGGCGTCTTCCTGCCCCTGATGCCGATGGCGCTGGGCGTCGATATCGACCTCATCGTGCAGTGTTTCGCGGTCGTGGTCATTGGCGGATTCGGCAGCATCCTCGGCACCTTCGTCGCGTCGCTGATCGTCGGCATTGTCCACGCGTTTTCGATCCTGATCTGGCCCGACGGGGCGCTGGCCGTGGTTTTTCTCATTGTCGTCTTCGTCCTGATCTGGCGGCCGTGGGGGCTGTTCGGCACCGAAATGCGGCAGTGAGGCGAGGCAAGGGGCCGGCCATGGCGAACGGCAATCGAGGGGGTGCGCGCGCGCCGGCAAGCAGCGGCGTTTTCGGCAGCGGCGCGCTGTCGCTGGTCGCCCTCGGTGTTCTCCTCGTCGCGTTTCTTCTGGTACCGCTGCTGCCGGGCGAATTCTGGATCACCGTCGCCAACGAGATTCTGGTCCTCGGCCTGTTCGCCATGAGCTTCAATCTGATCTATGGCTACATGGGGCAGATATCGTTCGGCCACGCCGCGTTCTTCGGGCTCGGCGCCTATGCCACGGCGATCCTGTTTCGAACCTTCACCGAAGGCACCGGGGAGATCGGTTACGTCGAGTTCTTTGTCGCCCTCCTGGCGGGGCCGCCGGTGGCGGCGATCGGCGCGGCCGTCGTCGGCATTTTCTGCGTCCGGCTGACGGGCATCTACTTCGCCATCCTGACGCTGGCGTTCGGCGAGCTTCTGTTCTTCATCGTGTTCTCCTGGTATACCTTCACCGGCGGCGACAACGGCATCCAGCGCCTGCTGCCGCCGCCGTTCTTCCGCGACGCCACCGCCTATTATTACCTCACGCTCGCCATTGTCATCGTGGCGTTGGCGGTTATGTGGCGCATCACGCAATCGCCGTTCGGCTATATGCTGCGCGCCATCCGCGACAATCAGCAGCGCACCCGTTTCCTCGGCATCAACGTGCGCCGCTACATGCTCATCAACTTCGTCATCGCCGGGGCTTTCGCCGGCGTCGCCGGCGCGCTGTGGGGGCCGTTCACGCGCAGCGTCGGGCCGCTGCTGCTGGGGTGGCAGGAATCGGGGATCGCCGTTTTCATGTCCGTGCTCGGCGGCGCGGGATTCTTCGCCGGGCCGATCGTGGGGTCGATCGTCTATACGTTCCTGCAGGCTTTCGTCACCGGGTTCACGGTCTATTGGCCGATGACCATCGGCTTCATCATCCTGATCATCGTGCTGTTCTCGCCCGGCGGGCTGTTCGGTCTGATCGACACGGCCGTCCGCCGCGCATCCGCCCGCCGCGCCCGCGCCGCGGAAAAATTCCAGCCGACGATACGGGAAGAGGGGACGGAGGCATGAGCGCGAAGCTGCTCGATGTGGTCGGTCTCAACAAGCATTTCGGCGGCATCCACGTAACCCGCGAAGTCGATTTCGCCCTGGACGAAGGCGATCAGTCGGCGATCATCGGTCCCAACGGCGCCGGCAAGAGCACGTTCTTCAACCTGCTCACGGGCTATCACATTCCCGAATCGGGGACCATCACCTTCGACGGCCACGACATCACCGGTTGGCCGCCCCACCGCACCGTCCACGCCGGCATCACGCGCGCCTTCCAGGTCAGCAACATCTTCCACCGCATGAGCGTGTTCGAAAACGTGCGTACGGCGGTGCACGCGCAAATGGGCCGCTCGCTCAGCATTCTTGGCCGGGCCGAACGCATCGGAACGGGCGAGACCGAACGGGTACTCGGGCTTTGCGGTCTGCTCGACCGGCGCGGGGCGACCGCGGGCGAACTTCCGCAGGGCGACAAGAAGAAGCTCGAACTCGCCATCGCGCTCGCCGGCAAGCCCAAGCTGTTGCTGCTCGATGAGCCCACCGCCGGCATGTCCCTCGAGGAGACCCAGGAAACCATGGCGTTGGTCGACAAGCTCAACGCCGACTTCGGCCTTACCGTGTTGTTCACCGAGCACGACATGTCGGTGATCTTCAATCACGCGCGAACAGTGACTCTGCTGCATCGTGGCCAGGTCATCATGGCAGGGACGCCGGACGAGGTTCGAGCCAGCGAAACGGCGCAACAGATCTATCTCGGGGAGCTTCAAGTGTGAGCGGGCTCGAACTCACGGACGTCTCGACCCACTACGGCACCAGCCACATCCTGTTCGGCGTCTCGCTCAACGTTAATCCGGGCGAGGTCGTTTGCCTGCTCGGCCGCAACGGCGCTGGCAAGACGACGACGATCAAGACCATCATGGGACTGGCGCGGGCCTCGGGCGGGTCGATCACCTTCGACGGCACGGATCTGATCGGTCGTCAGCCGTATGAGATCGCGCGCTTGGGCGTCGGCTACGCGCCCGACGAGCGGCTCATCTTTCCCGATCTGACGGTGCGCGAGAACATCGAACTAGCCGTCAAGAAGGGCCGGAACGCCAACGGCGAGGCGTGGACCGTGGAGCGTGTCTACGAGCTGTTTCCCAAGCTCGCCGAACTGGACGGCAACCTCGGCGGATACTTGAGCGGCGGCGAGCAGCAGATGCTGACCATTGGCCGCACGCTGATGGGCAATCCGTCGTTGCTGTTGCTCGACGAGCCGGTCGAGGGCATTGCCCCGATCGTCGTCCAGGAACTGGGCCGGCAGATCCGCCATCTCAAGTCGATTGGCCTGACGATCCTGTTTTCCGAACAAAACCTCAAGTTCGCCACTGACATCTCCGACCGCGCCTACGTCATCGAAAAAGGCCGCATTCGCTACCACGGCACCATCGCCGAACTGGAAGGCAATGCGGAAATCCAGAAAAAGTACCTGATGATCTAGCGGCGAACCACGGCCGCGAGCGAGGGAAAGGAATTTTCAGGATCATGAGCGCCCGCACCGAGCCCGGAACGTTTGACTTCATCATCGTTGGCGCCGGGTCGGCGGGCTGCGTTCTGGCCAATCGGCTGTCCGCCGATCCGTCGAATAGCGTGCTGCTGCTCGAAGCCGGCGGCGACGACAGCTATTTCTGGATCCACATCCCCGCCGGCTATCTGTTCACCATGAACAACCCGCGCACCGACTGGTGCTTCACCACCGAGTCGGAGCCCGGGCTCAATGGCCGCGCGCTGGCGTATCCGCGCGGCAAGGTGCTGGGCGGCTGTTCGGCGATCAATGGCATGATCTACATGCGCGGTCAGGCCAGCGACTACGACCACTGGCGGCAATTCGGCAACACCGGCTGGTCTTGGGACGACGTGCTGCCGTATTTCCTCAAGTCGGAAGACCAGGCACGCGGCGCGAGCGAGCTTCACGCCACCGGCGGGGAATTCCACGTCGAGGACATGCGCCTGTCGTGGGAAATCCTCGACGCCTTCCGCGATGCCGCGGCCGAGATCGGCATCCCGCCGACGGACGATTTCAACACCGGCAACAACGAGGGCTGTGGCTATTTCCAGGTCAACCAGAAGCGCGGCGTGCGCTGGACCGCGGCGACGGGATTTCTCAAGCCGGTCCTGCGCCGGCCCAACCTGACGGTCCTGACCCACGCCGAGGTCCACGGCCTCACGTTCCAGGGCAAGCGCTGCACGGGGGTCGAGTATCTTCGGAGCGGAACACCGGCGACGGCAACGGCCAACCGCGAGGTTATCCTGGCGAGCGGCGCCATCGGCTCGCCGATGCTGTTGCAGCGCTCCGGCGTCGGCCCGCCCGAGGTCCTGAAGGAGCACGGGATAGAGGTCCGCCACGACTTGCCCGGCGTCGGCGAGAACCTGCAGGATCACTTGCAGATCCGCGCCGTCTACAAGGTCCGGAACACCACCACCCTCAACGACCGGGCGCGAACCCGCATCGGTCGCGTCGGCATTGGCCTGGAATATTTCCTGTTCAAACGGGGGCCGTTGACCATGGCGCCGAGCCAGCTCGGGGCCTTCGTCAAGAGCGACCCCAACCGGGAAACACCCGACCTGGAATATCACGTGCAGCCGCTCTCGCTCGACAAGTTCGGCGAGCCGCTGCACAAGTTCTCCGCCTTCACGGCCTCGGTTTGCAACCTGAACCCGGAGAGCCGCGGCCAGGTCCGAATCAGCGGTCCCGACGCCAAGGCCCGGCCGTCGATCCGGCCCAACTATCTGTCGGCGCCGGCCGATCGCCGGATCGCCGCGGGCGCGGTGACGCTGACCCGGCGCATCTGCGCGGCCAAGGCGCTCCGCCGTTTCGAGCCGGAAGAGCATCTTCCCGGAATCGAGTTCCAGACCGAGGAGGAATTGGCGCGCGAGGCCGGCAATATCGGCACCACGATCTTCCACCCGGTCGGCACCTGCAAGATGGGAAGCGACCCGGCGGCCGTCGTCGATGCCCGACTCCGGGTTCACGGAATCGGCGGACTGCGGGTGGTGGACGCCTCGATCATGCCGACGATCACGTCGGGCAACACCAACGCGCCGACGATCATGATCGCCGAAAAAGCCTCGGACATGATCCTGGAGGACGGCCGCAAAGACGGTTGAGCCTCCGAGGGCCGAGGACCCGCCGTGGCGTTGAGCGGGATCCGCTCAACGCCGGGCCAAGTCTGAGCGCGCGCCGCCCAAGAATCGCCGCGGATTTGCCCTCTCCTGGAATAGCCGAGCCTTTCCAGGGGATTAGGCTGCCATTCCGCTTTGGTACGAGTTTTGCTTGTCAGGGGAAGAGGGAGGAGAAAATTGCGGCTCTCGAAGCATGCCGAAACTCCGGATCGACAGGTGGGCCGGGCGTCCGATCCGCGATCGGACGAGCCGTCGTTTTCGCTCTGGTCGCCGGGACGGCGACATGGGGGATGCTTGCCGGCACGGGTGCCGCGCGAGCGGACGATTCCGGCGGGATCAAAGTGGGCTGCATGTACCCCATGACGGGGCGCGGCAGCCTTTACGGCAAGGACAGCGTGGCGGCGATTCAAATCGCCGTCGACGAGGTCAACGCCCGCGGCGGCGCGGCGGGCCGGCCCATCCGCGCCCTGTTCGAGGACAGCAAATCCAAGCCGGCCTATGCCGTCCGAATTGCCCAGCGATACATCGCCGAGGACCATGTCGATTTTCTGTGCGGCGTGGTGAGTTCCGGGGTCGGCCTCGCGGTCAGCGAGGTCGCGCGCAAGAACCGCACGATCTTCATCGGCACCGACCATGCCTCCTCGCGGCTGACGATCGAAAACTTTCACCCCTACTATTTCCGGGTTTCGAACAACACCTACCAGTCGATGGCGGCCGGCGCGCTCTATCTCGCCGAGCTGCAGGCGCGAACGGAGTGGAAAACCATCGCCTTCGTCGGTCCCGACTATGAATACGGCCACATCATGTGGGACGACCTTCGGACCCGACTCGATGCCCTGGGCGTCGCCTATTCGGTCGTCGGCGAGTTCTGGCCGAAACTCTATGAGCCGGATTTCACCCCCTATATCGCCGCCATCTTGCGCAAACCGCCGGATATCCTGGTCGACGGCCACTGGGGCGGCGACGCCGTCGCCTTCATTCGCCAGGCGAAGGGTTATGGATTTTTCGAGAAGGTGAAGTTCTTCAACTTCGACGCCGGCGGCAACTACGAGGTGATGGCGACCTTGGGCGACGACATGCCGCTCGGGCTTGTCCTGTCGGCGCGCCATCACAACAACTGGCCCAAGACCGAGCTCAACGCCAGGTTCGTGGGGAAGTTCCGGGCGGTGACCGGCCGCTATCCCAGCTATGCCGCCGAGGGCGCCTATGCCGGCATCATCGCCATCACCACGGCGGTGGATCGGGTGGGAAACGCGACGGATACCGAGGCGCTCATCGGGGCGTTTGAATCCCTGCGTCTCAAGTTGCCCGAGGACCCGGCGGGCTTCAAATCGTACATGGACCCCGACACGCACCAGATCGTGCAGGCACAGGCGATCGGCGAAGTCGTGCCCAACACGGATTTTCCCCCAGCGACCACCATGCTCGGCAACTGGCGGATTTATGAGGCCGACCTGCTGGTGCCTACGCTGGAAGAGGTGAGACAGCGAAGACTGCGCGCCCGCACGGCGCCCGCGAACTGAGCGTTCGCGATACGCGATCAGCGAAGCGCTGAAACCCAAGGGGGCTTTCACAACGATGACAGGGAAGGAGTTGATTATGACAAGGATCGTACAATCATGGTCGCGGACGAGGACGTTCGCCCGCAAGGCGTGCCTGCCGGCACTGCTTGCCGGCGTGCTTGCCTTGGGTGCGTCGGCTGGCCAGGCGGCGGAGGCGGGCAAACTCAAGATCGGCTTCGTGATGTTCCTGTCCGGTGCCGCCGCCGGGCCCTTCGGCGTTCCGGCGCGCAATTCCGCCGAGATGATGATCGAAGCCCTGAACAAGGGAAAGGTGCCCGCGCCGTACGACGGCAAGGGTATCGCCGGCGCGGCGATCGACCCGGTCTTCGTGGACGAGGCCAGCAAGCAGAAGGTGGCGGACTACCGCAACCTGGTGCAGCGGCAGAACGTGGACCTGGTGATCGGCTACATTTCGAGCGGAAGCTGCAAGGCGATTGCTCCGGTCGTGGAGGAACTGAAAAAACTCACCGTGTTCTTCGACTGCGGCACGCCGCAGATATTCGAGAAAGTGGTGACGAACCCGAAGTACCTGTTCCGGACCGGCGCCCACGCCACCATGGATAGCGTGGCCGCGGCCCGCTATCTGCTTTCGATCAATCCCGACGTGAAGAGCATCGCCGGCATCAATCAGAACTACGCCTGGGGCCAGGATTCGTGGCGCGACTTCAACGCGGCCATGAAGGTGCTGAAGCCCGGTATCGAGGTCAAGACCGAGCAGTTTCCGAAAATCTTCGCCGGTCAATACGGGGCGGAGATCTCGGCGTTGCTGACCAGCCAGGCGGACGTGGTGCACTCCAGCTTCTGGGGCGGCGACATGGAAGCCCTCGTCCTCCAGGGGTCGGCGCGCGGTCTGTTCGGCAAGACCCAGGTCATCCTGACGACCGGCGAGACGGCGATGCACCGCCTGGGCGCGCGCATGCCCGACGGCACCATCCTCGGTGCGCGTGGACCCAACGGCAACTACGCGCCCAAGAGCGCGTTGAACGACTGGTTCCGGCAGCACTATTTCGACCGCTACGGAACCTGGCCGACCTATCCATCGTACAAGATGGCGCTCGCCATCCTCGGCGTGAAATCAGCGTACGAAAAGGCGGCCGCCGGTGGTGGCATGCCGAGCCAGGACCAGGTCATCGGCGCCCTGGAACACCTTCAGTTCGAGGCCCCGAACGGCACGGTTCGCATGGCCATTTCGCACGGCCACCAGGCGATCCAGGATACCGCCTACGGTCTCTATAAGTTCGACAAGTCGACCGGCCAGGCGACGGTAACCAACGTCAAGACCTACCCGGCCGAATGCGTCAATCCTCCCGATGGCGTGAACAGTCTGGACTGGATTCAGTCCGGGTTCAAAGGCGCTCATTGCTGACGCGGCCTCGAGGAAGAGGCGATTGGATCGCCTCTTCCTCCTTTTTCCTTGAGGGGTCTTGCCCGCGGTATCGTGGCCTCTCATCGGGCGTGGGGGGCGACACGGGAAGGGCCGGGGAATGTTGACGTTCGTATCGATCCTGCTCGACGGGGCCGTCTACGCGTCGTGGCTTTTCATTGTTTCCGTCGGTCTGACCCTGGTGTACGGGGTCATGCGGATTCTGAACATCGCCCACGGCAGCCTGTACACGCTCGGGGCCTATTCGGCGGCGTCGCTTGTCGGCGTCTATTTCGCCGGTGGCCATGCACCTTACGCCAGCTACGCGTTGTTGCTGGGCACGGCGGTCCTGGTTGGACTGGTCTTCGGCCTCGTGATCGAGCGCGGCGTGCTGCGGCTGATGTACGGCCGCGACGAGGTCGTCATGCTGCTGGTGACCTATGCCGTTTTCCTGATTCTCGAAGACGCGATCAAGCTGGTCTGGGGCGTGGATCCCTATTTCGCGAGCGAGCCTTACGCCCTGCTCGGTCTCGTCGACGTCATGGGCCTGCCTTACAACGTCTACGATTTCGGGCTCATGGGGCTTGCGCTGGTTACCGGCGGCGCCGTGTGGTGGGGCTTGAACCGCACGCGCGTCGGCAAGTTGCTCGCCGCCGTCATCCATGACCGCGAGATCAGCCTTGCCATGGGGATAAACGTCACCGCCATCTATACGGCGACGTTTATTCTGGGGGCGATGCTGGGCGCGCTCGGCGGCGCGTTTTCGGCGCCCAGGACGTCGGTGTTCCCGGGCATTGGCATCGAGGTCATTGTCCTGGCCTTCGCGGTGGCGGTGATCGGTGGATTGGGCAGCATCGGTGGCGCCATGATTGGCGCCGTGCTGGTCGGGCTGACGCGGGCCGCGGCCGTGCACCTGCTGCCCGAGGTCGAGCTTTTCGTCATCTATGGCGTGATGGCGCTGGTGCTTGTGGTCAGTCCGCACGGCCTGTTCGCGCGGCCGGAGGCCCGCAAGATATGATCGCGCCGAAGGATCGTACTTACCTTGCGCTCACGGCCGCGCTCGCGGTTCTGCTGGTCGGCGGCATCGCGATGCCCGACTGGCTCAGGTTCCTGTTCCAAATCTCGCTGGCGAGCGGGCTGGTCGTCGTCGGCGTCATGCTGCAGATGCGGGCGGGCCTGGTCTCGTTCGGGCAGGGACTCTACTACTGTCTCGGCGGCTATGCCGCCGGCATGGCGGGCTCGTTTCTGGGCATCACGGACGCTTTCGTTCATCTCGCGTTGGGCGTTCTCATTTCCGTCATTTGCGCGCTGGTTCTCGGTCTTCTCATGGCGCGCTACCGGGAGATTTTTTTCGCCATGCTGAGCTTGGCGCTGTCCATGATCCTGTACGGACTCCTGGTCAAGGCCGAGGTATTGGGCAGCACGGACGGCTTTAACGTACCGAAACCCACCTTTCTTGGCTTCGCGCCGGTCGACGAGGCGCTGCGCTACGCCACTTACGCCCTCACCTGCGTGGTGACCTTCGGCGTGGCCCTGGGGGCCCACCGCTATCTCACCTCGACCTTCGGCTATCTCGGCGACGCGATCCGCGAGAACGAACTCAGAGTCGAATATCTCGGCGCCTCGGTGCGCCGCGTCGTCTATATCAAGTACGTTCTGGCGGCGGGGATTTCGGGACTGGGCGGCGTTCTGTTCGCCATCACCAACGGGCACATCGAGCCCGACATGGCGTACTGGACGACGTCGGGCGAGTTCGTGTTCGTCGCTCTGTTGAGCGGTACCGGCAACGTCGCCGCCCCGCTGTTGGGGGCCTTCCTGCTGGAACTGCTGCGCAGCTATGCCCACGAATACGTCCCCTACACATGGCAGATGATCCTCGGCGGCACCATGTTGGCGGTCATCCTTTTTCTGCCCGGTGGGCTGTGGTCGGTATTTTCCCTCAGGCGCGGAAAGACGTGACATGCCGCCCGTGATCGAAACCGCCGGCCTGCACAAGAGCTTCGGCGCCGTTGTCGCCGCCGCCGACATCACCGTCAGCGTCGGCAAGCGGGAGGTCGTCGGAATGATCGGCGCCAACGGGGCGGGCAAGACAACCTTCATCAACATGGTGACCGGCTATCTCAAACCGGATCGGGGCCGCATCCGCTACATGGGCGATGACATCACGGCGCGCCCGCCGCGCGACATCACCCGCCTCGGCATATCCCGGTCGTTCCAGATCCCGCAGCTTTTCGCCGGGCTTTCGGTGCGCGACAACCTGCTCGTGGCGCTCGGCCTTGCGGGATCGGCCAGGCCGGACTCGTGGCGCCCGTTGAAGCGGGACGAAACGGTCGCGGCCGCGGCTCGGATTCTCGATCGCTACGGCATTTCCGCCTACGGCACCCAGCAGGCGGGGCTGTTGCCGCAGGGCGTTCGCAAGCTGTTGGACATCGCCATGGCCATGATCGGCGAGCCGAATCTCGTGTTGCTCGACGAACCGACCAGCGGGATCAGCGTCGATGAAAAATTCGCGGTCATGTATACGCTCATGGCGATCCTGGGGGAGCAGGGCGTGACCGTGCTGTTCGTCGAGCACGACATGGAGATCGTCGAGCGCTACGGCGAGCGGGTGATCGCCTTCTATGACGGCAGGGTCATCGCCGACGGCCCGCCGCGCGACGTGCTCGCCGCCGCGGACGTGCGCCAGTACGTCGTCGGCTCGGAACTCCACCGCCAGGGCGCCGTTTCCGGAGGCGCCGGATGCTGACCATTCGCGATCTCGATGTGGCGATCGCGAGAGCGACCATCCTGCATGGCGTGAACCTGGAATTCCCGTCGGGCCAGACGGCGGCGCTGATCGGCCGCAATGGCGCCGGAAAGACCACGTTGATGCGAAGCATCATGGGGCTGGCCGCGACCAAGGCCGGACGGATCACCTTCGACGAGGTCGAGCTTACCGGTTTCGCGGCGCACCGACGGGCCGGTCTGGGTATCGGCTACATGCCAGAGGACCGTCGGCTGGTGCCCGAACTGACCGTCGAGCAGAACATCCTCCTGCCGGTGTGGGCGACCCGCCAGGCCGGCCTGGCCGACCGTCTGCCGTGGGTCTACGGGATGATGCCCGAACTCGGTCCGCTTGCGCCACGCAAGGCGCTGCAACTGAGCGGCGGGCAGCAGAAGCTCGCCGCGCTCGGCCGCGCGCTGATCTGCGGCACCAGGCTGCTGTTGCTGGACGAGCCGTTCGAGGGCGTGGCGCCAGCGCTGGCGGGGCGCCTCGCCGAGGTCATCAGCGGCCTGAAGCGGGAAGGACTTTCGGTGCTGCTTTCGGAGTCGGATTACACGTATTCGGCCGACCTGGTCGATCATCTATTCGTTATCGAGCGGGGCGTGATCGAAGCGAAGAAGAAGGAAGCGATGAAATGAAGACAAAGGCGGCGGTCTTACGCGAAATGGGTAAAGCGGCGCCGTATGCGCGAAGCCGGCCGCTGGTTATCGAGGAGCTGGATCTCGACGGGCCCGGCGAGGACGAGGTCCTGGTGCACGTCAAGGCGGCGGGCCTGTGCCATTCGGACCTGTCGGTGATCAACGGCAATCGACCGCGGCCGACCCCCATGGCCCTCGGCCATGAAGCCGCCGGTATTGTCGAGGAAACGGGCCTGGGCGTGACCGATCTCAAGGCCGGCGATCACGTGGTCATGGTGTTCGTGCCAAGCTGCGGCCACTGCCTGCCTTGCATGGAGGGGCGTCCGGCGCTGTGCGAACCCGGCGCGGCGAGCAATGGCGAGGGGGCCTTGCTTTCCGGCGCCCGGCGCCTCAGCCTGGCGGGCGCGCCCGTGCATCATCACTTGGGGGTTTCCGCGTTCAGCGAATATGCGGTGGTCTCCCGCCGGTCGCTGATCAAGATCGACCAAAGCCTGCCGCTCGACGAGGCGGCGCTATTCGGCTGTGCCGTGTTGACCGGCGTCGGCGCGGTGGTCAACACGGCCCAGGTCCGGCCGGGCGCCAGCGTGGCGGTCGTGGGGCTCGGCGGTGTCGGGCTCAACGCCCTGCTTGGTGCTCGCCTGGCCGGGGCCGATCACGTCGTGGCGATCGACATCCATGACGACAAGTTGGCGCTGGCGCGCCAATTGGGCGCCACCGACACCTTCAACGCGACCGACCCGGACTGTGTCGATCAGGTCCGCGAGGCCACGGGCGGCGGTCTGGATTACGCCTTCGAGGCAGCCGGCTCCGTGCAAGCCATGGATACCGCCTACCGCGTCACCAAACGGGGCGGCACCACGGTGACCGCGGGACTCTCCCATCCCGAGGACCAGTTCCAGATCCAGCATGTCGGTCTGGTCGCCGAGGAACGCACCCTCAAGGGAAGCTACATCGGAAGCTGCGTGCCGCTCAGGGACATCCCGCGTTTCATTTCGCTCTACCAACAGGGCCGGCTGCCGGTGGACCGGCTGTTGAGCGACCGCCTCGGGTTGGACGACCTCAACGCCGGCTTCGACCGCCTCGCCAGCGGTCATACCGTGCGCCAGATTCTCATGCTGTAGGGGTACAAGGGGCCAACGACACCTGAGGTGGTCCTACCTCTTTGGACAGTTTGAGCGCCATGAACGGCATCGCCTTCAAGGCCTATGTCGAGCAGGGGCTCGCGTCCAGCCTGACCCGCGCCGACATCGTCGTCATGGACAACCTGTCGAGCCACAAGGTCGCCGGCGTGCGCGAAGCGATCGAGGTGGCCGGGGCGTTCCTGCTCTGCTTGCCGCCCAATTCACCAGACCTGAACCCCATCGAACTCGCGTTCTCGAAGCTGAAGGCCCTGCTCCGAAAAGCCGCCGCAAGGTCCGTCGCCGATCTCTGGCGCGTCATCGCCGGCCTGATCGAAGAATTCCCGCCCCGGGAATGCCGGAACTTCTTCAGATATGCCGGTTACGACCGGTATCAATCCTGACACGCTCTCGGACCAGCTCACAAGACCGCCCCCACCACCACCCACCTTCCGCCAAACCCGGGTCCATGACTTCACGCGGCGCAAACGCCCGGGTTCCGGTGGCGTTTGGCCGCGGATTTCCCGCCGCCCGCGCCGACTCGTTGAGAAACCCGCCATGGCACCCGGACCGAAAGGAAAACGCTCGGGTCCTATGTCGAGCCGGTGCGTGCTGCAAGGTCGCGTTCGAAATTCTCCCGCAACCGTTCCGCAAGAATGTCGGGCGATCCAGGCCCGTGCCCGACCGGATGAAGCGCGCTCAGGTTCACGTGCGCGTCGACACGAACCTCGTCGCTTTGGCCGCAGGCGCCCCGCAACCGGTTGAGACCATCGATGCCGCGGACGAGATCGGCGTCAAACAATAACAGCGCGTGGGCGAACACGGCATGATGGGCGGGATCCG